>Ga0073932_1000362_pt1 | contig 115248 bp, 101 predicted proteins | sample DewCreD2012metaG_FD_76967 | JGI IMG/M metagenome (GOLD analysis project Ga0073932, IMG submission 76967) | Hot spring sediment bacterial and archeal communities from British Columbia, Canada, to study Microbial Dark Matter (Phase II) - Dewar... ...
CGGCCCCCTTGGCGGGGGCGGCGAGGAGGGGCAAGGAGCCCATCAGGATCATGCAAATCAGAAGGCCGGCCGACAAGGCCGCCTTCTCATATCCCCCCCCCCCCCGCGCGAACGGACTGCGAATGGCGGCTCGACATGGCGCTTCCTCCCGTGAAGACAAGCGAGGCCCGCGGTGATGCCGTCACAAGTTCAGGGGAAGTGTAACGGAAAAAATGTGGTGACGTCAAGTGTTGCGCGGTGAATGAAGGCAAGAAAATGGCACTTTCGTCATCAGCCTGCACGGCCGGCAGGACCTGTCTTCGCGTCGCATGCGAACACGAGCCGCTTTGGCGGACGGGGCTCTGTGTCGGGGAACAAACCCATCCCACCCCCCGCAGTCAGGAAAGATCTACCGTTCCGACAGCGGCCCGTCCGTCCGGAACGGGTCGGCCGGCAGCCCCTCTTTGTTGTAGAGGTTGCACGCCGGGTTGTTGGCCCAGGCGTAGCGGACCGCAACCGGCTTCGGGATGTCCGGCGACCAGACCACAACCTCATCCCCCTCGATCGACGCCTCCGCCCAAACGAACTTCATGTCCTCCCCGGCGACCGCGAAGCCCGTCAGCTTTCCGCCGCCCTTCGCCTCCAGGCCAGACCCGACGTGATCGAACCGAATCCGCGCCTTGCCGTCCCGCACTGTCATGGACTTGTAGACAGGTCCCGAGGGGATGACGTCCCTGCCATAGCTGATCTTGAGCGCCTGCAGGGCGAGGCGTTTGCCGACGTCCTGTTTGTTGCGCGGGTGGATGTCCGCGGCGTCTCCGATGTCGATCGTGACCGCGAGGCCGACCTTCGGAACGTTTCGGGCGGTCAGGGACTGGGCCTCGCGAAGGAGGGCCCAGCCGCCCTCCGTCGGATGGTCCTCGCGCTTCATGAAGTTCGCCAAGGAGACGACGAGAAAGGGGAACTCGCCGACGCCGAAGCGGGCGCGCCAGTCGCCGATCAACGTCGGCAGCAGGGTCCGGTACTGCTCGGGCCGTCCCGCGTTTGACTCGCCCTGGTACCAGATGACGCCGCGGATGGCGAAGGGGAGGAGGGGGGCGATCATGCCGTTATAGAGCACGGTGACGACGTTGGGGTTCCCGTCGAGCCGCTGGGGCGCTGGGGAGCATCGTCCGAGGGGGGTGCTGTCGCGGAAGGACCAGGGGCCGGCGAGGGAGACCGGCTCGGGCGCGTCCGCGCCGGAGCCGGCCAAGCGCATCTGGCCGGGCTGGCCGTGGAAGCCGCCGCCGCCGCCCGTGTCGAGGACGCGCACGGCGATCACGTTCGTTCCCGCCTTCAGCGTCCCCGCGGGGATCTTGTAGTCGCGCGGCCGGTTCCAGTCGTCGAGCCCGCCCAGCCGCGTCCCGTTCACCCACGTTGTGTCGCGGTCGTCGATCGGGCCGAGGGAGAGGATCGCCTCGCGCCCCGCCCAAGCCACCGGGAGGTCGAGCGTTCGTCGGAACCAGACGATGCCGTCGAAGTCCGGCAGCCCGGCCTGTTCCCAGTTCCGCGGGAGGTTCATCGTTTTCCAGTCCGCGGCGTCGAAGGCGGGGTCGGCCCACCCGGCGCCGTCCTTCGAGCCGGGATCGTTCGCCGCCCACCACGCGGCCATCTCCCGGTCGAGGTCCTGCGGCTGTCCAAGCTTCGCGCGGCGCTCGGCGACCTCCTCGAGGCTTTTCGAGAAGTCCGGCATGGCCGCGAGCGCCTCCGCGCTCGTCCAGGCCTCGGCGACCGTGCCGCCCCATGATGCGTTGATGAGGCCGATCGGGATGCCGAGCTCGCGGTTCAGGTATCGGCCGAAGTAGAAGCCGACCGCCGAGAAACCGCCGACCGTTCGGGGGCTGCAGACCGTCCACGAGGCCTGAATGTGCGTGACGGGGACGAAGGAGGGGACGGTGGGGACGGTGAAAAGGCGAATGCGGGGGAAGTTTGCCTCGGCGATTTCTGCCTGCGCGTTGTCCGTCAGCGTCACGGGCCACTGCATATTGGACTGGCCGGAGCAGATCCAGACGTCGCCGATAAGGACATCCTTGACGCACTCGGATTGCGGGCCGGAGACCTCCAGATCGTATGGGCCTCCGGCATCGAGGGCGGGGATCCGCGCCTCCCATCGTCCCTGCGCGTCCGCCGTGGCCTCGGCGGTCTTCCCGGCCAGGGAGACCTTTACGGTCTCGCCGGGAACCGTCCAGCCCCAGACCGGCAGGCTGGCGCCGCGTTGAAGGACGGCATGATCGGTGAAGAGGGGGTGGAGGAAGGGCTTGGCTTCCTCGGCGCGCGCGGCGGGAAGGAAGAGGACGGCGAGGCCGAGCAGCGGGCAGAGGGGCGCGGATGAGCGTCGGGCGCGGCACATGAGTCGGTCTCCCTCAAGACGGTTTGCGTTGCAGCAACATCCAGCCCGGCAGATCCGGCTCGGCGTAGGCGCGATCCCAGCAGTCGTGGCCCACCCCCGGGTAAACGGTCAGCCGGCTTGCCCCGCCCGCGGCCTGGACCCAGGCGTGGGCGTCCCGCCCCCCGCTGACGGGGACGATGGGATCCGCTTCGCCGTGGAAGATCCACGACGGGATCGCGGCGGTCTTCCGGATGGTCGCCTCATCCGCCCAGCCACAGATCGCGACGAGCGAGGCGAAGAGGTCGGGGTGTCTTGCGGCGATCGTCCACGTCCCGTTTCCCCCCTGCGAGATCCCGGTGAGGTGGATACGGGACGGGTCCACGCTGTATTCCCGCCGCGTCTGCCCCAGCACCGCGAGGACGACGGCCTCGTCATTGCCCCAGAGGATTTCCGGATCGCGCTTCTGGGGGAAGACAACGACGAAGGGCCAGCGCTTGGGGTCGCGGATCAGCGCGGGGCCGAGGCCGGCGGTGACCTGGAGCATGCCGTCCGTGCCGCACTCGCCTTTGCCGTTGAGGAAAACGACGAGCGGCGAAGGTCGGTTGGGGTCGTACATGGCGGGGACGAAAAGGATGTAGCGTCGCTCGAGGCCGTCAACGGGAACCGATTTCAGGAGGAACCCGCGATCGGTCTCGGCGCCCGGCTCCGGAAGGCCCGCCATAGGGGTTGTGGTCATTCATCACGATTATAGGAACAAGTCCAGAGGGCATGCAAGGGGATAGGGCGGGGGATCGCGGCCAAGCCGCCATCCCTCCGCGGCCGGGAGAGCGTGGTGCGTGGCGTTGCGGTCCAGGGGGGAGGCTTGCGCCAGGGGAGAGCAGAAGCGTTCGCCCGAACCGAGAGCCGTTTCGGGTTTGAATGGACCCCGCCGGTGAGAGGCCGGGCGTGGGCGGCGAGTTCGCCCTGTGGAGAACACGCTTCCTGGGGTGCCGCATCGCGCTGTAGGCCTAGATGAAGAAAGTCGTTTGGGACTGGTCCGACTCCGCCAGGAACGCTGCCACGCCGCCGAAGTCGATCCCGTCGATCAGTTCCTCCTTCTTGAGCCCCATGACGTCCATGGTCATGGTGCAGGCGACCAGCTTCGCGCCGCCCTGGCGGGCGGACGCCACCAGTTCGGGGAGGGAGGCGACCCGTTTTTCCTGCATCGTCTTCTTCATCATCGCCGTTCCCATTCCGAGAAAATTCATCTTCGAGAGTCGCAGGGCGTCCGGCCCTTTCGGCATCAACGCGCCAAACATCCGGTCCACCAATCCCTTCACGACGGGCGGGGCGTCCGCGCGGCGCAGCACGTTGAGCCCCCAGAACGTGAAGAACATCGTGACCTCGCTGCCCATCGCGAGCGCGCCGTTGGCGATCACGAAGGCGGCCATGACACGGTCGAGATCGCCGGAGAAGACGACGAAGGCCTTCTTGTTGTTCCGCGCGGCGGCCGGGTTGCCGCCGGCGGGTGCCGTCGGCGTACTTGCGGTGCCCTTTCTCAGGCGCGCCACGACCGTCGGCCCCTCCGATCCGATCGAGACGACGGTGTGTCCCTGGCGCCCGCACCATGCGGCGGCGTCGGCGGGGAAGCCGGGATCGGTGGCGCGGACCACCAGCTCATCGCCGGGCGACAGCGACTCCATCGCCGCCTTCAGGCGCAGGATCGGTCCCGGGCACTGGAGGCCGGCGCAGTCCAGTTCGACGACGCGGTTCGTCCCGGTTGCCGCGGCGGCGGTCGCGCGCGCTTGCTGCTCTTCGGCATAAGGCTCCGCGGGCATCGTCTCGACCGGGTCTGGGGTCGTGGCAGGCCGGTGCCATGCTCGGAAGGTCAGCGTGCCTCCGGCCAGCGTCGCTACGTCCGAGTATCCGCTCTGGACGAGGATCCGGTAGGCGAGGTAGCTTCGGAATCCCACTCGGCAATAGAGCCGTACGGGCCGATCGCGGGGGATGCGGCTCAGGGCGCGCCGGATCTGACCCAACGGGATGTTGATCGCACCGGGGATGTGCCACGTCTCGTATTCCTCGATGCCGCGAACGTCGATCACGGTCGCCTCCGCCGTCCGTTCCGGGTAGTCCTCCGCGTACCAGAAGGCGACGTCCCCGCGGAGCAGGTTGGCGGCGACGAAGCCCGCCATATTGACGGGGTCCTTGGCCGAGCCGTAGGGCGGCGCGTAGGCCAACTCAAGGCGCTCGAGGTCGTACACGGTCATGCCCGCGCGGATCGCGGTCGCAAGGACGTCGATGCGCTTGTCAACGCCGTCGCGGCCGACGACCTGCGCCCCGAGGACGCGGCCGGTCTCGGGCGCGAAGGTCAGCTTCAGGTGCATCGGCGCCGTTCCCGGGTAATAGCCCGCGTGGCCGGAGGGATGGATATAGATCTTCCGGTAGGGGATGCCGGCCTGCTTCAGGGCCGATTCGGATGCGCCCGTTCCTCCGGCCGTCATATCGAAAACTTGAACAATCGAGGTCCCCTGCACGACGGGGGCGGCGCCGTCGCGGCCGAGGGCCGTCTCGGCAGCCGCGCGACCCTGGCGGTTCGCGGGACCGGCCAGCGGCAGAAGCCAGTCGCCGGGGAGGACGGCATGACGGACCTCCACGGCGTCGCCGGCCGCGACGATGTCGGGGTCCGACGTCCGGAGTCGCTCGTCCACGAGGATCCCGCCTCGCGGGCCGATCTCCAGGCCGGCCGCCCGGGCCAGTGTCGTGTCCGGGCGAACCCCGGCGGCGAGGATCACCAAGTCGGACGGGAGCGTGACCCCGTGCTGCAATTCCACCGCGACGCGTCCGGCTGCCGCCGCGCGGACGGCCGCCACCGTCGTCCCGAGGTGGAGCCGAACGCCCTTCTGCCGCAGGTGGTCCTCCAGCGGCGTCACCATCTCCGGATCCAGCGGCGGGAGGATGCGGTTCGACATCTCGACCAAGTCGACGTGGATCCCGCGGCGGCGCAGGTTCTCCGCCATCTCGATGCCGATGTAGCCTCCGCCGATCACGACCGCGGATGTCACCCCCGCATCCACGCGAGCCTTGATCGCATCCATGTCTTCGACGTTTCGGAGGACCCGGACCGCAGGCAGGTCGATCCCGGGGATCGGCGGGCGGACGGGGATCGCGCCTGGACAGAGGCCGAGCCGGTCGTAGGGTTCGTCGTACACACGGCCGGTTTCAATCTCCCGGACTCGAACGCACTTTGAAGCCCGGTCAATGGCGAGGACCTCATGGCCCGTCCGGACGTCGAGATGGAGGGCCGCTTGGAGGCTCTCGGGGGTCTGCAGGAGGAGTTGATCGCGGTCGCGGATGATCCCGCCAACATGATAGGGGAGGCCGCAGTTGGCGTAGGAGACGTGGCGGGTACGCTCGAGCACCACGATCACCGCCGACTCGTCGAGGCGGCGCGCTCGGGCAGCAAGCGACATGCCCGCCGCCACGCCGCCGATGACGACCAGTTTCATAGGGAGTTCCTGATTGTCGGGAAGGACCGGATGGGCTTTGGTATGGATCCCTGGCACGGCGGAAAGTTACGGCCTGGAATCGGAGGAGGCTTCGAGGGCGCTGAGCGTCTGGCGCGGGGCGCGGGGGGAGGGGCGAGCGGGGAGTCATGAGGAGGGGCGGGATCCGGGATCAAGAGCGCGGCGCAGGCCGGCTTTTGCGCGAGAGAGGAGGGATCGGATGGTCCCTTCCGGGATCCCCCACGATCGGGCGATCTCCGCGCAGGAAACGCCCTCGATAACGGCAAGGGTGAGGATGGCGCGGGAGGAGGGCGGGAGGGCGTCGAGTGCCTGCCGGAGGCGGGCGTCCCCGATTTCGAGGGAGACCGGCTCCGGGGCCGGAAGGGCCGGTTCCGCGCCGAGGGTCTCGAGCGAGAGCGGGTCCCGCCCCCGTTTCCGGGCCCGGTCCCGGAAGGCGTTCAAGGCGATTGTCAGCATCCACGCCTTCGCGTCGCTGCCGGGGCGGAGCCGGTCGAAAGACGCCCACGCGCGCAGGACCGTCTCTTGGGCGAGATCGTCGGCATCGGCTCCCGGCCCGCCGCAGAGTCGCTCCGCCAGGAACGCCACGGAGGGCAGATGGGGCAGGGCGACGCGCTCGAAGTCTTCGAGACGCTCACGATCCCGCATCGACCCACTCTAGGGGGGAGCCCTCGGGGAGTCAAGGCCCGCAAGCGCTTTCTCAACCGCCTTGACAGCACTTCCCGCTTCTGGCAGTAATGGCCGTATGCTCGACCTCCGGATGGGCATGAAGGAAAAGGCGAAGATCGCCGTGCTGATTGCGATCGGCGTCTACTTCGTCGCCTTTCTCGGGTTCAACATGGAGACGGCCGCGATCGACTTCCTTTTTTTCGAGATCAAGATGCCGCTTGTATTTCTGATTCTCTTTTCGGCCCTCGTCGGGGCCGCTTTCGTTCTCGGGTTTTCGACGCTCCACACCTACCGAAGGCGGCGCGAGGAGGCCAAGGGCGTTGATGTGAAGGCCGACGGGGCGAAACCGTGATGTTTTCGCAGGCCGGCACCCACGAGGGAGGGACGGCATGCCGCACATCGAGATCGTCAACGTCGACGGCCGCAGGAAGGTCGAGTTGGGGGACGCCCCGCTGACGGTCGGCCGCTCCCGAATTTGCCAGTGCCGCGTCAACGACAAGTCCTTGTCCCGGGAACACATGGAGTTTCGGAAGCGGCCGGACGGATATTGGATCAAGGATCTCGGGAGTCGGAATCGGACCTTTGTCAACGGGCTGAAGGTCGAAGGCGAGATGCAGTTGCGCGCGGGAGACCGTGTGACGGCGGGTCGAACGCTGATCCTGTTCGATCCGACGCCGGAGCAGAGCGCCTCGGCCAAGCCGATCGGGTCGGTGGCGCCGCCGAAGCCCGCAGGAGCCGCCGCGCCCGCACCGGCAGCCGGCAAACCGCCTCTCGCCCCCGGCGAATGGGCGCCGCCGGCCGCGGGTCAGGCGCCGGGCGAGGGGACCGCCCCCCTGGCCGCCCTGGCCGCTCCGGCAGCATCGCCTGCTCCCGCCGGGGCCGCCTCCGCCTCGGCCTGGAAGAACAGCCTCCTGATCGCCGTGGTCCTCCTCGGGTCCTTCATCGCCGCCCTGGTTATTTGGATGCTCGTTTTCGGCGGCGAGTAGCCGGTCCCGCGGGGTCTCTTGCCTGCGGTTGCGCCGGCTTGCGGGTCGGGCGGGGGATGTCTCTCGGGTCGATTCTCGCGAGTCGCAGGCCGGGGTCCGGGGCCCCCGGACCGGAGGCGGGGAGGCGGCGCCCATGGCCTTCTTCGATGTGACGGATCCCCTGGGGCGGCGTCAATTGGACTTGACGGGGGATCTTCTCACCTTTGGCCGGCTCAAGACCAGTTCGCTTCAGCTCCGTGACCCATCCTGTTCGCGCTCCCACTTCGAGATCCGCCGGAAGCCCGACGGTCTCTGGCTTCGCGATCTCGGCAGCCGGAACAAGACACAGATCAACGGCAAAGCGGTTGTCGCCGAGACCAAGCTCAACCCGGGCGACGTGATCAAGGCGGGGCGCAGCAAGCTGATCTACGAGCCGCCGGACGCGACGCGGCTGGCCCCGTCGATTCCCGGCGCCGGCGACAGTCGGATGAGCGGGTCGACGACATCGGCCACGGCGACGAAGTCGGAGGTCCCAGCGGCGGGCAGGCCGGCCCCGCCCGGTCCGGCGCCCGTCAAGACATCGAAAGCCGCCTCGATGCCGTCCGCTCGGCCTGAGGACCGGAGCGCCACGTCGCCGATGGCCCTGCCGACGAAGGCGCCGGTCGCCGGGGCTGCCGGGAAGCCGCATCCCGCGAAACCGGTCGAGAAGGCGCCGGCCCGCCCCGTCGGAGCGCCGAAGGCGGTTGCGGGCGCCGCGAACCCGGAACGGGAGATTGACGAGGCGACGCGGCTGGCCCCAGCGACTCCGGCTCCGCTCCCGCGGAAGCCGCCGTCGGCCGTGGCCAAACTGGCGCGGGAGGAGGGGCCCGGCGTTCCTGTCCCGGTGCCTGTCTCCCCCAAGCCCGCGTTGAAGGCCGGCCCGGTCTCCGGTCCCCAGTCGTTCCCCGCGGCTCGTCCCGACGCGCCGCAAGGCGTGGATGACCTCGTGAGGGCTTTCGCGGGCGACCCGGCCGCCGGCGCGCCCGCGTCGGAGAAGAGAGGAGAAGAGACGCCGCTCGCGGGAACGTCGCCTGTGGAGACGCCCCCGAACGCGAATCCCGCCGAAACTCCCGCGCCGGGGGAGGCCGCGGCGTCGGCGCCGCCGGCCGGGCTCTTGCCGGATGGGGATACGCCGCCCGTCCTGAAGGCTTTGCCGCGGGAGGATCCGAACCGTCTGGATTCGCCCTGAGAGGAGGGAGCCGCGGCGCGTCCTTGGCCGCGCCGCTTTCCCGGCTGCCGTCCGCGACGCTATGTTCCTTCCTCCCAGCTTTGCACGTAACGCTCCTGCGCGTCCGTCATCCGATCGATCGCCACGCCCATCGTTTTCAGCTTGAGCCGGCAGATGGATTGCTCGATCTCGGCGGGAACCTTGAGGACCTCGATGCGAAGGGCGGACCGGTTCTTGACGCACCATTCGGTCATGAGGGCCTGCGTGGCGAAGCTCATGTCCATGACCATGGCCGGGTGCCCCTCGGCGGCGGCCAGATTGACGAGGCGGCCCTCGCCGATGACGTAGATCGACTTTCCGCCGCGCAGGAGGTACTGATCGACGTTGGCCCGGACCCCGGGGACGACCTTGCGGGCGATGGACCGGAGGGCCTCGAGGTCGATCTCGACGTTGAAGTGGCCCGAGTTGGCGACGATGGCCCCGTCCTTCATGGCCAGGAAGTGCTCGCGGCGGAGGACGCCCTTGTTGCCGGTCACGGTGACGAAGACGTCGCCGCGGCGGGCGGCCTGGGCCATCGGGAGCACCTCGTAGCCGTCCATGGTCGCCTCGAGGGCGCGGAGGGCGTCGACCTCGGTGACGATCACCTTGGCGCCCATGCCGCGGGCGCGCGCGGCCAGGCCGCGGCCGCACCAGCCGTACCCGGAGACGACGAGGGTCCGGCCGGCGAAGAGGATGTTCGTGGCGCGCAGGATGCCGTCGACCGTGGACTGGCCGGTTCCGTAGCGGTTGTCGAACAGGAATTTCGTCGTCGCGTCGTTGACCGCCACGACCGGGATGCGGAGCGCGCCGTCCTTGGCCATGGCGCGGAGTCGGATGACGCCCGTCGTCGTCTCCTCCATGGAGGCGAGCAGCCCGTCGATCAGGTCGGTTCGTTTCGTGTGAATCGTGGAGACGAGGTCGGCGCCGTCGTCGAGCGTCAGGGTGGGCTTCAAATCGAGCGCTTGGTGGATGTGGCGGTAATAGCGCGCCGAGTCCTCGCCGCGGACGGCGAACGTGGGGATCCCGTAGTGCTTGACGAGCGCCGCGGCATTGTCGTCCTGGGTGGAGAGGGGGTTGGAGGCGCAGAGGGCCACCCGGGCGCCGCCGGCCACCAGCGTGCGCATCAAGTTGGACGTCTCCGTGGTCACATGCAGGCAGGCGGCGATGCGCTGGCCGCGGAGGGGCTTCTCCCGGGCGAAGCGCTCGCGGATGGCGCGCAGCACCGGCATCTGGGTGTCCGCCCACTCGATGCGGTTCCGTCCCATGCGGGCCAGCGAGAGGTCTTTGACGTCGGATCGCATCATGTCATCCTCGCGAGGGAAGGCGGGGCCCGGGGGGCCCCCCGAAGGGATCGATGCGGGCCCCCGGCCCGCGCCGGCTTACAGGCCGGCGGCCCGGCGGAGCGCCGCCGCCTTGTCCGTCCGCTCCCAGGTGTAGTCCGGGTTGGCGACGCCGAAGTGGCCCCAGCGGGCGGTGTTCTTGTAAATCGGCCGGCGCAGCTTCAGCTGGCGGATCATGCCGCCGGGCGTGAAGTCGAAATGCCGGGTTACCAGCTCGGCGATCCGCGCCTCGGGGATGCGCGCCGTGCCGAACGCATCGACGGTGATGGCGAGGGGCTCGGAGACCCCGATCGCATAACTGACCTGCAACTCGCATCGGTCGGCCAGTCCCGCCGCCACGACGTTCTTCGCCGCGTAGCGGGCCGCGTACGCGCCGCTCCGATCGACCTTCGTCGGGTCTTTCCCGGAGAATGCCCCGCCGCCATGCCGGCCCATTCCCCCGTAGGTATCCACGATGATCTTGCGCCCGGTCAGGCCGCAATCGGCCTGCGGGCCGCCCTCCACGAACCGGCCCGTCGGGTTGATATGGTAGATCACCTTCCCGTCCAGCAACTTTGCCGGGATGACGGGGCGGACGACGTGCTCGATCACGTCGCGGCGGATCCGTTCCAGGGAGACCTGCGGGTTGTGCTGCAGCGAGACGACGACGGTGTGGACGCGGGAGATGCATCCGTCCTCGTATTCGACCGTCACCTGGGCCTTCCCGTCCGGTCGCAGGTAGGGCAGGACGCCTTTCTGGCGGACTTCCGCGGCGCGGTTGACGATCCGGCGGGCCAGGGCGATCGGGAGCGGCATCAGCTCCGGGGTTTCCGTGCAGGCGAATCCGAACATGATCCCCTGGTCGCCCGCCCCCAGCTCCTTTTTCGACTTCTTCTGCGCGTCCACGCCTTGCGCGATGTCGGGCGATTGGGGCTCGACGCAGGTCATGACGCCGACGGAGTGGCAGTTGAAGGAACTGGCGGGGTCGGTATACCCGACCTCCTCGATCGTTTGCTTCACGATCCGGGGGACCTCGACGTAGCCGCGCGTGGTGATCTCGCCGGCGATGATCGCCAGACCGTTCTTGAGCAGCGTCTCGCAGGCGACCCGCGATGACGGGTCCTGGGCGAGCAGCGCATCGAGGATGGCGTCGGAGATCTGGTCGGCCACCTTGTCCGGGTGGCCCATGCAGACGGCTTCCGAGGTGAAGAAATGCCGGCCGGTCTTGATCACGGCGTGCTCCTCCAGGGGCATCACGAAAAGGGATCCGGGTGTCGCGAGCGGGGCGTTGGGGGCGTCCCCCCCATCGCAATGGCCTGCTCCAGGACCGCCAAGTTTCGCCGCGTCGCGCCGCGGCCCTCCTCCACGACGCGGCGGCCGGCCTCGCCCATCTCCCGGAGCCGGTCCCTGCGCGCCAGGAGGCCGGCGACGGCCTCCCGGAGTGCCTCCGCGTCCGGAACGATCCGGGCCGCGCCCGCCGCGGTCAGCGCCTCCGCGATGTCGCGAAAATTGCCGACGCTCGGACCGAACAGGGCCGGGCATCCAACGGCCGCAGGCTCCAGCATGTTCTGGCCGCCGTGGGGCACCAGACTGCCCCCGACGAACGCCAGGGAGGCCACCCCGTACAGCTTCCGGAGCTCCCCGACGGTGTCCACGACGACCACCGCGTCATCGAGGTCCTGCGGCGGTTCCGAGGCGGCCGTCAAAAGGGAACTCTTATAGCACCGGTGCCCCTGCGCCGCAACCCCTTTCACGACCTCGTCCGCCCGCTCGGGATGGCGGGGGACGAGGACGAGGCGGAGGCCGGGGCGGCTTGTCTTCACGGCGGCGTGGACGCGGGCCAGGATTTCCTCCTCCGGAGCGTGCGTGCTGCCGCCCACCCAGAGCGTCCCGCCCGGGCGGAGCCCCAGCCGGCGCACGAAGGGCTCGGCGTACGGGTCGGCGGAAGGACGAGGGGCCCCGTCGAATTTCATGTTGCCGGTTACCTGCACCCGGTCCGGCGGGACGCCCAAGGACCGGAACCGCTCGGCGTGATCGGAACCCTGCGCGCACACGGCGGCGACGCCCCGCAGGGCCCGGCGGACGAGGGGGCCGAGCCGGCGGAAGCGGCGGACCGAGCGTTCCGTGATCCGGCCGTTCACGATGAGGAGCGGGATGCCGCGGCGCTCCGCCTCCAGGAAGAAATTGGGCCAGAGCTCGAGCTCCACCGTCACGATCGCCGACGGACGCAGGCGATCGTGCGCGCGGGCGACCGAACCGCTCCAGTCGAGGGGGAAGTAGACGACGCGGTCGTCGGGCCGGCGCGAGCGCGCCACGGTCTGCCCGGTTACCGTGGTCGTCGAGAGGACTCGGTCCCAGTCCGGGTGGGCGGCCTGGAAAGCCTCGAGGAGGGGCAGGCCGGTCTGCACCTCGCCGACGGAGACGGCATGCATCCAGAGGGCCGGACGGATCGGGGCGCGGCGGTGCGGGAAGCCGAGGCGCTCGCGCAGACCCGTTCGCGCCCGGGCGTCCGTGGCGACGCGCCAGAGGATCCAAGGCGAGGCGGCCACCGCCGCGGCCAGGTAGCCGAGGTCGAGGAGGGCGGAGAGCAGCGGGGAGGGGGAGGACATGCGGGACCCCTAGGAGGAGACCCCGAGCATCCGCATCGCGCCGTCCCGGGTATCGGCGATGGAGAAGAACGGCAGGAGGCAGAGGATTTCAAGGATTTGCCGGATCTTGGGGCTCAGGCGGAGCAGGACAAGGCCTCCGCCCTGCGACCGGGCCGCCTGGGACGCGCTGGTCAGGACGCTGATCCCGGCGCTGCTGATGAACTCCAGGCGCGACAGCTCGAGGACAAACCGGCGCACGCCCTGCGAGGCCGCGGCGTCGATCGTACGCTGGAGACTCGCATAGGTGGTGGCATCCAGGGATCCGGCCACGCTCAGGAGCGCGACCTTGCCGGCCAAACGCTCCTCAAGGATGTCCAGGGCGCTCATGCGAGGCTCTCCTCCGCGGCGGATCCGATGCGTTCCTCGTCCATCACCGCCGACGGCGGACGGCGATCAGGAAAACGCCTTCACCAGAGCCGCTTCCGCCTCCCGCGTCCAGACGCCGTCCCGCAGCCGCGCGGCGGCGGCGGGGCAGACGTTTTCGAGTTTCTCGAGCGGGACGAGGCCGAGGTTGGCCAGGTGCGGGTAGACGACGATCTTGCCGGCCACCGACTGCCGCTTGACGGCCTCGAGTCCGTCGAGCGCGCCGTCGAGTCCGGCGACGGCCGACAGCGAGAGGTCGGTGTCGAGCTCGCCGGAGGCGATTCGGCGGAGGACGATGCGCATATCCTCGATGGTCGAGCCGCTCGTGCCGAAGAGGTAAAGGCCCTCGCGGATGTAGCGGTCGAGATCGACCAGCCCCTCGACGCCGACGGGGACGCCGGCGAAGAGGTTGATAATCCCGCCGGGTGCGGAACGCGAGATGGCGTCGGCGACCAGGGCGGGGACGGGGGCCATGACGACCGTATAGGTCGGCGCCGGGCCCGGCGGGGAGGGCGGGGCGTCCGGGCCGGCGCGCTCAACCCGGAACGACAGGCCGCGGCGGCGAGCCAGGGGCTCCGCCTTCGCGACGAGGGCCGCGAGGCGGTCCGCGCTCACGTCCACCGCCACCACCTCCGTTCCGGGGCCGCCGAGAGCGAGCGCCCGAATCACGTGCATCATGCCCATCGGGCCGCCCGCGCCGACCACGCGGACGACGCTGCAGGCGGGTAGCTCGCCGGTGGCCGGGACGCGAAGGTACCCGTCGACCGCGCGGGGGCCAGGCGTTCCTGCAACGCGGAGGTTGCTGTAATGGATTCCTCCGAGGGGGACCTTTACCGGACGGGGGAATCGGCCGCCCGCGAGGACCAGGTTGAGGATCCCGCCCGGCGCGAGCTTCGGCCAGAGGGATTCCACCACGTCGGGGTTCGACCCCGCGTAAACGATGTCGTCGTATGGACCGTCCGCCGCGGCCGGGGCGGCCGCTCGGGCCGCACGGCCGGGGAGTCCTCGGGCGGCTCCGATCGTCACCAGCTCCGCGCAGGCGTCGAAGGGCAGGCCGGCGAAGTCCGCGTTGACGCCCGCATCGGCCACGGCAAGCGCCCGTCCCGCCGGTTTGAACCCGCGACGCTCGACGACCGTGTAGGAGTCCTCGACGCAGGCCCAGGGTTCCGCCAGCGCCACGGCGGACGCGCTTCGGTCCTCGGGCGCCGGGAGGAGATGGGACTCGCCGTCGGGCCCGACCGTCACCCGTTCGTCGAGCAGCACGTACTGCTGGAGCGCCCCCTCGAAGTTGTACCCGAATGCCGCGTTGCTTTGCGGCGTGAGCAGCGCGCGGTAGTCCGCCTGGACGAGATACCGCTTGCCGATCTCGACCGACTTGACCTTCTCGCCCTTGGCCACGATGCGCACGGAGGCCTCGTGGCCCGGCACCGTCGGCTTCCCGGCGGGGACATAGGAGGGGATCTCGCGAAGGATGGCTTCATCGATCCCTCGCTGAACGGGGACCTTCCGAACATGGGTGTCGAACTGGTCGAGGAGCTTCTTGTCGGAGAAGCAGAGCCCGACGGCCTCGACGCGGGCGAGGATCTGGTGGGGGCCCGGTTTCGGAACGGCCTTGGCCCGGTTGATCTCGAGCCGGCCGGGTCCGGTCAGTTGGACGGCCGCGGCGGTCAAGGGGTAGGGGTCCATGATCGGGTGCCTGTTGAACGGGATTGAAAAAAAGCCACGGACGGCGTCAACGGAGCATGACCTGCCCGCCGGTCACCGGCAAGGCTTGGCCCGTCTCATACTGCTGCTCGACGAGGTAGAGGACGGCCCGGAGGACGTCGGGGATCTCGCATCCACGCCCCATCGGCACCTTGGCCTCGTAGGCGCGGCGCACGTCGGCGATCGTCCGGGCGCCGGGGACCTTTCCCGCGCGCAGGTATTGGACAAAGAGTCCCTTCTCCGGGTCGCTCCAGAGGGGACCGTCGAAAAAGTTGCCCGGGCAGATCGCGTTGACCTTGATGCCGTCGGCCGCGAACTCGAGGGCGAAGCTCTGCGTCAAGCCGATCCCGCCGAACTTGCTTCCGGCGTAAGCCGCATTCCGGCTGCTGCCCTCGAGGCCCGACTTCGAGTTGATCTGGATGATATCCGTCGTGCAAGCCGGGTTCGCACGATGCTGGGCGGCCAGGACCGGTGCGGCGTGGCGGACGCAGAGGAAGTAGCCGGTGTAGTTGACCGCCGTCACGAAGGCGAAGTCGCTTTCCGCCATTTCCGGCGTCGGTGCGGCCTTGAGGACTCCCGCATTGCTGACGAACAGATCGATACCGCCGTATGTCCGGACGACGGACTCGACGAGGGCGGCGACGGACGTTCCGTCCGAGACATTGACGCCGGCCGCCATGGCGCGGCCCGCGCCGAACCGGTCGCAGAGGTGCCGGGCGGCCGACGTGGCTCCGGTCGCGTTCAGGTCGGCGACGCAGACAAAGGCCCCCTCGGCGGCCAAGCCTTCTGCCAGACCGAGCCCGAATCCTTGGGCGGCGCCCGTGACGACCGCGATCCGTCCCGCGACGCGGCCGGCTCCGCGTTGGCCGATGCCCGCCACCTTGCGCCGATACTGTTCGACCTCCCACGACTCGATGAACCGCCGGTCCCGTTCCGAGAGGAAACGGGTCCCGCCCAGCCCTTCGGCCAACGCGAGCGCGCGGGAGGACTCGCCGTAGACCTGGTCGACGGTCGTCGCCTCCGCGGGCGAGCTCCCAACGGTCCAGGCCCCGATGCCGGGGATCAAGACGACGCGCGGGGGATACCCATGAGCGCGGCGGTAATCGGCCGCCGCCGCGGCGAGGCGGTCCGCCAAAGCCGTCGGCGTCTCCCCCGTCCGGGGTGTCAGCCAGAGGGGCATGGACTTGCAGTAGACGATCTGGTCGGGCGTCAGCGGCCCCGCGAGCGCGAGCGACTCGCCGCGCGGCGAGTTGAGAAGGGCTCGGATCGCGGGGTGCGCGGCCGGCCGGACGATCGGGCCTGGAGCGCCTCCCTCCGCCAGCGCCCCGCGCAGCGTGGGGGCCAGCGCCAGCAGCCACTCGCGCGCCGGGGTTTCCGGCGTCGCGGGGCCTCCGTCCGGGAACCGGTCCCAAGCCTTCCGCGCGTTGAACAGGGCGTCCAAGCGGGTCTCGGCGGAGGCGTATACGGCCCGGATCGCCTCCGCGGTGTCCGCCGCCACGAAGATGCCATGGTTCTGGAGCAGCAGGACGATCGGGGCGCCGGGCCGGCACGGGCGGGCCGCCAGGCGCTCCGCCACGTGACGGCTGAGGACGTAGCCGGGATCGACATAGGGGACCCAGACGGCGTCGCCGCCGAAGACTTCGCGCGCGAGCGACTCCCCGTCCGCCGCGCAGACGAGCGCCGTGACCTTCGTGGGGTGGAGATGGACGACGATCGCCCGGTCGAGGAGCTCGTGGAGGGTCGACTCGACCGAGGGGCGCTGGCCCCGTTCCGGCTCGCGGCGGGCGGCCAACAGCGCCGCGGCGATGGCTGCCTCGCGCGGGAATGGGTCCTCCGGGTAGACGGCCGACAACGCGGCACGGACACGCGACCGGTCGAGCGCGACGAAGTCCTGCGGGCGCATCGAAGCCAGCGCCGTGCCGCTCGGTTTGATGTACAGCGTGTCGGGCGTCTTCAGCGACGTGTTGCCGCCCCCGGCCAGCACCCAGGACGGATCCTGGCCGTAGTGGCGGGAGAGGGCGGCGATCTCCTCAAGCGCGCGTCCGGTATCCATGAACGTTCCTTTCCTGCGTGGCACGGACAGGCGTCGGTCGCATCGGGTTGCGCCTCGAATGGCCTAGGGGCTGATCGTCCGTCGGATCGCACGCGCGCCGATGTCGGCCAAGCGGTCGAGCGTGGCGGGGTCTGGCTTTGTCGAGGCGTCGAGGCCCTCCTCGCCGCGCGCCCGGAGGATCTGATGGGCGGCAAGGATGCAGGCGCCGCGTGAGAAAAGAGCGCGAGCGCGAGGCGGGAGCGGCGCCCCCCCGGCGCAGCGGATGGCGATCGGCTCCTTGATGGGGCTGTTGTGCTCCGTCCCCGCCAGCAGGAAAAAGCCGCGCGCATCCAGGGCTTCCGCATAGCGCAGCAACGTTTCCGGACGGTTCCGCGTCGGTATAAACTCGCAGCCGCGGACGCCCCACGCGTCGAGGCGGTCGGCCAGCGACGCCGGATCGCTCTCGAACTCGCAGATCGGGCTGGCCCCGTCGGCCAGGATGGGGTATACGACGACGCCGTCCATCGCGGCGATGAGGCGGAAGGCCTTGTCCCGCGTCACGTAGCGCTCCTCGACGTGGGCCGGCCGGCCGACCTTCATCAGGTGCTTTCGGACGAGATCCTGGACGGGTTTATCTCGCGTCTCCGCGGGGGCGGCCCCCGCCGCCTCCATTTCCGGGGCGGCCCCGTCGCCCAATACGGACAGCCAACGCGCGCGGCGGCTGTCCGGGGGGGCGTCGTCGAGCGCCGACGCGATCGCCTGGGCGAGGTAGCGCTCCTGCAGCACGACGGCGCTCACCGGGACGCCCCACCGCCGCGCCACATCCGAGGCAACGCGTCGTGCGTCGAGGTCGAGACGAATGCCTCGGGCTGCGGCGTGGGCGGCGGTTTTCGCGAGGATCGCGTCGGCTCGATCGTTGTCCAGACGCGCGATCTCGGCGTAGATCGCGGCCGCCTCCGGCGTCGGCGCGATGCGTCCCAGCCCCTTGCCGCAGAGGTAGATCTTGCCGGGGTTCTGCGGGTCGTTGACGCGCGTGCCGGTTGACGCCAGCTCGGCATCGTAGACGATGACTTCGAGGCCGAGGAGGGGAAAGAGGCGTCGCGCCAGGCAGGCGGAGACAAAGCCGGGATAGATGCGGGTTCCGTAGTAGTTGCTCAGGCCGAGGACCTGGACGCCCTCCTCCGCGGCGCGACGCGCGGCGGTCTCCGCGTCGGGGATCGAGGAGAAGTTGGGCGGGAGGTGGATGTGCGCGTTCGTCTCGAACTCGGCGGGGCCGTCCGCGGGCTGGCGAAGGTCGATGGGGGGAAGCAGTCGTTCGAGGTCGGTGGGGGGCATCGGGGTCATCCGCCGAAGGCGCCGTGGCATTTCTTGAACTTTTTGCCGCTGCCGCAGGGACAGGGGTCATTGCGGCCGACTTTCGGCAGGGTGGAGACGATCGGGCGGGGGCGGCCTGGCGAGAATTCGGGTGGGGCGGCGCCCCGGCCGGCGGTGGCGGGCGTGCCATCGCCGATCGCGGCGGGCGCGACCGAGTCCAGGGCTGAGCGGGCCTGGTGGTCCATCTCGGTTCCCCGCCAGCGCTTGCCGAGTCGGGCGAACATCGCCCCGAGGCCGAGCGCCTCGGCGGGACGGCGGGGGGCGCCGGGGGGGGGCGACTCGGGCGGGGGCATCGCGACCGGGCGCACCTTCAGGATGATCTCCGCCACCTCCTCCCGGATCGCGTCCATCATGGCGTCGAAGAGCTCGCGCGACTCCCGTTTGTACTCGACTTTCGGATCGACCTGCGCGTAGTGGCGGAGCCGGATCCCGGAGCGGATCTGGTCCATGTTGTACAGGTGTTCCTTCCACTTCGCGTCGATGCGATCCAGCATTACCCCCTTGGCGATCTCGCGGACCAAGTCCGCGCCGAGCTCCCGCTCCCGGCGCTCGAAGGCCTCGCGGAAGCGGTCCTCGAGCTGGGCGGCGATGTCCTCGGGGCGCTGGCGATGGAAGGCGGCCGCGTCGATCTCGAGGCCCAGCTTCTGGCGGCACCAGACGGCGAGGCCGTCGAGATCCCACTCCGTCTCCGCGACCCGGGGCGGGAGGTAGGTGTCGATCGCGGCGGCGATGGCGTCGATGGCCATGCCGAGGAGGGTCTCCCGGATCTCGCGCTCCTCGAGGATCTTCTGGCGCAGGGAGTAGATGATCTTGCGCTGCTCGTTCGGCACCTCGTCGTACTCGAGCAGGTTCTTGCGGATCTCGAAGTTGTGGGACTCGACGTTTTTCTGGGCGCGGGCGATAGACTTGGTGACCATCTTGCTCTCGATGGCCTCCCCCGGGCGGAGTTCGGACTTGATCCATTTGATCGCCCAGGGAGGGGCGAACTTCCGCATCAACTCGTCGTCGAGGGAGAGGAAGAACTGGGACGAGCCGGGGTCTCCCTGGCGGCCGGAACGGCCCCGGAGCTGGTTGTCGATGCGGCGCGCCTCGTGGCGCTCGGTGCCGAGAACGTGCAGACCGCCCAGGGCGGCGACGCCCTCGTGGACATAGACGTGAAGGACGCGAAGGGCGGCTGCGGCGTCCGGGGTCGCGTCGTCTGCGTGGTGCGCGGGAGCCGGGGCGGTGTCCGGCGGCTGGGGCGATTTCGGCGCGGCGTCGAGTCCCGCGATCCCGTCCCGGAGGTAAGCCTGCACGGCGGCGCGCTGGGCGGCCAGTCTCGACCCTGCGCGATCCTTCCGGTGGGCGAGGAACGCGTCGATCCGGGCGGCCAGCTCGCGGAGCAGCGCCTCCGGCGCCTCCGGGAGCCCGGAGACCTCGATCTTGATCCCGTGCGCCTCAAGCAGCCAGTCCGCGAGAAGGGGAGCGTCGGCGGACGTGCCGCCGAATTTTCCGAGCAGGATGTCCGTTCCGCGCCCGGCCATGTTCGTGGCGATGGTGACCGCGCCGAAGCGGCCGGCCCCGGCGACGATGTGGGCCTCGCGCTCGTGGTGCTTCGCATTGAGCACATCATGCCGGATGCCGCGCTTGCGAAGCCGGTCGCTGAGGAGCTCGGAGGTCTCGATGGAAGTCGTGCCCACGAGGATGGGACGCCCCTGCTTGTGGATGCGGTCGATCTCAACCTCGATCGCGTCGAACTTCTCCTCCACCGTGCCGAAGACGACATCGGGGTAGTTCTCGCGGCGCAGGGTGCGGTTGGTGGGGATGACGACGACGGGGAGCTTGTAGATCTTTTCGAATTCGGCCGCCTCGGTGGCTGCCGTGCCGGTCATCCCCGAGAGTTTCGCGTACATCTTGAAATAGTTTTGCAGGGTGATCGTGGCGTAGGTCTGGGTCTCTTCCTTGATCCGGAGGCCTTCCTTGGCCTCGACGGCCTGGTGGAGCCCGTCGCTCCAGCGGCGGCCGGGCATGAGCCGCCCGGTGAACTCATCGACGATGATGACTTCGCCGTTCTGGGTGACGTAGTGGTGGTCGCGCTTGTAGAGGTGGTGGGCGCGGAGCGCCTGCTCGATGTGGTGCGGCCACTCCATATTATCGCCGCTGTAGAACGTGTCCACGCCGATCAGGCGCTCGGCTTTCGCGATGCCGTCGTCGCTGAGGATGACGGCGTGCTCCTTCTCCTTGACGACGAAGTCGTTCGTGATTCGCTTGGACCCGTCGGCGACGGGTATTTCCTCGCCGCGGACGAGCTGGCGTGCGACGCGGTCGGCCAGGTAGTATTTTTCGGTCGACTCCTCGGCGGGGCCGGAGATGATCAGCGGCGTCCGGGCCTCATCGATGAGGATGTTGTCGACCTCGTCGACGACCGCGAAGTGGTGGCCGCGCTGGACGCGATCGCCCGCGCGGACCTTCATGTTGTCGCGCAGGTAATCGAACCCGAACTCGTTGTTCGTTCCGTAGGTGATGTCGGCTTGGTAGGCGAGCCGGCGCATGGCAACGTGCGGGGCGATGTCCCGGCCGACTCGTTCCCACTCCGCGGGGGTCGGCTCATCCCGCAGGTTGTGCATCTTGTTCTCGCGCTCGGGATGCCAGGACCGGTCGAACAGGAAGGCCTGCTCGTGCTGGATACAGCCGACCGACAGGCCGAGGAAGTCGTAGATCGGCCCCATCCACTGGGTGTCTCGGCGGGCCAGGTAATCGTTGACGGTGACGACGTGGACGCCTTTCCCGGCCAGGGCGTTCAGGTAGACCGCCGACGTCGCCACAAGCGTCTTGCCCTCGCCGGTTGCCATCTCGGCGATCATGCCGCGATGCAGGACGATGCCGCCGAGCAGCTGGACGTCGTAATGGCGCAAGCCGGTGGTGCGACGGGAAGCCTCGCGGACGGCGGAGAAGGCGTCGGGGAGGATGTCGTCGAGGGACTCGCCCTTGGCGAGGCGCTCGCGCAGGCGCGCCGTTGTCGCGGCCAAGGTCTCGTCCGGCATCGCCTCGTACAAGGCGGCGAGGGGGGAAATCCGCTCGTGGATCTGGGCCCAGAGCTGTTTCAGCGTCCGCTCGTTCTGCGAGCCGAAGACGCGTCCCAGGACGGTGCCGATATATTCCGTCACCTGTTCGAACATGGTTTCTCCCGCCGGCCGGCGATCGGGGCGGCCGGGGCGAAGATTATAAGCGGGGGGGCGGCCCGTGAAAAGGCAGAAACGACCGGCGCTTACCCCGTTCCCGGCGCGGCGGAGACGCCCGGCCGGGGGATCGTCCCGATCGCGTCACGGACCCGTCGGATTCCCGACGAGGCCAGCGCGCGGCGCAGGTCCTGGAGGAGGCGAAGGGGAAGGGACGGGTCCACGAAGTGCCCCGTTCCGATCTGGACGGCCCGCGCGCCGACCGCGAGGAATTCGAGCACGTCGTCTGCGGTCATCGCGCCCCCGATACCGATGACGGGGACTCGCGGAAGGGCCGCGGCCACTTCCCAGACCATAAAGAGGGCCACCGGTTTCACGCAGGGGCCCGAGAGACCGCCGGTGATCCCGCCGAGAACCGGGCGACGGCGACGCCAGTCGATCGCCACCCCGCGGAGGGTGTTGATCAGCGCCAGCGCGTCCGCCCCTTCGTTGACCGCAGCCCGCGCGATGGCCTTTACATCCGTCACGTTCGGCGAAAGCTTGGCGATGAGGGGCAGTGGCGTTGCTTTCCGGACGGCCGCCACGAGCGACGCGGCCAGGCCGGGGTCGGTCGAGAATTCGATCCCGCCCTCCTTGACGTTCGGGCAGGACATGTTCAACTCGAATGCGTCGATGCCCCCCCGTTCCGTGATGGCCGATGCGCAAGCGACGAAATCCGCGATGTTCCGGCCCACGATGCTGACGATGCGCGCGGTCGGCAGGGCGCGCAGGGCGGGCAGGGACTCCCGGAGGAAGTGGTCCAACCCGCGGTTCTCGAGGCCGATCGAGTTGAGCATCCCCGAGGGCGTTTCCGCGATGCGGGGCGGCGGGTTTCCCTTGCGCGGCTCCGGGCTGACGCTCTTGGTGACGATCCCGCCGAGCGTGTCGGGCGGCACAATCGGCGCGAAGTGCTCGCCATAGCCGTACGTCCCGGACGCCGCGAGGAGGGGGTTGCGGAGCCGGAGGGGCCCGGCCTCGACCGCCAAATCCACGTCCGCCGGGGTCGGGCGGCGATCCGGCGGGACGGACGGCGCTCCGTCTGCGATCATGGGGAGCTCCGAAGCGGCGAATCGCCGCAGTCTACCCGTCCGCGGGATCCGGGTCACGCCTTTTTCGGGGCGGGCGTCCCGGATCGGCCGTCTTCTGCGGGCGGTGCCGGCTTCGGTTCGGCGATCAGGTGCCACGCCAGGAGCGCGACGCCGATGCAGATCCAGGAGTCGGCCACGTTGAAGGACGGGTAGTGGATCACGTAGACGTCGATGAAGTCGCGGACTCGCCCGTAGACGACGCGATCGTAGCCGTTGCCCAAAGCGCCCGCCAGGACGAGCGCGAGGGCGATGGTGAACCGCCAGCCGGGGGCGGAGGCCTTCCAGAAGAGGGTGACGATGACCGGTACGGCGACGAAGGAGAGCGCGGTGAAGAGCCAAGGCACGCCTTGGAAGAGGCCCCAGACGATGCCGGTATTCGTGCTTGCACGCCACGCCAGACAGCCGGGAAGGACCTCGATGGAACCGGGGGGGATCGGTCCGCGGGGGTCGTCCACCCCCAGCGCGGAGAAGACCCAGGACTTGGTGGCCAGATCCGCCAGCATCCCGGCCAGAGCGACGAGGAGGAACGCGGTCCGCTTGCTCATGGACGGCACCCAGGCCCGCGCTTACTCCTCTTCCTGGGCCTTTTTGCACTCGATGCAGAGGCGCGCGTAGGGAAGGACCTTGAGACGGGACTTGGCGATCATCTTGTGGCAGCGCTCGCAGCGGCCGTAGATGCCGTTTTGGATGCGCTCGAGGGCTGCATCGATCTCTCGAACCTCCTCTTCCTCCGTCTCGATGAGGCCCAGCGTGACATCCTGCTCGAAGTTGTCGGTGCCGAGGTCGGCCATGTGGATGGGCATGGTGGAGAGGTCGCCGGCGGCATCTTGGCGGTTCTTGCGGAAGGCCTCGCCCTCGAGTTGGGCCACGTCCCCGGCCAACTCGCTGCGCTTGCGCAGAAGCAAAGTCCGGAAAAGGCTGATGTCGCTTCGCGGCAGGGCGGTCTTCGGGGGGGGCGAGGGTTTGCGGGGGGCGTCGGCGTCGGCGGACTTCCGCTCGGGGACTTTGGCTGCAGGCCTGGCGACAGGCTTGACGGTCCGGGGCTTGCGGATCGGCTTCGGCACCGTTCAGATCCTCCAGTGGTTCGGGGGATTCAGTCGGCCGCGGTTTGGGGGGCGCGCGGGGCAGTCGGCGCCTGTCCGGCGCGGCGGCGCTCGGCCAGGATGGTCTCGATGCGGGCGATGTCGCGCCGGGTCCGGCCGAACTCGGCCGTGTTTTCGACGCGGTCGGTGGCGCTTCGGAACCGGAGGTTGAAGAGACCTCGTCGAAGCGTTTCGCGCAGTTCGCGGAGATCGTCGGTCGTCTTCTCGCGCAGTTCGCGGGCTTTCACTGGGCAGCCCTCCGGGAAACCATTCGGACGCGGATGGGCATCTTGTGGGCGACAAGGTTGAGGATCTGGCGGGCGACCGATTCCGGGACGCCGGCGATCTCCAGCAGCACCGTACCTTTGCGAACGACGGCGGCGTAGTACTCCGGCTCCCCCTTCCCCTTGCCCATGCGGGTCTCGGCCGGTTTCGCGCTGATGGGCTTGTGCGGGAAGACGCGCATGAAGAGGCGGCCGCTCGTGCCGAGCGCATGCGCGGCGGCCATCCGGGACGCCTCGAGGACGCGGGCGTCGAGCCAGCACTGTTCCAGGCTCATCAGCCCGAAATCGCCGTACACCACCGTGTTTCCGCGGGTCGCGCAGCCTTTCATCCGGCCGCGGTGCGACTTCCTATGCTTGACCCGCTTGGGCATGAGCTGCATGCTTCGGCTCCTCGCCGTCCGCCTTCCGGGCGGGCGCGGACTCTTCAGGTTTCTTGATGCCGGGCAGAACCTCGCCCTTGTAGATCCAGACCTTCACGCCGATGGTCCCCTTGCCCAGAATGGCCGTGGACGCGCCGTAATCGATGTCGGCGCGCAGGGTATGGAGGGGGACCGATCCCATGCTGATCTTCTCGGTGCGGGCGATCTCGGCGCCACCGAGTCGTCCGGCGCACTGGATCTTGACGCCCTTGCCGCCCATGTCCAGGACGGTCTCGGCGTACTTGCGCATCGTCCGGCGGAACGGGGCGCGCTTCTCGAGCTGCTCGGCGATCGCCTCGGCGATGATCTGTGCGTTGAGCTCCGGGCGCTCCAACTCCGCGATGTCCAACTTGATCCGGTGGCCGACGACGGCCTCCAGGTCCTCGCTCAGCTTGTCGACCTTGGCCCCGCGCCGGCCGATGATGAGCCCGGGCCGCGCGGCATGGACGATGACCTTGATGGTGTCCGCGATCCGTTCAATTTCGATCTTGGCGATGCCTGCGAATCCGTAATTCTTTTTGACGAAGTTCCGGATCTTCTGATCCTCGATCAGGAAGTTCCCGAAGCGCTTCTTGTCGGCGTACCAGCGCGACTTATGTCGCACGAGGATGCCGAGGCGGAAGGCGGACGGATTGATCTTGTGCCCCATCGCTCACTCCTTGGCTTTCGGTCCGGGGCCCGGGGGCTGCGAAGCGGCAGCCGCGCGGGAGGCCCGGACGCGCTTCCCGCGGTCGGTGGCGGCGGACTCCGCCGCGCCTTCCGCCACGACGATGTGGATATGGCTGTTCCGCTTCCGGATCGGGAGCGCGCGCCCCATGGGGGCGGCCGTGAATCGCTTCCACGTCGGCGCGGGGTCCACCCAGATGCGCTCGATCGCCAGCCGGTTGACGTCGATATCGAGGTCCTTCTCCTGCTGCAGGTGCGACACATTCGCCAGAACCGCGTCGAGCAGCTTGTTGACGAACGCCGCGCCCCGCTTGCCGTTGAAGGCGAGGATCTGCTTGGCGCGGTTCACGTTGCGGCCCTTCAGCAGCTCGGTGACGTAGCGCGCCTTGCGCGGGCTGATGCGCGCGTAGCGGATCGCGGCGTGGAACCGCCGTGGCGCGGCGGTCGCCGGGACGGGGCTTGTGTCGGCCATCGTCTATCCCCTTCACTCCGCGGCGGGCGTTGACCGGCGCGGGACTCAAAAAGGACTCTCGACTTGACCAGTGCTTGTCACGTCTCGCGGCCGCGGCGACGGGCCGGTGCCGCACCGGTTCTTCAGGCCTTCGCCGGCGCCGCGGCGGCCGGCGACGCGCCGGAGGTAGCCGCCGCCTTCTCGCGGCCGCCGGGGTGGCCCCGGAAGGACCGCGTGGGAGCGAACTCGCCCAGCTTGTGCCCGACCATCTCCTCCGTAACGAACACCTTCAAAAACTTGTTGCCGTTGTGGACCAGAAACGTGTGTCCCACGAACTCGGGAACGATGGTGCATCGTCGCGACCACGTCTTGAGCGGATCGCGTAACCCGCTGTCCTTCTGCGCCATCACGCGCTTGACCAGCTTCGCGTCGATGGTCGGCCCCTTTTTCGAGGATCGGCTCATGGGTTCTTCCTGTCTCAGCCCGACCGGCGGACGGGCGTTCACTAGGTCTTCTGGAACCGGCCCTTCTTGCGGCCACGGAGAATGAATGACGACGACGGTTTCCGAACACGACGGGTCTTGCCGCCCTTGGCCAGCACGCCGGTGGGGGAGCAGGGGTGGCGGCCTCCACCGGAGCGGCCCTCGCCGCCGCCCATCGGGTGGGACACGGGGTTCTGCGCCGTGCCGCGCACCGTCGGGCGGATGCCCATCCATCGTCGACGACCGGCCTTGCCCCAGGTGATCGCAGACCACTCGATGTTGCCAATCTGCCCCAGGGTGGCGCGGCAACTGGCGTGCACTTTCCGGATCTCCCCGCTCGGCAGGAGGAGGTGGGCGTAATCGCCTTCCCGGGCCAGCAACTGGGCGGCGCATCCGGCGCTGCGGACCAACTGGCCGCCCCGGCCCGGGGTGAGCTCAATGTTGTGGACCAGCATGCCGAGCGGCATGCTGCGGAGCGGCATAGCATTGCCGGGCTTGGGCTCGACGCGCTCGCCGGACATGACCTCGTCTCCCACCCGGAGGTCGGCCGGGGCCAGAATGTAGCGGCGCTCGCCGTCGCGATAGAGCAGCAGGGCAACGCGGCAGGATCGGTTCGGATCGTACTCGATCGTCTCGACCCGTGCGGCGATGTCGTCCTTGGTTCTTCGGAAGTCGATCTGCCGGTAGAATCGCCGGTTGCCGCCCCCGATGTGACGGCAGGTGATGCGGCCGGTGTTGTTCCGCCCGCCTGACTTGCGGAGGGGAACCAGGAGCGACTTTTCGGGGGTGGTCCGGGTAACCTCGGCGAAATCAGCGACCGAGGCGTTTCGACGTCCCTTCGTGACCGGACGGTAGACGCGGATGCCCATGGGACTCCTCACCGGTTTGGCCGGCGCATTCGGCGCCGGAGGCGGATCCTACATGATTTCAATGCGGTGCCCTTCCTGGAGCGTCACGACGGCACGCTTCCAGTCCGGCCGGCGGCTCATCATGAAGCGCGCCATCCGGCGCGCCTTGCGCTTCCCCTTGCGACGCATCGTCCGGACGGCGTCGACCTTGACGTTGAAGATGCGCTCGACGGCCAAGCGGATCTCGGGCTTGGTGGCATCGGGGCGGACCGCGAAGGAGTAGGCCCTCCGCCGATCGATGTCGCGCATCGATTTCTCGGTGACCAGCGGCCTGACGATCACGTGGTACGGGTTTTTCATGGTGTTTTCTCACCGGGGCGCTCGGCCCCGCTCCGGGTCAGGCCGATTGGGCGGCGCCCGGCCGGGGCGCGCCGCGCTCCTGGATCAGGCGGTCCAAGGCGCCCCGGGTCAGCAGGATCCGGCGGCATCGGAGGACCTCATAGGCGTTCAGGTCGGAGACCGGAACCATGGCGATCCGCGGAAGGTTGCGCGCGGAAAGCCAGAGCTCGCGGCGGTATCCTTCGGGGGCGATCAGGCACGACCGGTCGATGCGGAGGGACTTCAGGAGGTTCGCCATGCGCTTCGTGGACGGCTTATCGAAATCGAGCGCCTCGATCACGCAGGCTTCCTGGTCGATGAACTTGGAGAGGAGGGCGGAGTCGAGCGCGCGGCGCCGCATGGCGGCCGGGATGCGAACGCGGTAATCGCGCGGCTGGGGCCCGCCAACGATGCCGCCGCCCCGCCAGAGGGGGGATCGAACGGAGCCGGCGCGCGCGCGGCCGGTGTGCTTCTGCTTCCAGGGCTTCTTGGTGCTGCCCTCGACGTCCGATCGCGTCTTCGTGGCGTGCGTTCCGACCCGCCGGTTCGCCTCATACCACGCCGCGATTTCGCGCAGGAGGCGCCGCCGGACGCGCGTGCCGAAGAGCGCGGCGTCGACGGGGATCGTTCCCGACGCTTGACCGTCCCGGGTGAACAGCGGAACGTCGATCATGGTATTCGGTCCGATTGGGGCTGGGCTCGGCGGGCGGGCCTGCTTACGCCTTGATGCGGATCTCCACGCCGGCCGGCATGTTGAGGTTCTTCAGGGCGTCGATCGTCTTGGCCGTGGGCTCGGTGATGTCCACGATCCGCTTGTGCGTCCGGATCTCGAACTGTTCGCGGGATTTCTTGTCGACGTGGGGGGATCGCAGGACGGTGATGCGCTCGATCTTGGTGGGAAGGGGGATCGGCCCCTTCACCTTGGCGCCCGTGCGCTTGGCCGTATCCACGATCTCCATCGACGAGAGATCCAGCAGGCCATGGTCGTACGCTTCGATGCGGATCCGAATTTTCTGTCCTTTTGTCATGCTGCGCTCCGGGGTTCCGGCGACGGCCGGTCGCTCGCTCTCGTTCGTCCATCCCTTAGGATCGCCGGGACGGGGCCTTGGGAAAGGCGGAAATTATAGCAATCGACAGATCGAGAGCAAGTAAAATATCCCGAATCCGCGCGATTCAGGAAAGCCGCGCCAAGAGGCCGAACCGTCCTGTTCGGGGGCCGTCCCGGCGGACCGAGAAGAACCGTTCGGGGTTGCAGCGCGTGCAGAGACGGGCGATTTCGATGTGCGACCGGCGCACGCCCGCGGCGGCCAACTGCAACGCGTTCATTGACGGCAGGTCCAGCATCGCGACCGTCCCGCGCCGCGACACACAGGCGGCGCCCTCCGGCCGTTCGCGCACGAAGGCTTCCGCCACGTCGTTTCCCACCGAGTAGCAGCACGGACCGATCGAGGGCCCGATCCCGGCGCGGAGGTCGGCGGGGGCGCAGCCGAACCGGTCGCGGAGGACGGCAGCCGCGCGCGCCGCGATCCCGGCCAGCGTTCCCCGCCAACCCGCGTGAACGACCGCCAGCGCTTTGCGGGCCGCATCGTACAGCAGGATCAGCGCGCAATCCGCGGACTGCACAAGCAGCGGAAGGTCCGGTTCCCGAGTCGCCAGGCCGTCCGACCGGAGCTGCGAGCCGTCCGGCGCGACAGCCCCAAGCCCGGCGTCCGCCGGGCCGACGACCGACACCGTTGCCGTGTGCGCCTGCGCTGCGACCACCCAGCGTGCGGCCTCAGCGCCGATCTCCTTCGATGCGAGGCGGCGATTCGCGAGGACGCGGTCCGGCGCATCCCCGGAACCGAAACCCAGGTTGAGCGTTGCGTGGAGCCCTTCGCTCACCCCGCCGACCCGCGTCGTCACCACATGCACGAGACCGGGCATGTCGGCGAGTGTCTCGAAGCGGAGGTGCCCGTGCGGGGTGGTCAACATGCGGGGGTGTTTGCTTCGTGTGCCCGGAAAACGCGAGGCGCGGTCGAGGGGGCGGGGCGGGGCCGATCAGACCGAGTCCGGCCCGATGACGGCGGGCGGGATGCCCGTTGCGCCCCGGCCCGGCGCGGATGGCGGTGGGGGCCCGTCTGTGACCTCCCGAACGATCGGCAGCAGATATTCTTCCACGAGGATCTTGGTGATGACCGTCAGCGGGATGGCGGCCAGCATCCCGAAAAAACCCAGAAGCTGCCCGAAGACGAAGAGGGAGACGAGCACGACGAGCGGGTGAAGGCCGGTCTGCCTGCCGAAGACGAGGGGGACCAGGATGGAGCCCTCGACCACCTCGGCGAAGCCAACGGCGGCGGCCGTGCCGAGCACGCGTCCCAAGTCGATTCCCCCGGCGTCGATGATGGTTACGATCTCGGCCAGGGGGAAGATCAAGAGGCCGCCCGCGTATGGGATGATGCTGAAGGCGCCGTAGAGGATGCCTAGCAGAAGGCCGTAGGGTGTGCCGGTCAGGATAAATCCGGCGGCCGTTACGACGCCCTTCGCCAAGCCGCAGACGACTTGACCGCGGAAGAACGCAGCCAGCCCGGCGTCGATCCGGTCGAGGACCCGTTCGAAGTGCGCCCGTTCCGGGGCGGGGCAGAGGCTCAAGGCCGTGGGGCGAACCCGGTCGAAGACGCTCAGGAATCCGTAGAGGTAGATGGGCACGAGCAGCAGGAAGGAGAGGATGGCGAGCGCGCCCTGCAGGCCCGTGGAGAGGAGCCCGAAGAGACGGCCGGCCGCCCACGCGATGCCGCCGGTGAATTGTTCCAGGTTGGCCTGGAGCCCCTCCCGGAGCTTGCGGAACAGCTCCTCGGGGCGGATGGCTTGATCGGGATGTCGCTCGTTCCAGGACCGCAGCAGGCGGCGGGTCGCGTCGGTGGCTCGGTCGAGATAGGACCGGTCGTAGAGTCCGTTTCCGTTGACATCGCGGAGCAACGGCTCCTTGGGGTCGTAGAACCCGTTGCCGTTCAGGTCCCCGAAGGGTTCTCCTTTGAAGGTCATTTGGAAGAGGTCGCGAAGCTCGGCCGTTGCAGGGGGAACGACCAGCATCGCCATGGCGGCCGAGAGCGCGAAGACCCCGGCGAAGAGGATCCCCAGGGAGGTCGTGCGACCGAGACCCCACCGCTCCAGGCGCAGGACGAGGGGGTTGAGGAGGTAGGCGAGGCCGAAGGCGATCAGGATTGGCGTGAACACGGCGCGAAGGTGATAGCCGAGCAGGAGCAGGATCGCCAGGGTGGCGATCAGAACGGATACCTTCCAGCGTGCGACGCCGCGGGGGCCGGGTTCCATGGCCTGCGTGTCCTCATAGAAGGGGGGCGGCGGGACGGGGCGGATTGTATCGTCCCAGTTGGACGAGGAGAACCTGGAACGCCGCGGGCGGCCTCCTCAATTACTCAAGGCGGAAGGCCTCCTCGAAATCGAAGCCTCCCCGAAAGTCCTCGCGCGTGTCCGAATCCGTTTTGCTCAGCAGGCCGGCTTCCACGAGGTTGAAGACGATCTCTCCGAAGTCTTCGGTACGCCGGACATGCCAGCAGTCGAACACCATGCGAGCCAGCGGGCCGAACCGGCAGCGGGCGAGGTCACGGATGCCGTCGAGCAGCTCGCGCCCGTTCACGTGTCGGCGTTCCCCGATGCGCTGGATCGTGTGGTCGAGGGCCTCGTAGATGAACCGATAGGCTTCGAAGGGGTATCGGGTGTCGCGGGTCAGGATTCGCCGGCGAATGGCATCGCCGAGATCGCGGGGCGCCTTGCCCATACGGGGTCTCCCGGGCGGGATTGTATCCTGCGTCCCCGGCGGCCGGGGCGCGGAGGCCCGCGCTAGGCGGGCGATGGATCGGCCGGATCAATGCGGGGGAAGAGCGGCGGGACCTTCCCGTCGCGGAGGGGCGCCGTGACGCGCACGGGGGCGCCCGCCATCGATTCCAGGGCGTGCGCGATGCGGGCCGCATCGAACGGCACGGGGCGGCTGAAGCCCTCATAGAGGGCGCGGGCCGTCGCGGGGAGGAACGGCTTGATCAGGATCGCCGCGATGCGGAGGGTTTCGGCCAAGCCGGACAGGACCTTCCGGCAAGCGTCCGGGTCGCGTTTTACCAGCTCGAAGGGCTTTGTCCGGTCGATGTAGCGGTTGGCCGAGTCGAGCAGGGCCTGCCAGATCGAGGCCAGCGCGGCGGGGTATTCGCAGGCGGACAGGGCGTCCCGGTAAGTCCGGACCAGCGCCGGGAGATCGACGCCGGCTCGAGCCTCGTCCGCCGCACCGGGCGTCAGCACGCCCAGGTCGCCACCGAAATAGCGTAGGGCCATCGATATCGTTCGGCTGTAGAGGTTCCCGAGGTTGTTGGCCAAGTCCGCATTGTAGACGGCCGCGAATCGGTCGTAACTGAACTCGCCGTCGCCGGTGAACGGGCACTCCCGCATCAGGAGGTAACGGAAGGCGTCCGTCCCGAAACGGTCGGCCAAGGCCATCGGGTCCACGACGTTGCCCCCGGTCTTGGACATCTTCGCCCCCTTCAGGAGCACGAAGCCGTGAACCTGGACGCGGCGGGGGACCTGCAGCCCGGCGGCCATGAGCATCGCCGGCCAGAGGGCGCAATGGAAACGGGTGATGTCCTTGCCGATCACGTGCATATTGGCAGGCCAGAGGCGGCTGAATCGTTCAGGGTCCGTGCCGAACCCGGCGCCGGTGGCGTAGTTCAGAAGGGCGTCGAACCAGACATAGATGGTCTGCGCCGGGTCGAAGGGGACGCGGATGCCCCAGTCCATGTTTTGCCGGGAGATCGACACGTCCTCGAGCCCGCTTTCGACGAAACTGAGGATTTCGTTGCGCCGGATCCCGGGCTCGATGAAATCGGGGCGCTCGGCGTAGAGACGGAGGAGGGGGGCCTGGAACCGGGAGAGGGCGAAGAAGTAGTTCTCTTCGCGGACGATCTTCGGTGTCTGGGAGGGGTGGTCGGGGCAGCGGCCGTCGAGGAGGTCCTTGGAGGTTTTGAAGCTTTCGCAGCCTTCACAGTAGAGGCTTTCGTAGGGCTTCTTGTGGATGAAGCCGGCGTCGAAAACTTTCTGGATGAAAGACTGGCATCCGACCGCGTGCCGGGGCTCGGAGGTTTGAATGAAGTCGTCATTCGAGATGTCCAGCCGCTTCCAAGCGGCCTTGAAATGGCCGGCCATTTCGTCCACGTAGGCCTTGACCGGGCGGCCGAGCTCGGCGGCCCGGCGGGAGACCTTGATGGTGTTCTCGTCGTTCCCGATCAGGAAGTGGACGTCGTCGCCCTCCATGCGCCGCCAGCGCGCCTGCACGTCCGCGCCGATCTTCTCGAAGGCATGGCCGAGGTGCGGTTTGTTGTTGGGGTAGTCGATGGCGGTCGTGATATAGAAGGTGGGCATGAGGCTCTCGGTTCCCGTTGGTTCTCCCGGTTACTGGGCGGCGGCGGCGAGGTCGCCGAAGGCGGCCTCGAGCACGATCATTGAGTTTGCATTCCGCTCGATGGCGGACATCGCGACGAGGAGTCGTTCGAGGGCGTCAACCATGCGTTCCGGGCCGGCCCGGTGCGCCCAGGCTCGGACCGGGGGGGGCGGAACGGCGCCGCGGAGCGCGGATGCGATCTCCTCCGCCGCAGCGGAAAGAAGCATCCGAACGCAGCGCCGCGTCTCCGCCGCGTCTGTCTTTTTCAGGTCGTAGGCCTTGACCATCTGGTCGAGACGATGTCCGTACGTGCCGCGGGCGAAGTCGGCGAACAGGTCCCGCACGGGGCCGAGGAGATCGACCGCGCCGGACTCTCGGAGCGCCAGGGCGCGTCCCGGGGCGCCGTCGGCGAACGGCAGGAGGCGGTCCGCCTCCTCCGCAGGGACGGAAGCCCGCTCCACCAGGACGCGTCGCGTCTCCTCAGGCGAAAGGCGTCCGCAGCGGACGCGCTGACAGCGGGAGAGTATCGTGACGGGGAGTTGTCGGCGGACGGCGGTGACAAGCAGGAAGATCGTCTGGGGGGGGGGCTCTTCCAGGATCTTCAGAAGCCAGTTGGCGGCATCCGCGGACAGCGCCTCCGCATCGTCGATCAAGATGATCTTATAGGGCGATCCGAATGGTTTCAAGGCGATTTTACGGTCGAGTTCTGCCTCCTGTCGGAGCGACTCGATGGAGATGTCCCGGTCACTTGAGGGGCGCGAGAAAAAGAAGAGGTACGGGTGGACGCCACGGGCCGATCGGACGCAGGAGGGGCAGCGGTCGCAAGCGTCGTGGCCGCCGGTCTCGCAGAGCAGGGCCTGCGCGAAGGCGAGGGCGAGGGTCTTTTTGCCGACACCGCTCGGCCCGTCGAACAGATAGGCGTGAGCCTGTCGGGGGCCGGCCCGGGCGCGGGCCAGCTGGCGTTTGGCGGTGTCGTGACCCACGACCGCGGCGAGGGGCATGGCGACCGGGATCCCGAAAGGGCTCATGCGAGTATTCGAAGACGGCGGGACACGGCGGCGTCGATGCGCGCGGACACGTCGTCCACGGTTCCCCGCGCATCGACGATCACCGTGTGCGGCTGGCCGCGCGCCAGGCGGCGGAACCCGGCGCGCACGTGCTGTTGGTAGGGCAGGCCGCGGCGCTCGATGCGATCCTTGCGGCCAAGGTGCCGGCGTTCCGCCTCGCGCGCGTCGATGTCGAGAAGAATCGTCAGGTCCGGCCGGGTGCGGCCGATCGCGAAACGGCCGAGTGCCATGACGGGCGAAACGCCCACCCCGCCGGCGATGCCCTGGTAGACGGCGGTGGAGAGAAGAAATCGCTCGCAGACGACCGTTGTCCCCCGATCCAAGGCCGGGCGGATCACTTCGTCCACGAGCTGAGCCCGTGCCGCCATGTAAAGGAGGGTCTCCGTTGTCATGGCCATCCGGGCGTTACGGGGATCGAGGAGGATGGCGCGGACGGACTCGCCGATGCGGGTGGACCCGGGTTCGCGGAGGTGGAGGACGCGGCCGAAGCGCCGCCGGAGACGCGACGCGAGTCGACGCGCCTGGGTCGACTTGCCCGTGTAGTCCGCGCCGTCGATTACGATAAACCAGCCTCGCCGAGCCTGCATGCGGAGTCAAGGCCTCCGGGTGTCCGGTAACCGGTCGACACCCCGCCCGGCGTCGGACCGGTCGTCGGGGCGGGATCGATTCGCATCTTACCACCAGCCGAGGATCTTGGCCAGCAGGGCGGCGATGACGAGCACCTCACCGGCCAGGACAAGAAACAACCGACGCGTTTTGCGCACGTCCGTTCGGCTCGGGGGGAGGATCTGGGCATGACGGGGCACCCTCGCCATCACCGGCTCGCCGCGCAGGAACCGTTCGAGATCCTGTGCCATGTCGAGGGCCGATTCGTACCGCAAGGCCCGGTCTTTGGCCAGCGCCTTCAGGCAGATGGATTCGAGATCGGGCGACAGCAGGTCGCGGACCACCTCGCGCGGCGGGACGACCGGCGTATCGAGGACCATCGAGACGGTCTTGTCGACATCCTCGCCGGTGAAGGGGGCGCGTCCGGTGAGGCATTCGTAGAGAATCGCCCCGAGGCCGTAGACATCCGTCCGGGCGTCGAGGTCCCGCTCGCCCCGCAGTTGTTCGGGGGACATGTAGGCGGGAGTGCCCACAACGAAGCCGTCGATTGTGAGCGACGACGTGGAGGGGGGGTCGTGCTTTGCGGGGAGGTCGGGCGGGGCGGAGACGGTCGCAATCTCGCGCGTGGGCGGCTCGACGCGGGGGATCGAGTCGGTGGTGCTGAAGAGGCGGCGGCGTTTCCGGAGGTCCAGGGCGATGCCGAAGTCCGTGATGTGGGGCTCCCCGGCCGGGTCGAGGAGGATATTTTGAGGTTTCAGGTCCCGGTGGAGGACGCCGTGCCGGTGGGCATAGTGAACGGCGAGGGAGATGTCTCGAACGAGTTCCGCGGCGCGTCGGGGCGGCAAATGGCCGCGGTGCTCCTCCTCCCCCTTGTCGCCGGCGGGGTCGATCCGGCCCGAAGCGGGTGCGGGCGTCTGGGTGCTCCGGCTCTTCCAGACCGGTCGGGTGCTGCCTCTGATGATGCCTTCGAGCGTGGCCCCGGCGATGTACTCCATGACAATGTAATAGCGGTCCTTCTCGACGCCCGCCTCGATCACCTCGACGATGTGGGGGTGCTTCAGGCGGGAGGCGGTTCGCCCCTCGCGGATGAATCGCTTCAGGTCGGACTCGTAGGTGGGCGCATCATCCTCCTTGTCTCCCGGGTCGAAGACCTTCAGGGCGACGAACCGGCGCTCGGCGGGGCTCCAGGCGCGATAAACGATCGCCATGCCGCCGCGGCCGAGCACGTCGATCAGGATGTAATCGCCGAACCGGCGGGTCTGGTCGTCCATCACGGCCTCGACCTCGCGCGGGACGGGGTGGGTCCAGAGGAGGTCGGTGGCGGCGGCCTTCTCGTCTGCGCGCAGCGTTTCGCGGGGGGCTCGCAGGACGCCGTTGCAGTGGGTGCAACGGTAACTTTGGCCGGCCTCGACGCCGGTCAGCTCCACACGACGTCCGCACTCGGGACAAAAAAGCACGGCGCGCCGCATCAGGGCCGGGATTTCGGACTCCTGCTCGTGCGTGAGGTGGCCGAGCTCGACGAGAATGGTGCCGAGGCGGGGAACCGGTCGCTGCCCCTTGGCGGCCATGGAGGCCTGCAGGCGAAGCGCCTCGGCGATCTGGGACTCGGTGACCCAGCCGCGGTGGAGGAGGATCCGGCCGATCAGGTTGTCGCCGAGCGCCTCCTCGGCCGCAGCCGCCCGCTCGGCCTGGCGTCGCCCGATCTCGGCGGCGGCGGTCTGCCAGTCGGCCTCGGTGATGGCCCCCCGTTCCACGAGGATCTTCTGCAGCGGGCGCTCAGGCCGGCCGGACGCTCGGTCTTTCGCCTGTTCGGCCAAGGCGAGGTCGAGATCCGTGCGGCGGAGGCGGCCGACGAGGCAGGCCGCTTCGCCGATGCGGAGCTCCATCGTCGGCGCCGGAACGGGGGGGGGAGAGTCGGATGCGTGGCTCATAAGCTGATTCTGGAAGGGCTCCCGCCTCGGGAGATTATACTGGCGATGGCCCGATCGCACAAGTAGACCCGCCGGTTGCGAACGCCATGGATGCCCGGTATAGTCTTACGGATGTCGGGGCCTCGATGCGAGTCGCGCCCTTGATGATCGGATGCCGGCCATGAGCGAGCGGATGGAGAAACCGGCGGATTCCAGTCCGGTGCTCCCGCGCCGGGGGAGGTTTCGCCGGATCGGCGTTTCCGTGGTATCCGGTCTCGTCCTGGTGGTCGTTTTCATGGCGCTCCCCGGCTGCTATCTGGCCCGCTTGGGGATCGGTCAACTGCGGGTGTCGTGGGGACAGCGGCTGATCGGCGCATTGCTGGAAGAGGGGGCTCTCCCGGCGGATCGCCTCGAGGCGCTTCGCCTGATCGATGCGATTCGCCGCTTCGGGGTCGACGCGCTCGGCATGGATGCGGGGACGAGCTACACGACCTATTACGACACGGGCGGATGTCCCGTCATGTACAACGTCACGGCCTCCCGGGCCGACCGGCTCGAGGCGGTGACGTGGTGGTTCCCCATCGCCGGGACGGTGGCCTACAAAGGCTTCTTTTCGCGCGAGGACGCGGTGCGGGAGCGCGACTACCTCGAGCGGCTCGGGTATGACACCCTGCTTTCGCCGGTGACCGCCTACAGCACGCTCGGCTGGTTTCGGGACCCGGTCCTGTCGACGATGCTGGACGATCCGCCGGAGGTCCTGGCTGAGTTGATCCTGCACGAGATGACGCACGCGACCGTTTACGCGCCGGGGCAGACCGACTTCAACGAGGAACTGGCCACGGTGGTAGGGAGGGCGGCGGCGACGGCGTTCTTTGTGTCCCGGGAGGGGCCGGACGGCCCCACGGTACGGCGCCAGCGCGCGCGGCGTGCGGACAAGGCCCGGTTCGGGGCTTGGCTGCGCGAGACGCGTGACGCCCTGGATGCGTTCTACGCGGGGGCGGGAAGCGCCGCGGAGAAGCGATCCGGCCGCGAGGCGCTGTTCGCGGCGGCGCGGCGCCGCTTTGCCGATCTCGTGCCGTCCTTCGAGACGAACGCGTATGCGGGGTTCTCGCGACTGCCCCTGAACAACGCCGTGATCCTGGGGCTCGGTCGTTACAACGAGATGGATGACCTGCTCGTGCGCGCCGAGGCGAAGGCGGGCGGTGTCCGGGAGCTGCTCCGTTTGGCGCGCGGATGGGCGGGAGAACCCAACCCGCGAGCGGCCGTCGAGGCGTGGCTGTCGTCAGGCCGAGCGGCGAAAGCGCCGTCCTGATCGGGGGCGTGCTTGCCCGTGTCCGGGCGCCCCGCCATTCGGCGGGGGCCTTACTTCAACTGGGGCAACGTGGCGTCCTTCCCCGCGATCGGCGCGGCCGCGTCGGCGGCCTCCAGGCGCTTGACAAAGAAGGCGTAGGAGGGGATCGTCTTGGCGTCGATTCCCGCGCGCTTGAGAGCTTCCATGATGCCGCGTTGCAGCACGACATCCTCCTCGTAGTCCGTGTTGAAGTCCTTGCCGCGCTCGTCGGCCAGCCAGCGGCGCAGCCCGTCGCGCACCAGGGCGCGGAGGTCGTCGAGCTCGAGTCGTTGATTGAGGGGCGGATCGAGCGAGGCCCGAAGGGCGTCGAGCCCCGGGTAGCGGGAGGCATCGCCGCTGTCGTCGACCGCGAGCGCGCGGAAGAGCTCCTTGTGTTGGGGCATTTTCTCCTTGATGTAGTCGTCGATCTTCCCGGATTGGCGGATCTTTTCGAACGCCTCGTCCAGCCAGTAGTCCTTTTCCGGGGGATCGGCTTTCACGTCCGGTTCGATCCCCCAGGTCTTGGCGTCTTTCTCCTTTTGGGGCGACTTGCCGTTGGGAAGATAATATTTGGCGATGGTCAGCCGGAGGGCGTCGCGCTCGGGGGTGGCCTGGATGTCGGGGATCTGCTGGACGCTGCCCTTGCCGAAGGTCCGTTCCCCGACGCAGGAGGCGCGCTTGTAGTGCTGCAGGACGCCGGCCAGGATCTCGGAGGCGCTCGCGCTTGCCCCGTCGATGAGGACCACGAGGGGCGCCTGGTAGACGGGCGGGGTTCGCGTGTGGTGAGACTCGCCCGATTCGCGGGAGCGGACGGTCACGACGAGGGAGTTTTGGGGCAGAAAGAGACCGGCGACGTCGACGGCGGACTTCAGCAGGCCGCCGGTATTGGCGCGGAGGTCGAGGATCAGGGCCTTCATGCCCTGGTCGGACAGGCTTTTCAGCGCGGCGGCGGTCTGGGGGGCGCTTTGGGGCCCGAAGGTCGTCAGGTGCACGTAGCCGACGCCTCCCGGAAGCATCTCGGCGATGACCGTCTCCAGGGCGATTCGCTCGCGGATGAGCGTTTTTTCCTGGGACTCCTTCCAGCCCCTTCGGTAGACGCGGAACGTAACGGGGGTCCCCGGCTCGCCCTTGAGGCGGTTCACCAAGTCGGTGAGGTCCCGATTGACGGCCGCCTCGCCGCCGATCTCGACGATACGGTCCATGGATCGAAGCCCCGCCCGGTAGGCCGGGCCGGAGTAGATGGGGCGCTCGATGGTGAGCCACGCGTTGCCGGCCTTGTCTTTGCGCATGGAGACCCGGGCGCCGATTCCCCCGTAGACCCCCTCGATGCCCGTCATCAAGGATTTGTACTCTTTTTCGTCCAGAAAGGCGGTGTAGGGGTCCAGGCTGGAGGCCATGCCCTTTGCCGCGTTCTCGATCAGATCCCGTTCCTTGATCAGGTCGAGATCCACGTACTGGCGCTTGAGGAGATCGAGAATCTCGTCGAGCAGGGCATACTTGCCGTCGTTCGTGGCGCGCGCATTCGCGCGGCGGCCGGCCTCCCGGTTGACCGCGTCGCTGTAGCGTTTGACGGCCAGATAGGCGGCGGCCAGGCGTCCGCGGTCCCCGGGCTCACGCGCCAGCTTTTCGAGCGCGATCTCCACATCCCGGTTGAACTCCTCCATCTCGGCCAGGGCCAGCGCGCTGAGCACCTTCGCGTCCGGGTCTTCCGACTTGAGGATCTCCCGCAGCGTGCGCAGCGGTGTGATGTCCGAGCCGGCCGTGAGGCTGTGGAGCGCCCGGGCCAGGGCGATCCGCAGCGTCGGATCCTGGGTCTCGGACAGTCGCTGCTTGACGTGGTGGGCGAGGGCCTCGGGATCCCCGAACCCGGACTCCTTGTTCGTGAGGTTGGCCACGAGGTTGGCGGCAGCCACGGCGGCCGAGGGGTCGTTGCCCTCCGCGATCCGGAGCAAGGCGGATACCGCCTCCGACTTCCGGCCATGGGCGAAGAGCACCTTGGCGCATCCGATCCGGATCCAGGGGTTGGCCCGGCGCAGGCCTTCCGAGACCGAGGGGAGCGCCTCTCGACCGAGGGACTCCAAGCGAGCGACCGCCTCCCAGTATCCCGCTCCGCCTGTCGAGGTCTCGAGGAAATCCAGGATCGGCGTGATGTCGGTTTGGGCCCAGGCGGGCGGCGCGCAGACGGTCAGGGCGAGGAAGAGGGCCGGCGCGGCGTAACCGGGGGGGCGCATGAGCTGGGGCTCCGGGGTTGCGTGCTCGGATTGGCTATCACAAGATGGACGGGATCATAGCGCAGGATCCAGGGCGGGGCAAGTTGTAATTCCGGCCGGCACACGAACGGAGGAAGGCGGGCCCCACTCCAGCCTTGCAGGGCTCGCCCGACCCGATATAATGACGGCCCACCGGCGTGGTGCGTTGGCGGGTCGCGGTCGAAACACGGGGGCCGGCATGGCGACGTATCTCGTGACGGGAGGCTGCGGCTTCATCGGATCCAATTTCGTCCGGATCCTGCTGGCGTCCCGGCCCGACGCGACGGTCGTGAATCTCGACGCCCTCACCTACGCGGGGAATCCGGAGAATCTGGAGGATGTCGGGCGGGATCCCCGCTATCGATTCGTTCATGGGTCCGTCGCCGATCCGGACGTGGTGGCGCGCGTGTTCGAGCAGGGGGTGGATTACGTGGTCCATTTTGCGGCCGAGTCTCACGTCGATCGGAGTCTGCTGGACGCCCGGTCGTTCCTGGAAACCAACGTCTTGGGGACACAGGTGCTGATCGACGCGTCCCTCCGGCGTCCGCCGCGCCGGTTTCTGCACGTCTCGACGGACGAGGTCTACGGCAGCTTGGGAGCGTCCGGGCGGTTCACGGAGGAGAGCCCGCTGGCGCCGAGCAGCCCCTACAGCGCCTCCAAGGCGGCGGCCGATCTTCTGGTTCGGGTCGCGTACCGCGCCTTTCGGCTCCCCGTCGTGATCACACGCAGTTCCAACAACTACGGTCCTTACCAGTTCCCGGAGAAGCTGATCCCGCTCTTTCTGACCAACGCGATGGAGGATCGCCCCCTGCCGGTTTACGGTGACGGGCGGAACGTCCGGGACTGGATCTACGTGGAAGATAACTGCGAGGGGATTCTGGCGGCCCTGGAACGCGGGCGGGACGGCGAGATTTACAACTTGGGCGGTGGAAACGAGATGTCCAATCTCGAGGTGACCCGGGCGATCCTGCGCGCGACGGGAAAGCCCGAGTCGCTCATCCGGCACGTGAAGGATCGCCCCGGGCACGATTTTCGATATGCGCTTGATACCGCGAAGGCCGCCGGGGAGCTGGGGTGGTCGCCGCGGATGACGTTCGAGGCGGGGATCGCGCGGACCGCGGCCTGGTACCGCGATCACCGCGGCTGGTGGGAGCGAGTCAAGACCGGCGCGTACCGGGAGTATTACCGTGCCCAGTACGGGGAGCTTGCACCGGCGCCGGGTCCGGTAGCCCGGACCTGACGGGGCGGTTGGGCTCGCCTGTACGAAGCGAGGGGGGCCGGCGAAGGGGTCGGGCCTCGCGCATCCTGAGGAGGATCGATCATGGCGGAGACGAACGGCGGCCTTGACGAGCTGTCCGGGGCCGCACCGGCCCCTGCCAAGGCCGAGTCGCGCGACCTGAAGGATATCGAGAAGCTCTTCGTCGCCTGCGCCCGCAACAAGGCCTCGGACCTGCACTTGAAGCCGGGACAGCGGGTTATTTTCCGCGTCAACACCATTCTTCACGAGGTGGGCACCCGCGTCTTGACGCCCGAGGACACGAAGCGGTTGATCTATGAGATCATGTCGCCGCCCCAGCGCCAGCGGTTTGAGGAGGAGAAGGATCTCGATTTCGCCTATTCGGTGGAGGGGATCGGCCGGTACCGAATCAACGTTTTCCTGGACCGGGGGACGGTCGCCGTGGCGGCGCGCCGCGTGAACACGGAGATCCCCTCGTTCGAGCAGCTCCATCTGCCGGAGGGCGTCCGAAAGGTGTCCGGGTTCAACCAGGGCATGGTCATTGTCGCCGGTCCGACCGGCAGCGGCAAGTCGACGACCCTGGCTTGTCTGCTCGATTACGTGAATCAAACCGAGCGCTGCCACATCGTGACGATCGAGGACCCCATCGAATATCTCTTCCAGGACAAGAAGAGCTTTTTCAACCAGCGCGAGATCGGGATCGATGTCGACTCGTTCCCGAAGGCGCTCAAGCATGTCGTTCGCCAGGATCCCGACGTCATCCTGGTCGGGGAGATGCGGGATGTGGAGAGCTTTGACGCCGGGCTTATCGCCTCCGAGACGGGGCATTTGGTGTTCGGCACGATCCACGCCTCCAGCGCGGCCCAGTGCATCGGCCGCCTGCTCGACTTGTTCCCAACGGAGCGGCAGCCCCTCATTCGGCAGAGCCTTGCTTTCAACCTCAAGGCGATCATTTGCCAGAAGCTGCTGCCTTCCTGCCGCGAAGGCGTCAAGATGGTTCCCGCCATCGAGATCATGCTGACGAACTCCACGATCCAGAAGCTGATCCAGAGCGGGGAAGACAAGAAGATCCAGGACGTCATTCGCGGGGGCGAGGAAGAGGGGATGCAGGACTTCAACCAGTCGATCGTCAAGCTGATCAACGCCGGCCTGGTCAGCAAGAAGGTCGGCATGGCCTATTCACCCAACCCCGAGCAGTTGAAGATGAACCTGCAGGGCATTTTCCTGGGCGAGGACCGGAAAATCCTGGGGTGAGGCTGTTCATCGGCCTGAATCCGGGCGCGATGCGGGGCTCACCCGGGAGGGGCGTGGTCCGGAGGGCGGGAGGGGGGCTCGTCCAAGACGAACGTCACCGGTCCGTCGTTGATGAGTTCGATCTGCATGTCGGCGCCGAAAACCCCTGTTTGCACGGGGCGTTCGACGCATCGGGCCAGCGCCGCCGCAAAGCGCTCGTAGAGCGCACGTGCCGGCGCCGGCGCCATGGCCGGCTCGAAGGACGGGCGCCGGCCCCGTGACAAGTCCGCGCAGAGCGTGAACTGGGAAACGACCAGGAAGTCGGCCCCGGCCTCCGCCGCCCCGAGGTTCATTCGGCCCGACGCGTCGTTGAAGCAGCGCAACGTGGCGACCCGGGCCGCCAGGGCGTTCGCCGAGGCCTCTGTGTTCGATGCGTGGACGCCGACGAGGACGAGCAGCCCCCGGCCGATCCCGGCGTGGACGGCGCCGTTGACGCGAACGCAAGCCCGAGAGACGCGCTGCAGAACCAGTCGCATGGGTCGGCCTTTCCCGGGCGCAAGGCCCGCGGCGCATTCACTTTGACTCGCGGAGTTGCGGCGGCTATAGTCCGGCCACGCATCCTGCGTGCTGCCCATGATAGGTCCGAGGAGGCCGCCCGGCAAGGCTCCATGTTCGAATCCATCGAGGGGATCGTCCGGTCCCGAACCCCGTCCGCGGTTGTCATCGACGTGCAGGGGGTCTCGTTCCGTTTCCTGGTGCCCCTTTCGACCTACGAGCGCGTTCCCGCGCAAGGTCCCGCGCGGCTGATGGCCCGTCTGCACATCCAGGACGACGAGGTTCGCCTCTTCGGCTTCGCGACGGAGGAAGAGCGCAGCCTCTTCGAGGATCTGATCCAGTCGGCTTCGCGCGTGGGTCCGGTGAAGGCGCTGGCCATTCTTTCGAGCGCAGACGTCCGGTCGGTCCGCGACGCCTTGGCGCGGGGCGACGTCGGATTCCTGAAGCGGATACGGGGGATCGGAGAGAAGATCGCGCAGCGGCTCGTGGTGGAGCTGAAGGATAAGTCGGTTGAGTCGGTCGCGGCGGGAGCGGCCGTGAGCGCGACGCCAGACGCGGTGGCCGAGGCTGCGCGCGCGCTGGTCTCGCTCGGTTACGGCGAACGGGAGGCGGCGGAGGCCGCACGCGCCGCAGGCGGCAAGCTGGGGCCGGGAGCCCCCCCCGAAGCGATTCTGCGCCGAGCGCTCCAGGGGGGGCGGACGTGAGCCGTCGCGCCTCGCGCCGTCACGCCACCCCCGGCTGCGGGCGTCCCCCGGAAGCGCGGGCGCGCGTTGTCGACGGCATGAAAGGGCGGTCCATGGGTCGCATGCTCATTCTTGTTCTGGCGGGGGGCTTGGTTGCCGGCTGCAAGTCCGTCGAGCGGGAGAAGGCGGAGGCGCGATTCGAGCAGGCGGAAGAGTGGTACAAGATATCCAAATACAACGAGGCCAAGGGACTCTACAAGGAAGCCCTGGACCTGATGGGGGGGGACCATCCCGAGGCGGCGCTCGGCTTGGCGAACTGCTATCGCGAGCTCTGCAAGATCGAGTCCATTCGATACATCGACGGCGACGAGAAAAACGGCATCGACGTGAAACGCGTGCAGATGCTCTACCAGGAGGCGGAGCGGTTCTTTCTTTGGGCCTTGGAGAAGCGTCCCGACTACCGCGATGCCCATTACGGACTCGGCCTGCTCTATTATGAGACGGCGGTCAACAAGACGCTTGTGCAGTGGGTCTGCCGGAACGATGCGGAGCGGCTGGATTTCCGGATGCGGAAGCTGAACGCCGCCCGCGATCGCTTCGAGAAGGCTTACGCGTTGGACGCCGGCCCGCAGAAGAGCGGTGCGCCCCAGGAATATCTGGCGCTCATCTACAATCTGCTCGGCGTCGAGGTCGTCCGCCGGAATGATGTGCGCGGCGCCGTGGAGTGTTTCGAGAAGTCCTATGCGTCCGCCGAGCTCTACACCGCGTGGATCCGTTTCCAGTTGCGCCTTAAGACGGACGCCAAGGTTTTCGACTTCTTCGAGGCGCGTCTTCGATTGTTCGAGGAGCTGAAGGCGGACCTCGACCGGTCGCTGGCCGCGCTGAATCGGCAGCTGGCCGAGCAGAGCGCCCGGGAGGGGGATGCGCAGGGCGCGATTGACGCCTACGGGAAGGCCTTGCGAAACTGCGACCGATATCTGGCTTGGTTGCAGAAGCAGACCGCGCCTCCCGGCGATCCGGATTTCAAGACGGTCCGGCGCAAGCCCGTCCTGGAGCTGCGGGAGCAGATCCGGAAGGCGCTGGTGGGTCTCGGTCAGTCTCCCGTTCCGCCGCCGGCTCCCGATGAGGCAAAGACCGCGGGGTGACGCGGCTGGCTCAGAGGGATTGGGTGGCTGGGGCGGCCGGCCGGAGGCGGCGTTGAAGCGGGTGCTCGGACGGGATCCCGCTCGGGGCGATGACGGGATCGAGCCGTCGCGCATCGGGCGCCGTAAGGGGGATGCCCCGGGGGGCCGGGGAGGTCCCGGACCCGGGTCGGACGGGAGACTGCGGACGGGGCCGGGCTGCGCACGGGCTGGCGACCGACCTCCGGCAGGCGGGGGCGGTGACGGGCGGAGGGGGCAGGGACAGTCCCTCGGCGGTGTGCGCGGAGGCCGCCGGGAGGGCGGTCCGGGAGGGGATGACGCGCCGTTCCGTCGAGGTTGGATTCACGACGCGCGAAGGCTCCGTGCTCCGCTCCAGCAGCGGCCGATAACTGTCCGAGAGCAGCGAGACGGCGAAGACGCCAATCAGCGCGATGGCGAGCATCAGCAGGTAGTCGTACCAGGTCATCGTCCCACCTCGAGCCGCAGAAATATCGCCCCCAAGTAATATCGGCGAACCGGCTGGCGATCTTGTGTCTTCTGTCTGGATCCGGCAGACGGGATTCGGTGATCGGGTCGGACGGTGCGGCGCCCCGTTGCGAGGGCCTCTCAGGAGCGGCAGACGATGTCCAGATCCGACTTGTTGGCTGCGCTGAGCGCGCGGGTGGTGGTCGGGGATGGGGCCATGCGTACCGCCTTGTACGGCAAGGGCGTTCCCTTCTCTGCCTGCTTCGAGGAACTGAATGCCGCGCGCCCCGACTTGGTCCAAGAGGTGCACCGCGGCTACGTCGAGGCGGGGGCCGAGCTCCTGGGAACGAACACCTTCCAGGCCAATCGCTACCGGCTCGCGGCGCATCATCTGGAGGGAAGGTCGCGGGAGCTGAGTCGACTCGGTGCCCGCTGGGCCCGGGAGTGCGCCCGACCCGGTCTCTTCGTCGCGGGGGTTGTCGGCCCGCTGACCGACCCCGGCCGGGCCAGCCGGCCGGGCCGGCAGGAGCGACGCATCGCCTTTGCGGAGCAGATTGACGGGCTGCTTGAGGGCGGCTGCGACGCGATCCTCTTCGCGTCGTTCTCGGACCTCGAGGAGCTTTTGCTCGGCGTGGAGGTGGCGAAGCTGCGGGGCGCCGTCGTCATCGCCCAACTGGCGTTTTGGGATCGGGACCGGACGGCGGCGGGGGTGGATGCCCGCGCCGCGCTGCGCGCGCTCGAGGGGGCGGGGGCGGACGTGGTGGGCGCCAACTGCGGGCAGGGGCCCCGGGGGTTGCTGCGCGTCGTCGAGATGCTGGGTCGGTACGCGCGAGTTCCCTTGTCCGTCTTCCCGAACGCGGGATATCCCGATTTCGTGGACGGCCGGTATACGTACCGGTCGTCCCCTGCCTACCTGGCGTCGATGGCCGAGCGTCTGGTCTCAGCCGGGGCGTGTCTGGTGGGCGGGTGCTGCGGGACGGGGCCCGAGGAGATTCGCGCCCTCGCGGATCGGCTGAAGGGGGTGCGGCCGGTGGCGCGGGCCTCCGTCGAGCCGGCCGAGGCGCCCGACGTCGCGGCCCGGGTCGAGTCCGACGGCGGGTCCCGGACGCGGCTCGCGAGAGCGCTCGGGCGGCGGCCGCTCGTCGTGGCCGAGATCGATCCACCCAAGGGGCTGCGGATTGAGCCGCGGATCGACCGGGCGCGCCGTCTGGTCGCCGCAGGCGCGGACGCCATCACGGTGGGGGACAGTCCGCTGGCCATTCCCCGGATGGGGAATGCCATTTTCGCGAGCCACGTCATGTCCGCGGTGAAGACGGATGTCATTCTGCACGTTGCCTGTCGGGACCGGAACCGGATCGGGCTTGAGGCGGAGTTGATGGCGGCCGCCTCGATAGGGGTCGCCGCCGTTCTGTGCCTGACGGGCGATCCGGCAGGGATCGGCGCGCAGGCCGGGGCGACGTCGGTCTTTGATCTCGACTCCGTCGGCCTGATCCGGATCGCGGCGGGGATGCGCGCGGGGATCGGGGCGCTCGGGGCTCCGCTCGACCGTCCCGCGGATTTCGCGATCGGCGTGTCGTTCAATCCGAACGCGCGATACCTCGACGATCAGATCCGCCGGCTGGAGAAAAAGATCGAGGCGGGCGCCCAGTTCGCGATGACGCAGCCGGTCTTTTCCGCGAAAGGGGTGGAGCGGCTGGCCGACGCGGTGCGCGCTTTACGGATTCCGGTCTTGTGCGGGGTGATGCCGCTGACAAGCGCTCAGGACGCGGAGTATTTGCACGGCGAGGTGCCGGGGATCGCGATCCCGGATCATGTGCGCGAGAGGATGCGACGGGTCCCGGAGGAGCGGTCGGGGGCGGAGGGGATCGCCCTGGCGCGGGAGCTCGTCGAGGCGGCGGTCGCGAACGGGATGGGCGTCTATCTCGTCGCGCCGTTCGGGGCGGCCGGAGGCATCGAGACGCTGGTCCGCCGCGCGAGCGACCTGTCCCGCTCCGCCGCCCCGGTCCCGACGGGCGACGACCGGGATCCGGAGCGCGAGGTTCAGATCGAGGAGTAGCCGCGTTTCAGGAACTTTTCCGCCGCGCGATGAGCGCGTCCAGCTCCGCCTTCAGCCGGACGAGCACCTCCTCGTAGCCGAAGCTGCCGATCGGCTCCCCCTTTCGCTTGAGGTTGACCGACACCGGGCCGCACCAAAGTCCCAGGTCCGCGTCGTCGGTCTCGCCGGGGCCGTTCACGCGGCACCCCATGACGGCGATCGAGATGTCGTGGTGCCGCGCGTACGTCGTCATGGCGCGCACTTTTTCGGCCAGATCCACGAAGCGGTCGTTCTCCACCCGCGAGCAGGACGGACAGGAGATGATGACGAGCCGGTCCGCGGCGTCGGGGGGCGCGGTGAACCGGCCCTGGCGGACGTCCTCGACCAAGCGGCGCCCCTCGATCACCTCCTCGATCTTGCGATCGTTGGGGACCGTCAACGAGATGCGGAGGGTGTCTCCGAGGCCTTCGGCCAGAAGGGGCTCGAGCGCCAAGCGGCTTCGGATCACGCCGCCGGGAGGAAGGCCTGCTTCTGTCAGGCCGAGGTGGAGGGGGACGTCCGGTCGGCGGGCGGCGAAACGCCGGTTTCCCTCTCGGACGTGTCGGGGATCGGAGTCCTTCAAGGAGACGACATAGGCGTTGAATCCGAGCCGGTCGAGGAGATCGCAGTGCATCAAGGCGCTCTCGACCATGGCCTGGACGGAGTCGTTCGGGTAACGCCGCATCATCTCGGGGTCGACGGAGCCGCAGTTGACGCCGATGCGGATCGCGCATCCATGCTCGCGCGCGGCGGCGGCGATGAAGGCGACCTTTTCTGCGACCGGCCGGCCGGGCTCGAGATGGTACAGGTGCCCGGGGTTGTAGCGGATCTTGTCGACGTGCGGAGCGACCCGGGCGGCCAGACGGTAGTTTTCCTGAAGGTCGACGGAGAGCGGCACCGTCGTTTGGCGTCGTATGGCGGCCAGCGCCTCTGCCTCGGCGTCGCTGTCGCAGGCGATGCGGACGATCGCGGCGCCGGCCGCGCGGAGGGCCTCGGCCTGGGCGACGGTGGCGTCCACGTCGCGGGTCTTGGTGGCGCACATGCTTTGGATGGCAACGGGCGCGCCGCCTCCGATGCGGAGGGACGTGCCGATTCGGACCGGACGGGTGGTGGCGCCCATGGGACCTCGTGGATCGGTCGCAGGATCCTATCACGGCGGGGGACGGGAGTCAAAACGGGAACGGCGTCGCGCCTTGGGTTCGCGATGGCTTGAACCCGCCCTTTGCGGGGCGCCTTGACTTCGGGGGGGGGCTCTGCTAGGCTCCGCCCCGTTCCAAGGGGATCGAGGCGCCGCGGTCGGCGTTTCGGAGCGGCCATGGCCCAGAATCTCTTCATCAGTTCCACGCGGCACGGCGAGGGCAAGACCACGCTGGCCCTCGGGCTCTTGCATTCCCTCGGGAAAAAGGTCCGCAAGGTCGGCTACATCAAGCCCATCGGGAGGGCCACCCTCGATTTCGCCGGACAAGGCATCGACGAGGACGTCGTCCTCATGAAGGAAGCCTGCGGTATTCCCTGCTATCTCAAGGACATGGGGCCGGTGGCGACCAGCGGGGAATTCCCGGTCAACTTTCTCTCCCGCGACGGGCACAAGTCCGTGCTCGAGCGCATTGAGCAGGCCTATGAGCGCGTGGCGGCCGGCAAAGATCTGGTTGTCATGGAGGGAACGGGGGGGGCGACCGGCGGCGCGGCCTTCGGCCTGTCCAACGCTCATCTGGCCCGGCGCTTTCAAGCCAAGGTCCTCCTGGTCGCCAGCGGCGGCATTGGCCAGCCGATCGACGAGATCGTCTTGCATAAGAGCTACTTCGAGCTCAACGGCGTCCTGGTCCTCGGTGTCGTGCTCAATCGCGTCTACCCGCACGAGATGGAGTCGGTGCAGTCGGTCGTGAAACGCGCGTGCGACTTGGTCAAGGTTCCCCTGCTCGGTGCGATCCCGCATGACCCCGAGTTGAGCCGGCCGACGATGCAGGATGTTCAGGACGCGCTGAAGGGGACGTTGCTGCAGGGAGAGGCGGAACTGGCCAAGAACAGCGTGGAGCGGATCCTGGTGGGCGCGATGGAGGCCCACCATGCCCTCGACCATTTGCGGGGTCGCATCGTGCTGATCGTCCCGGGGGACCGGGACGACTTGGTGTTGGCCGCGGTGGCGTCGATGTATCTGGCGGGGCGAGAGGACTTCGGCCTCAACGGCATCATCATGACCGGGAACGTTCCTCCCAGCCGGCGCCTCCGCCAGATCCTGTTGCGGACATCGATCCCGGTCATTGAAACGGAGCAGGACAGTTTTGCCGTCGCGGCGCGGATCAATGACTTGACCGCCCGGCTCACGTCGCGCGACGCCCCCCGGCTTGATCGCGCGAGAAACCTGGTGCGTCAGCACGTCAGCGCCTCGACGATTCTCTCCGCACTGTAGTCGGGTCGGTCCGTCGTCCTGAAACCCGCCGCGCGACCCGCGGCCCCCCAAGGAGCTCTGCTCATGCGCCGATCGATGAAGGCCCCGCGCCTCCGGATCGCACTGTCCGGTGCCTGCGGCCGGATGGGGCGGCAGATCGCATCGCTCATTCTGGCGGACGGCGCCTTTTCGCTGGTCGAGGCCCTTGAGGCCCCGGGGCATCCCGACGCGGGAAGGGATTACGGGCAGGTCCTGTCCCGCGACCCGCTCGGGGTGAAGGTCGGTGTGCATCCTGGCGCGGATGCCGACGTGATGATCGACTTCTCGTCTCCGGCCGCTGTGAAGGGGATGGTCTCATCGTGCGCCGGCCGACATATCCCGCTCGTCGTCGGGACCACGGGCTTGGATGCGGGGACCCGGAGATCGATCGAACGGGCCGCCCGGACGATCGCCGTGGTCACGGCGCCGAACATGAGCGTTGGCATCAACGCCCTGCTGCGGGCGCTCCCGGATTTGGTCCGTCTGCTCGGGCCTGCCTATGACCTGGAGATCGTCGAAGCGCATCACCGGCACAAGTTGGATGCGCCGAGCGGGACGGCGTTGGCCCTGGCGGAGGTCATCGCGCGGGCCGCGGGGATCGACCTGAGGCGGGAGGCGGTGTACGGCCGCCGGGGCATCACGGGAGCGCGGCCGCGGCGCCAGATCGGCCTTCATGCCGTCCGGGCGGGAGACATTGTCGGGGAGCACCGGATCCTCATCGCCGGTCCCGGCGAGTCCATCGAGGTGACGCACCGGGCGCATTCCCGGGAGACCTTTGCCTCGGGCGCCCTCCGTGCGGCACGCTTTGCGGCACGCGCGCGGCCGGGCCTCTATTCGATGATCGATGTCCTCCGTTCCGGGCGATGAGACGAAGATCACGACGATCGCTGGGCGCCCGGCTTCCGGCTGCTCGGATTCTGCATTTTCTTGACAGGGTTGGGGATACGCCGTATTGTCCGGGGGTGTGGATTGGCGGGAGATCCGGCAGGGATTCCCGTGAATTCAGGAGGAGCCCCGGTGACGAAGCGGGACATCGTGAAAACCCTGGCTGACAAGTTCGCGCTTTCCCAGGTTGACGCGCGGAAGATCGTGCAAGGCACGTTTGATGCGATCGTGACCACGCTGGTGGAGCAGGGCCGCATCGAACTCCGCAATTTCGGGGTCTTTGAGGTGAAGACGCGCAAGCCGCGCCGGGCCCGGAACCCCCGCACCGGGGAGCCCGTGGAGGTTCCCGCGCGGCGCGTCGTGACGTTCAAGCCCGGACGTCATATGGAAAGCCGGATCCGTTGAAGCGGCCGGCACGGCTGGTCTGAAGTCGAGGGGCACGGGGGCTTGGCGCTCCGGTGCCCTTTTTGTTGAAGGCCGTCGCCGCGCGATCCGCCGGGAGCTCGTACATGGATTTTTTCCCTTCGTTCCGTCTTCCGTCCGACCGGCTGGAAGCGCTGGCCCGCGCGGCCTTGGCCGAGGACGGGGCGAGCGGTGACGTGACCGTGCGCGCCACGCTGCCGCCCGGCCGGCGCGTGAGGGCCGCTTTGGTGGCGCGTCAGGCGGGTATCTGTGCCGGGCTTCCCGTGGTCCGGGCCGTGTATCGGGTCCTCGATCGGCGTGTGACCGTCCGGGCCTGCGTCCGCGAGGGCGGCCGTCTCCGGGCGGGCCAGCGGGTCGTCCGCCTCTCGGGGCCGGCGCGGTCGATCCTGAGCGGGGAGCGGACCGCGCTCAATTTCCTCCAGCGTCTTTCCGGCATCGCGACGATGACGCGCCGATGCGTGGACGCCGTGCGGGGGACCGGCGTCGAGATTCTTCACACCCGAAAGACAACGCCCTTGTTGCGTCTGCTCGAGCGATGGGCGGTCCGGATGGGGGGCGGGCGCTTGCATCGGGGCGACTTGAGGGGCGCCGTTCTCATCAAGGAGAACCACCTGGCCGCGGCCGGCGCACGCGATGCGGAGGCTGTCCGCGCGCTGATCCGGGGCGCGTGTGCCCGCGCTCCCGGCGGGCTGCCCGTCGAGGTCGAGGTCCAGGACGTCGGTCTCCTCCCGGATGTCCTGGAAGCGGGCGTCGATATCGTGATGTTCGACAATTTGCCGCTCGACGCGCTCCGGGAGGGGGTCCGCCGTGTGCGTTCCCATGCCCGACGAACAGGGCGTCGCGTGATCGTGGAGGCTTCCGGCGGGATGACGCTGGACCGCCTGCGCGCCGTGGCTCGGACCGGGGTGGACGCCATCTCGATCGGCGCGATCACCCATTCCGCCCCCGCGCTGGATTACTCGCTCGACATCACGGACGATTGACACCGTGGAGAAACCGGGCCGACCCGGACGCAACTTCCTCGAGGGTTTCATGGGCGACACGACGCTGCGCGGACTGAAGAAAGTTCGAATGGTGACGGAGCGGATCGGGCATGAGATCCTGTGGGTTCGGAAGACGGAATCCACGAACGATCTGGCTTGGCGCGAGGCGGAGCGCGGATGCGGCGACGGCATGATGGTCTTGGCTGAAGAGCAAACGGCCGGCCGGGGGCGCCAGGGACGTTCCTGGTTCTGCCCGCCGGAGCAGGGGATCCTCTGCTCCTTTGTGCTTCGGCCCGGCCTGCCTTCCGATCAAGCCTCCCTGGTCACGGTGTGCGGGGCGTTGGCGGTGCGCGACGTGGCCGCCGCCCTGGCCGGCGTCCCCGCCGTCATTCGCTGGCCGAATGACGTGATGCTGTCGGGTCGCAAGGTGGCCGGCGTTTTGGTCGAGTCGCGAACCGGGACGGGTACGGGCGAGACGACGTTCGTGCTCGGCATCGGCCTGAACGTGAGCGTCCGGGAGGAGGATTTTCCCGAGACGGTCCGGGCCGAGGCGACCTCGCTCGAACGGGCGGCGGGGAGACGAATCGACCGATTGGCGGCGGCGCGCGTGCTGATCGAGTCCGTCGATGCGTGGTATCTCCGGCTTCGCGGGGGGCGTCGGGAGGAGATTGCCGACGCGTGGCGGGCGGCTTCCGCGGTTTTGCGCCGCCGGGTCGAAGTGGTGGCCGGTGGGGTCGCCCACCGGGGGACGGTCGAGGATATCGATCCGATCGAAGGGATCTTTCTGCGTCCGGATCGAGGGGGAATCCAGCGGTACCGGGGGGAGCTTGTTGAGCGGCTGCGTCTCTTGGAGTGACGCCACGAGAAAACACGGTTGACTGGTTTGAAGGCTCCCGATACACTCCGCCTTCTCATGGGCCCGGAAAGTGGGTCCGCGTGCGGGCTGCCTTCCCGGGGCGGTTAGCTCAGTTGGTAGAGCGCATGGATCACACCCATGAGGTCACAGGTTCGAGTCCTGTACCGCCCACCCATGATAAAGCCCCGGCGTGACGCCGGGGCTTTGTCGTTGGGGGGGGCGCCCGGGGCTTTCCCCGGATTGGTGACTCGATGAACGTTCGCGTTCCCTGAACCCGGCACGATCGAGGATCCGATCATGACTTCCATGCCCCCCCTCGCATTTCTCGGCGCCGGCAAGATGGGGGAGGCCCTGATCGCCGGCCTGATCGAGTCCGGCACGTCGCGCCGGGATCGAATCCATGTGGCGGACGTCCGTCGCGAGCGGACGGACGCTTTGCGCAAACGATACGGGGTGCGTCCCGCACGCTCCAACGGCGAGGCCGTGTCGCGGGCGGACGTGGTCGTCTTGTCCGTCAAGCCCTCGGTTGTCCGTGACGTGATCCTGGAGGTCCGCGAGGCGCTTCGTGATCGGCAGCTCGTGATCTCCATCGCGGCCGGAGTGGGCCTGGAAGCCATCCAGACCGTTTTGGGGCGGCACCTGCCCGTGGTCCGCGCCATGCCGAACACGCCGTGCTTGGTGCGCGAAGGCATGACGGCGATTTGCGCCGGGCCGCACGCGGGGATGCGCCATCTGGAAACGGCACGTCGCCTGTTCGAGGCGGTGGGTCGCTGCGTGATCGTCGAGGAGCGTTTGATGAACGCCGTCACGGCGCTTTCCGGCAGCGGTCCCGCGTTTCAGTTCGTCATGCTCGACGCCTTGGCTGACGGGGGCGTCAAGTCGGGGTTGCCCCGGGACCTGGCGGTGGAACTGGCGGCCCAGACGATGCGCGGGGCGGCGGTCATGGCGCTTCGGACCGGCGAGCATCCCGGGAGGCTCAAGGACGCCGTGGCCACCCCCGGCGGGTGCACCGTCGAAGGGCTCCTGGCGATGGAGGAGGGGCGGCTCCGCGCGACGCTCATCCAGGCGGTCGTCCGGACCGCGCGGCGGGCGGGGGAACTGGCCGGGGACTGAGAGACGTGGCGGAGGGCGCCTTTCAGGAATGCCTCGCATGGAGTTTGTCTACGTTGTCAAGCGATATGACCTGTTCGACCTGCACTTCCCGCACGGGTTTGTCACGGGAGCGCCGGCGGAGGGGGGCTGGTCGCGGGACGAGCTCCTCCGGCGCATTCGCGAGCGCGGGTTCTTCATCGAGCGCCGAAAGGCCGAGGAGGACTCTTCGTTCAAGCAGATCATCCCTTACTGCGTGGTGCGTCACGGGGATGGCGTCCTGCTGTTGAAGCGGCTGGGCGCGCAGGGCGAGAAGCGGCTTCATCACAAGCTCTCGATCGGCGTGGGCGGTCACATCAACCCGATCGACGGGACGGGCGACCTGTTGGATCTGGGCTGCGAGCGCGAGTTGTCCGAGGAGGTCTCGATCCATTGCCGGTACGCGAAGCGCGTGGCTGGCTTCATCAACGACGACGCCACGCCGGTCGGGTCGGTGCACTTCGGGGTCGTCTACCGGGTGGACTTGGAGTCTCCGGCGGTGGAGGTGAGAGAGAAAGAGATGATGGAAGGGCGCTTGGCGTCATCCGGGGATCTGATTCGGATGGCGGCCGAGGGGGCCAACTTCGAGACGTGGTCCGCCCTCGTCTTGGAGCGGCTGGACGCGGTGTTGCGGGGGTGATACGAAAAAATCCGCCCAGGAGGCGGATTTTTTGGTGGACCTGATGGGATTCGAACCCACGACCTCTGCAATGCGAATGCAGCGCTCTCCCAATTGAGCTACAGGCCCGAGCGAACGGTTCTTATAGTCGTCCTTCCGGGGGAAGTCAAGGCTAAGCCTTGACCCGTCAGGAGAAAGGGCATGGCCCTGACGATGGTTGCCGCGTCATCGCTTTCGGACTACATCCAGTGGAATCTCATCGGGGTCTGCGCACTGGGGGCCGGTTGCGGGATGCTGGTCTGTTTTTTTCTGGAGAAGCTCTTCCGGTCCAAGAAAGCCGAGAACCTCCGCGCGTTCATGGTGGGAACGGGTTCCGCCTTTGCGATTTTGATTCTGTACGAGCATGACCCGGTGGTCACCGGGATCGCCGTTGCGCTTGGGTCAGCGTTGGGCGTCTTCGCCGTCGCCGCCTTGCTGAAGCTGATCCACTGGCTCTCCAAGGGGAAGGATGACTAGCGCATGAAGATCGGCATCGGCGGTCCCCGGCTGGGGGGGAAGTCCACCCTGTTCGCCGCCATGACCGGCCAGGCGCCCGATCCCGCGCGCGCCGCTGGCGTCGCCGGCGTGCTGGCCCGGGTCGCCGTTCCGGATGCCCGGCTGGATCACCTCTCGTCCGTCTTCAAGCCGAAGAAGCACACGCCGGCTCAGCTGGACGTCATTGATTTCCCCGGTTTTGAGCTGGGGGACGCCAGCGAGCATAAGCGACAGATTCTCGCCCAATATCGCGAGACCGACGCCCTCATTCTCGTCTTCGGCGCGTACGCGGAAGGGGAGGGGCTGGCGAAGGCGGCGGAGACGTGGGATGCGGTGAAGACCGAGCTGTTTTTCGCGGATCTCGACATCCTGGACAAGCGGATCGAGAAGCTCCGGGGGAGCGTCACGAAGCCGACGAAGACGCAGGAGGCGGAGAAGAAGGAGCTGGCCCTGCTGACGCGCGTGCGCGAGGAAGCGGAGCGACGGGAAACCCTGGCCGGGATCCCCCTGGACGCCGCCGAGGAGAAGCTGCTTCGCAGTTTCGCGTTTCTCAGCCAGAAGCCGACGATCGTCGTGCTCAATGAAAAAGAGGCTCCGGCGGGCGACCCGCCGGCCGAGGTCCGGGCGCGGTGCCCGGGCGCGGTGCGGCTCTCGGCCAAGATCGAACAGGAGATCGCCGAGCTTCCCCCGGAGGATCGCGCGCCCTTTCTCAAGGACTTGGGCCTCGACGAGCCCGCCGGCCACCGCATGATCCGCGAGATTTATGCCCTGCTCGGGCTGGCCTCGTTCTTCACGACGGGCGAGGACGAGTGCCGGGCGTGGACGATCCGGGCGGGCGACAACGCCGTCACCGCGGCCGGCAAGATCCATTCCGATCTGGCCCGCGGTTTCATCCGCGCCGAGGTTTACAACTACGAGAGCTTCCGTGAGCTGGGCTCCGAGAAGGCCGTCAAGGCGAAGGGCCTGCTCCGGATGGAAGGGAAGGACTACATCGTCAAGGACGGGGACATCCTCCACATCCTCTTCAACGTCTCCGGGCGGTAAAGGGGCCTGCGCTTGTCCGCCGACGTGCACCGCGGCAGCCGCCGGTGGCGCTCCGCGCGCTCGAGGTCGTCTGGAACGCGGGGGATCCCGGCGGGCGATACGGGTGTTTTGGTTTGACTCCCGGTGGGGCCCTCTATAGAATCCGGCGCGATGTGGCAGGCGTTTCCGAAGCCCGCCCGGGAGGCGTGGACCGGATGGAAGGGACCGGGCGGGTCTTGGAAGCGTCCGCGCATGGCGTCGTGGGGCGGTTAGCTCAGCCCGGCTAGAGCGTCTGCTCGACACGCAGAAGGTCACAGGTTCAAATCCTGTACCGCCCACCAGCAAAAAACCCCGGCCCGTGGCCGGGGTTTTTTGTCGGCGGGCGCCTTCTGGGTCTCGAGACCCCGGTCCCGGCGGGGGCCGGCTGTCGGCGATCGCCTATTTCGTTCGCTGGATGATGTGGAAGCCGAAGGGGGTCTCGACGACGGCGCTGATCTCATCGACCTTTAGCTTCCAGGCGGCGGCGTCAAAGTCCTTGTGCATGGTGCCTTTCTTGAACAGGCCGAGATCGCCGCCTTTCTCTTTCGAGGGGCAGTCGCTTTCCGCCTTCGCAAGCGCGGCGAAATCCGCGTCCTTGGCCCGCACCTTCTGCAGCAGTTCCTCGGCTCGCTTCTTCGCCTCCTCCTTGCTTCGCGTGACCTTGGCGTCGGCGCGCTCAGCCCCCTGATAGGCCACCAGGATGTGACGCGCCCCGAGCTCCTCGGGTTCCGCGTCCTTGGGCTTCTCTTCGGTCAGGTCCTTGGCCGGCTTCCGCATCTTGTCGGCCTTCCAGGAGGAGAGGACATAGGTCCAGGGGTCGTGCTTGCGGTTAAACGCGGTCGTCGCATCCGCGGCCGAGAGGATGGCGGCTTTTTCCTCGAGCTTTTCCTTGGCCTCCTCTTTCCCGATTCGGCTGGCCCGTTCGACTTCCGCCGGGGCGGGGCCCTGGCAGGCGATCCGGGCGTAGTGCTTATCGCCCTGCTTGGCGAGACGGACGGTGTACGTGTGGTGCTTCGCGGTCTCGCAAACATAGGTCGCGTCGTAAGACAGGCCCGCCGGTTCCTGGGTGACGACATCGTCAAAGGAGAAGGCGGACAGCGCGTCAAAGGCCGATTCGACCTCCCAGTCTTTTTGCTTGCGGCCGTCGGGGACCGGATCGAGGACGATTTTCTTGTCGGCGTTGCGCGTGAGGGTGTATGCCCCGTCGGGGAGCGTGACGGTGACGCGCTTCACATCGTCCTTTTTTACATCGACGAGGTCCCGGTCGAGGTAAGAGGCCGGATCGACATCGATCCAGAGGCTCTTCTCGGACTCGTAGACGGCATCTTGGCCGTCCAGGCGCAGGTAGCGTCCGCCGCCGCGGGGGACGTTCTTGCCGACCAGGACGGCGACCAAGGGCTTGCCCTCCTTGTCCTCGAAGGAGACGCGGAGGGTCTCGTCACCGCCCGGGGCCACGCCCAGCTCGGCATGGTTGGCGGCGGACGAGGTGGCCTTGGCGGCAATGCGCGCCCCCAGGATGTCGATGAGCAGGTCGTTGGTCTTCTTGATGGACGCGGGATAGCTCTTTCGCTCCGACACGACGTACCGGTTGTCGGCCTTCTGGAGCGAGACCGCCTTGTCCTTCCGGGTGAGCGTGATGCGCGCAACGCGGTTGAGGTCGAGCCCTTGGACGAGGAGGGCTCCCTGCTGCGGGTCGACGAATGGCTTCCGTTCGACGCCGTAGAGCAGCACGGTCGCGAGGAGCATGGTGGCGGCGGCGGCGGCGAGGACGGTCAGATGCCGGTTGGTGACGATCATGGGGTCACACCCTCCGTGCGGCGTACCGCTTGGCGCGGGCCCAGCGGATCAGCGCGAGGACGACGGCGATGACCAGGACGACGGCGGGGGCTGCGGCGATGTTGATGAGCTTGACGCGCAGCCCGAGGGCTTCGACCTGCTCGCGGCGGGCGGCCTGGAGCCGGCGGAGCTGTTTGTTCGCCTCCCGGATCTGGCCTTCGATCGCGCGTCGCTTCTCCAGGGCCTCGCTCTGGATGAGCCGGACGTCTTTTTCCGCGGCGGCGCCTCCGAGCTTGTCGAGGTCCTCCTGGTATTTCTTGATCTTGTCGTTGATGGCCTTGATCTCGTCGGCCGTGGCCTTTTCGGCTTCCTGCTCTATGGCGTCGACGACCTCAAAGGGGCGGGCGTATCGCCCGCGCGAGCGGATCGCGATGAGGTCCTCGGATCCGCTCAAATAGTCGAGGGCGTTGAAGACGAAGGAGGCGTTGTCCCCGCTCAGGGCCATGCCGAAGAAGGTCCGCTCGTAGGCGACCATGTCGCTGAGCAGGTCCACGTCGGCCACCACGATGACGGTGGCGCCCGGGGCGGACTCAGTCACCGGAGCCAAGCGCTTCTTGATCTTCTTCGGCGTCGCCTCCTTCGACGAGGTGGTCGCGGCGTCCGGAGCCGCCGGTGCGGCGGCCGCGTCCGAGGGCGGGGTCGCGGGGGCCGGCTTCGCCTCGCCCGTTTCGCCGGCATCCCCCTTGGCCCCTTCCGGCGACGCCGCGGGCGTTGCGGCGGGCGCCGCGGAATCCGGCGGTTTCGCGCCGGCATCCCGGGGGGACTCCTCCGCGGGGGCGTCGACCTCGATCTCGATGCCGTTGGGGAAGGCGGTCTTGAGCTTCCCGGTCAGCAGGCAGGCCAGGGTCAGGGGCTTTGTTCCGTCCGTGACAGCCTTTCGGATGGCTTCGGGGTCCGGGAATTGGAGCTCGAATGGGCCTGCGGGCTTCCAGGTGTTGCCCACCGCGCTGGTCTGGAGAAGCGGGCGGACGTCGGCCCCGGTTCCGTCGACCTTGGTCAGGGCGCCGGGGAAGAGCAGGCGAACGGCGTGGAGGTCGGCTGTGACGACCTCCCTGCGGTTGAGTTGGGCGTCGCCGAGCTGGATATAAGCCGGGAACCGCTCGGGCGGCTGGTTGGGCCTGAGGGAGACCCGCATGCCGAGGGTCCGGTCAACGGCGATCTGGCCGGGCTCCATGCGGACGCCCCAAGCCTCCAGGAGGGCATTGAGGTCGCTGGCGGCTTGATGTTGCATCTGCAGTTGCATATCGGGCATCGGGGGCCGGTCCTGCAGGCAGTGGGGATCGACGAAGACCATCGTCTTGCCGCCCTTCATGACGAACTGATCGATGGCGAATCGGGTCTTTTCATCGAGCCCCTTGGGGTGAACGACCATCAGGAAATCGATGTCGCCGGGGATGGCGGGCTCCTTCGAGGCGTCGTGACCGTCTCCGCCGAGATCGACCTTGACCATCTCGTACTGCTGGCGGATGTGCTCGGCGATCGTCCAGGGGCCCTCGGGCTGACGCCCTTGCATGCGAAGCATCTGCATCATGTAGGGGGACTGGTCGGATCCCAGGATGGGCACGCCGGCGATGACGCCGATCTTGCGCTTGGTGCGCTGCATGAGGGCGACCAGGATCTTGGCGACGTCGTATTCGACGAACTCCTGGCGGTCGGGCTCGAAGAAGGGGAGGGTCTCCTGTTTGCCCAGCTCGGTGGTCGCGACCAAGCCGAAGAAAAAGGCCTCGTCGGCGGAGAGCTGGAACCGGCGGATGTTGTTTCGGAGGGCCGCCTCCTCGTCGTCGCTGAAGGGGCGGGGGTCGACGATATCCAGCGACAGTTTGCCGCCCGCGCGATCGACGAACTCGTCGAGAAGGTCTCGGACGTAGAGATAGTAGTTGTTCCAGAATCGGATCTGCTCGGGACCCTTGCGGGCGGCGGTGCGGGAGTAGTAGAGGGTCAGCCGGATAGGCTGGTTGAGCTTGCCCAGGATGCTTCGCGTGCCCGGGCTGAGGGTGTAGAGCCGGTGCTGGGTGAGATCGGCGACGCGGGCGCGGCCGGCAATCCGGCCGGCGCAAAGGATGGCGCAGATGGTGATCGTCACGATGCAGACAACGGCCAAAGCCGTGCGGAGCGTGGCGTTCATCAGGCCGCTTTCCTTTCCTCGAGGACCACGATATTGGCCCAGATCCACCCTGCGGTGAGCAGGACGAAGAAGGCCAGGTCGCGCAGCTCGAGAATGCCGCGCTGGATCGACTCGAACCGGGACTGCAGGGAGAGGACCTCCACCGCCTCGGCGAGGCCGCCGCCGAGGGTGCGGGCCACGAAGTCCGTGGCCGTCGGGCTGCCCGCCGACAGGAACGCGCCGCAGGCGACGACGGCCAGGATGAAGGCGATCACCTGGTTGCGCGTGACCGAGGAAAAGAAACTGCCGATGGCCAGGTAGGCGCCCGCCATGAGGAGGCAGCCGAAGTACCCCGTGGCGATGGGGCCCCAGTCCGGGTCGCCCAGGTAGGCGACGGTGAAGGCCATCGGGACGGTCAGCGCGAGGGCCAGGGCCAGCACGGTCCAGGCCGCGAGGAATTTGCCGAGGACCGCCTGCGGGGTGGTGAGGGGGAGGGTGAAGAGGAACTCGATGGAATGGCTTCTTCGTTCCTCCGCCCAGAGCCGCATGGCGATGGCGGGAACGAAAAAGAGAAAGAGGAGGGGCATGTTGCTGAAAAAGGCGCGCAGCGACGCCTGGCGGCTCTCAAAGAAGCCGTCCTGGAAGGCGAGGAAGGCGCTGAAGAAGAGAAAGATGACCAGGAAGACATAGGCGACGGGGGTCGCAAAGTAACTTTTGACCTCCCGCCGGTAGACGCTGAGGATCCCCCTCATGCGGTCCCTTCCTTTCCCGCCGCGGCGGCGTCGCGGGTCGTCAGTTTGCGGAAGATGGCATCCAGTTCCCCGCCCTCCTCGCGGCGCAGGGTTTCCGGGGTCGTGTCCCGGATGACGCGCCCCCGGTCGATGATAATCATCCGGTTACAGCAGGCATCGACCTCCTCGAGAATGTGCGTCGAGATGACGATACACTTGGTTTCGGCCAGGCGCCGGATGAGCGTGCGGACGTCATGCTTCTGGTTGGGGTCGAGGCCGTCGGTCGGCTCGTCGAGGATGAGGACCGGGGGGTCATGGATCAGGGCCTGTGCGAGGCCGACGCGCCGGCGATAGCCTTTCGAGAGCGTCCCGATGGGCTGGTGCATGACGCCCGCGATGGAGCAGGTGGCGGCGATGCGATCGATGGCCTCGGAGCGGGCGGCGCCGTCGATCCCGCGGGCGTCGCAGACGAAGGAAAGAAATGCCAGCGGCGCCATTTCCTCATAGGCGGGCGCGTTTTCCGCGAGATACCCCAAGTGCCGTCGAACGGCGACGGGGTCCAGGCGGATGTCATGCCCGGCAACGGCCGCCGTTCCGCCATCGGGTGCCAGGAAGCAACTGAGGATCTTCATCGTCGTGGACTTGCCCGCGCCATTCGGCCCCAGGAAGCCGAGGACGTCTCCCTTCCGGGCCTGGAAGGAGATGCCATCGACGGCTTGAATGGGGCCGAAGGCTTTTCTCAAATCCCGGCAGTCGATCATCAGGTTCGCGTCATCCATCGTGCTTCGCGCTCTCCATGCAAACCCGGGCGGGTCGGTCGAGGCGATTAGATATATGAAAGTTGGTTGTGCGAGGCAACAGTTTTGAAATGAATACGGATCGGATCGCCGCGCGTTAGGGCGCCGGGCCGGGGGCGATCACATGCCCAGGGAGGCCATTGTGGCGAGCGGCACGTCCTTCGCCGGGGGATCCTTCAGGGGGGACGCCGCGGATCGGTCGTACTGGTAGCCGAGGGGGGCGACCCGGGGCCAGATGACCGGGGCGAGGTTCAGCACCGTTGCGCGGAAGCCTTGGATCGTCGCGCCCGGGTTGCCCGTGTGGGCGGAGTTGTCCGCCTCGTTTTCGATCACGAACGGCCCCGCGTACTTCAGTTCCATCAGGGTCTCCAGAAAACGGCGCCAGTCCATGCCGTCGCCCCCGCCGAAGCCCGGGAGCGTCGGCTCGTAGTGGTGGCGGTCCCAGGCGTGGGCCGGGACCGGAACGCCGGCCTTTTGGGCCAGGGCCGGGTCGACGGCCTGGATCGGGTAGAGGCCGCCCCAATGGGTGAGGGCCGGGCCGGACCGCATGCGGGAGCTCTTGACGTGGATGCGGCGAATGCGAGACGGGTCGGAGGCCCGGATCACGTCGACCGGGTCGACGTGCTGCCAGATGTCGTGCGAGGGGTCATAGGTCTCCCCATGCGCGCGGCTCGGAATCAGGGTGTACATCAGCTTGCGCGCCGCCAAGGTGGCCGGCAGGTTGTTGTAGGTGAACGCCGCGGTCTCCGGCCGCCAGCCCTCCATCGGGCAGTTTTCGTAAGTGAGGGTGACGCCCAGGCTTTCCGCGTACCGGATGATCGGGGTGAAGACGCGGGCGTACTCCTGGAGGTTCCGCTCGAACCCCCGATCCAGGTTGCCGATCTCGTGGTTGTAGCCGACAAAGGTGCCGACGGTGATGTCGTTGGCGTCGCCGCCGAGGAGGTAAGCCATGCGGATAAGGCGCAGGAGGTGGTTCTGGTTGTTGAGGCGCGCCGCCGGATCGCCTCCGATGAGATTCTCGTACGAGCCGATGGAGAAACGAAGCCCGGCGCGGTTGAACTGGTCGATGAGCCGTTTCGCCTCGTCTGGGCCGAACGGGTCGTAGGCGATGTGCGTGGCGACATGGTCTCCGCGATCGGTATCCCGTCGGAAGACGAGGATTTCCATCCCCTGGGCGCCGATATCCCGGGTGATCTCGATGATGCGGTCGAGCGATACCGACGCGAAGGCCGAGGTCATGACCCAGACGGGGTTGTTCATGGGTTATGCTCCTGATGGGGGAGGAGGCGTCTGGCGTGTTGGGGCATCGGCTGGGATGAAAAGCGACGCGGCGAGGAACCCCGTTGCGATCCGGCGGCGGACCATGGGCGTCTTCCTGGGCCCATCAAACCCATGCGGGCGCGGATTCTAGCCCCAAGGCGGGGGGGGATGTCAAGGGCTGGTTGGGGCCTTTCGCGCCTCGGTCGCCCGGCGTCAGAACCCCTGTAGCAGCTCAAGCGTCCCGGTCCAGTCGCACCGCGGGTAGTTCTCGCAGCCGAGGAAGAGGCTGCCGCGGGGGCCGGCGCGGGCGGTCGCTGGACTGCCGCAGCGGGCGCAGGCAAGGCCCGCCAAGCGTGCCTTGCGTGCGGCGTCCGACTTGGAAAGGCGGCGCTCCGCCGGGCAACCCGCCGCGCCTCCCGTGCAGCGCAGCATCCACCCGCTCCCGGTCCGGATGACGGAAAGCGTGCCCTCGCAGCAGTCCGGGCAGGCGAACGCGGCCTGCTCCTCGCGCCGTGCATCCTCGACGAGGTGCCCCGTCGCGAGTCGGGCGAGAACGCGGGCGGCCTCGGGGGATCGGACCTCGACCCAGCCGGCGCCCCAGGGGACGAAGACGTAGCCGCCGCAGAGGAAGAAACGGGGGACGAGGCGCTTGGTGTCCTGCCGGTAGATGACATCCCCGGGGTCCTCGACCGGTTCCCGGCCGATGGCGATCTTGCGGGGTGCTCGGGCGCGGCGGAGGAGGCGCACGCCCTCCATCGCGCTTCCCGGCCCGGACCCGTGCGAATAGAGGGTCGGCTCGCCGGGCGCCGGCCTGACGCAGAGGGGCGTCAGGCTCGCATGCCGGGAGAGGCGCCGGAAGAGGGCTTCGAGCGGCCGCCGGTCGCCTTCGGACGCGAAGAGCTCCCGAAGGGTCTGCCAGAGCGGATCGGCGGAAACGATGTGACCGAGCATCCGGCTGTTTCCGACAAGCACCAACCGGTCCCGCGCGCGGCTGATCGCGACGTTCAGCAGGCGCGCCGCGTCGGGATCCGTAAAGAACCGGGTCGGCATCGGATCGTGGCCCGTGAGGTCCACGACGACCGACGAAGATTCCGATCCCTGCGCGCGGTGGATGGTGCTGGCGTGGAAGCGGATGTCGGGCCGGATCGCGTGCAGGTCCTTGCCGAGACCGTCCAGCAGCTCCCGCTGCGGGCGGAAGGGGGCGAGGAGGAGGATGTCCTTCCCCAGCCCCTCGCCGAGGAGCGCGTGGAGAATGGGAATGATCGCGTAGTGGTACCAGCTCTTCGCTTCGACGCAGAAGCCGTTTTTTTCCCACGCTCCCTCGGTGTTGACGACGATCGGGCGGCGCCCGGGGGCGGCGGCGGCGAATTCGGGACGCCCATGTCTCAGGCGGCCCCCGTAGCTGCCCCGGCTGACGATTTCTCCGAGGCCGGGGACCATCCGGTATTGCGTATCGAGGAAGGGCACTTCCGGGCCCGTCTCTCCGCGCGACGCCCGCGCCTCGATGTCGAGCAGGACATAGATGTTGCGTCCCAGCCAGCGGCGCGTCTCCGGCCATTCCGACTGGCAGATGGGGGGCAATTGTCGCGGATCCCCGCCGAAGACGACGTGCCGCTCCGCGCAGCACGCGGCCGCCAAGGCATATGGGATCGAGACCATGGAGGCCTCGTCGACGATCACCACGTCGTAGCGCCGGGATTGGAGGGCCCGGCTCAAGGCTAGACGGCTGAGGGTGGCGGCGACGACCGGGAAGGCGGCCGCGCGGTCCGCTTCGAAGTTTCGGCACGTTTCCTGGAACGCCTTCAACAGGGTCTGCGCGTCGCGGGGCGTCTGCAGGGCCTGCTCGGGCGGGGGGGCGCCGGTCCCGGGCGCGACCGGGCCGTCACGGACGAGACGCCGCGCCTGTTCGACGGCGCCGGCGGCGTCGGGGTTCGACCGCAGGACATGACCGGCGGCGGTGAACGGTTCCGCCTCCGGGCGGGAGGCCGACCCGACACGGAGGATGGAGGGGGCCGCCTCGTGCGGACGGTGCCTTGCGGCGGCGAGGACGAGGGCGTCCACCGCCACGTTGGTCGGTGCCAGGAGCAGGACCGATCGCCCGGCCTCGATCCATTCGTGGACCGCGCGGCCGAGGGTGTGCGTCTTGCCCGTTCCCGGCGGGCCCCAGAGGAGCGTCAGGGGCGAGGCCAGGAGGGTCGAGACGGCCTTGCGTTGGGATTCGTTCAGGGTCGAGTCGGCGGCCAGCCTGGACGCAAGCGCCGGGTCCGGGACACCCGCCGGCAAGAGACGGCCCTCTATCAGGGCCTGCGCGACCGGGCCGGGGATGCAGGCGTCGCTGCGAAGGAATCGGCGCAACGCCTCGAGAATGAAAGCCGGGTCGGACGAGAGTCGGGCGGAACGGACGCCCGGCGGGATCGGCTCGTCGGTCTGGATGGTCAGGCCGTCATCGTCCTGGTGGAGGAGGGTCGCGGTCGCCGGCCGGGCCCGGCCGGGGACGTGGAGCTGAAGGGGGGTGTCCGGTTGAATGGAAGAGGGGGTGGAGGCCTGGAGCCGGTAGGTGAACGCGGCGCCCTGATGGGACAGGGGTTCCACGGCGCGGACGAGGATGCGGCGCCGACCGGCGTCTCGGCGGCCTTCGGCGATCTCGTCGGCGATGGCGATGCCGATCTCGCGGGAGAGTTCGTCGGGAAGGGGCATGGGGGCCATGGCGGTCGTCCGCGCGCGCGGGAGCGCGGAACGACGAGTTTTCGGAGGATGTCGCGCGCCCCCGCGGGGGACCCGATCGCGGGTCTCCCGGGGGGCGCCCGCGGGACGTCGGCGGCCTGTCCGTATCCGCCGCCAGGCCGCAGCCGTCCGGGGCGGTCGCGCTCAGTTTCTGGATAGCTCGATCAGGAGCAGCGCCTTGCGGACCGCGGTGGCCAGATCGCGGGCGGCGATCGCGTCGGCTTCCGCCACGCCCGGGAGGTCAAGGCCCGGCTCGAAGTAGCCGTTGCCGATCTTCCGTTCCGCACGGAGGGTCTGGAAGGGCTTCAGGGCGATGCCGTGGCACTTGGCGCAGGAAAGGGATCCGGCCCTGCGGCGGGCCTTGGCGAGGTCGCCGGCGGCCACGGCCGTCTGGAGCGCCCGAGCCTCGTCGAGGGCTTTCTCGTTCTGGGCTCGAAGGACCGCGATCTCGCGGGTCTGGTCCGCCGGGCCGCCCTTGAAGACGAAGCCCGCGCGCTCGTAGAGGGCCTGGGTCGCCTCGTAGAGGCGGAGGAGTTCCGCCGCGGCGGCCGGGGCGTCTCGGTCGTGACCGGACTTGATCCGGTCGAGCTGGAAATCCATCTCCTGCATGTCGCGGGCCAGCCTGAGCAGGAGCTGGTTTTGGGACGCGACGTCGTCAGACGCGGTCTCGGCGGCCGCCCGGATGGACGCGAGCGTTGCGGGGGACTCCCAGGCGCACGGGCCGAGGGTCTTCCAGCCGAGGCGCTCCGCGAAGCGGCGGAGCCCTTCGGAGGGACTGGCGGGGGCCAGGATCCGGACGGCGGCGATCACGAGGCGGTTGTCCTGCGCGGGGTCCGGATAGGCAACGACCAACGTCTTGAGGGTTCCGGCCGCGGTGGCGATGGCGTAGGCCCGCTCCAGCTTCTCCGTGTCGTCCAGCGGGTTGGGAAGGGTCGCGGCCACGGCCAGGGCTGGCTTTCCGTCGGAGGCGGCGTCGAAGCGGTCCCCGAGCGCCGCAGCGAGGCGCTGGACGGCTTCATCGGGAAGCGGGATTTCGCGGACCTCGACGGAGGAGGCTCCCGCGAGGGCCGCCTTCAGGGGCGACGTCTCCGGCTGGGCGTCGGCGGGGCGTATGGAGAAGGCGCCGAGCGACAGGGCGCTGAGGGAGGCGAGACCCACGGCGGTCAGGGAGGAACGGGCCATGCGGACTCCTTCCGGTCATGACGGACCCGTGTTTGCGAGACCGGCCCACAGGCAAAGCCTGCGGGCCGGTGCGCGCGCGCGGGAAGACGGTCTGCCGCCCGAGGCTAATCCTCCGGTTTCACGGGCAGCGGAGGCCTCGGCTCGTCCTTGACGGGGCGTACGACGCGGAAGCCGCACATGAAGCCGTCCGTGAACCACCACGGGCCGACGGGGCGCTGCGGGTTGCGCTCGTTCCACTTCGGGAGGGGCTGCTGGCGATTGGCGCAGCGGAGGGCCTCCGGGGGATCGCAGAAGGAGCCGCCGCGGAGGACGCCCTTGGTATTTCGGGTCGCGACGCCGGAGATCCCCGCGCTGTAGTCCTTCGTGTAGGGATTCAGGCACCATTCCCAGACGTTGCCGTGCATGTCGTAGAGGCCGAAGGCGTTGGGCTTCTTCTTGCCCATTTCGTGCGTCTTCTCCTCGCTGTTGCCCTCGAACCAGGCGTAGTCGCCGAGCGACGCCGGATCGTCGCCGAAGCAGTATTTTGTCTTCGAGCCGGCGCGGCATGCATATTCCCACTCGGCTTCCGTCGGTAGGCGGTAGTTCTTGCCGGTCTTGCGGCTGAGCCACTCGCAGTAGTGCATGACGGCGTGGAACGTGATGTGCATGGCGGGCATGCGCTGGCGGCCCCAGCCCTTGTCGGGCGGCTCGTAGGCCGCGGAGGGGCGGGTGACGGCATCCGGCGACTTGGGGTCCTCGGCCTTCTTGGCATCGGGCTCGGACATCCAGAACTCTTCGTACTCCTCCCATCCGACCTCGAACTTGCCCATCCAGAACGGATCGACCGTAACCTCTTTGACGGGCTTCTCGTCGGGTTCGCCGTCCTCGCTGCCCATCAGGAACGAGCCCCCCTTGATGAAGACCATCTCGAACTCAACCTTGGAGTCGGGGATTTTCTCGGTATAATTTTCCTCCGCCATGAGGGATGCCGCTCCGGTCAGGAGAAGCCCGACCCGGAGCATGAATCCGCCCAGCCGGGGACGTTCCGATGCGCACCCGAAGCCTGTCGCCTGTCGCATGGTCGATGCTCCTTCTGATGTCCGCTGGGGCCGCCTGCGGCCTGTCCGCATGCCGGTCGTCCCCCAGAGCGGGGGGGATCCTACCAGAAGGCGACACCCGAGAAAAGATGGAAAAGTATCGCTTTTCGCGGCCGGTGATGGGGGGGCCGGTCACGATCGTTTTCTACGCCGCCATCGGATCGGAAGCGGCCGCCCGCGCCGCCGAGGAGGCCTTTGAGGCGATCGCCGAGGTGGACCGGGACATGAGCGACTACCGGCCGGAGAGCGCGCTGTGCCGCCTCAACGCGGCATCCGGAGGCGGGGCGGTGTCTGTCCCGGAGCCCCTTCTCGATGTGTTGTCCGTCTCCAAGCGGATCGCGGAGATGACCGGCGGGGCCTTCGACCCGACCGTGGGGCCTCTGGTCCGACTCTGGCGCCGTGCTCGGTCGGAGCGGCGCCTTCCCGAAGCCTCCGAGATCGAGGCGGCGCGCCGGCATGTCGGGTACGGGCGGATCCAGATAGACCGGATCGGCCGGACCGTCCGGCTGGAACAGGCGGGGATGCAGCTGGACCTCGGCGGGATCGCCAAGGGGTATGCGTGCGACCGGGCGTTGAAGGTTTTGGCGGATCGCGGTGTCCGGCGGGCCCTGGTGGACGCCGCGGGCGATTTCGCGTTGGGCGACCCGCCCCCCGGCCGCGAGGCTTGGCGCATTCAGATCGTGGATCATCCGGAGCTGGTCCTGCACCTCGTTCGCTGCGGGGTGGCCACCTCGGGCGACTCGGAGCGGTTCGTCGAGATCGACGGGCGCCGGTACTCGCACATCGTCAACCCCGCCACGGGTTATGGCCTCGAGCACATGAGCTTGGCCACCGTGGTGGCCCCCGACGGCGCCACGGCGGACGCCATGGCCACGGCGATCTCCGTCCTGGGGCCCGGGCGAGGACTCGACCTGGCCGCCACGGTGCCGGGCGTCGAGGCGTGGATGGAATGGCGAACGCCGGCGGGGGCGCGGTCGGCCCAGACGAAGGGGCTGGCGGGGATTCTGGGCGAGGCCCGTTGACGAGCCCCGCCGGGGCCGGCCGTGACGAGATCCCGGGCCCATCATCGCACCCCTGTCCGAATCGGTTCAGTCCCCGCGGATTTCACGACGCGGCGCCGTTTCGGTTCCGTGCGCGCTCGAGGAAGGCCGCATCCTCGTGGCTCGGAGGGCGGATGGCGTGTCGGGCGTGCGGCGTGGCGGCTGCGTCACGACGAGCGGCGCCGGGTCGCCGTGCGAGGGAGGGCGAGGCAGGCGGCGGATCAGGCGAACTGTTGAAGGGCCGCCTCCGGGGTCTCTGCGAAGGTGAAGATCTGGGTCAAGCCGAGCAGGTCGAAGACCTCCTTCACGTTGGGCGAGGGCTTGACGATGACGATGTTCCCGTCGTTTTCCTGCGCAGTGCCGATCGCCCCGATGAAGACGCCCGCCCCGGCGCTGCTGATATAGTCGAGTTTCGAAAGGTCGATCACGAGACGGTAGTGGCCCGCGTCGAAGAGCTCCGTGATGGACTTCTCGAGCTCTTCAAAGGTGTGGGCGTCGAGGAACCCGCGGACGGAAAGGAAGTAAACGCCATTGGGCATTTTGTCTTTCAGGATCTGAAACGTCGGCATACGCCCTGCTCCTTAGCCGGGACACGGCGCGCCCTCACTGCGGGCGGCGCTTGATGTACTTGGTCAGGGTGACCTCGTTCTTGACGCCTTCGCGGAAGGAGTAGCGGACCTCGTCCATGATCTGCCGCATGAGGAAGATGCCGAGGCCCTTCTTCTTCCCGAGTCGGACGTGTTCCATGATGTCGGGGGCGCTGATCGTCTCGGGGTTGAATCGCCGCCCGCTGTCGCGCACCATGATGCGGAAGAGCGTCGGGTCGTGCTCCACCTCGATCTCGATGGGGCCGTTGGCGACGCTGTCGTAACCGTGCTCGATGATGTTGGTGACGGCCTCGTCGACGGCGAGGATGATCTTGTTCTCCTCCTCGGCGGCGAGGGCGCTCTGGCGGATCATGCGGGAGATGAACTCGCGGATGACGCTGAGGTAGCGGGTATCGCTGGTGATGCTGATCTGCTCGCGGACCATGTCGCTCACGGTCTCGTCTCCCCCCGTCCGGTGTCGTGAGGCGCTGCGTTCGCGGGCGCGGGCCTCGCGGCGCAGATCCGGTTGCGTCCCCCCTCCTTCGCCTCGTACAAGGCGGCGTCGGCCCGGGTGACCAGCTCCTGCGGCGTGCGGCCGTCATCCGGGAAGGTGGCCACTCCGAAACTGGCCGTCACGTGTCGGGCGGTGCCCTGGACCATGATCGTCGTTTCCGAGACTTCCCGGCGCAGGCGCTCCGCCAAGAGCACGCCGTCCTCCTTGCCCGTCTCGACGGCAATGAGAACAAACTCCTCGCCGCCGTAACGGGCAAGAATGTCCGATTTGCGGACGGCGCGCTGAACGGCCCGGGCCACCGCGCGCAGTGCCTTGTCGCCCGCAGGATGACCGTGGGCGTCATTAAACGACTTGAAGTGGTCGATGTCCATCATTATCAACGTGACCTGCCGGCGCGGTTCCAATTCCTTGCGACCATACCGTTCCGCCCGGGCCAGCTCCGAGGCGAGGTGCAGGTCGAAGTGTCCCCGGCTGTAGACTTGGGTGAGATGGTCGATGATCGACTTTCGGTGAAGCTGGGCATTGTGAACGGCCACGGCGGCCATGTTGGCCAACAGGCCCAGGAGGCGGATCTCCGAAGGCGAGAACGGCTCCCGGAGCAGTTTCGGCCCCAGCGCGAGCAGGCCCTTGAGATTCGCGCCGATCGGGGCGCTTGCCATGACCAAGGGAACGGCCATCGTCGCGCCGAGTTTCCGGAGGGCATCCGCCTCGGGGGTATCCAGCCCCACCGCGGGGCCGTCGAGGGGGATCGGGGCGGCCGTCTGGATCAGGCGCTTGGCGAAGTCGCTGCCCGCGTCGATCACCATCGGCCCCGGGGCTTCCTTGTGGTCGCGCGCGAGGACGATTCGCGGCGCGTCTAAATCCTTCTGGAGATACAGGTATGCCTTGCCCAGGCCGAATTGGCCTCGCGCCAGCGTCGTCAGATAGTGAGCCAGAAATTTCAGGTAGGAATCGATGTGGCGGTCGTCGAGGACATGCGCGTTGATCTGGGTCGCGACCTCGAAGATGGTCGTAAAATCGTACTCCTGTTTTCGAAGGCGGCGGGCCAGATCGTCGGCGTCCGGGGCGCATCCGGCCGCCGGTCGGCGAGACCGCGGGGCGGGGTGGGAGGGCGGCTCAGGGCGCTCGCGCATCGTGGTCATGGGTCTCGGACCGGCCGTCCAGTCCATGGCGAACGAACCGGCCGTCCGCCATTATGCCGCAAACGCTTGGCGGGCGTCACTCTTTTTTTGCACCGCTCATCTCGCGGAAGGCGGGTCGGGCCGACCAGCAGGCGATCCCCCCCGACAGGAGGGTGGACGCGAGTTGGACCCAGACCAGGGCCCGGGCGACCGGCGGCAGCCACGCTTCGTCGCGGCCGCGGCCCCAATAGAGGAGCAGGGCGCCGATGGCCAGGCACTGGAAGATCATCTTCATCTTGCCCCACGCGCTTGCCCCAAACGGCCGGCCCAAGGCCTCCATCCGGCTGCGCACCTCGTGGATCAAGAACTCCCGGACGAGCACCGTGACAACCATCCAGGCGGGAAGGAGGGGCGCGGTCGGGCGCGCCGCGGCCAGGAAGACCAGCGAGCCGCAGACGAGGATCTTGTCCACGAACGGGTCTGCGACGCGTCCGAACGAGGTGATCGTTCCCTGGCGGCGCGCGAGGTACCCGTCCACGAAATCGGTCCCCGCCGCGATCGCGAAGAGCGCGAACGCCGCATCGAGCAGCAGCAGGGGGGCATCCCCCGGCGCAGACGCGAGCGCCAGCAGGATGAAATAGGCGATCGAGAGGCCGAACCGGGCGATCGTGACCTGGTTGGCAAGATTCATCCGGACACGCATATAATAATTGGAGCGCCGATGTAAGCAAATTCAGACGATGCGCCCGATGAGATCGTACCCGTTCGATCCCGTGATCCGGGCGCGGACCATGCGGCCCGGGGCGAGACCCTTCCCGTGAATCTGGATCGTTCCGTCGACGTCGGGGGCATCTCCCTCCGTCCGACCCAAGGCGGGGCGGCCCCGGGCGGGCGGGGCGTCCACGATCGCCGAGAGGGTCTCGCCGATTCGGGACCGGTTCCGAGCGAAGGCGATCGCCTGCTGGGCTTGCATGACGCGGTCCCGCCGGCGCGCCGCCTCCGCGGGCGGAACCCTGCCGGGCAGCCCGGCCGACCGGGTGCCGGCCTCGTTCGAATAGACAAAGGCGCCGAGTCGCTCGAAACGGACTCCCTCGATGGCCGACACGAGCTCGTCCACGTCCGCGTCGGTTTCCCCCGGGTGCCCGAGCAGGACGGTTGTGCGAAGCGTGATGCGGGGGATCCGGGCTCGAAGGCTGTCGACGACCCGGTGGATGTGGTTTTTCCCGTGTCCCCGGCGCATGATTCCCAGCATCCGGTCCGTCACGTGCTGGATGGGCATGTCGAGATAGGGGACGACCTGGGGGACCGCCGCCATCGTCTCGATCAACTCGGGCGTCACGCCCGACGGATGCGCATAGAGGATTCGGATCCAGTCGATTCCAGAGACCGCGGAGACCGCCCGGATCAGCTCGTGGAGGGCGCGGCGTCGATAGAGGTCCGTCCCATAGGCCGTTGTGTCCTGAGCGATCAGGCAGATCTCCCGGGTCCCGTCCCGGGCGAGTTCCTCGACCTCGGCGCGGACCCGCTCGACCGGTTTGCTCCGGACGGGCCCCCGGATCTGGGGGATGATGCAGAAGGCGCACGTGTGGTCGCAGCCCTCGGCGACGCGGACGTAGGCGTAGTGGCGCGGAGTTAGGCGGAGGCGGGAGACGTCGGCGGAGCACGGGGCGGTCGCCGGGCGGATGGCCGCCGTCGGGGAGCCGCCGCGCGTGCCGGGATCGCCGAGCGCGAAGCGGCAAGCCGCGGCAATGCGGTCGGACTCGGCGACGCCGAGGACGGCATCGACGCCGGGGAACCGGTCGGCGGTCCCCGGGCCGTACCGCTGCGGGAGGCACCCGGTGACGACGACGCCGCGGCATACGCCCTGTTTTTTCAAGTCGAGGGCTTCGCGGATGACGGCGACCGACTCCTTCTCGGCGTCCCGGATGAAACAACAGGTGTTGACGACGATCACGTCGGCGTCGCGGAAGTCCTCGCAGACGGCGAACCCGGCTTTCGCAAGCGCCCCCAGGAGGACCTCGGAATCGACGAGGTTCTTCGGGCAGCCGAGGCTGGCGAATCCGACGCGGGGCTGACGGGGGCGGGAGGTCATGGCGTGGCAGTGTACGGGAACCGCGACGGCGAGGGAAGCGTTTCCGGAAGCAGGCGTGGGGCCCCCGCGTACCGTCTCGCGACAGTGCGCGGGGGCCCGGATGAAGGGCTGATGGAAGACCGGCCGTTTTCTCCGGACAACGGGGCTCGCGCTCATAAGTCAGATCGTCACGTCGCGGCGGCCCCTGAAGACGAATTGTTCGAATCCGGAGAAAAATCGTGTTTTTCGGGGCCGGATGCGCGCCGGGAAGGACGGACCCGGGAATGCCGGCGTGCGGCGTCCGGGGTGGGGACCCCGCGCATCGTCTCGCGACGCAGCGCGGGGTCCCGATCGAAGGGCACGGGGAAATCGCGGCCGGCCGATCAGGACGTCGCCGCCGATGTCTTCAGGCCTTCCCACTGCTCGAGGGTCATGAGCACCTCGCGGGCCTTGCTGCCCTGGTACTCGCCCACGATGCCGCGTTGGGCCATCATGTCGATCAGGCGGCCGGCGCGGGAGAACCCGATGTTGAGCCGGCGCTGGAGCAGGGAGGTGGAGCCGCGCTGCGTGGTCAGCACGATGCGGACCGCCTCCTCGAACATGTCGTCGCTGATCGGGTCCTCGTCGAGGCCCCCGCTGCCGTCGGGGCGCGTGGCCTCCATGAGCTCGGCATGGTACTGGGGGTCGCCCTGCTGTTTCATGAAGTCGACGACCGCGAGGACCTCCTTCTCGTCGAGATAGGTTCCCTGGCCGCGGAGCGGTTCGGGCATCCCGGGGAAGAGATAGAGCATGTCGCCCTTGCCGAGAAGGCGCTCGGCGCCGTTGCGATCGAGGACGACGCGGGAATTGACCTGCGAGGAGACTTGGAAGGCGATGCGGGCCGGGAAGTTCGCCTTGATCTCCGGCAAGACGACGTCCGTTGACGGGTGCTGGGTGGCCAGGACGACGTGGATGCCGATCGCCCGGGCCTTCTGGGCGAGGCGCTGGACGAACGTCGTCACCTCCTTGGAAGCGACGTTCATCAGCTCGGCAAACTCGTCGATCACGCAGACGATGTAGGGCATCCGCTCCGGCAGCGGGTCGGGGATCGGCTCGCCCGTCCGCTCCAGGCCCGCACGGATTTCGTCGGGCGTAAGACGGTTGAACCCTTCGATGTTCTTGGCGCCGACGGCCGAGAGCAGGCTGTAGCGGCTGTCCATCTCCTTGCAGAGCCAGGCGAGGACCGTCGGGACTTCGTTCTTCATGTCGGTCATCACCGGCGCCCACAGGTGCGGGATCCCCTTGAAGATGGAGAGCTCGACCATCTTCGGGTCCACCAGCAGCAGCTTCAGGTGCGTCGGCGGCATGCTCACGAGGAGGCTGGTGATAATGGTGTTCAGGCAGACGGATTTCCCGGAGCCGGTCGTGCCCGCGACGAGGCAGTGGGGCATCTTCGCGAGGCTCTCGACGATCGGATGGCCGGCCGCGTTCTTCCCCAGGAGCAGCGGCAGCGGCATATTCTGCCACTGGCTCGCCGTCTGGGCGAGCAACGATCGCATACGGACGATCTCGGGATACGGGTTCGGGACCTCGACGGCGAGCGCCCCCTTCCCGGGGATCGGGCCGACGATCCGGACGTTCGGCGCCCGGAGCGCGATGGCGATGTCGTCGCACAAGCTGAAGATCCGGCTGACCTTGACCCCCGGCGGCGGCTCGACGTAGTACTCCGTGATGATCGGACCGCGCTGACACCCCTTGACCTGGACCGGGATGTTGAATCGGCCCAGCGCCTCCTCGATCATCTTCGCCGTGCCGGCGGTGTCGACGTCCTCCACGATCGGGTTGCGCGACTTCACGTCCTCGAACAGGTCGATCGGCGGCAGTGTGAAATTGTCCATCACCCGCGGCTTGAGCTCGCGCGGGCGCGCCGACTTCGGCGGTTCCGGAGTCGGCGTGTGGTCGATGAATGACGCGGCGCGGGCCGGCCGGCACGACGCGGCCTCCTTTTCGGCCCCGGCGTCCGCCTCGTCGTCCTCCTCGGACGGCGGCCGGGTCTTCGCGGCGGTTCGGGCCGGCGCCGGCGGCGTCATCGCCCGTTGTGCCGGGAGGGGCTCTGACGATTGACGGCGGGAGGACGGGGCCGGCGTCCCGTCGGTCTCCTCCTCGGCCACCGGAGGGTCGTCCTTCGCGCGCCCGGAGGCGTTCCCGCGCGAACCGGCGCGGGCGGGCTTCGATTCCGCTTCCGGCGAACCCCGGTCCTCTGGGCGGGGGGCGTCTGCGGCCGGTGGGATCATCGCCTCCACCGCCGGCTTCGCCAAGCGGACGAGGCAACTGCCGGATGTCTCGCCGGCTTTCCAGATCGCCTGGATGATCTGGTGGGGCAGCCATTGCGTGCCCACCACGAGCGCAACCCCGTACGCGAACAGGATCGAGAGGAAGGCGCCCCAGGGACCGACCGCCTCGGAAAGCACGCGGCACCCGATGTCTCCGTATGCGCCCCCGAGCGACGGCATGGCCGTCTCCAGACCGAACGAGGAGGGCGTCAGGAGCGGCTGCAGCGCCAGCAGGAGGGTGGTTGCGTAGAGGCCGAGCAGGGATCCGATCAGCCGGAGAATCGGGGGGCGCCCGCCGAGACGGAAGAAGAGGGCGGTTCCCCACGCGCCGACGATCCCGGCGGCGGCGTATGCGGCCAGTCCCAGGTATCGGTACAGGAAGTCTGCGAGCGTCGCCCCGATCGGGCCGCCCTTGTTCTGGACGTAGAGGTTCGCGGGGTAGGCCGAGATCCCGAAATCGGCGGGGTCGTAGGTGAGCAGGCTGACCATGACGAACAGGGCCCCCAGGAGCGTCAGGAGGCCAAGGGCTTCCGCCCATTTCTCGTGTGGACGGCTGCGCGACGAGGCGGCACTCTTACGGGCCATGGGGTTTTCCGATGATCGGGGGACGGCGGAACATCCGTTCCGCCATGGGAAAGATCGGCAAGCGGCCGGCCGGGGATGAGCGAATTTTAAGGCCGGTGACGGGGCGATCCCGGCCGGGGGGAGGTCGGCTTGGCGGATTCGATGAGGCGGCAGAGGAGGTGTCCGAATCGGCGCTTGGAAATGTGCCTCCACGTGCGGGCGGATCCCGAACGGTCGAGGACGGTCACCGTGGCGTGCTCCCGGCCGATCGCCTCCGGATGATCCAACACACACCAGTCCAGGTTCTTGCGACGGAGCTTCTTCGCCGCCTCGCGGCGGCCGATGCCGGTCTGCAGGGCGAACCCGACCAGCAGGCGGTTTCCCTTATCCCGTCCCAGTTCGGCGAGGATATCGGGGGTGGGCACGAGATCCAGGCGGAGGGGACCGGGGCGGCGACGCAGCTTGCCGGAGCGGCGGGAGGCGGGGCGGTAGTCGGCCACCGCGGCCGACATCACGACGGCGTCGGCGTGGCGGAACGCGCGCCGGACGGCCGCCCTCATTTGACGCGCGGAGACGACACGGACGAGTCGATCGACGCGGGGCGGGGGGAGGGCGACGGGCCCGAGCACCAAGGTGACACGATGGCCCCGGCGGGCGGCGGCCTCGGCGATCGCGATGCCCATGCGTCCACTCGAGGCGTTCCCGAGAAAACGTACGGCATCCCAGTACTCGTGCGTCGGGCCGGCCGTGACGAGGATGTGCATGGCGTTGGGGCGCAGGAAGAGCCGGGAGGGCGCCGGCGAATCCCGGTCCGGCCGGCGTCACTTAACCGTCAAGGGAACGCGAAATCGTCCGTCCTTCCATTCGCCTTGGTAGCGGCCGAACCCGTCGTCCGTCAGGATGGTCTCCCCATGAACGGAGGCCTCCGGCTCGAAGGCCAGATCAAACGCGACCAGGATCCGGTCCCCGGATCGGGAGAAGCGAACGTCTCCGACCACGACGCGCTTGAGTTCGTACTCGCCGGGTGCGGGGGGGCGGGGCTGGACGTGCGCGTGGATCTGGGATGCGACTTGCTGGCGGACGGACTTTTCGGAAATCGGCGGGGCCGGGCGGCCGTCGTCGCAGGGGCCGGCGAGGAGGGCCGCGGCGATGAGGCCGGCCGACAGCAGCATCGCGATCCCGTTTCCGCCGCGGCGCTCGTTGTACATCAAATGGCTCCCCGATCCCGATCAGCGGGGCGCGCCGCGGCGACGGCAGGCCGATCGGACGGCCCGGGCGATCGCCGCCGGCTCGGCCAAGCGTCCCACGCCGAACGCCCCGCAGGCCAGTCGGCCGCGGCCCGGCGGAATGATGCGACAACCGAGGTCCTCGAGCGTTCGCAGGTTGCGCTGCGTGATCGGATAGTTCCACATCCGGGGGTTCATGGCGGGGGCGAGCAGGACCGGGCAGGTCACCGCGGTCGCAAGGGTGGTGAGCATGTCGTCGGCGATCCCGGCCGCCAGCTTGGCGATGATGTTCGCGGTGGCGGGCGCGACGCAGAGACAGCGGGCGGCCTCGGCGAGCCGGATGTGCTCGATGGTCGCCGCGTCCCCCGTTTCCAAGGGGTCGGAGAGGACGGCGTGGCGGGACAGGGCCTGAAAGGTCAGGGGGCCGACGAACCGCTGCGCCCCCCGCGTCATGACGACCTGGACATCGAATCCGTCCTGCACGAGGGTGGAGACGACCTCCGCCGCCTTGTAGGCGGCGATGCCGCCGGCAACGCCGAAAATGACCGTGGGGGCGGTCCGGGCCATGGGGGCTTCGGGGTCTCGAAAAGGCGGGGCCGAGCGGGAGGCGCGAGGCGCTTCTCCTTCGGGTACGCGTCACTCCTCCTTCTTCTTGCGGGACTTCGACTCCGTCTCTTCCACGGGAAGGTCGAATCCGATCTTGCCCTGCACGATTTCCTCGACCGCGATGTCGATCAGCGAGCGCTTCCGGTCCTTGTCCAGGGTCACGAGGGGGCTGGCGCCGCGGACCAGCTCCTGGATCCGCTTCTGCACGAGGACGGTGAACTTGAACCGCCCGCCCATCTTGCGCGCGATCGTGTCGATCTCGTGCTTCCGGATCATTCCGTGATTCCTCCTGGGTTCAACCCCGCTGCAGGGGGGGACATATTAATCGGAAGGGGCCGCCGAAAAAACCTTTTTTTCCAGGAACCCGCGCATCGCGGAGAGCGTGTCCTCCAGCCGCTCGTTCACGACGACCCAGTCGTACCAGGACGCCTCGGCCATCTCCCGGGCGGCCGCGGCGAGCCGTCGGTCGAGCGCGGCCGTGTCCTCGGTGCCGCGACCGCGCAGGCGGTCCCGGAGGACGTCCAGGCTCCGCGGCGCGACGAACAGGTAGACGGCCGGCAGACCCTGGCGCCGCACCTGGGCCGCGCCCTGCACGTCGATATCCAGCAGGGGACATCGGCCCGATCGAAGCGCCGCCTCCACCCCGTCGCGCGGCGTTCCGTAGCGATTGCCGTGAACCTCCGCGTGCTCGAGGAAGGCTCCGGCGGCGACCAGGCGTTCGAACGCGGCCCGGTCGACGAACCGGTAATCGTGTCCGTCCCGTTCGTCCGGACGCGGCGCCCGTGTCGTGCAGGAGACCGACGGCACGAGTCGGGGATCCCGGAGGAGCTCCTGGCAGAGCGTCGTCTTCCCGACCCCCGAGGGGCCGGAGACGACGATCAGGCGCGGCGACGCCACCCGGTGCTCGTCTTGCGTCACGATCGGGTCCCGTGAACGGCTACTCGACGTTCTCCAGCTGTTCCTTCACCTTCTCCAGGTCCGCCTTCAGGTTGACCGTCGCCGCGGCGATCGCGTAGTCGTTGGCCTTTACGCCGATGGTGTTCGACTCGCGAAGAATCTCCTGGGAGAGGAAGTCGAGACGGCGTCCCACCTCGCCGCCGGCCTCGGCCTGGCGGCGGAACTCCCTGAGGTGCGACTCCAGCCGCTGAAGCTCCTCGGTAATGTCGCACTTGTCGGCTAACAGGGCGACCTCGCGCAGGAGATCCGCATCCTGCACCTGGGCGCTCGTGTCCGCCAGCAGCGCCCGGACGCGCTCGAGCAGGCGGTCCTGGTGCTCCCGGACGACGGCCGGAGCGCGATCCCGGATCGCGCGAACCGTGTCCTCCATCCGCCCGATGAAGGCCAGGCAGGCCTTGCGGATCCCGCGTCCCTCCCGCTCCCGCGTGGCGGCCGCTTCCTCCACGGCCTGGGTGACCGCCTTCCTCGCCGCGGCGGCCAGGGCGCGTTCCGTGTCCGCGTCCTCCCGATCGACGATCCAGGCCTGGGGCAGGGCGACGAGCTGGCCGATGGTCATCTCCCCCGGCAATTTCAGCCGCTTCTGGGCATCCCGGATCTGGCGGGCGTAGGATCTCAGGGCCCTGAGGTTTAACCGTGGCGCGTCCGGCGGCGTCTTCGCGGCCACGCGCTCGATGGTGAGCTGGACCGCCCCCCGATGGAGCGAACGCCGGACGATCTCTTCCAGCTCCGGCTCCATCGGCTTCAGCGCGTCAGGCAGGACGGCCTTGAATTTCAGGTACCGGTGATTGACAGAACGAATCTCGGCCTCGAGCACATCCTGGTGGACGGGTACGCGTGCCCGTCCAAAACCGGTCATGCTGCGCATGCGCGCCCCCTGGAGTACGGCGTGGCCTCCCTAAGCCTTCAACTGCTTACGACCGGGCGTCTCGAGCGGGATCCCTTGGCGGCAGAGCGCGCAGTCCGCGGCCGGAACGGCCGGCAGATCGAGGCGGAGCAGCGGTGTGAAGGGGACCGGGAACGGGTTGGACCCTCCCGTCCGGTCGATCAACGATGTCACCCCCACGACGCGCGCCCCATGGGCGTTGAGCAGATCGACCGTTTCCAGGGCGGAACCGCCGGTCGTGACGACGTCCTCGGCCACGAGCACGCGCAAGCCGTTGGAAACGTCGAATCCTCGTCGGAGTGCCATCTTGCCGTCGACGCGCTCCGCGTACATGGCTCGGACGCCCAAGGCCGCGGCCAATCCGTACGCGACGAGAATTCCCCCGTAAGCTGGACCCAAAACGGCCTGGACGCCCGCCTCCGTCCACGATTTCGCGAGGTGTTGAAATAGTGGGGTCGACTCGGTCGGATGCTCGAGGACGCGAGCGCACTGGACGTAGGCCGGGCTGTGGAGCCCCGAGGCGAGCAAAAAGTGGCCTTCCCGAAGGGCTCCCAGTTTCCGGAGCACTTCACGGATGGAATCGTCGTTCATGGGAAACTCTAAACCTATGGTGGACGGCCGGGTCTGATTCGAAAGTCGGGGCTTGATGATAGGACGACCTATTCCGTTTTACCCTCGGCAGGCTTGGACTCGGTAGGTTTGGACTCGGTAGAGGGAGGAGTTGTTTCCGCCGTCTCTGAAACGGGTGGGAGGTCGGGCATTTCGGAAGGCGGCATGGCGGAGCCATCCGTGGAGCCATGATGGGGGATCTTGTTCAAGCCGATGGCCAAGCCGAGGTAAATCAAAACCAAGACGATGGTGGCCCTGGCCAGCCAAGTCATGGCGCGAGTACCGAAGAAGGACTCGCTGATGCCTCCCCCGAAAGCGCTTCCAAGCCCTTCGCCTTGGGAGGGTTGCAGAAGCACGATCATAACCATCAGGACGCAGACTAGCAGGAAGACGAGGGTGAGAAAGACGCTCAGAATGGTCATGGCGGTCATGCCCCTGGGTTAGAAACGCACAATCATAGCGGTCGGACCTGACGAAGGCAACACCAAACAGGTCGGAGATCCGCTCCTGGGCGCGCAAGAAGGGGCGGCCGGGGCGAGAACAAAGGCGCCTAACGGCGCTTGAAGCGGATGATCCGGCAGAAGCTTGCCGCGTCGAGGCTGGCGCCGCCAACGAGGGCTCCGTCGAGATCCGGTTGCGACATCAGTTCGTCGATGTTGTCCGCCTTCACGCTGCCGCCGTACTGGATCCGGACCGATTGGGCGACGGAGCGGCCGGCGAGGCCTTCGAGGATCTTTCGGGCGGCGGCGTGGACCTCCTGGGCTTGGGTCGGGGTGGCGGTTTTCCCGGTCCCGATCGCCCAAACGGGCTCGTAGGCGATGATCATGCGGGCGACTTCTTCCGAAGCGAAGCCGGCCAGGCTTCCCTTGAGCTGGCGCTCCACGACCGCCAGCGTCTGTCCGGCTTCCCGTTCGGCGAGGAGCTCGCCGATGCAGACAATGGGGGTCAGCCCGGCGGCAAGGGCGGCCTTGATCTTCTTGTTGACGACCGCATCGGTTTCGGCGAGGCCGTGGCGGCGCTCGGAGTGACCGAGGATGACGTAGGTGCAGCCGAGGTCCTTCAGCATCGGGGCCGAGACCTCGCCGGTGAAAGCCCCTTTGGCCTCCCAGTGGCAGTTTTGTGCGCCGAGGCGGACGGGACTGTTCTCGAGCAGATCGTGCACATCCGCCAAGTAGGGGAAGGGGGGGCAGACACCCGCCTCGACACCGTCGAGCTCAGCGCACTCGCGCACGATCCCCGAGACCAGGGCGGTGGCCTCGCGCAGGGATCCGTGCATCTTCCAGTTGCCGACGACGACCGGGATTCGGGGCATGGCGGTTCTCCTCGCGGAAGCGGTTTCGGGCGGTCGGTGCAGCGGGCGACGCGTCCCGTGGGTCTGGTACGAGGGGTCTCTTATACACGACGCGCGCGCGCGTGCCAGAAAAAAACGGTTCCCTTGACGCCGCGGAGTGGGCCGGATATGGTGGGTCCCGGCGCGGCCTTAGCGATGGAGAGAGGCCTATGACGATTGCTTGTCGACCGGCATGGACCGTCTTGCTCGTCCTCCTGTCGCTTCGGATGCCGGCAGGCGCCGCGCCGATGGACGGGGGACCCTTCGAGGCTGTCCGGCGAGGGGATCGCGTCCGCCTGATTCTGAAGTCGAAATCCCCCGTCACCGGCGTGGTCCGCGCCGTGGAGGCCGAACGCATCACGCTGGATCTGCGATGGGAAGAGGGCGGGGTGGAGGGGACTCTGTCCGTCGACCGCGACTTGGTCCGGAGTGTCCAGGTGATGGCCGCCTGGGACGAGCGGGAGCTGGCCCGTCGGCGCGAGAGCCGGATGCGCCGCTTGCAGGAAGCGGAGGAGGAGCTGTCGAGGGCGGCCGCCGGACGCGAGGGGTCGCCGCCCGAGGCCGATGCGTCGCGGCGGGGGCCGGACACGAAGGGGCCCGCGGCGTCGGGCAGATCGCCTGTCGCGACGGGGAAGCCCGCGTCCGGCGCGTTGACGCCGGAGGAGATGGAAAAGGGGCTGGCGCTGATGAAGGAGTTTCCCCCGAAAGAGGGGTGGGGCACGGCCTCGGACAAGACGGCGGACTGGCTGAAGATCAAGTTCCCGGTGATCGGCGCGGCGCTGACGGCGGCCGAACAGAAGTTCCTCGACAACTACGATCTCTGGTTACGGACGAAGCAGGCGGTGGAGTCGGGGGCCCCGATCGCGGCGCCCGCGCCGAAGCCCGTCGGAGAGACGGCGACCCCGGCGACGGCGCCGGTCGAGGCCCCGAAGGCCGGACCGAACCCGTCCCCCGCACCGGCGGCCGGGTCCCCGCCTCCCCCGCCGCCGCCCGGCGCCCCGATCCGATGACCCCGACGCCGACGCGGGTCTGACGCGGCTTGTGCTTCCCTCGAGGCGGCGCCTCTGGACGGGATCCCGATTCGGAGGCGTTGCATCCCGTGATCGAGTTCCATGGCTTGAGACTGGACGGCTTCCAGGAGGCCGCGATCCGCGCGATCGACGCGGGGGAGTCCGTTCTCGTGGCCGCCCCCACGGGAGCCGGGAAGACCCTGATCGCGGAATACGCGCTGGAGAAATGCCTGGCGGCGGGCCGCCGGGTCGTCTACACCGCGCCCATCAAGGCGCTCAGCAACCAGAAATTCCGCGATTTCTCGGAACGCTACGGGGACCGCATTGGGATCAAGACGGGCGATGTGTCGATCCATCCCGAGGCGCCCGCCTGCATCATGACGACGGAGATCTTCCGCAACACGCTTTTCGAGAGCCCGGCCGCGGTCGAGTCCCTCGATACCGTCATCTTTGACGAGATCCACTACTTGGACGATCCCGAGCGGGGGACGGTCTGGGAGGAGAGCCTGATCTTCGCGCCGCCGCACGTCCATTTTGTCTGTCTGAGCGCGACGGTCTCGAACGTGGAGGTCTTTGCGGAATGGCTGCGGTCGATCCGGCGGGACCGATTCACCGTCGTGCGGGAGGAGACGCGGCCGGTGCCGCTGGAGCACGTGCTGGCGTTGCCGGGCCGCGAGCCGATGGATCTGGAGGCCTTCGAGCGCCTGGACCGGACGTATCGGGAGCCCCGGCGGCGGCACGCCGGGGACCATGCCGGCCGTCGCCTCCATGGGGAGGACGCGCGCGCGCGCAAGGAAATGATCGCGCTCGTCCAGGATCGCGGGTGGCTGCCCTGCCTCTATTTCGCCTTCAACCGCCGGGAGTGCGAGCGGCTGGCGGACCAGAATCGATGGCGTAGCCTGCTGACGCCGGACGAGCAGGCCGCCGTTGCGGAGCAGGTTGACGCGCTCGTCCGGCGATACGGCTTGGAGGGCGACCCGGCGGCGGCGTCGCTCCGCGATCTGCTGACGCGGGGCATCGCCTTCCATCATGCCGGCCTCCTGCCGACGCTCAAGGAGATCGTCGAACGGCTGTTCACGACGGGGCTGATCAAGCTGCTGTTTGCGACGGAGACGTTCGCGCTCGGCGTGAACATGCCGGCCCGCGCCGTCGCTTTCGACACCCTGCACAAGTTCGACGGGGAACGCCGGTCGTTCATTCTCCGGCGCGAATACCTCCAGATGGCGGGGCGGGCGGGGCGGCGGGGGATGGACCGGGTCGGCACCGTCGTCTCCCGCGTCGAGTGGCCGTTCGTTCGGAGCCCCGGGGTCCGGCGGATCCTGACCGGGGCGGTCGAGCCCATCGTCAGCCGGTTCAACCTCAGTTACGCCACGATCTTGAACCTGACCGGACGGCTCGGGGACCGGATTTTCGAGGCGGCGGAGAAGAGCTTCAGCAATTTCAACCCGTCGGGGGGGGGGCGCGCGCACGCCTTCGGCGAGAAAGTCCGTCTCCTGCGGCGGCGTCTGCAGGTCCTGCGCGATCTCGGCTATCTTCGCGACCGGACGCTGACCGCCAAGGGGCGTCTGGCCGCGCAGATCTATGGGTACGAGCTCCAAGTGGCCGAGATGCTGGACCGCGGGGCGCTCGACGGGCTCGACCCCGACCTGCTCAACGTCGTCTTTACGGCCGCCGTCTTCGAGGCGCGGCGAGGCGTCTGGTACGATCCCCCCACCCGCGTGCCGCGTTTCTCCCTGTTCAAGAAGCGCGCGTTGCGCATCGTCTCCGCCGTCCGTCAGGCCGAGCTCGCGCGCGGGATCGACCCGCCGGTCAAGCACCTCGACTTCCGGCTCTCCGCCGTGGTGTATGCCTGGTCCACGGGGGCGGACTTCGATGCGTTGCGGGACATGACGTCCTCCTCGGACGGGGACCTGGTCCGGACGCTTCGCCAGGCGATTCAGCTGCTGCGCCAAGTCGCGCACGCGGTCGCGGGGCCGCGCCCCGATCTGTCGGAGCGGCTCCGCGAGGGCGTCCGGCGCCTGAAGCGCGATGTGGTCGACGCGGAGCGGCAGTTGCGCTTGCCGCCGGAGGATGCGCCGGAGCCCCCCGGCGCGGAAGAGGCGGCGGGCGCCGCGGGCGGGACGGCGCCCGGCCCGGCGTGACGCCGCCGCGCGGCCCGCGTATGCAAAATAAAACTTTAAGGGATTCTCCGGCCGAATCCTTCACGTGCCGCATGACGCGGATATAATTCGTTCGAGCGAGCGAGGGGGCGGGGCGAGAAAGGAGTCGGTGTCGTGGGCGACACAGGGCCGCGGGGGGAGCCGGCCTCGCCGCAGAAGGCGGGGCCGGTCGACGCGGAGCCTCCCGGACGTCCGGCCGAGCCGGATGTCGCTTCGCAGATCATCCCGAAGCTCTTCTCGGACGACATGACGGAGCGCGGGCGGGCGCTGGACGCCCTCGCTCGATGTGGGGATCGCGCGGCCGTCCTGCTGGTCGAGACCCTCCTGCGAACACCCCCGCAGTCCGGCCGCTACCCGGTTCTGGCCGAGGCGCTGGAACGAATCGGGAAGCCCGTCGTCCCCCTGCTCATCGCCGGCTTGGAGGCGTTGGAGGTGCCTCGCCGGGCGGATGAGGTCTACCTTCTCGAGGCGGTGGCGGAGGTGCTCGGCCAACTGGCCGACCGGCGCGCCGTGCCCGCCCTGACTCGGATGCTGAGCCAGTTGAACGCGGCGACCCGCCGGCCGCGCGACGAGTTTGTCGCGTCCCTCTGTGCCGCCGCGAAGATCCGCGTCCACCGGGCTTTGGCCGACCTGGGAAGCCGGGACGGGGCGGACGATCTCCTGGAGATGATCGGGGACGGGCGAAAGCGCATGCGGGACGAACTGGTCGAGCTGGCCGCTCGGATCGGCGATCGGCGCTTTCTCCCGGGTCTCCTGCGCGCGCACGAGCGCGCCTTGCCGGTCTCCGAGTGGATCGCGCGACACACGCGGTGGGCGATTCGAGAGATCGCGCGCCGGGAGCGGGTGGAGCGGGGGGATCCCGTTTTTTCGAAACTCGACGCCGCCTGCCAAGCCCTGCTCGACAAGGTGCTCAAAAAGCCGAAGCCGAACGGGGGCGGCGCGGCGAAGCCGAACGGGAAAGACCGCTAGCGCATCGCCGACCGGGGGCGCCTCACCGGTTCTCTCCGGACACCACCTCGATCCCCCCCAGCACGGGCGGCCGCGCGCATCCGGCGGCGGGTCTTGTCTCCAGTTCGATCGTCCCTCCGGTGGCGACCCCCCGGATCTCCTTGACGAGGGGCCGCCGAAATCCGCCGGCTTCCCGGGCAATGTCCAGTCGATCCAGCGCCTTGCGCCCCTGGAGGAGGACGTCGAAGACGCGCGCGCCGGGCCCGATCTCCTCGGGCTCGGCAAAGTGGAGGCGGACCGTGATGTCGCCGGCCGGGGCCGGGGAGGACGGCGGCCGGGCCGGCGCCTCGTTCTTCAGGAGGAGGATCGGGGCCCCCCCGGAGCCGCCCTCCGTCGACACGGCGACGCGACGCCCCCGTCCCGTCACGAACAGCACGATGGCGTTGCCGCTCTTCCATCCGGGACGCGACACCACCTCCCGGATCAGGGGGGCGATGTCCGGCGTTAATTGGCCGGGTCCGCGGGAGCCGGCGGTTTCCCAGTCGTCAGGCCGCCAGGCGACGGAGGCTCGCGTCCGGGCGCGCGCGCTGATGTTGCGCGGCGTCGCCTGGAAGGGGGCGGCATCGTCCGCCGCCTCGGCGTGCAAGGTCAGCGCCGCCTCCCCGCGGCTCGTCTCGTCCGCCTGGAACTGGACGCGCGCCTCCGCGATCCGGGCCCCGCGCGGCACGGTCACGTTCGCGAAACGAAGCCCGACCACTTGGGGGGCCGGGTCCTCGACGAGCTCCAGATCCGAGCCGGCCAGCGAGACCCGCCCGTCCAGCGATTCCTCCGCGTCGTCCGTCCCGGCCGCCACGGGGAAGGCGTCGAGACCGCTCGGGGGGCGCCCCGGTTCGATTCGAACGACGGCAGCGCCCTGAAGGCCGGACGAGGCCACCCAGCGGAGCCCGTCGCCGGCGAGCCGGGCACTATGCAGGCGGTAATAACCGATGTCCGCGCCCCGGACCGCGACAGCGACCGGGGGCGGGGTTTCGCCGACGGGGGGATGCGCGATCCAGAGCGTTCCCGCGTCATCGCGCCGGTTGCCGGGCGCCCCCCAGTTGATGCCGAGGCGGCGGATCGGCCCCGCGCCCAGGCCGGGGGGGACGACCGTCCAGAACTCGGCTTCGGGGTCGTGCACGAGCGCCAGCGACGTCTGGGTCGGGTAGGAGCAGGAGCAGGTTCGGGTGTAGTCCGGGGCGCTCAGGACGCCGTCGGCGGCGATGAGGTTCGACGTGCAGCCGGACTTGAAGCCCCCGAAGTTGCCCGTGCCGCCGTCCCGTTCGAGGTCGTAGAACCCTGCGGCCCCGGAGCGGAAGGTGAGGAGATGCTCGGAGGCGATCTCGTAGTTGCAGCCGTAGGTGCGGCGGTAGGTCCAGGGGACCGCCGTCCCGCTGAGGGGATCCGTGCGCGGAACCGGGTCTCCGGTGAGGAGGTGGTAGCGTCCCTCCGGCGTGAGGATGCGGTCGCCGTGGAGGATCGGCGGGCTGCCATAGCGATGCGGCCGGTCCCAGAGTCTCTTTCCGTCGCGACCCCGGTAGGCGGTCATCCGGTCGGCCGGTTCCCCCACGACCATGTCCCGCGAGGGGCGGCCAGCCAGGAGGAGGACGTCGTGCCCGGCCGAGTAGCTCAGCCAGGTGCCGGTGACTTCCTCGTTCGTGCTCCAGACGGGACGACCCGAGCGGAGGTCGAGGGCCAGGAGCCGGAAGGGGGTTTCGGGTTTCAGGCGTGCGGCGACAAAGGGGGGGAGTCGGTCGAGCAGAAAGACGAGGCCGCCTCCCGCGGCGATCCCGTTGTGGGGGAAGCCGTGCTCGGCCGCGACGCGCCATCGTTCGAGGCCGCTGATCCGGTCCACGGCGACCAGTCCGCGACTTGTGGACGCGTCGAAGTTCATGAAGACCGTCAACTTCTTTTCCAGGCGGGAAAGCCGGCTGCTGAACGTCAAGACGCCCCATCCGCCGAGGAGGGTGTCATCCTGGATCCCGAGATACCCCCACTCGGGTCGGACGTCGTCGCCCGGGGGGAGCGGCGGCAGGGGGATTTCCCGGACCGGGGCTCCCGAGGCCGCGTCCAGCACGCGGCAGGCGTTTCCGCAGGCCACGTACAGGCGATCCGCCGTTGCGACGAAGTTGGTGCCGCGGATGTTCGCCCCCGGCAGGTGAACTTGGTTGTAGGTGGTGCGCGATGGGACCACGTCGTGTGTCTGGTCGTAATAGACGCCGTTCGTGCCCAAGCCGTCCAGGCGCGCCTTCCAGAGCACGCGGCCCGTGTAGACGTCCCATGCGCTGAGGGCGTCGAGCCCCTCGATGAACAGGCGGCCGCCGATCACCTGCTCGGGCGGCCCGTGCCCATGGCGGGGGAGGATGTCCGCGTGCGAGTTTCCGCCGAACCAGAGGAGGCCGAGGGGAAGGCGGACGGTGGCGTCGTCCGACTTGACGGTGTTGGCGGCGCTGCCGTACTGGTGCGTCCAGGGGGCCGATCCCGGGAGAGGGCCTGCGCGGCGGACGGCGGCGAGCCCGTCGAGGTCGAGCGCCGTCGCCCCCGGGCATCGGGGGTGTCCCGCGAGCCGCGCGATCGCGGGGGCGGAGGCGGCTCCCGCGTCGGCGCAGAAGACGCCGTCGTACGGGCGGACCGAGGCGAACGCGGCCGCGAGCTCCTCCTGGGGCCAGGGCCCGCCGCCCGGTTTGTCGGCGGCCACGCTGAGCGAGGCCAAGTACGGCGGGGCGCGGAACGTGGCGGGAAGTCCCGCATGGACCGACACGCGGCGGCCGTAGAGCCCGCGCGCGTCCAGATGGCGGCGCAAGCTCTCGACGGCGGAGGCCTCGGGGTGCACCGCGATGATCCGGAGGTGCGACGCCTCCGCCAGCGAGGCGAGCGCGTCCGCGCTCATGTCGCCCCAGATGAGGGCCCAGCCCGCGCGAGCTCCCGTCCGCTCCAGGAGGCGAGCGGCGGCCGGGTGCGTCGCCGGGCGGGTCGGGGGGGGCGGGGGAGAGGCGGCGGGATGCGGGGGAGACGGGGCGCGCGATCCGTAGGCCAGGATGCGCCCGTCCCTCGTGACGGCGAAGAGCTTCCCGTCGGCCGCCAGAAGACGGCCGACCGGCGAGGGGACCTCGCGCGACCAAGCCGGGCGGGGCGGGGTCACGCCCAGGTCGAGGGCCGCGAGGCGGTTGCCCCCGGCGGCGTAGAGCCGGTTGCCGGCTCGAATCAGATCTCCGGTCGCATCGCACGTCGCCTCCCACCGGCGCGCCGATCGGGCGTCCTTGGGTTTTCGGCGCAGCGCCTCGATGTCGAAGGCTTCGACGCGCTCGCTCGCGCCATAGGCCGTGTCGGGCGTGAGGACCGGGGTGCGACAGACCCGCTTGGCGAGCATGTCGCCGGTCGAGACGTCGTAGAGGTTTGTCCATCCCTCCCGGTCGAGGTTGAAGTAGATGGAGCCGGTCGCACAGACGAACGAGCCTCCGGTTTTGCCCTGCTCGGCGAGCCGGTAATGCAAGAGGCGTCCTGTCGCGAGGTCGAAGACGCCGGGGACCGAGCGGCCGCCGGGAACGAGGAGCCGTTCGCCCGAGACGGCCAAGGTTCCTTGGGGGGCCACGCCGCCGAAGGCGAGGGCGTCGTGGGGCTGCCGGATATACAGGTCCCCGAGCGTGTCGTCTTGCCGGAGGACGCGACCCGAGGCCGCATCGAGCGAATAAAGGAACGTGCCCATGAACGGAAAGATGCCGGCGGCGTAGTGGACGCGATCGCCTTCGACGACCGGTCCCCCGCGCGCCGGCCACGTGGAGATCAGCCGGCCGTTGCCGAGGACCTTGCGCGCCGTGGGCGCCCCGGCATGCTTCCAGAGGAGTTTGCCGGTCTCCGCGTGGAGGGCATAGAGGCATCCGTCGTCGGAGGCGGCGAAGACCCGGTCCTTCCAAACCGCGGGCGGGAGCCGGATGGGGCCGTCCGCAAAGAATGTCCACCGGTCAAGACCCGTATCCGTGTCGAGGCAGACGAGCTTGTCGGCGTCATTGAAGGGGAGGAAGAGCCGCTTGCCGGAGACGACCGGCTCGAAGACGCAGTCGTAGGGCATGAGATCGCGGTTGATGGGTTCTTCCCAAGCCGGTTCGCGCGGGGAGAAGGTCCGCTCCCAAAGGGGCTGCAGGTCGTCCGGGAGGGCGTCGGGGGAAGAGGCGGTGTGGCCGGCGTCGAAGCGCCACTGGGGCCAGTCCGCAGCCGCGAGGGGGAGGGGACACAGCGCGGCGCAGAGGCCAGCGGCAGCGAAAAGCCTTCGCATGGCGGATGGCCCGTTGCGGCTCGCGTGATGTCCGTGTCGGCGGGTCGAGAGGGTTCTCATGGCTTCCGCGTGGGCGGTCTCGGGGCGCCCGGGGGCCGAAGCCGCGACCCCGGATGGGCGCGTCGGGTGTCTCGCGGCCGCGCTCCTTAACTCGTGTCCGTTTATCGCCGGTCCTTAGCGGGAATGTCCGGGATTCGGAAGCGTCGCTCGAAATAATCCCACGCCCCGCTTTTCGATCCATCCGGACGGATCAGCCAGAAGCCCCGGCAGTCGGCGTTGACCTTCACCGGGGTTCGTCGGGCCTCGTTGTCGTAGAGCTGCCAGTAGACGACAAAAGGGCACCCGAACGCAAGGGCCGTCTCCGTGTTGTGCCGGATGACGTCCCGGACCTTCTCCGGCGAAAAGTCGTTCTCGGGGATGCCGTATTCCCCGACATAGACGTTGTTCGCGCCGAAGGCCTTGCTGTCGGGGGCGCGATCGGCATAATAGGCGAGCGCCTCGCGGAATCGTTTCTGCGGGATGGCGGTGTCGTAGGCCGAGTAGGAATAGAGATCGCAACGCGTCCCGGGGATGACCAAGTCGACGATCGCGCGCCTTTTCCCGTCCAGGGCGATGCCGATCAAATTGACCTCGGCGGCGTGGTAGACGGAGCACCCCGCGGCGGGGTGATTTGCGCGAGCGCGCTCGACGCCCTCCTGGCGGGCGTTCAGCCAGGCGACCATGCCTTGGACGGCCGTCGGCGTCGGTTCCGCGTCCGGGTCGCCGAGCTTCCCGGCGGCCCAGTCCCCTTCCCAGTTCTGGAGGACGAAGGTCTTTCCGGTGCCCCGGTAGGCCGTCAGGAAGTGCGATGCGAGGGCCTCGAAATCGGCGATCTCGCGCGCTTTCTGCTCCGGCGAGACGCCTTCCCTCCAGTAATGGTCGGGGCGGCCATGCGGATAGGTCTCGAGCACGTAGGCGGTGAACGGCATTGCGAAGACGGCCTTGAAGGAGGGGGTCTGCGCGAGCTCGACGAGGCTTCGGCATTCCGGCCAGCGGTCGTTGGCGGCGTACTTCGCGGGGGCGTCCGGGGTGAGCCAGAGCTTGATGACGCGGCTGCCGAGCTCCAGGATGCGCTCCGCCCCTTCGACCAGCACGGGCTTGTCGCCGAAGTGGTACTTCGGATCGACATGTGCGACGCCGAGGCGGTCGGGGAGGGCGGCGGGGGCGGAGCGAAGATCGGACGGGGTTGTGGGCAGAAAAGCCGCCGCCAGGGCCGCTATGATGAAGGGACCCCTGATCATGAACGCATTATAGCGGCCCGGGAAGAAAAAGAAATGATCCCTCCGGACCGCCCGGTGAGGGTGGCGTGTGGCGGGCTTGCGCAATTCCGAAAGCGAGGCCGTATCCCCCTCCGGCTTGGGGCAGCGGCTTCCCATGCCTCCCGGCTGATGTCCGGATGTGCTCCCGCGGGCCCCACGGCTTCGCGCGCGTGTCTCATCGCACGGCAGGCGTGGGCGGCCGCCCGCGCGAGGCGTTGGCCGGTAGCCCGGCGGGATCCGCGTCCGCCCAGAGCCGTTCGAACTCTTCGGCGAACCGGCCCGCCAGCCCGTCATCGTGGATTACCACCAAGTTCTCGAAGTTGATCCCGTCTCCCTTGGCCGACCAGTTCCAGCTGCCGGTGAGGATCGTCACGCCGTCGATGACCGCAAACTTGTGGTGGAACTCGGGCGAGGGGCCGCTCGTCCCGGCCGCCAGAGGCATCGCCCGGACGATGACGCCGGCCTTGCGGAGAATCGCATGCCAGTCGGGGCGCTCCGTCACGGGCGGTGCGGCGTCCTTACGGCGGGGTGTTCGTTCCCGAGTGGGAGGCGGATCGAGGTGTCCAGGCCCGCTCAACGCTTCCGGATCGACGAGGACGCGCACCCGGATCCCGGCGCGTGCGGCTCGGGCGAGATCGATCGCCGTGCCAACGGTCATGCCCGTGTAGAGGGCCGCGTCGATTCGGTCCCGGGCAGCGCGGATCTCGCGGGAAAGCCCGGCGCGAAGCGCTCCCACCCCGTCGGTGGGGGAGAAGAAGACCGCCGACGCTGCCGGCTCGCTCTGGTCCTGTGGCGATGCGGCGGGTCCTGCGCTTACGCCGCGGGCCAACGCGCATGCGGCGGCGAGCATCGAGACCGCGGCCCCCGCCGGCCCGCGGAACACATGGATCATGGGCTATCCTCCAAGCGTGTCGTTTGATCGACGTGCGGCGCTTGCCGGCGGACAACCGACAGGACCTCTCCCTGCCGGGAGAGACGGAATCTCGCACCATCGACCGACTCCAGACGCAAGCTGCGGAGAACGGCCAGAAGGAGACGCGCGAGCTGTCCGCGCCGCACCGAGCCTCCCGATCCTGTTTCGGCCGCATCCCCGAACTCGTCCACGAGATTGCGAACTCGCTCAGCAACCAGCGCATTGATCGTCACTCCAATGGGACAGGCGGCAGGCGGTTCTCCGCTCATGGCGATTCTCCTTTCGTGTCATGAGGGGACGTGGGGGGACGGGTCACGTCTTGAGAGGAAGGGATGACTCGGACCGGTTCCCGATCGCATGAGGGGAGGCGCAACGACAGAAGAAACGGGGCCAGTAGAAGGAAGAACCAAGAGGCGTAGTCCGTGTTGCGTCGGCTCATGATGTTCCTCGGATCGAACGGATCTGCCTGTGGAATCCGCGTAGCAAAAAGCGTGCCAATTGAACGGGTATGTTGCAAGTCGTTTTTGGGTAACGAGATGTGATTATGTCGATGCCGCTTTCGATGCCGTCGGTATGTTACTTAAAGTAACATTGCCCTCGTCTTGTAGTGTATATTTCATGTAATTTGAGGCCTGATAAGGATGCAAATATTTGACTCGATGTCACCGGGGGCCTATTATGCGGATCCGTTATGCGGGAATCCGGTGACCCCGATGGAGGTGCGATGCCATGTTGAGCAAATCCATGCAGGACTCTTTGAACGAGCAGGTGCGGATGGAGCTCTACTCCTCGTACCTCTACTTGGCCATGTCGGCCTACTGCGATTCGGCCGGCTACCAGGGGTTTGCAAACTGGTTCCGGATCCAAGCGGGCGAGGAGCGCGAGCACGCGATGAAGATCTACGACTTCATCCAGGAGCGTGGCGGCCGAGTGATCCTCAAGGCGATCGACGCCCCGCCCGTGAATTACCCCTCCCCGGTCGATTGCATGGAGAAATCTCTCGACCACGAGCGGAAGATCACCGGGCTCATTCACAAACTCTATGAGCAGGGGCTGAAAGACAAGGATTACGCCGCCCAGGTTTTCCTCCAGTGGTTCGTCAACGAGCAGGTCGAGGAGGAGAAGAACGTCGCCGACATCCTCGATCAGATCCGCCTGGTGGGGAAGCAGGGGCCTTCGCTCTTTCTCGTGGATCGCTCGCTGGCGGGGCGGAAGAAGGATTGACGGGGCGGGTTCCACGCCGGGATGAGAAACGGCGCGCCGTGGGGTCCGCGGCGCGCCGTTTTTGTTGATCGTTGCTGCGGCTCGCCGCCGCCGGGCGCTCGCGGATCCCTGTCCGTCGACGTGTCGGTCGGGTTCCCGGAAGCGCCGTGGAAACTCGCCGGGGTTCGACCGGGATGCTTCGCCCGCCGGGGCGGAGAAGCGTGGCGAGACGATCGGAGCAAACGGGTTGTATCCTGCCGGCTATTCGCTATGCTTGGCGTCTCTTGGGGCGCTTGGACTGGACGGAGGTGCGCGGATGGCACGATGGAAGATCGGCGTGGTTGGCGCGGGGCAGGTCGGCGGGACCGCCGCCCAGCGCATCGCGGAGCACGGCTACGGGGACGTTGTCCTGGTCGACATCGTCGACGGGCTCCCGCAGGGGAAGGCCCTCGATCTCATGGAGTCGCGTCCGGAGGAGCAGAGCGATTGCGAGATCCGGGGCAGCAACCGGCTCGAGGATCTGCGGGGGTGCCAGGTTGTCGTCATCACGGCGGGCATCGCCCGGAAGCCGGGCATGACCCGCGAGCAGCTCCTCGCGACCAATGCCGGCATCGTACGCGGGGTCTGCGAGGCGATCGTGCGGAACGGCGACGCCCCGATCCTCCTGCTCGTGACGAACCCCTTGGACGTCATGACGTATCTTGCCCTGAAGGTGACGGGGTTCGATCGCCGCCGCGTGCTCGGGATGGCGGGCGTGCTCGACTCCTCGCGGATGGCCTTCTTCATCGCCGAGGCCCTGGGGTGTTCGGTCAAGGACGTCCGCGCCATGGTCCTCGGCGGTCACGGCGACATGATGGTGCCGCTGCCGCGCTACACGACCGTCTCGGGAATCCCCATCCCGGAGTTGCTGCCCGCCGACGCGATCGAGCGGATCAATCAACGAACGCGCGACGGCGGGATCGAGATCGTCAACCTGCTCAAGCAGGGCAGCGCCTTCTACGCGCCGGCCACCTCCGCGGCGGCGATGGTCGGGGCGATCGTGAACGACGAGCGGCGAATCCTGCCGTGCTGCGTGCGGCTCGACGGCGAGTACGGCCTCTCGGACGTCTGCCTCGGCGTGCCGGTCAAACTGGGCGCGGGCGGCATGGAGTCGATCTTGGAGCTTCGGCTCGCCGACGCCGAGCGGGCCGCGCTCGCCGCGTCGGCGGACCAAGTGCGGCAGACCTGCCGCCAGCTGAGGCTGTAGGCCGGCGGGACCGGAGGATGAGACGAGCAGCAACCGACCGGGAACGCGGCCTGTCCGCCCCGGGGGTACCGTGTGTCTCCCTGATTGAAGGAGGTTTCCCGATGGCCGATGCGATCCCGGTCCCGTCTCCCATTCCCGGTCCCGCGTCCCCCGCCCCGGCGCCCGCCGCCGCGCCCCTGACGATCGACGAGTTCAAGAAAATGGACCTGCGGGTCGCCCAGGTTCTCGCCGTCGAGGATCACCCCAACGCCAACAAGCTCTACGTCCTCCAGATCGACTTGGGAAACAACGAAAAGCGGCAGATTGTCGCGGGGATCAAGCCGTACTACACGAAGGAGTCTCTGGTCGGCAAGCGGATCGTGGTGGTCGCCAACCTGAAGCCGGCCACGCTGCGCGGCGTGGAGAGCCGGGGCATGCTGCTGGCGGCCCACGGCGGGGGCGCCGTGATCGTGGTGTCGCCCGAGAAGGAGGTTCCCCCCGGGAGCCCGGTCTCGTAGGGCGGTACGTCCCGGGGGCCCGTTCTCCCGCCTGTGCGCCGCGGTATCGATTCGAGGCCGGATGCCGGCTGGGGCCGACCCTCGCCGGCGAGGGGCTCGTCTGTGTCGTCCCCCCGCCCGGTCGCGGGCTCATGTCTTCACGCAGGCCGGGAGGTCGTGGTCTCTTGCCAAGGCCTACCCGTTGAGCGCCCGGTTCATCCGCTCGATCGCCTCGTCGATCTCCGCGGCCGACTTGAACCCGATCGTCATGGCGTCGACGCACCCGGACGCCACCACGGCCTGCATCGCCTTTTCTCGGTCCGCCGCGTCGGTGAAGTCGCCGTTGCCGATCAGTTTCATGCCGAGGACGCCCTTGCCGGCGTCGTGGATCTTCCGGATCTCGGCCCACGCCGCCGGGGCGTCTCCCGCTTCGGCCCAGGTCCCCGTGGGGCCGTCCATATGGCGTCCGTTGTGGTTGACGCGGACGAGCTGTACGTCAATCCAGGGGCAGCCGGCGGATCCGCGCAGGCCGGGGAGGCCGTGCGCGGAGCTGCCCACGGCGCGGATGATCCCCTTTTCCTTGGCGGCGGAGAGGCCATCCCGCATCTTCTCGAGATCGGCGGGCCAGGACTCCTTCTGGACGCAATGGACGAGGACGATGTCGAAATAATCGACGCCGAGCTCCGCGCGGAAGCGGTCGAGTTCCCGGGCGACGTCGGGCAGCGGATCCCATTTCATTTTCGTGAGCAGGATCAGTTCCTCGCGGGGAAGGCCCTGGATCGCCTTCCGGACGAGCCCGTGGATCTTGTAGTTGTCGGCGGTGTCGATGTAGCGGATACCCCGATCCCAGGCGTGGCGGACCAGCTTCGTGAACCCCTCCTCGCCGAGGTCGCGCTGGACCTTGCCTCCCTGGCTGCCGGTGCCGATCCCGAGGCGGGTGATCTTGATCGGCGTCTTGCCGAGAGGGACGCGATCGACGGCGGACCGTGGGGGGGCGGATTGGGCGCGCAACCGCGCGGGGGAGGCTCCGAGGAAGAGCGCCGATCCGGCGGCGGCGTGGAGCAGGTCGCGGCGTCGGAGGGCGCCGCGGGCGGCGCGGGGGGGGACGGCGGCCATGCGCGATTCTCCTGACTGGGCCGTGGCGTCGAATCTGCTGTCTATGTATGCGGCGGATCCGGGCATCATGTCCCCGATCGGATCCTGCGAAGGGCGGAGGCTACGCGGGGCGGGGCCCCGGGCTCTTGAGGTGTCTTCGGATGCCCTCGAGGAGCTTCTGGGCCGGGAGGGTCTTCGCGAAGCATTCCCGGGCGCCGGCTTGGAGGTACTGGGCATAGCTGTCGGCGGTCTTGGTGGAGGCCAGGACGAGGATCGGCGCGGGCGAGGCTTCCTTTAAGCTGGCGATGAGCCGGCACGCCGCCTTGGGATTGGCGGGCGCCTCGAGAAGGACGAGACGAGCGGGCCGGCGCCGCAGCGTCTCGACGGCCGTGGCCTCCTGGGATGCCCCGAAGGCCTGGATGCCGGCTTCCTTTAGGGCGTCCAGCAGGATTTGCCGGTTGCGGGGGGTGGGGCTGAAGACGAGGATCGCCGGCGACTCGTCCTCGGCGACGGTCCGGGCCGTCCGCTTGGTGACGCGCGTCTTGCCGCCGGTCATGCGCCGGGTCGGGGGATGCGGCTCCGGCTCTGGAATGGGCTCCGGTTCCAACTGCGATCCCGGTCCCGGCTCCGGTCCGGGCGCTGGCTCCGGTCCGGGCGCTGGCTCCGGTCCGGGCGCTGGCTCCGGTCCCGGTGCTGGCTCCGGTCCCGGTGCTGGCTCCGGTCCCGGTGCTGGCTCCGGCGCGCCAGCCGAGGCTTGCGGGGGCGGCGGCGCAGGCTCGAGAGCGGGCGTCGGGGCAGGGGGCTCGGCGGTCGCGGGGGGGCCCTCGCCGCCGACCCGCTGGATGCAACCGTCCTGGAGGAGACGCGCGAAGACGCTGTAGACGATGAAGCGGGAGACGCCGGCCTCCTCCACGGTGTCGTCGATCGTGCGCTGGCCGTCGAGGCACTGCACGACGAGCGCGATGACGGGATCGGCGGCGTAATCGGCGGCGTGGGCGGCGATCTGGTCCGTGACGGTGTAGATCGCCTGGCCGCCGCCGAGCATCTGGTTATAGGTGTGCCATTCGTCGACGCGCCGCATCGCCTCGAGGATGAGGCCGGAGACATCGCGGTTGAGGATGGCGACCGGCTGCTCGGGGTCCTCGAAGATGGAGGGTGGCGGTCCCTCGGTGAAGGTGAAGGAGGCCCCGGTCCAGAAGAACATGTCGCACAGTTCCTCCTCGACCTGGACGAGGATCGTGGCGAAGATGGTCTCGCGGGAGAGGTAGCCCAGGCGGACGACGGCCTCCCCGAAATGGACGCCCCATTGTTTCTGGCTCTCCAGGGCGCGGGCGACCTGGGGAAAGGTGAGCTGCTTGGTCAGGAGGAGCATCTCGCCCAGGCGCGGTCCTTTTCGCTGGCCCGTCGAGAGCATCATCATCCCGTCCGAGCCGAAATAGAGGAGCTTCTTGCTCAGGGTGTCGTACACGGTGAGCGTGCCGATCTTGCGATGCTGCACGAGGAGCTGGAGGAGGTCGGCCAGCCCAATGACGTCGAGATCGCCCTGGATCGTGCCCATGCGGGTCGCCCGTGAGAATGGGATCCTGCCGGCCCGGCCGGCCTACGCGTCCGCGTCGTCCTCCGCGATGGTCACGGTTCCGTCCTTCACCGTCAGCCGCCCCTCCGCGAAGAGGCGGATCGCCTCCGGGTAGGCGCGGCACTCCTCGAAGAAGACGCGGTGCGCCAGGGTGTCCGCCGTGTCCGCCGGCAGCACCGGCACCTTTCGCCGGAGGATGACCGGTCCGTGGTCGTACTGGTCGTCCGCGAAGTGGACCGTGCACCCGGACTCGCGCGCCCCCGCCGCCAGCACGGCGCGGTGGACCCGGTCGCCGTACATCCCGGGCCCCCCGAATTCCGGGAGGAGGCCCGGGTGGATGTTCATGACGCGGTTGCGGAACGACTCCGGGAATCGGAAGAGGTGCATATACCCGGCCATTGCGATCAAGTCGACCGGCGTCCGCTCGAGCAGGGCGACGAGGACGCGGCTGTGTGCCTCGTCGGATTCGTAGCGCGCCCGGGGGACGACCACGGTCTCGAGCCCGGCTTGCCGGGCCCGGGCGACGCCGAGGACATCCGACCGGCTGCTGACGACCAGGGCGATGCGGGCGTGCAGGCGTCCCTCGGCGATCTGGTCGATCAGATTTTGGAGCGTGCGACCGGAGCCGGACAGCAGGACGGCGATTTGCAGCGGCGTCTTGCGGCGCATGGCGCGGAGCGTCCGGAATTCGACCGGGGTGACGCCCCGAATTATAGACGGAACCCGCGTCAGGGCAACGGAAAATCCCGGGCGGGCCGGCGGCCCGGATTTGCTTGCGAACGCCGTTCCTCCTTCTATAGAATGCCGCCATGGCCGAATCGCTCAAGGCCTTGGTGGAGTCCATCTGCCGGAAGCGGGGGTGGGCGCACGTCGACCACGCGCGGGCGTCGGAGATCACCGTCCGGCTCGCGAAGGACCGCGCGCAGGTCGTCGAGGCGCGCGAGTTCACGCACGCCGGGGAGCGCCTGGTGCGATTCACGACGCGCGTCGGCCCCCGGGCCGCTTGCGCGCCGAGCCGCTTCGAGAAGGCCCTCGAGCTGAACTTTTCGCTGCCCTACGGGCAGATGGCCATCGAGGGCGACTACTTGGTCATGACCGAGACCCGCCCGCTTCGAACCACCACCCCCGAGACCTCCACCGCCGTCATCGAGTTTATCGCGCGCCAAGCGGACCTCTACGAGAAGGTCTTGTTCAAGCAGGATCTTCACTGAGTCGCCGCGCCGCCGCGCTCCGTGGCCGCCCGGCCGGCGGTCGGATCCCTCCATTGCATAGGGGGTCCCCATGTCCTGGATCAGCCGAACGTTCCTCAAGGGCCTGATGGCGGTCCTCCCCATCGCCGTGACGGCGGCCGTCCTCTTCTGGCTCGGGTCGGCCGCGGAAAGCCTGCTGGGGGGACTCCTGCGCGCGGTGCTCCCGGAGGGCGTCTATCGCCCGGGCCTGGGGCTGGCCGCCGGACTTCTTCTGATCTTCCTGTCGGGGACGTTGCTGAACGTTTGGGTGCTGGAGGCGCTCTTCGAGAAGGGGGATCGGTTGCTCGCCCATGTGCCCCTCGTGAAGACGCTCTATACCGGGACCCGCGACCTGCTGGGGTATTTCTCTCGCCCGGGGCGACGGCCGATCGAGCAGGCCGTCCTGGTCCGTCTGGGGGAGGGGGGAGGACGCCTGATCGGGTTGGTGACGCGGGACAGCTTCGCGGATCTGCCGGCCGAGGTGGGCGGGGGGGATCGCGTGGCGGTCTACTGCCCATTCATCTACGCCGTCGGCGGCGTGACGCTGCTGGTGCCCCGGGATGGGATCGAGCGCGTCCCCCTGTCGGTCGAGGAGGCCATGCGTTTCGCGATCACCGCGGGCATGTCCATCAAGCGCGAAGGGGACGCGGGCGCGCCGTCCGCCCCCTACGCGACGGCCTGATGGCTTCTGCCGTTCCGGGACGTCCGCCCGTTCGACGGCGGGCCGGATGCCCCGCCGGGCCGGGATACGGCCGCTTCCCCCCTTCGAAGCGTATCGCCCGCCTCCGATCCTCCGGCGCACGCCCGGATGCCGTGCCGGCCGCGCTCCCAAAGAGTTCACAGAAGGCGACATGCCGGCCGCAGCGAGTCATGCTTATTATGTCAGCTCGATCTGCATGCCAGCAGGAGGGAAGACCATGGGGAGTTGGAGGCTGGCGGGGGCCGTGGGCTTGTTCCTGTCCGTGGCCGCGCCGCCCGCGGCGGCGCCTGCCGAGATCGAGGCCTCGGTCGCGCCGCGCCGCACGCCGGACGAGGAGTCGGAGTATCTCCTCCATCAAGCGGAGGAGGCCCTGGCTCGGCGGATCTACCCGACGGCCCGGGAGTGCCTTGAGCGCGTCATGCGGCAGCAGCCGGACAGCGCGCACGCCCGCCGCGCCAAGGATCTGCTGCGTCGCGTTCCCAACGAGCGCGGCAGGCTCCTGCTCGGCTTCGACAGCGCCGCCGAGGTCGGGGACGCCCCGCATGCCGAGTGGGTCTCCGACGCGAAGATCGCCCCGGTCGGGGAGGGGTGCGTCCATCTCACCCTCAAACGCAGCCGCACCCGGTTCGATATTCCCCCTGAAAAGCTGAACCGGATGAAGTCGATCTCCTTCTGGGTCTGGTCCGAGGCGCCTATCGTCGGCATGACAGGGACGACCTACATCTGCCTGCACACCGACCAGGGGAACGATTACCTGCAGCAGAAATTCCAGCTCAAGGGCGACGGACAATGGCGGTTGATCGTCTTGGACGCCGGCGGGTTCAAGCGGCGGACGAAGGAGGAGGACCGGACGTTCACGGCCATCGGCTTCTGGAACCCCTCGCCGGAGATCCGGGACTTCCTGGTCGACGATATCCGAGTGATCGAGGAGGATCCGCCGAAGACGGGCGTGATGCTGAACGCGCCGACGGGCCAGAAGCCGCTCCCCCCCCTGACGCCGCCCCGCTGAGCGGGCGGCAACGGGGACTCCCATCCGTGAGTGTCCTGGGGGGATCGCGCGGGTGGCGCACGAGCGGCTCCCGCCCGCCGCCGCGGCGCCTCCTGGACGCCGCGCGCGCGCCGCGTCCCCTTGCACGACATCCGTCGCCACGTTCTCCCCGCCGATACCCCGCCCCATCAGGGGGCGGGGCGGGCGCGGAGGGGGGACGGGACATACCCTCTCCCTATCTCCCGCGGCGCGCCGCGCGCGCCTGGAGCGCCCCACGACCCTGACCGGCCGGTGTTTTGCCGCGCCCCGCCCCCCGGCGCAGCCCTTTCCCACTCCGCCGGGGGAGCGGAGCAACGGCAGACGGTGTATAAGCAAATCCCGTGCCACGCCTTCAAATCCCGCGCAAGTCGCCAACCCGAAAGAAGTTAGGGCACCTTAGGCCCTCGGCGCTCCCCTCGTGCGGTGTTACTTTACGTAACATTGCCTCGACACTGCGCCCCCCTCTCTTTCCACTCCCGCTTTGCACTTCCACCGGATGACCGATCGGGCGGCACGGGCGTGCCGCCCCTCAGGCTGTTGGCCGATCTCGGGCGGCACAGGCGTGCCGCCCCTCGTCTCCGAATCCAACGGATGGCTCGCCGCATTTGCGCGCGGACTCGATGCGCCGGATTATCCCGGCATCGCGCCCCCCGCCTCCTGTGCTGCCGCCTGCTTGCCGGGATTCGTGGCGTCGTCGAAAAGCCCAGGATAACTGGACCCGGCGCCGCGTCTTGCCCGAGCCGTTCCGCTTAAGTAAAATGCAGGCGCGGTTCGCGACCGGCCGCAGAAAGGCGGCGCATGCCCGGATCCGCAGAAGAAACCACCTTGCCCGGCCTCGGTGCCTCGGCCGGATCGCCGCCGCAGGCCGGGCGCCGGGTCATGCCCGGTTCGGTCTTCGGGGCCTATCTGGTCAAGGAATCGATCGGGCGGGGCGGCTATGGAGAGGTCTTCCTGGCCGTGCACCGCGTCCTGCGCCGCCGGGCGGCGCTCAAGGTGATCCACGCGGAGTTGGCCGGCGCGCCCCACGTGGCAGATCTCTTCCTGCGCGAGGCGCGGCTCGTCGCCCGATTCGATCATCCCAACGTCGTCAGCGTCTATGACGCCGGCCGACTGGACGGCCACCTTTTCATGGCGATGCGGTTCGTCCCCGGGGGCACCCTCGTCGACCTGATTCATCGCGAGGGGGCCCTGACGGGGGCTCGCGCGCTTCGCATCATGCGCGACTGCTGCGCGGGGCTCGCCGCCGTCCACGGCCTCGGTTTGGTTCACCGCGACGTCAAACCGGCCAACATCCTGCTCGAGGCGGACGGCCGCGCCTGCCTGACCGACCTCGGGCTCTCTTGCTTCGAGCGCGAGCGGCTGCCCGGCATCGACGAGGATCGCGCGGTCGGGGGCACGATCCTCTTCCTCGCGCCGGAGCAGCTGGAGGGGCGCGAGGCGACCGTGCGCTCCGACCTGTACGCCCTCGGCATCACCTTTACGGCGATCCTGACGGCGAGCGCGCCCCTGGCCGGCCTGACGGCTTCCGAGGCGATCCGCCGGACGATCGCCGGCGATCTCCCGGATCCGAAGTCGCTCAAGCCGGACCTTCCGGAGGAGCTCGCGGCGCTGCTGCGCGACATGACGGCGAGAGATCCCGGGCGGCGCGCGGGCTCCGCCGCCGAGATTCTCGCCCGCGTCGAGGCGCTTCTGTCCCAGGCGGACGAGCGGGGGCCGTATGTCCCCCCGGCGGGCCGCACGGACCGCCGGAGGATCGGAGCGGCCCGGGACGCGATTGACGGGGATCCGCTGGCGAGCGCCCTCCTGGACGCTTACCCGGGGCCCGCCTTGGTTTTGGACCGGAACCGGCAGATTGTCGCCGTCAACGACGGCGGGCGCGCGCTGCTCGGCTCGGTCTCGATCGACGAGGCGCTCGGACTCCGGCCGGGGGAGGCGCTGGGCTGCCCGAACGCCGATTGCGGGCCGGACGGCTGCGGGGCTTCGCCGGCATGCGCCGCTTGCGGGCTCGGCCGCGCCCTCTCGGCGGCCAGTCAGGGCCGTCCCACCCCCCGGCACGGCGAGTGCCGGCTGATCGGTCGAGGCGGAAGCGCCTTCGATCTCGATTTCCGCCTGAGCGTCCTGCGCCGCGCCGATCCCGACGGACCTTTTCTGCTCCTGACCCTGCGCGATGCGGGGGACCGGCACCGGCGGGACGTCATCGCGCGCAGCCTGCTGGACGCCCTGCTGGATGCCGCATCCCTCGTGCGCGCGCCGGGCGGCCGCTCCGACCTCGCCCCCCGGCTCCGCTCCGGCGGCGCGCCTGCGCCGCCGCTGTCCGCCGCGGGGGAGGCGCTTCTCGAGGAGGTCCTCTTCCATCAGCACCTGCTGGATGCCGAGTCGGGGGAGTTCCAGCCCGTCTGGGAGGACGTGGATCTCCGGACCCTCTGCGTCGAGATCGGCCGAGGCCTGCGATCCCATCCGGTCGGGGCCGGGCGCCGGCTCCGAATTCGATGCCCGAAAGGTCTCCGCCTGCGCACCGACCCGATCCTCCTCCGGCGCGCCGTCAAGAACCTGGTCCGCAACGCCCTCGAGGCCTGCGAGCCCGGACAGACGGTTACCGTCGACGTCGCCCCATACCCGGAGGACAGCGTGGAAGTCCGCGTCCATAATCCTCAGGCGATGCCCCCAACAGTTCGAGAGCAGGTCTTTCGCCGATCCTTTTCGACCAAAGCGGCCGGGGGGCGCGGGGTGGGGCTCCACGCGGCCCGCCTCTTCGTCGAGCGCTACCTCGGCGGGCGGATCGGTTTCGAAAGCGATGTCTCCCGAGGGACCGTGTTCTGGGTCCGCGTCCCGGCCCGGAAGGCCGGTTCCGCCTCCGCGCGCGTGCGCGTCTAACGGACAGGAGGGAAGGACATGCCCATTTACGAGTATGCCTGCCCGCGCTGCCGGGCGATTTACAGCTTCTTCTCCAAACGCCTCCAGCCCGATCGCGAGCCCGCCTGCCCGAAATGCGGCGGCCGGGATCTTCGCCGCGTCCTGAGCCCCTTTTCCGCCTTGCGGGGCGCGAAGGAGCCGCCGCCGTCGGCCGGCGGGGGGGAAGGCGCTTCCGCCGGCCCGGATCTCGACGACCCGCAGGTCTTGCAGGCCATGGAGGAGATCGAGCGGGACATGGGGCGGATGGATGAGCGCAACCCGCGGCACATGGCGCAGCTGATGAAGAAGATGAAGGCGGTGATGCCGCCCGGCTCGCTGCCGCCGGAGCTGGACACGGCCATCCGCCGGCTCGAGGCGGGGGAGGACCCCGACAAGGTGGAGGCGGACCTGGGCGACCTGCTGGGGGACCTGCCGGGCGTGCCGGAGGGCGGCGGAGGGGACGACACCGCCGGGTACGCGCGGGACAGCGGGTTGTACGACTACTAAGCAGGTCCCCATGAATCCGTTGAATACCCGAAGGCCGTTTTCCCTGTAGAGCGCAACGGTTGGGTTCGACGGTCTTCTGGCGACATCCCCGATGGCCGGCGGACGTTGCGTGGCCGGGGAGTCGGCCCGGCCGCACGATTATATTAACGGATGCGCTCCCGTCGCACGGCCGTGCCGCCCCCGCGCACTGTACCGTCGCTTCGTTGTAACGCGGGCCGGGCCTTATGCTATGATTGTTTCGAAATGTGGGCTTTTCCCGGTTCCTGGTTAGGAGGGTGACGATGCGTGTCCTGCGAGGGGCGGCCGGCTTGCTGGCTCTGGCCGCGCTGTCGGCGGCGGAAGAGGCCTCGGCCCCACCCGAGCCTGCCGGTACGGGCAAGATCCTCTACGAGTACTGGAACGGCATTGAGGGGACCGCGTTGGCCGATCTGACGCGCCACGCCGGGTTCCCCGACAAGCCCAGCGGGACGCAGGAGCTGACGGCGTTCGAGGGGCCGACGGAACGCGACGACAACTACGGCGCCCGGATCCGCGGGTACGTCCATCCGCCGACCACCGGCGAGTACGTTTTCTATTTCGCCAGCGACGATCAGGGCGAGCTCTACCTGAGCACCGACGACGACCCGGTTAACGCCGTCCGGATCGCCCTCGTCCCCGAGTGGACCGACCCCCAGGAGTGGGAGAAGTTCGAGCAGCAGAAATCCCAGCCGGTCAGGCTCGAGGCGGGGAAAAAGTACTACATCGAGGCCCTGGTGAAGGAGGGCGAGGGCGGCGACCACATCGCCGCCGGCTGGGTGCTCCCGGGCGGCGCCAAGGAGATGCCCATCCCCGGCAAGCGCCTCTCGCCGTATGTGAAGCCGAACCTCCCGCCCGACGCGGCCGGCGGGACTGGCAAGATCCTGTACGAGACCTACACCAACATCGAGGGCGGCTCTGTTTCCGATCTCACCGGAAGCGCCAACTACCCCGATAAGCCGGCCGCCAAGCAGGAGCTCTCGTCGTTCGAGGCGCCGGTCGACAGCGACGACAATTACGGCGCCCGGATCCGCGGGTTTGTCACCGCGCCTCAGACCGGAACGTATGTCTTCTGGCTGGCCAGCGACGACAACGGCGAGTTGAGGCTGAGCACGGACGAGGATCCCAAGAACGCCGTCGTGATCGCGACGGTGCCCGAGTGGACCGGCCCCAACGAGTGGAGCAAGTTCCCCGAGCAGAAGTCGAAGCCGATCCGACTCGAGGCGGGGAAGCGGTATTACATCGAGGCGCTGATGAAGGAGGGGGAGGGCGGGGACAACCTGTCGGTCGGCTGGGCGATTCCCGGCGGCCGGCTGGAGCGCCCCATCGCCGGCAAGTGGCTCTCGCCGCCGGCGGCGAAATAGCTTGAGGTCGCCGACAACCAGCGCCCCGGGGCGGCCGAACGCCGCCCCGGGGCGTTTTTTTGCGCGGTGAATCCGACCCGCGACGCTTTCCAACCCCGGCGCTTTCCCGAGGCGTCCGCTGCGGACGAAGGCCGGCGCAGGCCTGCGGGCCTCGATCACGAGGGCGGGCTGTCGGCCCCGCCCAGGATGTCCGCCAGGGCGGCGTCCAGATTGGCGAACCGGAATCGGAAGCCGAGATCGAGCAGGCGACGGGGTGTTGCGCACTGGCTGGAGAGGACCGCCGAGGCCGCGCCGCCGATCGCCAGTCGCAGGAGCAGGCCCGGGACGGGGAAGAAGGCCGGCCGCCGAATCGCCCGGCCGACGGCTCGGGCGAAGGCCCCTTGCGGGACGGGGTCGGGCGCGACGGCGTTGAACGGGCCGCGGTAGCGATCGTCCGTCAGGGCGGCCGCGATCGACTCGACCGCGTCCTCGAGATGGATCCACGGCACGTGTTGGAGCCCGGATCCGAGCGGCCCGCCCAGGCCCCATCGGAACGCCGGAAGCATGGCCGCCAGCGCGCCTCCTCCCGGGCCGAGGACGAGACCGATGCGGGGGAGGGCGACGCGCACGCCGGCCGCCTCCGCGCGCCGCGCGGCCTCCTCCCACGCGCGGCAGAGGTCGGCGAGAAAACCTGTCCCGGGCGCGCTTTCCTCCGTGAGCGTCTCATCCCCCCGGTCTCCATACCAGCCGACGGCGCTGGCGGAGACGAGGACGCGGGGCCGGGCTTCCGGCGGGAGGGCGGCGATCGCATCGGCGAGCCGGGCGGTGAGGGCGACGCGGCTCTCGATCAGCGCCCGGCGGCGCGCCGCCGTCCATCGCTTGCCGAAGATCGGCTCGCCGGCGAGGTTGACGACGGCCCCGGCGCCGGAGAGCGCGGTTCGCCAACCCTCCGGGCCTCCGGCCGGATGGAGCGCGACGTCCGGCCCGAGGACGATCCGCGCCTTCGCCGGGTCTCGGACCCAGGCGGAAACGGCATGCCGATCGCGCTGGAGGCGGAGCACCAGCGCGCGGCCGATGAACCCGGTGGCGCCGGTGATGAGCACGCGCATGATTCAGGTCCTGGCCCGCGGGGTCACGGCATCGGGGCCTGGCGGGGGCGCACCTCGAGGGCGACGTGGACCAGCCCCGCGTCGCGCGGCAGGCGCTCCCGGTATCGGTCCGGCGTCAGCGGCGCCGGCGTCTCGATCACGATTTCGGCCGCGTAGATCCCGGGGCCCACCGACCAGACGTGCAGGTCCGCCACCCGGTGGCCGTCGCCGTTCTCGACCGCCTCGCGGACGGCGCGGAGGAGCGGCTCGGGCGCTTGGCGGTCGAGCAGCACCCGGCCCGACGCGCGCATCAGCCCCGCCGACCAGCGCGTCACGAGGACCGCCCCGACCAAGCCCATCGCGGGATCCATCCAGCCCTGGCCGCCGTACTTGCCCGCGGCGAGGGCCGCGAGGGCGAGCACGGACGTGAGCGCATCCGCCAGAACGTGGAGGTACGTCGCCCGCAGGGTGTGGTCCTCGCCCTCCGCCTGGGCGGGCGCAGGGCCGTGATCGCGGCCCCGCAGGACGCGGAGGCTGAGGAGATTCACGGCCAAGCCGATCCCGGCGACGACCAAGGCGTGGTCGAAGTCGATGCGGACGGGCGCAACGAGGCGGCGGACGCTCTCGCCGGCCATGGCCAACGCGAAGACGGCCAGGAGGACGGCGCTGGCGAAGCCGGCCAGGCTGTTCACCTTCCCGGTGCCGAAGCTGAACGCCGGGTCCGCCGCATGGCGGCGGGTGTAGGCATAGGCGAAGGCGGCGATGGCCAGCGCCGAGGCGTGCGAGCCCATATGCAGGCCGTCGGCCAGAAGCGCCATCGAGCCGAAGGCGACCCCGGCCCCGATCTCGGCGCCCATCGTGACGGCGGTGAGGACGATCGCGATTCGGGTCCGCCGCTCGCCGTCCCGCCGGATATCCTGGCCGAACGTGTGGTCGGTTCGCGAAGGCGGCGACGAGGGGCCGGGCGCGGGACGTGAGCCGGGGCTTGTCATCCGGCTGGATTATAGGCGGTCTGGAGCGGGATGCAAGCCGGGCGTGCCCGGGGCCTGCGGGCGCGGTCAGGCGTCAGGCGCCCTCCGCGGAAGCGGGCGTCTCGGGGACCCCCTCGATCAGCCGCTTCACCAAGAGAATGAAGACGCCGGTCAGCGCCAGGTTCAGCGCCAACGAGAGCAGGGCCACGGTGACGATCGGGCCGCCGATGCCGTAGCTCAGGCTGAGCACCAGGACGCCGGCCCCGACCTCCCCCCGCGGCCACATGCCGATCGCCAGCGCCATCCGGTGGCGCCAGTGGGCCTGACGGCGGTAGCAGAGCGCGGGGAACATCTTGCCCGCGTTGGAGAGCAGGGTGATCAACAGGACGTGCAGGGCGATGAGACCCCATCCGATCCCGGGCTGGCGGGCCGTGACGGTTCCGGTGTACCGTCCCGTCTCCGGCCCACCCTGGACGGCCGGGTCGTCGACCGCGCTGGACGGCGCCGCGGCGTGGAGCGCGGCGGGGGGGGGGGCGGGGTGCTGCACGTCGGGGCCGCCGAGAATCGCGGGCATGCTCAACCCGACGAGGACCATGAAGGCGGCCGAGACCGACACGGCGGCCCGCCGCTCCGCGGGACGCCCGAGCAGATCGTGCAGGGCATGCTCCACGCTCTCGGGATCCGCATCGGGGCACGCGGTGCGCGGCTTCGCCATGCCCCCCAGGACGAACGCCGGGAGGAGCACTTCGATATGGATGGGCACGGACGGATCGATCACCCGGCTTCCTGCGTAAAGCGCCTCGCTGATCCCGACGATGACAGCCGAGTAGGCCAGCACCCAGGGCCAGCCCACGGGCAGGCAGACGCGATGAAGCCAGCGGTAAGCGATGGCGAGCAGCACCGCCATGAACAGCACCACCAGGCCCAGCTGCCAGGCCAGCCCCACCAGGAGCATCTTCAGGGGGATCATCAGCAGCACGGTGTCGAGATCGTCGAAGATGGCCAGAACCCGCGCCTTGCGGAAGATCCACGTCGTCCCCAGGCCGGCCGCCGCCAACATGCTGAAGAGGACGCCGGCCGAGGTGGGGGCGGCGAACCGCCCGGCCAGCAGGGTCTCCTTCCAGGCGTCGAAGTCGCCCCAGGCCTCCGGCGGGAGCATGACGAAGACGAAGTACCCGGTGACGAAAATCCAAGGGAAGGAGGCGGCGGTGAAGGCGATCGCATAGTCCCAGGCGTAGGTGCCAAGCCGCGTCTTGTCGATGTGGAACTCGAACCCGACCTGGATCATGATGAACGCCAGGCCGGTCATGGTGAGCACGCGAATCGCGACGGCGACGGCGTCCATCGCGCCGCCCAGCAAGGAGGGGAGGGCCTGGGAGAGGCCCAGACCGAGAAAGAGAAGGATGGAGAAGAGGGCGACTTTCCGCATGTGGCCCCGGCGGGATCGATGGTTGGAGAGGACGGCACGCGCCGCACGTGTCGGACGGCCTCGGCGGTCGCGGCGTATCATAGTGGATATCCGGCGTGAGATCCAGCCCCGCAACGCATCTCCTGTTGCCTCGATCTGTTCGATGCCCCGCGGAATTCCTCGAGCAGGCGATGGTGCAGGAGACGCGGGACGCGACGCCGGAAAAACCGACGTATCGTGTGAGTGCGTGGATCCGGCGAGCCATCCGTCGGATTCGAAGACGGTGTCGGCGGGTCGGCGGGGAGGACGTCGCGAGGGATGCCGTCCGTGAAAATGGCCGATTCCGGTGCGAGCTGCAGGTCGACGCAGCACAACCCCCCTGTTTCCCTGGGCGGTGAAAAGGCCCCGGGGCCGAGGGGCGTCACCGTGCCGGCGGCTCGTCCCCGCCGACACGCCGGCCGGCCTCGTAGACCGGGATCCGGGGCGCCAGTTGCTCGTCGCGCCTCAGGCCGTCGTGGGACCAGTCGTTGCCCGGGTCCCAGGCCGGGGCCGTCAGCCGGAGCCGTACCGTGCGCCGGCCCGTCTTCAGATTGGCCGGGTGGATCGCGTCGCCCGGAAAGGAGACCTCGACGAACGCGGCCTTTCCGCCGGCGGAGGTCGCCGGCCCCACCCGGGCGGTCTCCGCGCCGGCGACCGTCGCCTTCACCTGGTCCGGCGTCACGGCGCCGTCGAGCGTGAAGTGGTAGCGGAGCGAGAGCCGGTCGCAGACGCGCGCGGGCCAGCGCGTGCGGTTGTGGAGCGTCGCCTCGATCTCCACGCCGTCCGGCGCGCGCGCCAGCTCGCGCGCGGAGACGAAGAGCTCGCGGTCGGTGGCGCGGAGGTCGGTGCTTTCGTTTCGAGCCTCGCGGGGCGGGAACTGGGCGTCCGGGATCGGCCCCCCGGCGCTTCGGCCGCGGGCGCAGAGCCAGGCGAGGCTGGCGGTGAGCCCGGCGTTGTAGTCCAGCGCCACCTCGTTGAACTGCGAGTCCATCACGTCCTGGACCGGCGCGTCGGCCGCGTCCCAGCGATACGTCTCCTTCCAGACGGGCTCCGGCCGGTTGGGGAACCGGTAGAAGAAGCCCTCCCCCGAGCCGTCGGGCGCGCGCCCCCAGCGGCGGCGATCCTTGCCGCAGAGGAAGACGTCGTTGTGGTCCGGCCCGGCGACGAGCGCGCCGTAGAGGACGTGCCGGCAGGTTCCGCGGTCGTCGGCCTTCCCCGGGATGAAATGATCGAACCCGGCCCAGGCGCCGTAGGCGCCGCGGTGGTGGACGTGATTGAAGGGCCGGTTCCCGAAGCCGACGACATAGCTGCGCCGGTAGGGGTTGGCGCCGAGGGCGTAGTCGACTTGGCGGCGGGCCTCGGACTCGAAGATCGCCTTCAGTTGCGCGTTCGTGAGATCGCCCTTCCACCACGTGTTGCCGGAAAGCTTCGGGCTCCGCTCGACGAAGGCGCTGTAATGCAGGGCGATCGTCGCGGCGTTGTTGGCGTGCCGGAGGCTGCCGTACTCGTGGGCGCTCCACTCGCGGAGGCGAAGCCCCCCCGGGGTCGCCTTGTACTTCGCGAAGGAGGCGCAGTAGAGCTGGAGCTCGGCGTGGAAGCGCTCGTCGGCGGGGAGGAGGCGCATCAGATTGAAGGCTGCGACCTTTGCGAAATTGCCGGCGCCGTAGTCCTTCCAGAAGTCGTGGTGGTTCTCGGCCTTGTACTCGTTCTCATAGACGGTCAGCGCCGTCTCGAGCCACGCCGCGGAGACCTTCGGGTCCTTCGCCCGGGCGCGGGCGAGGAAGCCGGCCGCGGCGGCGATCTTGTCGAACGGCCCGGCGCGGTAGCCGGTGGCGACGATCTTCCCGTCGGCCCGCAGCGCCTGCTCGCGGCGCTTCCGGATCGATTCCTGCGCCTCCTTCGGGAGCCGGTCGTGGAGGACCGGGCCCGCGTTGGCCCGCGCGAAGCGGAGCAGCTTCTCCGCGCGGTCGAGCAGCGTCTCGGCGAAGGCGGCGGCGTCGAAATCCGCGTACCCTTTCTTCCCCTTCAGGACGGCCGCGTGGTCGCGGATCGCCATCGCCGACGCGGCCATCGCCGCGGCCATCGCCGCGGGGATGTCTCCCGCGGGCGCCTGCCGGTTGACGCGGAAGGTCGGGCGGTTCGTCATCAGGTGCGCGACCTCCGCCGCCGCCCAGATCGCGTGGACGGCCGGCGGCTCGACGCCCTCCCGGCCGCCGCACCCGATGACCACGTCCAAATCGGAAGCCGGGTCCTTGCAGTCGGGGTTGAGGACGCATTTCAAGAAGTACCGGTTGACGTGGATCAGGCCCTCCAGCAGCTCGTCCATCTGCCCGGTCCGGAGATAGCCGTCCGGGTCCTCGATCGCGGACCAGGCGAGCGTCATGGCGGCGAAGGCCATGGTGAGGTTGGCGGTCCAGTGGTCGCCGGCGTCGAACCAGCCGCCCGAGAGGTCCCGGCCGATGTCCTGCCCGTCGGTCAGGCACGCGGGGCCGCGCCACGGGACTCGGTTGTTGGGGGAGAGGGCGCCGGACTGCTGGGCCTCGTAGAAGTAGAGGGACTTCTGGAGGGCCTCGGCGTAGTTGAAGGATTCCGGGGCGGGGGGCTCCTCGGCAGGGGCCGTTTCGACGCCCGCCAGGGACAGACTCAACGCGGCGAGTGCGGCGGTCGGTAGGGCGAAGCGGGTCATGGGGGACTCCGGGGCAAGGGATCGGGGCCTGCGCCTCACGGTACAGATGCCGCCGGAGCGGGCTGGGTGTGTCGAAACATCGATTTTTGCGAGACCGGGCAAAGGCGTGCGGGGCCGATGGCCATCCGGTCCGGGCGGTACATCTTACCGCGACCACCCCTCCCGGTAGGCCATCCCGAGCCGCCGGGCCGCCCCGGCCGGCCCCTCGAGCGTCCCCGCCGCGGGGGCGTAGACGAGCGTCTCCCCCGGGAAGAGCGTCGCGATGTTGCCGAGCATGAGCAGCTCGCTGAGCGGCCCGCCGTTCTCGAAGTCGGCCAGGATGTGCGGCTTCTCCCCGCGGCACGCGTCGAGCCAGTCCCGATAGATCCCCTTCGATTCCGGGATCCGCGCGGGCTTCGCCCCGGCCTCCGGCCCGAGGCGCGACGCGGGGAGCGCGACGATCTCGGTGCTGTGGTCGTTCCCGACGAGCGCCCCGTCGGACCCCACGAGCATCGAGCCCGCGGTCTTCATCAGGGCGTCGGCCGCCTCCGGGGTCTCGACGCCGAGCGGGCGGAGCAGGGCGTGGATCCGCTCGCGGGTCTCGGGCGCATAGTCGGGGCCGTGGTGCCACGTGAGCGCCGCCGCCGGACGGTTTCCCCGGGCGGGCAGCTCCCAGCGGACGCGCTCCCAGCGCGGGAACGAGACGCGGTTGAGGCGGGCGCACTCGGCGGTGACGCGGATCCGGGCGGCCGGGTCGTCCCAGAGCGGCCGGAGCCCCAGGGCGACGAAGGGGAAGATCGTGGCGTGCGGCCCGAAGGTGCCCAGGCCGCCGCTGCAGGTCTCCCGCCAGTGCGCGTACGACATCCAGTCCGCGTGGTACTCGCGCCAGGCGAGCGGGGCCAGCCAGAGGTCCCAATCCAGCCCCTCGGGCACCGGCTGCGGCCCCTTCGGCGCCGCGTCGTTGTCCGGGCCGCCCCGCTTGAACCAGACGTGGGCCTCCCGGATCGCGCCGATCGCGCCGTCCTCGGCCAGCTCCACCGCGCGGCGGAAGCGGTTCGTGCCGGTGCCGGGGCTGCGGTAGGTGACCGGGAGGCGCGTCTCCGCCGCCAGCGCGCGCAGGCCGCGCGCGTCCTCGATCGTCAGCCCCAGCGGCCGCTCCGTGCAGACCGGCTTGCCGGCGCGCAGGGCCGCGCCGCAGGCCGCGCCGTGGAAATGGTCGTAGTCGGAGACGACCAGGGCGTCGATCCCGTCCGCCATCGTGCCGACAAGCTTCCGGACGTCCGCGAAGATCTTCACCTCCTCCCCCGCGGCCCAGCGCCGGTAGCGGTCGGCGGCCCGCCGGGCCTCCTCGCCGGAGGCCTTCGCCAGCTTGTCCGCCTGGTCCCCCCACGCCTTCCGGACGGCCGGGATCGTCCGCTGGTCCGGGTTGCAGTACGCGGCGATCTCGGTGCCGTTCTCGTGTGCGGCGGCCAGGAAATAGCCGGCGTTGTAGCGGTTGCCGAAGACCGCCAGGCGCAGCCGCGCGTTGGCCGCGTAGGCGAGGGCGGTCCGGGCGGAGGGGAGGACGATCAGGCCGCCCGCGGCGCGCGCGGCGCGGGCGAGCAGGCTCCGGCGGGCGATCGGGGCGTCCATGCGGGCTCCTTCCTGTGCGCGGCGGGCGCCCCGGGGGGCGGCCCGCGGTCGTTCAGAGGGTCCATCCGGTCCGGTATTCGTACTGCAGGAATTCCGCGGCGCGGGGGTGGTTCGTGATGCAGCCGGCCTTCGGGTCGAAGTCGATGGGCTCCCCCGGGAAGCGCGTCGAGAGGCTGCCCACGCAGAGAAACTCCGCGAACGGCGCGGCGTGCTCGAACCGGCAGTAGGGGGCGGGACCGCCGCGGCAGGCGTCGACCCATTCCGCATAATGGGTGCGGGGGACCGGCAGGGCGAGCGGCCGCTTCTGCTCGATGTCCGCGAAGCGCGCCTTCGGCAGCAGCTCGACCTCCGTGTTGTGGCTGGGGGTCGCCAGCAGCCCCCGGCTGCCGAGGATCAGGCAGCCCGCGGGGGGGAGGAGCCGCGCCAGGTCCCCGTCGGCCGCCCCGTGGTCGCGCAAGATCGCCTCCAGCCGCTTTCGCGACCCCTCGGCGTAGTCCGGCGGGTGGCCGTGGTGCCAGGTGAAGGCGACCGGCGGGAGGGGGCCCCGGGCGGGGATCTCCCAGCGGATCCGCTCCCAGCGCGGGTAGGAGAGGGGGTTCGCCTCGGAGCACTCGGAGACGACTCGGATCCGCGCGCCCCCGGCGCCGTCCCCCCAGAGATCGGCGACGCGCAGCGCCAGGAAGGCCAGGTTGGCGGCGTGCGGGCCGAAGTTGCCCAGCTCCCCGATGCTGGACTCGCGCCACGCGATGCGGTTGATCCAGCCGGGGTGGTACGGGCGCTCCTTCAGCTGCGCCAGCCAGAGATTCCAGTCCAGCTCCGGCGGGATCTCCTGCGCCCCCTGCGGCGGCGCCTGGAAGTTCTGACCCCCGCGGCTGAAGAAGACGTGGACCTCGCGGACCTCGCCGAGGAGCCCCTCGCGGAGGATCTCGAGGCCCCGGCGAAAGCCCGGGCGCGAGGCGCCGTGGTTGTTCATCTGCGTGGGGAGCCCGCGCTCGCGGGCCAGCCGGTGCAGCGCCCGGGCCTCGTGCGCGCTGATCGTCAGCGGCTTCTCGCAGAGCACCGGCTTCCCGGCGCGCAGCGCGGCGGACGAGATGACGGCGTGGGTGTGGTCCGGGGTGGCCACGACGGCGGCGTCGAACGAACCCGCCTTCTCGTCGAAAAGGCGGCGGAAATCGGCGACCAGCGGCGGGGGCGAGGCGGCCAGCGGGGCATAGACCTCGGCGGCGGCTTTCTTCTGGTCCGGCGTCCCGGAGGCCGACCACTCGGCCGCCCGCTTCTGCCACAGGTCGTGGACTTTCCGGACTTTCCGAAGGTCCACGTCGCACCCGACGGCGTACTGGAGGTTCCCGTAGGTGTGGAGGAGCTCGGCGAAGCCGTGCCAGGCGCCGAATCCGGCCATGCCGACGACGGCCAGCCGGAGCCGGTCGTTGGCGTCGTAGGCGAGGGCGGCGCGGGCGGAGGGGAGCAGCAGCACGCCCCCTCCGGCGGCGGCGGATCGCAGGACGTCGCGGCGGGTGATCGACCGGTCCATGCGCGTCTCCTTCGTGCGGGCTTCCAAGCGGGGGCGGGCATCCTCGCTCCCCGGTAGAAGGAGCCGGGACGCGCCATCCTGACACCCGTTCGGCAAAATCGCCCGCGCGGCGCGCCCTCGGCCCCGCATCGCCAAGCGAGCCGGGCGCGGACCGGGAAGCGGGTCTCCCACGCGTGTTCCCCGTTCTGGACCGTGCCGTAGCGGGGGAGCGGCTGTCTCGGCGGGCCGCATCATACTGCGGCGTGGGGGGGGACAACAAGGGCCGGCTCCGGCCTGCGGCTCGGGAGCCGCGTCCGGGCGGGAACCCTGCGCCGCGCGGAGCGGGGCGGGGGAGGGGAAAGGCGGCGCTTGACCTGGCCCGGCGCTTCCGCTAAAGTGCGACGCTCTGCCGTCCCACCAGGCGGCGGATTCCCCGGTAGCTCAACCGGTAGAGCATCCGGCTGTTAACCGGAGGGTTGTAGGTTCGAGTCCTACCCGGGGAGCCA
>Ga0073932_1000364_pt1 | contig 114746 bp, 119 predicted proteins | sample DewCreD2012metaG_FD_76967 | JGI IMG/M metagenome (GOLD analysis project Ga0073932, IMG submission 76967) | Hot spring sediment bacterial and archeal communities from British Columbia, Canada, to study Microbial Dark Matter (Phase II) - Dewar... ...
ATTATCCTACCGCGACAACGACAAGCCCACCCAGCGCATTTTGCGCGGAATGCCGCTCTACGAAGTGGATAAGGTGGAGCAGGCAGGCGAGAACCCCAACGGCAACCTGGTGATTCGCGGCGAGTGCCTGAGCGCGTGCGCCTATCTCAAAGCGCAGGGGATTCAGGTGGATTTGGTCTATATTGACCCGCCCTTCGCCAGCGGCGCAAACTATGCCAAGAAAATCTACCTGCGCCGCAACCCGAAGGCAGCGCAAGCCATCGAGCAAGCCGAGCGGGAAATGGACGATGAGGCCCTGCGCGCCTTTGAAGAAACCATGTACGGCGACATCTGGACGAAGGAAGCCTACCTGAACTGGATGTACGAGAACCTGATGGCTATCAAGAGCGTGATGAGCCCCACCGCCAGCATTTACGTTCATCTCGACTGGCACATCGGGCATTACGTCAAGGTGCTGATGGATGAAATTTTTGGGGAAGATAATTTCAGGAATGAGATTGTTGTCAAAAGAGTTAAAAAGAGCGTCCGAGAACGAGAAAAAGTAAAAGCATTGAATGTAGCCACAGACTCAATTTATTTTTATGCGCTGGATGAAAGCGTGACCATTCTTCCTCCAGTGAAGCCATCTCGTAAAGAAGAACGATGGCACTCTTTTGATGCTCCAGAAATTAGAACTGGAATGGATTACGAAATTTTTGGTCACAGACCTCCTCCAGGACGACACTGGATGCGGTCTAAAGATGTTGCTGAAGAGTGGATACGACAAGGCAAATTGCGCCCTAATCCCAATACTGGAAAGCCAGAGTATTTGCTTGACGCCACAGAAGACATGCTTTGTGATAGCTTGTGGGACGATATTACCGCCTACTCTTTCTCGACGGATTACGACACAGAGAAAAATGAATCCTTGCTTCGGCGCATCATCGAAGCCAGCAGCAACGCGGGCATGGTTGTCGCCGATTTCTTTGGCGGCAGCGGGGTGACGGCAAAGGTAGCGCACGACCTGGGGCGCAGGTTCATCCATGTGGACGTGGGCATCAACAGCATCCAGACGACTCGCGACCGCCTGGTCAGCGCGGGCGCGTCCTTCGACATTCTGGAAGTCCGCGACGGTGTGGCGCTCTTCCGCAACCCGGCGCAAACGATGGAAAAACTGGCCGCGCTCATCCCCGGCTTGGGCAAAGCCGAAGGGCTGGCCTCCTTTTGGGCGGGCGCGATTCAGGACGGCAAAGACGGCATGACCCCCGTCTATCTGCCCAACCTGCTCGACCACCGCGAGAAACTGCTCGACCTGCCCCTGCTCAACCGCATCGTCAATGAGCAAATCCCCGACCTGCCCGATGGCGTGAAAAAAGTCATCGTTTATTATGTGGACATCGAAGACGAAAAAGCCGCCAAAGACTTCCTGCGCGAATACGGCAATCCGCTGGTGGAGGTGGAACTGCGCGACCTGAAAGCCGTCCTGCATGAAATCGTGCTGAACGATGAAGTAGAGTACACCCTGACCGAAGCGGCAGATGGCTGGCAGGTAGAAATCACCCGCTTTTACTCTGACCGCCTGGCTCAAAAGATAGACGCGCACAACCAGAAACTGCGCCTGAACGCCAAAGGCAAAAAGAAAGCCCGGCAAATCGCGCTGGAAGAAGCCGAAAACGGCGAAGAACCCGCCCCCGCGAATTTCTCTCCCATCGAAATCAGCGAAACCGGCCTGGAACTTATCGAACTCATCAGTTTGGATTGCACCGCCGCCGAGGGCGTCTGGCACAGCGACAGCGAAATCAAGATAGACAAAAAAGGCTTTGTCATCCGCGACGGCGTGAAGACCAAAGAGGTTTGGGACGGGGCGATAACGTCCGCAAGAAAGCCCCTGCGCCTGAAAATCCGCAACATCGCCGGGGACGAGACGGTGGTGAGGGTGGAGTAGGAGACTTGATTTGCCTGCTTTGAATATGGCCCAGCGACCTGACAGTTTTCGCGGCCATGCCTGCCGGGGGACTAAAGTCCCCGGCTCATTGTCTGGAAGCCCGCTCAAGCAGGCTGAGGGAGGTGCCGAGCCGCCTTTAGGCGGCTTCCATGGCCTTAGTCGGGGGATTGATCTCCTGACATTGGCGGCAGGAAAGCGCTTTTCTCAAAAGTGTCAGGTGGCTAGAATATGGCTTGAGGTAAACATTCGCGTTCTCCTCTGAGGAACAGATGCCAGGTATGGTAGGCAATTTGACGTATAATTTCAAATATGAACGAACGAATGTTTCGACAAATGTTCGAATTCGTGTTTCGTTCAAAGGAACGTCATGAAACAAGTAGATAAATGCACAGTAGTTGACTTGTTCGCGGGCGTTGGTGGCCTCACTCACGGTTTCCTGTGTGAGGGTTTTCGCGTTGCGGCAGGAATTGAAGCGGAAGCGTCCTTTGAATATGCCTACGAAAAGAATAATCCTGGCGTCGAATTCGTTCATGAAAGAATAGAAGAAATATCGTCTGGTGCCGTTGCAGCATTCTATCCAAATGATCATATCAAGATACTGGCAGGTTGCGCGCCATGTCAGCCTTTTTCATCCTACACACGGATGAACAAACCGCATGAAAGTTGGGGGCTGCTCTATGAATTCGGTAGGCTCATTCGAGACGTTCAGCCCGACATCGTTACAATGGAAAATGTCCCGCGCCTGAAGACGTACGATTCCGGCAAAGTGTTCTATGATTTCGTCAGGTTGCTAGAAGAAAATGAATTTCATGTCACCTACGAACCGCGTATCTACGCACCAGATTATGGCGTACCCCAGCATCGCTATCGTCTGATTTTGATTGCATCAAAATATGGGCGAGTGAAATTCTTGAGACCTAGTCGTCGCCCCGGAACGTATCGAACCGTTCGCGACGCGATCGGACATCTTGAACCAATCCCGGCGGGAGGAACCAGTCAAGAAGACCCAGTCCATCGAGCGATGAATCTTTCCCCAATCAATTTACAGCGTATTCGCGCCTCTCGACCAGGCAGCACATGGCGAGAATGGCCCGAAGAATTGCGCGCCGCTTGCCATAAGAAAGTCACGGGAAAGACATACAAGAACGTCTATGGTCGCATGAGTTGGGACGAACCTGCGCCTACGATTACGACCCAGTGCTATGGTTTTGGAAACGGGCGGTTTGGACATCCAGAGCAAGACCGTGCTCTTTCAATGCGTGAAGCAGCACTGCTTCAAACATTTCCTCCCGATTATCAATTCTTCGATCCTTTGAATGGGCAACCATCTATCAGCAGGTTGGCTATGATGATAGGCAATGCGGTACCTGTTGCCCTAGCACGAATGATTGCCAAGAGCATTCGTTTGCATATCCTCGAGCATCGCGGCTGGTTGTACGAGTGAGACATGTCCCAAGAAACCATCAATTTTTCCGTAGATGCACAGTTGCTCAGAGAATTGGGAGAACGGTTGATTGGAAAACCGTCCATTGCATTGGCAGAGATGGTCAAGAATGCTTATGATGCCGACGCTACTTTTGCAGAAATCGTTTTCGATCCAGAAAAAAGCAGTGGAAAAGGACAGAAAGGGGAGATCACTGTTCGTGACGATGGTCATGGAATGACTTTTGAAGAATTTCGCGACTTCTGGATGCGTGTCGGAACGACCCACAAAATCGAAAAAGAATACTCACGATATTTCCATCGTCGCATGACTGGCTCGAAAGGCATTGGCCGCCTTTCGGCACAATTCCTGGCGCAACAATTCGAGATGAAAACGGTACCGAAAGATGGTGATGGCACTTGGCTTTGGGCTTACATAGACTGGGAAGATGCCATTCAAGTGCGAGAAGGGCGGAAAGACCTGACTTCGGTCACAGTCGTTTATGAAATTCGAAACGACCATCCGCCTTTCAAGCATGGCACTGAACTGCAACTATTTGGCTTGAAACAAGAATGGAATGAGCAATCCTTGCGAGATTTGGCGCGCGAAGTCTGGTGGTTGCAACCACCTTTCCGTAAAGAAATGGCTTCCCTACCTCTTGCCGAACACTTCGAAATTCGTTTTCGAGGGGCAGAAAATCTTTTCCAAGAATTCCAATCCCAATTGGATGCTGTATTCAACATCCAAGTCGCTACCATAAAGGGGATCTATCGCAATGGCGTTGCTCGGATAGCCATCGAACTTTTAGATACTCGGAACCAAAATGTGGCTGAAACTTACACATACAAGTATTCGCTTGATGACATTGCGGATCCGAAATATCGAGGAAATTCCCCTGACCCTGCCAAGCGATTGAAGAAAGCCGACTTCGAAATCAGGATTTACAAGGGTGAAGGCAAGCAGGCTTTGGGAATCAGCGTGGGCGACTTGAGAGAATACCTAGAACGGTTTTCTGGCGTTCATGTGTACGATGGTCCCTTTCGTCTTCCTTACTACGGCGAGTTCGAAAACGATTGGCTGAAAATCGAAGCCGACCATTCGCAACGTGCCATTGTATCAAAGTTGCTGCCAGAGCCTATTCAGAGCGCCTTCAAAGATGTGCCAGAGCGATTGCGTTATTTGCCGACCATGCGGCGCATGATTGGCAAGGTACAAATCAATACTGGAGAAGAACCGAATTTACGCATTACGTCTGCGCGCGACAGACTGGAAGAAAGCGAAGCACACGACGATTTGCGCTATGTCGTGCGCTATGCGCTCGATTTGTATGCTTATCACGCAGCCAAACGCGCTATGCAAGAAAAGGCGCGCAAGAATCCGACTCAACGTCCGAGCGAAATGATTCGACGTATCGAGGATGTCATCGTTCGTCATGGGACGGCTATTCCCACAGAAGCGCGCCGTGACTTGACGAAAGCCTTAAAAGAGGTCGAGAAATCCGTAAAACACATCGAGCGAATCGAGCAAGAACGGGAGCATCATAACCTCGCCATACTTGCGCCGCTGGCAACCGCGGGGATTTCGTCACTAGCAATTCAGCATGAACTACGAAAACAATTCGGAAAGTTGGATGAAATCGTTCTTCAATTGAAGACATTGTCCACCGGCAACACTAAACTCGACCAAAAAATCGAACGAGTAACCCACTCTCTCGAAGAATGGTTGACGCGCGCGCGCTCGACCAATCGCATGTTCGATTACATGACCGGCGATACCATAAGAGAGCGCAAACGTTACCGTGCCAAGAAGGTGGTGGAAAGCATCTTCGAGCAGATGTCGTTCATGGCTTTGGGTGTTTCGCTGGATGTCTCCCGTCTCCCCGATGAATTCTTCCTGCCCGAGGCTTCGTTTGCCGAATGGGGTGCCATCTTCCAGAACATCTTCTCGAATGCATTCAATGCCATGTATCGAAAACCTGTCCGTATTTTGTCCATATCGGCTCGAATGCAAGACAATCGGAGGATTTTACTCGTTCAAGATACGGGCATAGGTGTAGATTTGAACGACGCCGAGCGTTTGTTCGAGCCATTCGAACGTGGAATAGACGACGACCCAAGCCGCAGGAGGCTCGGTTATGGAGGAACCGGTTTGGGGCTGACCATTGTTCGCCTACTGTGCGACAAAATCGGCTGTATTGCCCGATTTGTACCGCCTGAAGAAACTTTTGCTACCGCCTTCAGTTTGGAATGGGAAGAAAAGAAAAGGAGTGTGGAGAAATGACATCGTTGCAGGTACGTATTCTCGATGACGAATTGCAAAAGCGCGATGAATTCTGTCAAAGAATTACAAGCACTGGAATACAGGCTGACGTCGAGGTTGTGAAACCTGAAGACCTGCGCGACCTTTTCCAAGAATTGCTCGACCGTCAGAATCAATTCAGGACAAAAGGGTGCTGGGCGTCCGATGTTTCTACGATATTCGATGAAACCGATATTTTGATTGTAGACAACGAATTACGAGACTTCTTCGTCGAGCAGCGAATTTTCACAGATGCCGACCATGTAGCCTACATGGCGCGTTGCTTTTCGCGTTGCAAGCATATTCTTGTCGTGAATCGCGTTGGATACAATCCATTCGACACGACCGGGAATTTTTCCTATCTAGACCAATTCGATGCTTTTTCCGATTTGGAAATCGGTCAGAGCCAGCTTTCATCGAAAGCCCTTTGGGGAACGGGAAAGGAAGACTTTCATCCCTGGTACTGGTTCGTTCCCCAAAAATGGCTCGAAGAATTCGACCGAAGAGTAGAAGACGCAAAAAACGGATTGCGTGAGAACAAGTCGATTTTGCGTTTCTTTGGTTTGGAAGAATTTCGAGATTGGCTGCCACGACGTATCCTGCAAACGCTTGGCGCTGGTCGAGAGTATACTTTCGGCGAATTCGTGCGAACCAGTTCTTTCGCTCTTGCTCCAAAGGATAGAGCAACGCTTCCAGAACATCTTACGGACGAAACAATTGACAATCTTGCCCCCATCGTTGCCGCTCGATTGTGGAAGTGGCTCGAATTCCAAGTGCTCCCCGAATTGGACATTTTGAGCGATGCGCCGCATTTGGTCTCGCGTTTTCCATCCTTGCTCGAAGGCGACCATGGAACAGTGGAGACCTGGAATGCCGTTGCAGCTCGTCACGTGACCGATGTTCCCAATTTGAGCATGACACTTATCAAAGCGCATCGCTTCAAGCCCCTACATTGGCTCACCCGCCCGGCCTGGCATTGGCGCAAGGTCATGAACGACGAGAACGTACCCGATGTGCGAGAACCGTGGAAAATCGAATATGTGCCTTTTGGCTTTTGTGAAGATACATCATCGTTTCTGGATAAGACGAGAACGGTTTCATATCGTACAGCCACTGATTCGTCGTTCAGTGAAAGGTATTTGAAGAAAGTTGAGGGAGTAGAATACATGCCTCCACAACGTTTGGCAATGTAAATCTTTGGGGAAATGTGTATGGCTTCGAAGTATTTCAAAACTGTCGCCTTCCTGCTTCTAAAGTTGTTCGATATACAACAACAAGAGTGGTCTCAATGGAAAGAGAAGGAAAGAAACGAAAATGAAATGGAGCAATCACCTGCACTTCAATCCCACCGAGTAATTTCTGGATGGTACTGGCAGATTGTCAACGAAAACAAGATCACGAAGATATTCTCATCGGAAACAGAAGTTCTATTTTCGTCAGAGCGACTTGTTCTTTTCTTGCCTCCTTTCCCATCTCAGCAACGAGAATTCGTGCCTGTCATGACCTTGAGTTATAAGCCTTCAGACGAGCCTTCGAATGAATGTATCAAAATACGAGTAGGAATGTACCGATTAGAAAACGGCGAGCCGTGTGGTTTTGCCTTTCGACTGGAATCCCCAACTTCAATATGCAAGGAAGAAAATAGGGAAAGAAATGGAATTGGCATTCACGACTTCTATCATGTTCAATTCATGAAAAATTTTGAGAATTATGCCCCTGTTCTCCATTCACCAGACTGGTTGCCTGAATATCAGCCCGCAATTTGTGTACGAGCAAACAATCCCGTTGAAGCAATTTTGGGTCTTGTTTTGAGCCTGTACGGGTTGGATTATTTCAAACAGTTCCTCAAACAAGTAAAAAGCAACGTGAGAGACTCCGATATTCCCCTGCTCAGAGATTTTGCGTAGTGAAATCGAAGTCAGTCCTTCCGTCTTCTCCTGCCGCTCGCAATCGCATGAAAGCTGTGCGCCATTCGGGAACGAAAGCTGAATTGGCGTTGCGTGATGCGCTCGACCAACGAGGGCTAATTTACGAAACCGATGCACGCCCCATTCCCGAATTCGCTCGTAAAGCAGATATTCTCTTCAGGGAGGAACGAATCGCTGTCTTCGTAGATGGGTGCTTCTGGCATGGATGCCCGATTCATGGCACACAGGCCAAATCGAATGTTGAATTCTGGCGCAAGAAAATCGAAGCAAATCAACGACGTGACGAAGATACCAATCGAGTATTGCAAGAAAATGGGTGGATGGTGATTCGAGTATGGGAACACGAAAACACGGAGGAAGCGACAAGACGAATAGCGACATTGTGCCGCCAAACAAAAAGAAACAAACCATCATCAAGAACCTGAAAGATTCGTTTTACGCAAGCCGGTATTTTCACTTGCTATAATTTCCTCCATGCAACCTACCTTTCACTCTTTTGCCTCCCACCTGCGCGGCCAGGACCGCGCCGAACTCAAAGCGCGCATCCCGTCCCTGCTGGAAACGTGGCTGCCGGTGATAGGCGTGGAACTCTCTGCTTGGGGCGTCAAGCGCATGAAAACCCGCTGGGGAACGTGCAACACCGCGCAAAAACGCCTCTGGCTCAACTTGGAACTTGCCAAAAAGCCGCCGCAATGCCTGGAGTATGTTCTGGTACATGAACTCGTCCACCTACTGGAACGCCATCATAACGACCACTTCCGTGAACTGATGGACGGCTTCCTTCCACTCTGGCGGCAATATCGCGAAGACCTGAATCGCTATCCGCTGGCGCATGAGGAGTGGGGATATTGAAATGGGAAAACTTGTTTTGACCATGTTTCATAGACAAACCAAATAATGTGTAAGAGCCGGACTGAGTAGTCCGGCTCTGTTCCCGCAGGTGATTGGTTAGCCTGCATAGGCGGCTTGTGCCGTGAGGAAGGCGCGCGCCATGCGCTGGAGATAGACGTTCTTGGGGTTGCCTTTCGGGTCGAACCCATTGCCGTCCTGGTTCGCGCACCAGCGCACCCAACCATGACCGTCCTTGCCCAGCGCCCACACTTCGCCGATGGTCTTATCCTTCATTTTGCCGAAGGGGATGACCGTTTGTGCGGGGTCAGCCAGTTCGTCATCGGACGCAGGAGCCTGCTCCTCGATGACGAGCGGCGTGACGGTGGGCGGCACATGATACTCACCCAGACCTTTCTCCCGCTGAACGGCGGCAGCGGAGACTTTGGCTTTGCGCTCGGCGGCGGGCAATGCCCAGTCGGGCAGAACAGGCGGGTTGACGATCTTCCGCTTTTGGGCGTCATAGTCGCACCACGTCTGCGGCAAGGCGTACAGGTACGCCCCCAGCCCGAACTTCACGCACGCCCGTTTGAACGCCTGCGCCGAGGCGGTGGTGACCGCATTCGGCTCGACGCGCTCGCCTTCGTCACCGCCGGACAGCAGGCACTCGCCATCGCCCGTGCGGGTGACGCCCGCAATCGTCAGACGGCACAGCACCACCACGCGGTCGCCCAACGTGGTGATCTGGTACTCGTCGTGCCAGTCGGGGCTGACTTGGTTGAGCCGCTGGATGTAGGGACGACTGTCCACATACGCCAACGCGAGGGCTTTGGTCTTCTCCTTGTTGGTCGCGCCGGGCTTGATCTCCACCTCATCCGAGGGGAACGGCTCCTGGAGAGCATCCAGGATTTGAGAGAAATCGTGAGACATGGCAAACCTCCATTACCGCCCTCCGTCCGCAGCCGGGGGCAAAATTTGTGTTTTGCCCTGCTGCGTCAGGGGACGACCTGAACGGTCTCCGTCCATCGCCTACGCAGTGGTAAGCGAGGGAGAGAGACCGTCCAGGCGGAGGCTGCCTGCCGCGTCTCTCTTTTGCCAGCCTATGCAGTTGTTAATGTACAACCCCTTGCGGGAAATCACCTGCCCGGAGTTGCACCGGGAATACTCGTCAGGTGGTATTTTCTAGGGATGGCGGGGCTGGGGAAGCCCCGCCATTGTCAATCGCTCGCCTCAATTTTCTCCAAGATGTATCTCGCATACTTGGAGATGGACTTGAAGAACTTGCTGATGGGTTGGTCATCCTGCCACAAGGCGATATAGTTGCCGTTTTCTGGCAACTCCACACCATAATGGGCGAGGACGACGTAGGCGGTGGCTTCCGCCTCCACCTCGCGCACATTGCGCTCCGGGCGCACAGTCTCGCGCCGTTGGAGTTCGTGCGTCCACTCGTGGATGAGCGTGGACAGTGCGCCGACGCTATTGTCGCCGTCCAGGACACCGATTACCCCGCCGATGCTGACGCCGCGCGCGCCGCCCATGTCGTCAAGGGCGACGACTTTGATGCCGTCTTTTTGGATGGCATCGAGCATCCTTGCCTTCAGCGCCAGCAGACGCTCATCCGCAGGGCGGTTCGCCCACCACTGCGGTTCGGACAGGTCTTCGCCTTCGGTCTGCGAGATGTCGAAAACGTAGGCGTCCCGGAAGCCGACGAGACGCTCAATCTCCATCTCGTCCTTCTCGCCCATCTCGTTTTCCTTGACGATGGTCGTCTTGCTAAAGACTGGCGCGGCGATGACGATGCCCCGCTCACCTTTTCTAACCTGGCGTCCTAACTTCTGCCAGGTCTTGTATCCTGCCACGCGCGTGGCGTTGGGATACTGGCAAGCGATAAGCAGGGCGTTGAACCACGAGTATTCGTGGAACAATGCGACCGCCTTCAAGTAGCGCCGCATTTCTTCGGACGCAGCGGCGGCGTCCACTAGTTCGGCGAGGCGGGTCAACGCCTCGTCCAACTTGGACTTGGACTTTGATTCAGACATGGGGTTCCTCCTTCGGGTCAGCGCCGCACCGCCGACCCAGTGGTATGGGTTGGCGGGCAGATGCGGCTGCCCGAAAGAGGGCGGCGAGCGATATTCACTTGGTAAGGTTCGATTCCGGCAGAGGCAGCGCCGGAATTGTGAGTTTGTACGGCTTCCGCTTTGCCGTACACGTCTCCCGTGCGGGGGAGACGCCTGTTTATACTGCCTCTGCCGTCAGCAGGGCTGGGGAAGCCCTGTTTGGCGGGGTGGGATACTCGCCCCGTCACGACTGCCCCCGCTGGAGTTTCACCAGCGCAGCCGGTCACGCTCTGAAGCGGGTGACCCACTGGATGTTTGTGTCGCTTTGCGACACACTCAACGCGATACATCCAAACGCGGCAGCGTCAACTTGACGGGGGGAGGTACTGCCCTCGCAATCACGCCCCCGCTGCTGGAGCGCTAAATCATCCAGGCGGACTTGCACCGCCTTATGCACTGTGCGGATGGTTGTTTTCAGCATGGCAGGGCGGGTAGCCCTGCCAAGTGTTACTCGCTCGCCTAGTATTCTTCCGGCAACAAGATGGTGGTCGCGCTTCTGTCGGCTTCCGTGATGACCCAAACGCGCCGATTACCGTACTGGTAGGCGGAGAAAATCCGCCCACCATTCTCAACCGCAAGGCGGTTGGTTTCGGCGTCTTCCGGGTCCATCTCCGACCAGTCGCATCGCAGATGCCGAAGGTAGGCGTCTGTGATAATGTCGCTTCCCAACTCAGACAGCGCGCGGGACGTGACGCACAGGATGCCGGGCTGGAACTTCATACGTTCCTCCCGGAGGTTAACTTTACCGCCGCGATGTGCTTGCACTCGTGCGGTATGCCGTACCGGGTGAAGTCCGGGCAGGTGCATTCCCAAAAGGGATGCTCGCGGACTGGGCGCAGTACCCCATCCCAGGCGTCCTGACGGATGCCATAGGTGACGGTGTACTCACGCGCCGAACCGCTCATGCTGGACGTGATCGCCCAGATGCGCCCCTGGACAAAAGGGGCGACGGCAATCTGCCGTTGCGCCAGTCCAAAGATGGCTCGTTGCTGCCGCTTTTGGGCGGGGTCAATAGTGGTGAGTTTGTCCATGATGTGCCTCCTTCGGGTTGGCTCCGCGCCGCCAACCCATGAAATTGAGTTGGCGGGTTGGCGCGGCAACCCGTTTCGACAACAATCAGGACAACGACAACGGCGAGCGATATAACCTTGTAAAAGTGCGAGTGCAAACACCCTTGCGGGTGGAATTGCCAGTAGTGAGGGCTTGTAGCCCTCACTTCATATCAGGCGCATTTGTTGAGGGCGGAACAGGATGACCCGGCGGTCAATCATTCCCAAGTGCTTGACCATGAGAGGATAAATATCCTCCCACTTCGCGCCGCCCAGACCGCAGCCAAGTGCGGGGACGGCAAGCGGGACGCCCCTCCAGCGGGGGTGTGCGTGAGCGAGGATGTCGGTCATGAGTTCCAACCCAGCCTCGACGACACTGGCGGGTGTCGAATCCCTCCAGTGCGTCTTGGTGGGCAGGCTCACCCACCAGCCGCGCTCGCACTCCGCTATGTAGTGCAAGCATACCTTTTCTCCTGCCACGAACTTGCCGGGAGGGAACGCCTTTCGGTAGCGGCGCGCCCACTCTGGGCAACGCAAGGCGGCTTCCTTCGCCAACCCTGCGCCCGTCACACCCATCGTGTTCACGGGAACAACGATAGCGAACTCCGGCGGTGTGTCGAAGACGCTCCCGTCGGCAAGCGACATGGTGTTGGTGATGGCTTCGATGATTTTCATGCCGCCACCTCCGGCGCTTTCTTTGCTGACGCGACGTTATAATCCCTTGCGGCGTCCAACGCGGCGTTGCGGTCGTTGCCAGCGTACAACACCGCAAGGACTTTGACTTGCGGGCGGCGGTGCAACTGCTCCCAAACCCATGCGCTGGTTTCGCCAACCGCATAGGTGAGGTCGCCGCTCTGTATCAACAGGGCGCAAGCGTACACGCTCACGCCGGGGAAGGCAGGGTTGGGATAGCGGGCGATAAACTCCGCTTTCGTCTGCGGGGGGTTAGAGCGTTTCATCTCCCACCTCCCGCAACACCTTCCGCGCCCTTTCGAAGGTGGTTGTGTGTATCACAGCCACCCCGTCGCTTTTCTCGCGTGCTGTGGCTTCGCGGATGATTTCAGCCAGGATTTGGTAGAGCGTATTGCGCTCTTTGACCAGCCCGTGAATCTGGTCGAGGTTTATGCCGTATTTGTTCATATTGCCTCCTTTGCCCCTGTCCGTGACCAGGGGCGTGTCTTGTGGATACGCCCCGTCACGGCGGGGAAGGAGAGAGGGGAATGCGCCTGATATTCACTTGGTAAGGTTCTTGCCCGCACGACTTTACCGGTGGTGTCGAAGCACTCGCGGAAGTCTCGGCGCTGTTCTCGGAGCCGCGCCGCCCAGCGTAGCGGGCGTAACTGGATTTTTGCGTCCCGGTCTTTTCTATTGCGCTCCTGGCGCGCGCAAAATCGCCTTGCCGGGGTTGCACCGGCGAAACTACAAGGCGGAATTTGCATAGGCGCAGGACGGATAGTCCTGCGCGAATGATCGCTCGCCTAGAATTCGACTGACACGGATGACACGGACAAGGCGGTCTTCTGCTTTTTGGGGCGCATGACCCGCCGACAATCTTTGCAGACCGTCACTGTCTTGATGTCGTCCCATACCTCCCCGGCAGAGTAGTGAACTCCGCCGGTGGTGAAGGTTTCGGTGTTGCGATGCGGGCATTGCCGCTTCGAGACCTGCTTACGCTTCATCGCCTTCCTCCTCGTCGAGGTACAGTTCGGCGAAATAGCGTATCTCTTCATTGACATCCATGACGAGAGCGGGGAGCAGGCGCTTTTCCAGGAACTGAATAAAGCCGTTCAAGTTCTTGGGCTTTATCCCTATCCCTCCAAGTACGTTGGCAACGTCGAAGTCGTACACCTCGAGGGTTGCAATAATTCTTTCAGACATATTCCACATCCTTTCTCCCCGGCTCCGCGTCTGCCGGGGAAAGAGTATTTCCCCGGACGCGGCGGGCAGGTTGAAAGGCTGCGAGAGGGCGGCGAGCGATATTCACTTGGTAAAGTGCAGATTTTAGGTCGCTCTTGCGGGACTTGCACCCGCACAGGCACTATGCAGAGCGAATTTGGAGATGAGCGGGTAACTCATCTCGTGGACTTATCTCGGCTCCTCGAGCGCGCCCTGCCTTCCTCTTTCGGGTTTGTCTGGCTTGTCTTTTTGGCGAAGTGCCAGACGTGCCAAGCAAGACCGATACCGAAAAAGAACAGGATGCTCCCCAGAAGCGCGGAGGCGATGATGATGATCACCGCCGGGAAAACGACGAACATAAAAACCTCCTTTCTGTGGTCCCGGCTGCCGTCCCCTTCACAGCAGGCGGGACCGCAGAAAGAATTCCGTCGTTCGTTTTGTAAATGTCCACGTCTTCACAGGGATTGTGTCCACCGTTCGGAATTGACCCGTGCGGACTTGCACCGCATCCCGGCACTATGCCAGGTCAAAACAAAAAGCCAGAACCGTACCGCTTCCGCGGTTGGCTCTGGCGGGTAGCCATTGCAACAAGGGAGGATGGTGTCCATCCTTGTTTTTTTGTAGATTATAGCGATTTTTCTGTCTGCCGCAAGTGTTCACCATTCCTCTGCCCACAACAAATCTCCCTCGTTGACCTCAACCAGCCTGCCCGCGATGAGCGTCTCAATGTCTGTGGCGCAGCCATGCTCTGCCACATGATGCTTGCAGTCCGCCACCAGCACCCCGCGCTCCTCCACGTTGCGCGCCACCAGCGCACAGCGTCCGCCGTTGAGTTCGGCGTTCATGCGCCACTTGGCGTTCGCGTCGTGCAGGCGTGTGCCGGTCTCGACCTCAACGTACAGCCGTTGTTCAGCGCGGCTAATCGCCATGTCAGGGCGGGCATTGCCCTGCGCTTCGGGCAATATCTCCACTGCCCAGCCGCGCAAACGGGCAGCGGCGGCAAAGAGCAACACTGCCAGCGTATGCCCTTCCTGCTTCTCTCCCTCGTGCAGGCGATTCAGTCGCTCCCATTCGCTTTCTACGACCTGCCAGCCCAGCGCGGCGCAAAACTGTTTGCCTTCCGCGCTCAACCGCGCCACCGCCAGACGTGTGGGCATGTTCCCCGTCACTTGCAGGGAGAGCGTCTGACGCACGATCAGCCCGCTTTCCTCCAGCGCGTCAAAGACGCGGCGAATCGAACCGCTGCGGTATTGTGCGCCTGTTGCGTCACCCACATACCGCCCGATTTCGACCTGTACGTTCTGCCCGTCCGCCAAACATTTCATCACCATTCCGCGCCGCTTCAAATGCAGTTCCGCATCCGCTTTGCTCATTTCAGACCGTACCTGCCAGCGGTGTTCAAAGGCTTTCGGGATTTTGGGCATCACAAAATTGGAAAAACGCCCATTGGGTTGTATCGGCAGTGGTTGGGCGGTTTGCTTTTGTTGTTGTTGCGCCTGTACAGTCGCCTGCCTTGCCTGTGCAAGTTCCCGTTCCAGCGCGGCAATTTTGACTTGGAGCGTGGTTACTTCGGCGTGATGTTTGCCGTTGCCGTTGCCGTTTGTTGGCGGCTTCCCGCCCCATCCTTCCCCTTGCGGAGCAAGCGAGACGGACAGGAAGAAGTTGCGCCAGTCTTCCGGCTTCCAGCCGCCCGGCGCGGACGGGTCGAGTTGCCGCATCTGCTCCAGTCGTTCACCCGCCAGGCGGTAGGCGAGTTCGGTCAGCACGCCGGTCAGTGCGCGAGAGCGCTTTTCCGCCATGTCACGGAAACTGCGCTCTGCCGCCAGCAGGTCATCGAGCATCCGCAGACGCAGGTCATCCACCATCGTCGAGCGCCTCCAGCGCTTCTTGCACCGCGTTCACCGCGGCGTTGTAGTCCCCGATGCCGATTGCCCAGTCCAGCACCGCCTGCGCCGCATCAGCCACCTTTTGACGCTCGTCCGCCAGCGCCTCCACCGTCCCTTTCGAGATGTCGCGGCGAATGCCTTGCACCACCACCTGCACCCGCGCCGGGTCCGCTTCGTCTGCCAGCAATTCGGCGAGGCGGTCCGCGTTCTTCAGCAATTGGGCTTGTTCGACGCGCTGGGCTTTCTGGAGTTTGCGTATCTGCCATTCCTGCCAGGACAGCACCCGCCCGCCTTCCGGCGTGAACGCCCGCCCGATGAGCATCAATGCCAGCAGGACAATCAGCCCGATTCCCGCCAGCATCCAGTTTCCTTTTTTGACACCACTCAAATCAATTTCCAATTTTGTACCTCCGTTGAATTGGACGGTTGTGGTCGAGGGGGAGCGCCCCTAGTGAGCGCTTACCCTCACTTGCCGACTACCACATCAGACGGGTGAGTTCCCGCGCGATTCTCGCGTAGTAATGCACCAACGCCTGGGTGATTTGTCGTCCCACAATGACCGTGAACACCATGCGAATCAACAGCGCCCACATTGCGCCTGCCAGTGATTTCGTCATTGCTCACCTCCACAGGGAATGTGAGCGTCTGACGCCCCAGTGACATCAGACTGCCCCGGGGACCAGTCTGATGTTCAGGGTTGTGCGAAGCGCATCTTTGAGTACGCTGTGACGCGAATGGTCACCTCTTGGGGCATTGTCATCAGCGGAACACGAGCCTGCGCCTGGCATTCAGCCCGCGCGTTCTCGATGTCCAAGGACAGCGTTATGGACGGCGTGTACTTGACCGCGCCAGTCTCCGCCAGCATTTGGCTGAAGGTGGTTTGCGCCTGCTTCACCAGTTTCCAGTTGGAATCGTAGCGGTCATCCTTCATCCATTGCCAAGCCGTGCGGCTGGCAACGCTCCAGGACACATCTTCACAGGCGGCATCGGCGGCTTGGAAAATGCGGGAACGCACATAGTACAGCCGCACCCCATCACCGATTAGCGTCATGAGCGGCAGGATGACCACCGCCAGGAATATGGCTGTCCACGCCAGGCTCGACCCGCGTTCCGGTTCCCGAAACAGCATTACCAACCCTCCTGACGGAAGTACGCCCGCGCCGTGCCTTGAAACTGCGGCGGCGTACCTACGCCAAAAAATCCTGCCAAGCCGCTGAAAAAGTTTGGCACGCGGTAGGTCACGGCGACCTCGATGCGCGAACCGGGCGAACCGCCGCCTCTCACGCTGACCGCGTAAGTACCAACCTGCACGGCGCTCACCTTGCTCATCGCGGCGGCGCGCGCGACTCCTGTTTGGTCACTCAACGCCACGCTGCCCATCCGCGCGGCGTACTCGGCGGCGTTGGAAGCGTTTACGGCGGCGAACCCTAAAATTGCCAGGTTGATTAGCGCAATGCTGACCAATAGCAGGACGGGCAGGGCGAAGGCTGCTTCGTCCAGTTCAGCGCGGCGAGAGAACAGTCGTCTTATCATCCCTGCCCTCCTTTCCGCTATCCGCCGCTACCGAGGGTGGCAGCCAACTGTAAGAATTTGTTGGCGATTGCCTGCCCCAGCGGAGACAGTCCGACAATTGCCGCAAGCACGAACAGGGCGATGAGCATCGCTTTCTCGTCCAGTTCGGCGCGGCGGGACATGAGTTTGACGTACAGTTTGGTGAGCATACAGAACCTCCTTGAAAGAAAGAATTAAACAAAAAACGCCACCTCCCCAGGGCAGGGGTTTTAGGTGACGTCTGCTTTTAGGATACCAAAATCGGGGCAAGAGCGCAAGCCTGTCAGTTGTATTGCGTGTTTTTGGGCGCTTACGGCGGCAAAAACGCCCTGTTTTCGTGCGTTTTCAGGCGATTTACGCAATACAACGCATCTTGTATTGAGCGTTTTTATACCGCCAACCATGCCACCGCTCCCACCAAAAAACCCACATAACCAGGCATCCAGCGCTCGCGGCACACCAGACGCCAGCCCAGATAAACAGCACACGCCCCCAGCCATGCAAACAGGTACAGGCGCGGATCGAGCAATGCCATCGCCGCCAATCCCTTCATGTCCCCGCCGGGCAGGATGCCCATAAGGGTCAAGGCTACCGTGACAACCGCCAGCGCCCAGGGCAGAAAGCCGTCAGGGTGAACCAGCCGCCAAGCCAGCGCCAGCGCAACGGCGGGAAGCGTCAGCCAGTCTGGGACTTCCCGCGTGCGAAGGTCGTACATGGCGCATACCCCCAGCCAAATCAGGGCAATTGCTTCAGCGATTCCCACTCGCACGCCTCCGCTCCCGGCAAGTTTTGGGGAGGCACGGTTTGCCAGTACCAGGGGTCATTCCATACTTGGATTTCCATGTGAACATGCGGACCGGACGAGTTCCCCGTGCTGCCGCAAATGCCTACCACGTCACCCGGTTTCACGTCCTGCCCCTCTGACACTCCCCAGAAGGCGAGATGTCCCAGGATCACCCGCCAGCCGCCATTTTCGATGATGATTGCGTTTCCGAGGTCTCCCAAATCGCCGACAAACGACACATGACCGTTCATCGGGGAGAGAACCCGCACGTCCTTTAGGTCTCTGGGACAAGCATAGTCAATGCCGCGATGCACAACATTGTCGCCGCGCGGTTCTCCGTATTTGCTGGTTACAACGCCAAATTCTGCTGGCACTCTACACGCAAATATCTTGCCTCCAGCCGCAGGGATAAGCAGCGGCACAGGCGTGGGTGTCGCCGTTGGGAGGGGCGTCATCGTGGGCAAAGGGGCGATTGTAGGCGTTGCGTCTTGCTGTCCTGCGAAAGATGCGGCAGAAGCCCGCGCCGTACCGACCGCCCACCAACGGCTGATTGTGAGCGTTATCAGCGTTGTCAGAAAAAACGCCAATGCAACCAGCGCAAACTTGCGGGGCGCGACAATCTCGACTTGCATTTGGTCACTCCAAGAAAATTGTCAGGATGGGATTCAACGCCGCAAACAAGAGCAAGCCCACGAACGGCGCAAAGAAAAACATTGCAGCCACCAGCACCAAACGGCTGTCCAGTTTCTCGACCTCGCTCTGCAATTTGGCGCGATATTCCTGCCCCAGCGCGCGGGCAATTTCGCTCATCAGCGCCGCACCCGCCACGCCTTTGCTCGCCACCAAGTCCAACTGACTGCCAAAGGCGTGCAACGCTGGAATACCGCTCTGCGCCATCACCTCGACCAGCGCGCCGGTAATCGGCTTGCGGGAGAACAACGGCTTGCCCGTTCCCCGGCTTGCCTCCACCGCTTCACGCAAAAGCGCCGAGAGCGGACCGGGAATCGCCGCCGCCCGCGTCACCGCCACATCCGGGGCGGTTCCCGCCGCCAGTTCTGCGGCAATCAAAGCGGCTGTCTCCGGGAGCGTGCGGAAGACGCGCTTGCGTACTGTATTCGCCTTGCTGCGAAGGCGCACCAGCGGGTAGGCAAACGCGCCGAAAGGCAGCAGGAACGCTACCGGCGCGGGATTGACCAGAATCACCAGCGCCGCCAGCCCTGCGAACAGCAAGCCCTGAAACACCACGCCGCCGAGAGATTGCCCCTCGTACAGTCCGCCACGCTGCGCCCAGCGCAGATGATCTTCCCACGTCCTCACCGAGAGCAGTTTTCCCGCCACCGCCTCGCCGATTTCTTCCTGCCGTGTTTTTGGCGTTCCTGTGCGGTCGGCGTAGAAGTCGGTGAGCGCTTTGGCGGCTCTGCCTCCGCCAATCTTCACGTTCTGCGCCACGCCCCACACCAGGAGCGCCAGCGATAACGGAAACAGCCATGCTGTACTCTCCATTACTCACCTCCTAAATCCCAGCGATAAAAACCGAATTATCTCCGCCGTTTGAATTTCAATCATTGCCGCTACCCTCCCAGAAGCGAATCAAGTGCCTGCTGGAATATCTCAAACGGCTGTGCGCCGATGATGAACTGACCGTTCACCAACAAAAACGTTGGCGTGCTGTTGACCCCGATGGACGAAGCCATACTGCTCTCGTTGCTGACCAATTGGGCATACCTTCCCGAATCGAGGCACTCGCTGAAAGCACTTGTGTCTAATCCAAGTTCATCCGCAAATCTTTTCAAATTGTCCCTGCTGAACGCCCCCTGATTTTCTCCTGATTGGCTGTTGTAGAGTTTGTCGTGATACTCCCAAAATTTATTTTGCTCGGCGGCGCACTCGGCGGCTTGCGCCGCCCAGTTTGATTCCTCTCCCAGAAAAGCGAAGTGAAAATATCCGAAACGAACCTTTCCACTCTGGATGTAGCGCTCGTAGATTTGCGGCTCTGTCCGGGAGAAGAACTGCCCGCAATACGGACACTGGAAATCGCCAAACTCGATGATCGTCACAGGGGCATTGGGGTCGCCCTTGAAATGACGGGTCCGGGCAACAACCGACTCAACCAACTGGGTATCCGCAGTCGGTGACGCCTGCGGCTTGGTATTGGATGCAATTCCATACAGGATGAAAGGAAGCCCATAGAGAACCAGCGCACCAACAAACAAGCCGATAAGCAAACCGACAAGCAGTGATTTTCGTTCTATTTCCATCATCGCTTACCTCCACATCACCGCATTCCAAATCGCCTGAAAAGCGCATCCGAGGACGAAGCCAATCCCCAGACCCGTCAGGAAAATTCCCATCATTTCCACTGTCATCATTCCATCACCTCCCGAATCATGTCGCCGATGACATTCCAGCCCAGTGCCGCCCACGACAAGGCAATCAACAAGCCTATCTGTATGGCAGGCGTGTTGAACAGCCCGCCGCCCGCACCGCTGGACATGGCTACCACCAGCGAACCGCCCAGCGCCAGCAGGATGACCCGAATCGTCCCCCAAGCGCCATCCGCCTTTGCCGCTGCCATTGCACGCCCCTCCAGAATGGACGCCAGATTCTCGCTCGCCAGGCGGAAGGCTTCGATGTATCCGCTCCCGCCGGTTTCCCAGAGACGCTCGACCTCCATCACCCCCAGCATCAAGGACGGGGAAATGGCGGCGGCTTCCTCGCGCATCTCATCCAGCCCCTTGCGTCCGCCGGTCTGCATTGCGACCAGCAGGCGTTTCATCCACGCCTGCAACGGCGCGGATGGATCAAGAGAGGCGGTCACGTCCGCCACCGCCTCCGGCACGTTGGGGGTGGCTTGAATCGTTGCGCTCATCCGCAGCAGGAACGTGGGCAGTTCCTTTTCCAGCGCCAGGCGCATTTTCTGCCATGCGCCACTCACCTGCCCGTTCACCACCACCCAGCCCAGCACCGGCGCAAGCAGGTACAACGTCACAGGCACGCCCAAGACCACGAGAACCAGCCACACCGCAGCGGCAAGCGCCGCCATCGCGCCGTAGTAGTACAGGTATTCTTTGCCCACCACGTTCAGGCGATATTGCATCGCCGCCAGGCGCATCTTGTGTTCAAACGACCCCGTGCGGATGGGACTGTCTTCCTGCGGCGTGAGCGGCTGGTAGTAGTCCGCCAGAGTCTTCGCGGCGCGTCCGCGATTGCGGCTCACGGCATCCAGCGCATAATACGCCAGCGCCGCAAGGGATACTGCCATGAGGAGTTGTGCGATGGTGTGCGTCATCCTGCACCTCCGCGTTTGCGCCCGATTTGTTCCATGCGCTCCGCGCCCACCTGGTACAGTTTGCGGAAGGTGACGTTGCCTGCTTTCAGTTCGGGATTCACCTCCCACACGCCCAAGACCTGCCGCCGTCCGTCCTTCCAGCCGACCTGAACCAGCAGGTCAACCGACATGGCAAACATTTCCTTCGCGGCTTCCGTGCGTACCTGCGCGTCCGCCCACATCAGCACGCCGAGGCGGTGAATTGCCGCCTCCGGGCTTTCAGCGTGCAGGGTGGACAAGCCGGGGTGGTCCGACATCTGTGCGCGGAACAGCGACAGCGCCGCCGTTCCCGTGCGTACCTCGCCCACGATGAGCCAGTTGGGCGCCATTCTCATCGCGTCGTCCACGCCGTCCGCCAGCGTGTACCCCGGCACGTCACTGCCAACCACATGCGGACGGGCTTCCAGCGTCACCACGTTGGAATGCGGCAGCCAGATTTCCTCGGGGTCTTCGATCTTCACGATGCGGGCGTCTTTGGGGATGCCGTGCGCCAGCGCCGAGAGGAAAGTCGTTTTGCCCGTTGCCGTACCCCCGACCACCAGCACGCGCAAGCCTCCCGCCACCGCTTCGAGCAGGGCGTCCATCACAGCCTGCGGACACACGCCCCAGGCTGTCAATTGTTTGGGCGGCACAGGACGCGGCTCGAACAGGCGGATGTTCACCGATGGATAACCCAGTCCCGGAACCAGGACAGGGTGAATAATTTTGACGCGCGCGCCGCCCATGCCTTCCATGCGCGGCAGTTTGGCGTCCACTGTTGGCTGCGCTTCCGAGATTGCCCGTCCAATCGGGGCAAGCAGCGCTTCCACGCTGCGCCAGACCTCATCAAGTCCGGGCTGGCGGTTGTACTTCTCGAAGAAGCGCTCCCCTTTGCGAAGAATCCAGATTGTCCCATCCGGGTTGAGTGTGATTTCACTCAAATCCGTGCGCGCCGGGGGGAGCAGTTCGTCGAACACTCCCAGCCCGCCGAGCCGAGACGCCACCGTCTTGGCTAATGCCGCCTGTAATTGCGGCGTGAGCGGCGCTCCCAGACGGGTCGCCGCGCTTGCCACCGCCGCCCCCGCCCGCACCTGCACTTGCTGGCGGTCACGAAGCACCGAAAGCGGCAGGCTTTTCAATTCCCCAACAGCCATCTCAATGATTTTGGCTTCCTGTTCCGGGGTGATTTGCGCCATCAATTCCAGCCAACTCATACCTTCACCCTCACGCCGAAAATCTCAAAGGCTTTTTTCCCGTTGCCGTTTGCCTGCGCCTGCGACGCCTGCGCCCCCTGCGGGGAAAACAGCACATCTGCCAGCGGCTTCAAGCCGCGCGCAAAGGCGTCCGATACGTTGAGCGGCATCCTGCGCCCGTCCTGCGCCTCGCCCACGCGCGGCTCATCAGGAATTTGCGCCACCACCGGCGGGAAGGGTCTGCCAAGCAGGGCGGACGCCGCTTTGTGCCACTCGTCCAGCGCCATGCGCCCGCCCATGCGGTTGAGTACCACATACACCCCGCTGGCAGGGATGTGATGCTCTCCCGCCAGTCGCTCGACCACCGTCCTGTACGCCTCCACCGTCCGCATCACGCCTTCCAGCGAGGGACGCGCCACCAGCACAAGGGTATTGGCGGCGGCTAATGCCGCAGAAGCCAGTGCCGTTGGCGGGGCGTCCAGCACAATCGCCGCATAGCCCATGTAGGCGGCGGTCAAAACCAGTTTGGGAACGCTCTCCGGCGCATCCAGCGGCGTGGTAATCGCCCGCGCCTCCGAAAGCACATCGGGAAAGCCCGCCAGCACGTCCAGCGTATCCACTTTCTGGAGCGCCAGTTTCAAGCCTTCGGCGGATGGATTGGCTCGCCAATGGTTGAGGTTCGGTTCAGGCTTCAATCCCATAATCAGGGGCAAATCGTCCGGCGCACCCATGCCCACCAGCAGAGATGGTAGTCCGCGCCGTGCCGCTTCATACGCGAGGTTGCTGGCGATGGTGGTCTTGCCCACACCACCCGCCTGATTCCACACCGCCACCACCCGCAAGCCGAGAGGCTGTCCTCCACCGCCCATGCTCTGCGGACGATTCCACAACGCCTCCATGCCGACATTCAGGCGGTTTTGACGCTGTGCGGTCGCAGCGGCGTACATATCTCCCGCCAGTGCCACCAGATTCATGTCCCCCTTATAGACACCCTTCACGCAAGGGATTTGCGCGATACTGTCCATTGCCTCGCGGCTGGCTTCCACCGGAAGCAGGACATACGCCGCGCCGTGATAGCGGGTCAGGTCTTCCAGCAATGGCTGGGGACCGGGATAAATCCCCGCGTCCAGCACCAGCACGTCGGGGTTGGTCACGAGTTTGCTCCGCAAGTCCTGCGGCTCGCTGGCTTGCATCGCAACCCGAAAGCGGGCATCAGACGCCAGCGCCGTGTACCAGGCTTGCAGGCGGGGAATAGACCCCGCCAGCAAGACCGTCACTGCATCGGCGGTTTGTGCAAGGTTGTTGTTCCACATCATCGTTCCACCTCCTACGGATTGGGAATCGGGGTCGGGGTCAAAGTCACCGCAGGCGTCACCGCCAGCCCTTGCAGGGCGATGCCGCTGGTGTATATCTCCTGCGCCTGCTCCGGTTCCAGCACCAGCCCGAACTGCGCCCCCTGCGCCGAGAGCGCGGGAATCACATCCACCAAGTACAGTGGTTTGGCTTCACTGCCTGCCCCCAGCAGGGTGAAGTCGTATATCAGCGTCTTCGCTTCCACCGGCACCGCCAGCACGATCAAGCCTTTGGATGTTCCGCCGGTGTCCACCGGCGGAACAGAATCCCCGCCAAACATGCCGCCGCCTGCGTTTTCCTGTTGTTGCGGCGCGGGCGCTGAATCGCGTTGAAAGGACGGGTCGAGCCACAACACCCGCAAGCCGCCCGCTAAATACTTGGCGTAGGTCTGCTGGTTGGCATTGACGATGACCGTCAGCCCTACGCGGTCTCCCGCTTTGAGCAGTCCCGCCAGCCCCTGGGAGGCGGTCACGGAAAGAGCCACCGCCCGCTCATTGGGCTGCAACACCAGGACATCGCCGCCCAGGTGAGCAGGCAGTATCGGGTCGCCCACGCTTCGCGCAACCCGCAAGCGCTGACCCACCAGGCTTTGCGCGTCCCCAACTGCACCCTCGGGAGCGAGGCTCTTGGGCAATTCTTTGACGGTGAGGTCTGCTTCAGACAGCACACGACCTTCAGGCAGGTCTGCCGCTGCCACCACCACCGTTACTTGCGGTTCGGGTTGGTTCAATACCAGCGCCACCGCGAACACGACAATCGCCAATACGACAGGCAAAAATTTTTTCATAGTCACGCTTGTTCTCCTTTTGTGTGTTCTTGCTGCACGGCGAGCCATGCAGCCAAATCGCCGATGTCTTTCATGCCGTATTCCAATAGTTTGAATTTGCCGTCATCTGTGCGCTCCAGCGTCAACACGAAGACCGTATCGTAGAACTCCGCTCTACGCCGAGTGAGCGCATCCAACACTTGCTCCAATTCATCGCTGCTCATGGTTGTCCTCCTTGTCGGGTTGGTGTCGGGGTTGCGGTTGGCGTTGACGCAGCGGTCGGCGTCCAGGTCGCAACTTGCCCCCACCAGCCCGGCGTGGGTGTTACCGTTGCCGTCTGGGTCGCCAGACGCACAACCTTTACGCTTCCGCCGCCCTGACCGTCAGGCGGCAACTCCAGCGCAAGCAGCAAGACCAGCGCAAGCGCCGCTAAAACGGCAAATACCTGCCAGCGTTTCATAGCGTAATCCTCCCCAACTTCGCGGCAATTTCGTCATCCGTAGGCTCCGGGGCAACCACCGCCAGGGGGCGGAACAGGAAGGGCTGCTGCATCTCACGCTGGAAAGCGTAAGGGAAGCGCCCCAGGAACATGCCGATTTGCAAGTCCGCCAGGAAACGCCGCCAGGGTTCATCCACGAAGCCTTTTTCGCTTCTGGCAATGCCAGACAACACGATGTCTTTGTCTTTGGGGTTTTTCAGGAAGCCCACCACCAGATTGTTGCAACTGCTGATGATGTCCTGCGGAATGAGCGAGGGCGCTTGCGTGATGACATGCAGCCGCGCCTTGTACTTGCGGGCGTCGCGGAACATATCGCCAAAGCGCTGACTCAGCGACACCCCGCCGCTCTCGTCATCCCCTCCCCCGCTGTCCACGCCTGCGAAAATCTTGTTGGCTTCCTCGAAGAAGATTTGCAGGATGGGTTCGTCCGTGTTGACCTCATGCACGCGGCGGGCAACCATGTCCGTGTAGAGATGCCACCCCGCCCAGCCAAGCAGGAAGGCTTTGCCGAAGTCGTCCAGGAACATGCCGCCCTCGATGATGGCAACGCCCCAGGGCTTCGCCAGGTCTTCCATCGGCACGCAGTCGGGACCGGCGGCGAATTGCGCCGCCGCCGCGCCCTGCACGAGCGCGTTCATCCTGTACAGGATGCCTTCGAGGACACCCGTCAGCATGGTGTCACGGGGGTTGACCCGCGAGAGTTTTTCCTCGATTTGACGGTACAGCGTCGCCAGGTCAACCTTGCTGGAGCGGTACACCGCCAAACGTTGGCGCTGCTGGATGGTCAGGTCTCCGAGCGGCGTCCCGGCGGGCGCTTCGGCAACCGCCTCCTCGTCCGCTCCCTGCACCCTGCCCCACATCGGATCGCCGCGCACTTCGCGGTCGTCCACCAGCACCCCGGCTTGCAGGTACACCGCCCGCAGCGCGTCCAGCAATTCCTGCTTCTGCCGCTTGACGCCCAGCCGCGCCACGCTGCCGAAGATGTCGGCGAACGCGCGCCACTGGGTTTCAGGGTTGATGTTCCGCCCAATCTGGAGCGGATTCCAGCGCAACGGACGCGCGGCAGTCGGCCACAATTGGCGAATGTCCACATGCCCTTCCAGCCCAGGCGCGTTGAGCAATGAGCGCCAGCCTGCGCCGAAGTCGAGAACAACCGTTCGTAAATGCCACTTGAAAGTGGTCTCATACGCCAGCCGCATCGCCGCCACCGATTTACCGTAGCCGGTATCGGCGGCGAACATGGTATGAAACAAACGGTCTGCATCCAGCCGCACCTGCGCCCGCGTCAGGTCGCGGGTCAGCGGGCTGTACTGATGTCCCAGCACCACGTCGCCTGGCATGTCGGGGTAGAAGGTCAGCCCTTTGGGGGTAGGCGCTATCGTCACCACCGCCGTACTTTCCTCCACCAGTCCCGGCGCGGTGTACGCCGAGAGTTGTCCCGCCGTGAGCAGTGTGCCGTACTTCGTCCACAGCACCCCGCCGAACAGGTCGCCGTCATGCTCATTGCACGGCATAAACGAAAGCGCATACTCCTTGATGCGCGGATCATCCACCCGCAGGGTGAGTACGGGTGTGGGGACATTCGTCCCGTGAAACGCCTGACTGACCAGCGTCTCGCCAGCCCGCGCGCCCTCGTCGGTGTCCACCAAAAGCAGGGCGTCGGTCATGAAGCCGCCCTCCGACGCCGCCTGATTGACCAGTCCCTCGAACTGCCGCAGGATTTCCGTCAGGCGGTCTGCCACGTCGTCCTCGGTCTGCCACGAACGCCCCACGTTCACGCCGGGGACAAGCCCGGTGGAAAACCCGCCGGTGTAGGCTTGCGCCACATTGCGGGCAGTCCCCTGCCCCACGCTTTCCCCTTCCGCGTAACTGCGCCCGAACTGCTCGCTCTTGGTGTCGGTCGTCCCCCACGATTCGCTCTTGCCAGTCGAGTGCGCCCACATGCGGCTCGTCGCCCAGCCCTCGCTCCCGCCAACGGTATCCGCCGTGCCGTTTGTTTCGGCGTGTCCCGTCGTGGTTGTGTCGGACGTGAAGGAGGAGCCTCCCCTCGCCGAGGTGTGGGAAGTCCCGCTGCTCCAGCCATACGAGTTCGATACCCCCTGCGAAGCGCTGGCGGCGACTCCGCTGGACGTGCCGTTGGTAACGCTTTCGTTTGAGCCAGCAGTCGAGCCGATTGACCCGGACAAGCCTGCATTGCCCCCCACGCCAACACCCGCGAGTTTGAGGTCTGCCGAACCGCCTATATTCGCGCCTACACTGGCGGAGAGGCTTTCGCTCGTCCCAGCAGTCTCGCTATGGTTCGTCCCGCTGGAAACGGTCATACCGTTGCTGGCGCTCTCCACATGGGAAAACGACGTGCCGCTTATGACAGACGTGCCGCTCATCCAGGAACTGCCATGTCCTTGACTGTGGCTATGAGCAGTGGAGTTGGTTTCGGCGTGGCTTGTCGTGTGACTCCACGATTTGCTAACGCTGTGAGTCTCGCTTCCACCCACCGTATCGGTTTCGCTCACGCTCGTCGCATGGCTGTCCGAATGGGCCTCGCCCCAGCCGTGCGATGTCCCTTGCGCCGTGCTGTGTGCCGTTGCCTGTGTCCCACCCTGTCCGCCGCCGGTGGCTTGCACCAGCGCCGCCATGAGCGGGATGCCCAGCGAAAAGCCGATGTTCACGCTGCCACGCCTGCGGCTGGCAAAATTGCTGGCAACTCGCGCCACGTCCACCACCGTCCGCGCGAGACGCTTGCGGTCTATGTGTTCCGCCGTGACTTGGAAGACGAAATCCTGCCGCAGTTTCGCCAACCCGCGAAACAGAATCTCGTTTTGTTCTTCCGCCAGGTCGTCTTCGGCATAATCAGGCAGGTTGCCGTCCGCTCCCAGCCCGCGCTTCGACGCGCGCGGGTCGGGATGCCCCAGGAGCGCCAGGATGTTTTTCGCCCGCTTGGTGACGAACTCCAGATACCACTCGATCCAGCGCAAATCGGGCGGGCGGGTTTGGGATTGCGGGAAGTTTGCCAGCGCCGCCTCGACCGCCGCCACGCCTTCCAGCGCCAGCGCCGCAGCGGTCTCGCGGCTCGACCCCTCCCCCCCTGCGCCGTACAACTGCACGATGCCTACATGCTCCGGGTGGAAGATGCCCAGCGCCGAGTACAGGTAATCCACCCCGGCGTTGTACACGCCGCGCAAAGCCGCCCACTGCCGCCCCAGCGTGTCGGTCTCGCGGCTCACGTCATACGGCACGCTGGCTAATTCCCGAAACGCCACACAGCGGTATTTCTCGCCTTCGGGCGTCTCCAGCCGAAACCAGGCATAGCGGAGTACGCCCTCTTCGATGTGCAGTCCATTGTCCAGTACCCGTATCATGGCTTCCCTCGTGAGCGCAGGCGATAGATGATTTCATTGGCATCGCCCTGCACGGGCGGATGCACGAACAACCCCTGTGCCAGCATTGCCAGCACGCCCAGCGGAAACAGGTACACGGCAATGCTGGCAATTGCCGATAAATACGCCTGTCCCTGCAACAGCGCCGGGTCGCTCATCGCCGGAATCAGCCAGGCGCGGTAGGCGGTGTAGCCCAGACCAATCAGGCTGTACAGCCCCAGCCCGCGCACCAGCGTCCAGTGGATGTTTTGCGGGTTGAGTTTTTCCAAGCGTTTGGCTGCCAGCCCCGCCAGCGTTATCGCCAAAAGCATCATCGCCACCGGGAACGGCGCAATCACGCCTGCCGCGAGAGAGAGAAACGCCACCCCCAGCGTCCACGCTTGCTGATTCGCGGGCGCTTGCAGAACGGCAGCGCCCAGCGCGGGAACGAACAACACTACCCACAGGTTATCGAGCGTCAGCCAGAGCAAGGCAAGCACGCCGTTTGCCAGCCAGATAAAAGGCAAAGTCCACTGGTTCATACTCTACGGGACAGTCAGGGTGGACTCCAACAGCCACACTTTGACCGGCTGCGGCAGGGTCTTCGTGGTGCATTTGCCGTCCGACTGGCAGGCGGTAACGTTGATGGCATACTCGCCGGGGTCGAGCGGGCGGAAGAACTGACAATCCAGTTCGGCGTTGGGGGTCGAAGCGCCAGTCAAGGGAGAGAAAGAGCAGGAATAACTGGGATGGGTCGGGTCCGGGCGCTCCGGCTGTTTGGGATAAGTGTCCTTGATGGTGACGTTGATGTACCGCTGGGCTAATTCGTTCAAAATCCAGTCAATGGATTTTTGGGTCAGGGTCAGGGTGATGGTCACGCTGGTAATGTTTGCCTGCCCTCCCGTGCCGCAGGAGGTATCTGTCCCGCCGTGCGCCTTGATGTCGTTGATGGTCAGCCCAAGCGCCTCACCATACGGAGGCTGTTCCTGCGTCCAAACGACGGGGTTCGGCGGGAACACCATGTAGGTGTCGTCTATCGTGGGCGGGGCGTATTGGGGGGTGCATGTTCTGTTGTTTTCAATGGAAGCCCCGCCGCAACAGGTAGCACGCTCTTTATTTGTGTCAGTCTTGGGAACTCCACATGACCCCCTCACAGGGTAATAGCTGGGACAACTACCAACATACCAATAACCACCCGAAAGGCGGTTTTTATACTTTGAATTTAGTACCCGCGTCACGTTGCAATCAGAAGCATTCGAACAACTGACGGCTACTGTGATTGTGTTTTCTTTGCAAACATTTCCTACCTTTTGGCAAGATGTAACAACCTCAAACCCATTTGTCCCCAAACAACACTTACCAGGCTTCCCATTGTTACACCACAAATCGCGCGGCTGGTTGCAAGTGCCTGCTACGACACATTGCGCCTGCGGAAAGAAGGCAATCCCAACAGCAATGAGCGCCCCAAAAAGTAATGCCCACCATGACCTTGATAAAACGAAACGCCAGTTGATTTTCATGCTCAACTCTCCTTATGGCAAAGTGATTTTTTCTTCCCCTGGGAGTGTATTTGTCGCAGTTGCGGCATCCCACAAGAACGCAAGTACCCAACCTTCGGGAATAGGAGAAACTCCAACGATTCCAAGTTGCATCTGATGATCCAACGCATAGGTTTCCTGCATATGCCGCCCAAGACGGCAAACGACATCTTCGCCGCATTCCTGCCAGTCTATCCCCGCACGGCTCACATAGTCTCCCTCAACAAATGGAAAAATTTTGCGTCCCCGTGCCAAAATGTCGTTGTTCTGGAGAAACTCCAGATATTCTTGCCGCCCTGCCGTGCCTGCGTATCCCATGTAGTAAGGGGTATAGGTGTCTCCTTCCTGCACCCCTACTACCAGCGGATAATAAGCAACGGTACGATTGCGCTCGTAAACCCAAAGAACATCCAGCACAAAATCACCGGCGGACATCGTGGCAGTCTCGCCGCTGGAAATCACCATCAAGGTAAATGCCTTGAATACTTTTTGACTGCCAGGCGGCGATAATTCGACATAGTAATCGCTTGGCTCTGGCAATGAGCGTAACAATTGTGCAGTCTGCGGGTCTGCGGTGGGGTAATACCGCGCCGCTGGTGTTGGCGTTGCCGTTGGTATGGGTGTAGGTGTCGGGGTTGCCGATAGACTACACCCGGCAAGCAGGAAAGCGAGAAACAGCAGAATCAACTTACGCATTTTTTTCTTTACCTCCAGTGTTTTTTTGGCAATAAAAAAACCCACACCCCGCAGGCATGAAGCCTTCGGGTATGGGTTTACGTCTGCCCTGAAAGATACCAAAAAAAACAGCCCCGCGCAAGTCGGGGCTGTTTTGAACGCTTTTTGAACGCTTACGGGGTTGTTTGGGCGGTGAGGGGCTCCGGTATCACCGCCCAAACGTGGATGAAACCGTCCATGCCAAAAGTAAACAGAAAACGATTATCTTGGGAAAATTTCATGACAGCGTTTGAGTAAGGCGCAATGGTTTTGATTTGCGCGATGAGTTCTGTTTTATCCAAGTCAATCGCGTAAACAACCCCGCCAGTGCTTACCAAAAACAGGTTTTCCGTCTTCTCTGCCGACTCTGCTACTGCAAAACCGGACCCCTGCCATGTAGAACCCATTCGCCAACCAGGAACAGGAATGTACTCCGATTTTCCACTCATGACATCCAACACTTGGATGGCATCATCGTCTGCAATATAGGCTTTATCTCCCGAAAAATACAGTAATTCTTCGCCTGCAAAGCGCTTTACCGACCATTGTTCGACATCCAGCACTTTTATTCCCTCACCAAAAACAGAAAAAGCGATTTTGTTCCCAGCGGGCAATATCTTCATGACAAAATCGCTGGCAATTTCTGCCCGCCGCCCGTCTGCACGATACGCTACGGCGTTTGCGTTTACCCCCCGACTGGTTTCTACAAAAACCACATCTCCCGCACTACTCGGAAAGACCTGAAACCGTATAAAGACATCTTGGGGCGCAGAAGAAGAGAGCAGAACATCTCCGGTATCTTTTTCGACAATGTTGAATCTATTTGTATCGCGTTGCAATTCGTACTTCCCATCTGAGTCAGAAAGAGTGCGAACACAATCTTGATTTACACAGATTGCGTACTCACCATCAAAGAGCAACTCCCTCACAATCATTTGCCCATCATCATTGATGCTCACCTCGGGACGCCAAAAGTACGGCATCTCGGCTTCCGCTTTCCACACGAAGCCTCGTACCTGCCCATCGGTCAGGTACGCAAAGCCGTCCTGCACTTCGCTCTCGTTCAGCCACTCGCCGCTGGCGATGTCCACCACAATCGCCCGCGGCTTGACCTTTATGCCACTGGCATCGTAAATCGGCGAGGTGACAATCAGCAGTTGCCCGCCCGCAAATTGCACACGCGGCAGAGCAGAGTACCTATCCGTTTCCCACCCGCTCACCTGCCGCACCATTTCGCGGTCTGCCACTTGGTACACATCCACCCGTGAGGGGCGGATCACCGCCGCCTGCGTCCCGTCGGGAGAAAACGCCAGCCCGCAGGTGACGCCTTCAGACGCGCCGCACCAGGGCAGGGTTTGTTTGGGCAGGCGCGTTTCCCAGCCCTGCCCCAATTCCGCTACGGGATACAGGCGCACCGAACCGTCAAAGACGGTTGCCAGGAAGTCCGCAGAGAAAACCACACCGTTCCCGCGCACCGTATCCACTAGACTGCCGTCTGACACGCGGTACACATCCACTTTGTCGGCTTCCTGCCAATCTGCATTTTTGCGCTGAACGGCAACCAGCGCCCCATCGGGTGAAAGCGCCACAGGGTTCAATTCCCATGTATAGCCAATTTCCAGCCCGTCAAAAGACCGCACCGTCTGACCGTCCCGCGTCCAGACGGTCAGGGTCTCACCGGCGGAAGTTAGGAAGCGCTGACCGTCAGGGGTCATGTCGAAAGACCGCAAGAACTCCACCTCGAAGCCGCCCTGCTTTTCCTGCGTCTGGGCATCGTAGAACTCCAGCCCCAGCGTAGTACCCACCACCAGCGTTTGCCCGTCCGCCGTCAGGCGATAGGGGTTAGTCTCCAACAGGCGCGGATACCCATAGCGGGCAATCTGCCGCAGGCTGCCGATGTTCTCCGCCGTGATGACCTCATAGGACAGGTCGGGGACAGGCGTGCCATTGGTCACAGGCAGAACAAGCGGCGTCGGGGTTGGCGTCGCCGTTGGGGTCGGGGAAAAAGTTACAACAGGCTCGATGGTCGGGCTTGCCGTTGGGATGAAAACAGGCGCAGCCGAAGCGTTCGGCGTGAACGTCTCGGCAGGTAGTTCGGACAACGCAGGCTGACAAGCCGTCAAAACAACAAGCAGCAGAATGAGAGGGATGAAGTGACAGCGGCTCACTTTACACCTCATTGGGTAAATTGACCTGAATTACTCCTTTCAGTCGTTCCAGTTGCTCTTTATCTCTAGTTACCAAGACCGAACCAAAACGCAATGCTACTGCGCCATACACGGCATCGGCTCCGCGTAATTTGCATTGCTCGGCGAGTTCGACAGCCGTCTGCGCGGTGGTTTCGTCCAGCACAATGAAGACCTGATGAGGCAACTCCTTCACACTCTGGACAAAACGCAGGACGTTTTCGTTTTTTTCTCCGCCTCTTGCCAGCACTGCGGCAAGTTCGGGAAGCAACAAGGTGGGTGAAATCATCGGCTCACGGGTTCGGCGGATTTTTTCCAGAAACGCCAAACTAGCCTGACTGTCCTCTTCAGCGGGACGAAAGGCATTGATCCAAACGCTGGCATCCACAGTTACCGGACTCATCCCCGTACCTCCTCCAGCAATTCTTCCGTTGTTTGCGAGGTCTTCCATTCCAGCAAAGCGCCTGCACGATACAAAGCATCCCAAGCATCCTGCCTCTGCGGTTCAGGTACGGGTTCTACCGGAATAATCAACGCAACCGGGTGACCGCGCAGTGAAATTACATAGCGCATTCCTTGCTGAACATTACGGACAATTTCCCCTGCTCTGGCTTTGAGCGTTCGTATTCCTACATATTCAGGCATAACAACCTCCGCAAGTAGTCTCTTTTGAGACTACTTTATACCAAAATTATCTAGTTGTCAAGGTATCACCACTTTTCAAGCCAGAACTGCGCCAAATCCCCTGCCTTCGCCTGCTGCGCCAGCGTGCGTAGGTCGGTGGCGCGTCCAGGGATGCCCATGCTCTGAATGCGCCTCACCACCCAAACGCGGGCGGTGGGCGTTGGCATGATAAGGTTTACCTGGCGCATCCGCACCCATTTATCGGGGTTGACGCGAGAGCGGGATTCCGCCTCGCAGTAGTACACTCCCCCGTTTGTTTCGGTCAGTTTCAGGTCGGGCTGAAACCAGGGCGTTTCCTGCGGGTCGAACGGCACGACTTCCGCCTGCCAGCCGCGAAGCCGTGCCTGGTACGCCGCCATCAGAACCAGCGCGGCGTGCTGCTCCTGCGTTTCCCCCTGATGCAGGCGGATGAGTTTCTCCCAGTCGCTCTCGACAGGCTCTACCCCGATGTCACGCGCGAGTGTTTTGCCGTAATCCGACAACTGCAAAACACGCAGGCGGAATTTTCCTGTGCCTGGCAGGGCAAGCGTGTGATTTTCGACAATCATGTGCGAGACCTGCTCGTCCGCAAGGGACTGATATACCAAGCGGCGCAGCGAGCGGGCTTTCGGGCTAACGCCCGTCTTTTCAGCCAGCAGGCGGGTCAAGTCCTGTGCGGTGGAAACGCCAGTTTCCGCCAGCAGCCTGACCGCCAGGATAATGCGCTGCCAGTGGTCTGCCCGCCAGCGCCAGCCAATCCACTGATGACCAACAGGGAGTTGTTTTCTGCTCATGTTCAAAAATTCTACTTACCCTGACACCTCCTCGCAAGTGGTGTCATCTGTCCACCCCCTGATAAGTGGTACTACCGTCCCGCCCCCCTATACCTTTTTCCCTCCCCCCCTTCCCCCTGCCGCCCTTTTGGCAGGCAGGGTCGGCTGACCCTTGCGCTCGTGCCATTGTCATTCGCTCATTTGTTCTGACTCGCAACTTATTTCGCAGTAATCACAGATGTCACGCTACGAATAAACTGCGTAAGGTGAGTTACTAACTGATGTTACGCACCGTCCCGAAGGTTTGGGCGGAAGGCAAGCCTCAATTACGAGAGCCTTTGGGACGTTCTGCGTAAAGTGAGTTACTAATGATTTGTTTGAATAAAGCACTTCTTGATCCGCTCAAATATGTTTAAATCTCTATACGAGACCTTGCCTAGACTGAGAAATCCGGTTTCAACCCGGCTCAAACCAATATAACGATCCAAAGTCCAGAGCAATTTCTTAAGAGCAAAAATCATCTCTGTTCCCATGGTCTTGAACCTCATCAATATTCTAAAATTCACAACAGAAAGGGGGACCACTCGCCTGAGCTGCTCATATCTTAACTTGGCACGAACTTTTATGATAAGTTTTGATGCATGACGATCCTTCAATTTTGGTAACAGATCATCAACGGCCTGCCGCCCCTTGGAAAAAGATAGTGTAAGCAGGAATTGAACACATAGGGCTGCGGCCTCCCACTCTTCCATAGATACACACTCATCAAAGAGTTCTCTGATTTCATCTGGTGTGACAATGATACCTAGCCAGTATTGGATCTCTCGAATGGCAATTTCATTGGCGTAGAAATTAGATTGATATTGAACTGTTTTTAGAAAATCAATTACATATGTTGCATGACTGTCACGGACGATATTCCGCCTATAAGAGTCATCTGCGCGCTCGTAAATCATCTCGATGATTGTTTCGAGATAATGCCGAGCTGTGTCCGATAGATGTCTTAAGCTCATTGCATCCGGATTTGCCTTCCATTCTTTGCGAGCAAGGCTCTCCATCTGTAATAGATTAAGAAACAGTGAAAGTGCGCGTCGGTACTGACCCTTACGCCAATATGTAAAGCCTAGAAGTTTTACAGTGTGGATGAATGAAGATAGAGTGGGTGGTTTAGCCTCAAGTAAAGTTTTCAGAATCTTTTCGGATGAATTGTATGCAGCCACCTGAGTGGTCGCCTCAGCAAAATCGAGCCTCGCATCATATGTTTCATTCCCTTGAAAGCTCATGTATGCAATATGCACATGTGGCCAACTTGTCCGCCAACTCATGAAAGAAGTAATAAATTCTCGAATATCAGTTATAGGAAGATTACCAACCCATTTACTTATCTCCGTTTCCCAGTTGGCTTCACTAGTGGGTTGCAAAGAGTCACTCCACCCATGAGATTCTGCGAACTCAAGCAACAAGTTTCGTCGGCCATTTATCTCTTGGCCAGGTATACTGACGCTAAGGTCAATGAGGAAATCAAGCTGATTGCGACGACTCCCGCCCGAATTGTTGATCAAGTATTTCCCCCAGAGTAGGAAACGCTCACGCTTTCCTAGATGGGGGGAGATATCAATATCGCCATTTCCACTGTATCCCAGAACTAGCACGACTTGGTCCGCAAGCAAATCTTCAAGAAACGCATAGACATCGTGTACTTTAGCCTGTGAGAGTTCTGGTGACGTGGCGACACATGAACGAGAATGAGCATCTCCATGGAGTTTTATCAATGCAGGAATTCCTCCTATTAAGGGCAAGCTCGGAGGATGATTGGGATGAATGTAAATCTGGGCATCAGGTAAGCACAACTCAACGGCATTGTCAAAATTTGTGGTGATGCCAGCTAGGCAAAGACGCTTTCTCAAGAGAAACGCAAGAGCTGAGTGGTTCAAATTGAAGTAACTACCAGTACATCCATATACATTAGCCAACAGTGTATCAACATTGTGTTTACCAAAAGAACGTTGCAACGCCCAAATAAATCCTTCAAACTTGGTACGTCGCAATAAAGCATTGTGATAACCATTTACAAGCGAGGCAGCATATTCGCCGACGGTTCTCTCAATCCAATCTCCTGACTGAAGGCGGAATTGGGCACATCTGAGAAAACCATATGTGAAATCGTCAACCATCGGTAACCTTGGCTTCATAACCCCTGAGACGGCACTTCCAAATAGAATGACAAACGGATCAGATAAGTATGGCTTTAGTTCATCTAACTTGGTTATTACCGGAATGCTCATAATGATCTAACATCTTCAAAAAGCCTTGTTACCCTATTTGCTCAATGCCCGCTAACGAGACTGTCGAAAAAGTCCTTTTTTCAAAGCCGCGCCGCCAGAGGAGCAGCTTTTTCCCTGCGTTGTGATTATAACCCTGCCGTCCCCACGCTGGGGAGGGCTAATTCAGCCTCCCAAAAGCGTGGATTTTGCCGATATTGTGAACCATCGCATACAATCTCCACTGCATATCCACCTTCCGTTTCGTGCGGAGCGTAAAGCGGTTCATGTGCTTATCCTCCACTTCGCTGATAGTGTACTCCAAGCTGCCCGGGACGAGTTGCTCTTGCAGGGAGATGGGCAGCATAATGAGTTGATTATCGTTGCAGGGTTTGAATTTAGCCATCGGGGGTTCCTCGCAAGGATAGAACCCCGCGGCTTTAAGATAGATTCGCCCCTTTTTCGCGACAGTTCCAATGTCTGGCTTGAACAGCATTGTGGAAACCAAGCGGGGAGGCGGTGATGTTGGAGACGACCACCAACGTGTGGGACATCTACGACATCGTGGCACCATTGGTGGGTTATGTGGTGATGGCACACGCTGGAGAAGTACGGCATTGCCGAAATGCGGGTGAAGACGAACAAGAAAGATATCGAACGGCTCATCCACCTGCCGCTGCGCCTGTGCCAGCGCCAGTGTGGGCGCTTTGGCATCGTGCAGCTGATTTAGGGCGCGATCTTCAACCGTGATGTATTCTGAGTTTGACATCACAGCTCTACTTTGCGGATTTGCTCGTCAAACAGCAGGTACAACAGCGTGTCGAGATGCAACTGGATGAATATCCCTGGCTGCTTGTCCACCACAGCGCCCTGCGGGAGCAACTCCACCGCCACAGCATCTGTACCGGGCATCGAGAGAATATCCGCCACGTACCAGCCCGCTACCTCCTCCAGGGTGAGCGTCAGCGGCTCGCCTGGGCGTTCTATCAGCCTGGCTTGCAGCACAGGCAGCAGAAAACCATTAGCCAGTATCACCGCCGCCCTTGACCAAGCAGTAGCGGGAATCACGTCTCGAACCGTCCTCTCCCCTGCCCGCTCGCCAACCCATTCGAGCAGGCAGACCGGCGGCAAATCCTGCACCTGCATCATCACGCACCCGTGTTTTTCGCAACGAAGATCATCAATGTTATCCCTCCACCATCCTCATTGCCCGTTCCAAGTCGCGCTCGCCAGGTGTGACGTACACCCGCGTCGTGTTCAAACTGCTGTGTCCCAGCACTGCCGCCACCTCGTGCAAGCCTACGCCAGCATCCACCAAGTTCTTTGCCAGCGTGTGGCGCAGCGCGTGCGGGTGGACTTCAACTCCCGCGCGCCTCCCCAACTCCGCCAGGCGGCGATACGCACCGGAAGGCGTGAGATCAAACAAACTGTCCGCATCCCCGCGCTCATCCAGCCACACCCGAAGCGCCTTTCGCGCTTCGGCGTTCAGCGGCACTTTGCGGCTCTTGCTCCCCTTCCCGCCGCGCACACTCACCCACCCTGACCGCTCGCCCATCTGCACATCCTCTGCCGTCAGTGTGCAGACTTCGGCAATACGCAGTCCCGTGTTCAGCATGAACACCAGCAGCGCCCAGTCCCGCACTGCCAGCGTCTTCCGCTTCGGAGTGTCCGCCGCGCTCATTGCCCGCTCTGCTTCCCGCACCAGGCGGTACTGTTCCTGTTTCGTCAGCCAGCCAGGGGCGATTTTCTCGTCACGCGGCAACTTGACCTGTGCCGTCGGGTCGCGCTCAATCCGCCCCGCCGCCATTCCCCAGCGGCAGAACTGCCGCAGCGCCATCAGATGGCGGCGCACTGTCGCCGCACCCGCTCGCCTCACCGTTTGCAAAAACCCGCGATACTCCCGCACATCCGCCGGGGTCACATCCTCCACACGCAGCGCCTTGCCGTTGGTCTGCTCAAACCAACGCGCAAAGGCGCGTAAGTCGGTCAGATACCCCCGCACCGTCAGCGGCGAACGGTCTTGCTCGCACAGAAAGGTTTCAAAGATTTTCATGTCGGTCATCGTCAGTCTCCCTGTTTAGTTTGCGCGTAATTGCGCCGACCTGCAAGAGACAACGCCAAGCACTTTTCCCTTGCGGCAAGATAATTCAACAGTATCCCCCACCCTGACCGAGTAATACACATCAGGCGGCACGTCGAACGCCTTTATCCCACCGTCAACAGCCACGACAAGCATCCATTTTTCGCTCTCGTTGGTAGTGACGACAATCGGCTTATCGTTTGCAACTCCGACACTGCTCGAACCCGATGCAGGCGTGTGTGCAAGGTCAACGACTTGCCCCTGCACAACGTAAGGCTCGGTGATAGCCAAATCAGCAACACCCAACGCAATAGCCAAGAGCAAAAAAGCCAACACAACGAAGTCAAAGAATTTCATTTCGCCTCCTTGCGCGCTTTAGACCTTCCAGCGGCGAGGGGTCAAAAGCCGCCGCAAGATAGCCAACAACACACCAAGAACATCGAAGATGTTCAAGGCAACCCATTCGCCTGAAAGGTCATCAATTCGTCTGAACATCGTTTCTCCCGTAAGAAAGTCAGGGCGGACTTCCCGTCCCGCCCCCTAAATCTCTGGCGCAACGCGCCGAGATGCGGGGGGCGCGGACGGCAGGACGCCCCACAGCGCCGTCAGGCGCTCTCTGTCCCAAAGCCGTCAGGCTGAGGGGCGCGGCGGCGCGCCTCCCGTATCTCCCGCACCAACTTGTGCATGTGCGCCCGATCCGCTTCCCGCACATGCTCCCAGTGATACACAATCTCCCGCAGGCGGTGGTCTGTCAGCAATCGCAACAGCCCCGCTTCGGGAATGGACAACAGGGTGATGTATTTCACCTGTACCACCCCGTCCAAGAGCCGTCCCTCCAGCGCCACGAACGGCTTGCCGTCCAAGTGAGCCACTTCAAAACGGCTGCCGTTGAGACTCAGCAAGGCGCTCCCGCCCTCTGGATTGAACTTACGCAGCATCTCCAAAAACCCCAAGGCTGGCTTATCCGCCAGCACCACGCGATGCCGCTCCAGCCCGGCAGCGTCCGTCCACAGCCAGCCGTGCAGCACCGGTGCGGAAAGTTGGCTGGATTGGTCGAGCGTAATCTGCTCGACACGCTCAATCTCAAGGTAGCCTTGCAACAAAACGCGGTTGGCAAACATGGGGCGCTCACTTCATGAGGTTTTCAAACCGGGTCAGTTTACGGTTGAAGAACAAGTCAATTTTGCCTACCGGACCGTTGCGGTGCTTTGCCACCTTGACACTGGTAGTAAGCGCGTCTGGGGCGGGCAGGAACACAAAAGCGACTACATCCGCGTCATTTTCCAGCGACCCGGATTCGCGCAGGTCGGACAGTTGCGGTTCGCGGTCTGCCCGCTGTTCTACCGCGCGGTTGAGCTGTGCGGCAGCGAGGACGGGGACATCCAACTCCCGCGCCAAGAGTTTGAGTTCGCGCGAGATGTACGCGACCTCCTGCTCGCGGTTCTGGGTACGGATGCCGCTACGCATCAGTTGGATATAGTCCAGGATAAGCAGGTCCATGCCATAGACCGATTTGATTCGGTGCGCCTTCGAGCGCAGCGAGACCGGCGTCAGCGCGGGGGTGTCATTCAGGACGATAAGCCCATTGGCGGGATTGCCCAGCGCCTCTGTGAATGGCTGCCAGGCGTCCGCCGGTAATGTGTCCTCCAGCAACATATTGGCGTCCAGCCCCGTTTGCATTGCCAGCAGCCGCCCGGCGACTTCCTCGTTTCCCATCTCCAGCGAGAAAATTGCCACGCGCTTTTGCTGGCGCAAGGCGGCGTTATTGGCAATCGTCAGCATGAGCGAGGTCTTCCCCTGCCCCGGACGCCCGGCGGGGATGTAGAGCCTGCCGGGGCGAAAGCCGCCTTTCAGGAGACGGTCGAAGTCAGCAAGACCTGACGAAATAAGGCGGGTTGGAGGCTGCTCACCATTGGCAGCACGATTATTGCGCTCAGCGGCGCGGTCGTAGAGGGAGAGTATCACTTCGCCCAGGTTGGGGGCATCGTTCTCGACGGCGTGCTGGGATGCACGGCGCACCGCTTGCTCTGCCTCTGACAGCACCGTCTCTAGGTCTTTGCTTTGGTCGTAAGCCAGCCGCGCGAGTTCATTCGCAGCAGTGAGCAATTTGCGCCGCACGGAATCTTCGCGCACGATGCGGGCGTACCCTTCGGCGTTGAGAGAGGACGGGACTTGCGTCAGCAGCGCAGTCAGGAATGCCGCGCCGCCCGCTTCTTCGAGCCGCCCAAGAGCATTCAAGGCATCTGCCACCGTTACGATGTCCAGAGGCATCTTGCTTTCGTGCAGGCGCGTGAACGCCTCCCAGACCCAGCGCAGGCGATGGATGTAAAAATCATCCGGCGCAAGGTCAATCTGGGTGAAAATGTCGGGGTTGATGAGGACTGCGCCGACGACGGCTTCCTCGGCTTCGCGGTTGTGAGGCAGGTTGTTAGTCATCGTCAGTCTCTGGACGGAAGTTTGCGACGGGCGGCGATTGCGTCGAAAACGTACTGCGGGGGCGGAGCGACGGCGGGCGTTCGAGCGATCTGGGTGGGAGTGGCAAGCGCAGGAGCGGCAGGGTCGGCAGGAATGGCGGAGTTGGCTTGGCGGGTTGTGCGCTTTTTGCCGCGACCTGCCGGGATGCGGCGATTTGCCCACCACGATAACCAACCCGGCGAAGTGTATCCACGCTCGTGCCACGCACGCCAATACAAGCCGCCTTCGGCACGGAGCGCCTCTTCGTCCATCTCTGGACGCTCGCGGCGGATAAGTGTCATACGGTCTATGATTTCCCGCCAATCGGAGCGATTGTCGGGGAGGTTCCCAGAAATTGTCCTGACCAGCGCGATGTCTGGGTGTTTCGCAGCCTCGACAATCGTTTGCGGAATTTCCGCGTTTTCCGCGTCAGCGGAATGAGGAGGAGGAGTAATGTAGTCTATGTTAATGGTTTTAGGGAAATTTCCCAATTCGTTTTGGGAAATTTCCCAATTCGGGGGATTTTCAGGGGGGGGTGTCCCAATTCGTTTTGGGAAATTTCCCAATTCGGGTTTTTGAGGCAAGTATGGATTGACGGGCGGATTGGCGGACAGGCGGCTGAACGCTTGCAAGAAAGCATCCTCAATCAGCCGAATGTGGACGGTTGGCTCGCCATCGAACTTGAACACTTTTTTTTCGATGAGTCCGCGCTCGATGAGTTTACGCAGGGCATAGTCCGCCTGTTCGGGTGAAAAGCGGCATCTGTCCCACCACTCGTAGCGGCGGACTGCAATCCACTGATAGACCGGACCGCCCTTTTCCTTCGGCTTCTCGATGCGGAGTTTACTGACTCCGCCGTTTTTGTCTGGCAAGTACCAGTAGAGCAATTCGCTCAACGCGATGCCAGCCATCGGGTCGCCCGCGATGTCCATGTAGATTTTTTTGACATCTAGTGTGTCGCGTGTGGTGCTTTCCCAGAGCAAAAATTGCTGGAATGCCTCGTTTGTAGTGTTTGCCATGATGTAGTACCTCTTTTTACCAGTTTTTACCAGGAAGCCCTAGAAGCGGGCTTTTTTGCAAACCCATACCAGAAGTCGGGTACGGCTTTTCCAGCGCCTTCTTGGGCTTCTGTGTGGTTCAACGGTTGCGGCGACGGTTGCGGAACGGTTGCGGCAACGGTGGCAGAACGGTTGCGGAGCGGTTGCGGAACGGTTGCGTCTTTGCAACCGTTACCGAAAAATCGCTTGCATTTTCCTCGACCGCTCATTGCTGTCCTCCCGCCCAGCCCAGGTTTGCAGGGGTTTTGGGCTGGGGCATGAGAACCAACGCACCGCGCCGGTAACCCTCAATCCCGTTCTTCAACAGGGTTGCCGCCACCTCCCCTATCGGATACACATCATCCGCCGCCTGCTTGACTTGCTCGTGCAGTGTGTCCGGGATGCGGTAATAGACCGCCTCCCGCCACAACGCTGCATCGTCTTTCTTCCGTCCGCTCCGCTTCTGCGGCGGTTCCGGTTTCCAGCCGTTTTCCGCCCACCCCGCGCCGGAGGCGTACAGCGTCATCCGCACCCGCCGCTGACTGGGCGTTCCCGATAACACCAGCGTCCCGCGCTTCAAGCAGGTGAGCGAATATTCAAAGAACGCCCGTGCTACCTCATCGGCAGGCACGTTCAACGTCTCGGCAATCTCTTTCACCTGCTGGCGGATGTCCGCAGGCACGCCGCGATAGTGCTTGGGCTTATGTGCCTTTTCCCACTCCCGCTTGCGCTCTTTTGCGGCGGGGGTCTTCGCCTGCTCGATGCGCTCCGGGTCGCCAATCTGCGAAAGCACCTGCCGCCACATGGATGACTGCTCGTCACTTGGCGGGGCTGCTAGAGGATTGCGGCGCTGGGTATCTTTCTTCGTCATTCCATCACTCCCGCCCCAGGCGCATGATGATTTCCGCCAGGCGGCGGTACTCCGCCGCTGGCTGGCTGTCCGCTTCGTACTCGTAAATCGTCTGCCCCCGGCTGCGGGCATCACGCAACGCCGTGCGGTCGCTGATTGGATCAAGTACCAGCGAACCGAACGCCTGCCGCAAGTCATCCATCGAAGAACGAGACTCGCGGGTGCGTTCTTCGTAATGGGTCGGAAGAATGCCTGCCACAAAACCGGTCCAACCCTTGCTCTTCAATTCCTGAACCATGCCCGCCATGTACTTTACCCCCTCCAGGCTGGACGAATCGGGCAGGGTCGGAATGATGAGCATGTCCGCCGCCCAGACTGCACGTTCCTGAATACCGCCCACGCTTGGAGCGGTGTCCAGCAGGATATAGTCGGGCTTGCCGTTGCTCACCATCGGCAGAAGCATCCGCCGAATGACCGACACCGGCGCATTGGACGCATTCAGCATCGTTTGCGCCATGTTGGTCAGCGGATTGCCGGGGATGAGATACATTTTGTCCCGTCCGCTGAAACGTGTCTGCTGACGCAGTACCATCAGCGAATTCGCACCAGGGTCAACCGCTGTGGAGAGCAGGTAGAACGCTCCCGCACCCTGTTCCATTCCAAGAAAGGTAGCAACCTGCCCCTGCGGGTCAAGGTCAATCACCAGCACTTCCTTGCCTGCAAGGGCGAGGGCATGGGCAAGATTGACAACAGTGGTGGTCTTGCCCACCCCGCCTTTTTGGTTCGCTACTGTGATTACTTTTGCCATTGTTCCTCCAGAAACATCACGCCTTTGTGTTCAGAGAGCCAGGCTTCCGCTTCGCTTTCTGTGACTCTCACCAGATACAGCCCGTCTTCCAGCAATTCCATACCGTCGAACGGCGGGCGTTCCCGTGTAATCAGAAGCGCCATCCGCTCGCTCATGCAAAACTCAATTGCACCTGTTTGACTTTGGTCTCGTGCGTCAGCCATACGTCATGCGGCTGGAGCCACTTCGACACGAGAACCTCCAGCCCGGTCTGCTCGACCCACTTCAACAGGTCTTCCGGCGCTCTTTCGCTTATCTGGACGACGAGGGGCTTCTCGTCAGTGACCCGCTCGTAACTCGCCAGCGCCTTCTCCAATTCGTCTTTGGATTGAATCCAATAGGCTCTCCAAGTTGTTTCGGTCATGCCCGTTACCTCCGTCAATCCACTGTATCCTTGTCCTTCCTTCATGTCCGTGAACGGCAATGAGCGCATTCACAGACGTGTAGATGTTCAAGCCGAACGGCGCTCGCAGCCAGCGCATGACCGCTGTGCCGTCCGAAAACTCCACTCCTTCCGCTACAAATCCAGTACCCGACACTCCCGACACATCGTCATTTCTTATCAGCAGGAATCTCCGCATACGCACTCCCGTTTGAGAGGTTTGATGAAGGCTTTGATGGGTTTGATGCGGTTTGAGGGGCTTGAGGGTTTGAGGCGATTTCCCGCAGTTTCGGGGAAATTCGGCGGTTCGTCCCCTCGCGCACCAGCCAGCCGCGCTGCTCCCATTCGTCCAACAGACGCCGGGCTTTCCATTCACTCCACCCCCACCCCACCAACTTCGGGATGGAGACCTGCCCGCTTTCCCCTGCCTTCCGCACGACTTCGATTTCCTCGTCGCTCAACACCGGGCGCGCTTCGCCCAGCAGGGACTTGCCCACAAAGTAGGTTTGCACCATGCCCCAGCGGTCAGTCACTGCCAAGCCGGGACGTTGGGGGGAGATGCTTTCTGCACCGTCGCAGTGGACACGCTTTGCCATCTCCGCGCTCCGCACGCGGAAGCAGACCGCCGTGTTCACCTGCTCACGCAGAGGTCCCACAATGTCTTTGGTGAACTCTTGGGCGGCAAACACCACCTGCACGCCGAACTTGCGCCCGCGCCAGCCGAGTTGTGCAATCTGCTGGCGAATCTCCGGTGCGCTCACCGCCAGGGCGGAAAACTCGTCCAGCACTACCAGCACGCGCGGCAGGCGCTCCCGCCCTTCCTGTACGGCGAGGCGGTTGTATTCTTCGAGCGTATCGGGGAAACCGTTGACCTTGCGGAACAACTCCGCCCGCCGGTCACATTCGGCAAGCGCCTGCTGTACCAGCAGTACGCCGCTCTCCGGCGTGCTGGCGATGTCCGCAAGCAATTGCTGATGCCCTGCCAGCATGGGGAAGGTGGCTTGGTCCAAGTCGGACAGCAGCAGGCTCATCCCGTCCCGCAGCGCTTGATAGACCAGCAGGCGCAGGAAGACGGACTTGCCCGAACCCGTCTGCCCTGCCACGAGGACATGACCTAAATCCTGCCAGCGCAGGCTGATTGCCCCGCTGCTTCCCTCCCCCACGCTCACAAGATTCATCGGGGCATCCAATGGAAACTCCACCCGCTTGGGCAAGCGGGGAAGGTGTCCCAGTACGAATACATAGCCCATGCCCTTCGAGGAAAGGAATACCGGATAGCCCATCTCGGCGGTGATTTGCCGCAGCAGTTCGTCGCTGGCGTACTGCTCCAACCGCTCGACCCGTTGAGTATCCAGCGGCGCGACCAGGAGCGGCAAGCCCCTAACCTCTACCAGGGCGTAGCGCGCAATGGCTGGAGCAAGTTTGCGCTTGGCTAGCACCAGAGGGAGGCGGTACGCAATCCCTTCCGCAACGTGTTGAATCCGTCTGGTAATCATTGCTCCCTCTTTCCGCCCGTCATTTGCTCGGGGGCTTCATACAATGTGGATGTGCCTTTTTCAATTGATACGCTATGCCCTGTTTTGCGAATGTGTTTGTAAACTTCTTGGCGCAACCACTCACGATTACGGTGGTTTGCCTCACCCCATTCGCAATCATGGCAAAGGGCTTGATAGTGCGTAATTCGTTCTTTGCTGATTTTTATTTTCATCATTCCTCCAGTGATTTCCGGTAAATGGCAGGCAGAGTATCTTCCAGCAAAGGACGCACGCTTTTCTCGTCCACGATTTCCACCTTCGGCGCAGGCAAAGCGGGAGCGCTCATGCTTTGCGTCAGTTTTTGCGCTTTGTCCTTCTGCCCGCCTGCGGCAAGCGCCCGTATCGCGCTCACCTTCTGGTCGTTTTCCGTGACCCGCAATTGACCCTCTGTGATGTCAGGCGGGTCATTTGGGTCGAGAACGGGACCGGGCGCACGGTCGGGGACGATGACCTTGCCGTCCTGCAACAGGATAAGTTTGCCGTCCGCCAACTGCGTCAGTACGCGGTTGCGCTGAAAGAGCCAAGAACCATAAAGAGCCAGTACGATGATTGCAGCAATCAGGAAGAAAGGCAGCACAGCCCAGGCGTACTTGGTGTAATCCTGGCGGATGGTACGGATTTGTTCCTGCTTCAGCGCCTCCTGTGCAATGCCCACGTTGGCGGCGTCCACCGCCGCCTGATGCGTAACGGCTATTTGGGTCGCAGTGGCGGCTGCGTATGCCGCAGACTGGGTTATCTGCCAGGCTTCCACCGTCTGCTGGACATGCAGGGCGCTCTGGGTCTGCTGGGCAATCCAGGCGCGTTCGGTGGCGGTCGCCTGTGCCTGCATGGTAGCCGCTTCCACTGTGGAGGTGCGGAGCATACGGTAATACTCCGCTGTGGCTTCCGCTTGGCGGGCGGCGGATTCGGCTTTGACCTGTTCGGCTTCCAGGTATTGCGCCGTCTGCCCGGCAGATTCCGCCCGCTGGGTTGCCATAACCGCCTGTGCGGTGGGGTCCAGCGGCTCACTAGTGCAAGCCACAAAGAGGCTGGCAATCAAAAGAAGCACAAGCGCCTTACCAAAGCGGAGCATCATCGTCCTCCTCCGCTGCGTGGGGCTGATAGGTGTGGGACGGTAAAGATGGGGTGTTCATCTGCCGCAGGTAGCGCAATAACTCCAGTTGCACCAACTGCTGAAGAGGGTCTCCCTGCGGCTGCGGCAGGGAGGCGGGGCGGGAGATGTCTCCCGCCCGCCCCCACTTGGCATTTGGACCCGCCAGCCACTTGCCCTGTGGCTGCGGCTTGCTCCGCTGATACAGCATGTATCCCAGCAGAATCAGGGCGACCAGCAGGGCAAAGCCAAACGCCACGACCAAGGCGGTCAGCATGGCGGTGTTGATTGCTTGCCCGCTGGCGGCAATTTGCGCCGCGCGCGCCGCTTCGATGGCGGCTTGCGCTTGCAGGGCGTCAGCCCGCGCCTGCATGGACACGCTGACGGCTATCGCCAACAGCGCAAGAAGCCCCACGACGATTAGGAATACCACCATGCTGTACCTCCAGCCTCACTGCCTTGCCTCGCCTGATCTTCACCCGTTCGCCGGTACGGATGTTCTCGAACACCGTCCCGTTGGGAAACGGGCAGGGGATGATTTCATTGCATCCCAAAGGCAGTTCGATGTCGCTCCAGCGGAAATGTCCGCCGTAGAACATGCCCGGCTCGTACCCTTTGCGGGTCGGGTCGTGGACTACCTTCCAAACGTAGCCCGTGCGGATGATGTTAGAAGGGGATTTCATCTTCCGTCTCGGCTTCGGCTTGCGGCGCGTCCTCTTTGCCTTTCCCGCCCAGGAATTGCACCATCTGCGCGGTGACCTTCAACGCTGCGCCCGCTTCGCCGTTTTTGCGGGTGAAGGCTTCGACGGTCGGGACGCCTCGCACGAACACCTGACGACCCTTTGTCAGGTATTGATGACAGCGCTCGCCCAACTCGCGCCAAGCGGTGACTTCAACCCAGATGGTTTCGTCCTTCTTGACCGTCACCGCCACAGGGAAGTTGACCACCAGCACGCCGTCTTGGGTGTAGCGCGCCTCCGGGTCCTTGCCCAGGTTGCCAACGAATTGAAGTTCAAACATGTTCAGTTCCTTTCTTGTGGTGGAATGTTTTCAAGCCCGCAGAGGGCAAAAAAATCGCTCTCCTCGGGCGTTGGGACGATTTTGTTCGTAACGGTGCTGTGTACCGCGCCGTCTTTGACTGCCCGAACAGGTCTGCGCCTGTCTTGGGCTGGCAGACGATTTCGATGTCGCCCACCTGCGGAGATTGACGGCGGATGCTGCCAGCGACTTCGATGCGCTGGCAGTGCGGCGCAAGCGCGTCAATGACGCGGGCGGCAATCTTCTGGGCTTCGGGAAGGGGGAGTTTCGTTTTCATTCATCCGCCTCCCCGTCCGCGCGTGATGGACGCCGAATCTCGCAATACAGGCACACGAACCCGTCGCCATCCTGAAACCACAGATGACGGCACACGGGCGACCCGTTGGCAAAGTAGCCGTAACCTTCCAAGACCTGCCCACAATCCAGACAGGTCTTGCCATAGTTATCGCCAATTACTCGGTTATGAGGGCAATGAGGGCAAGGCATAGTTGCTCCTTTACACAATTTGCGTTTTTGGGGTGGGGGCAACAGGCGTTTCACTGCATTGCGCGAGACGCATTCACGCTGCCCGTCCTCAAACTCAATAAGACACGAGTTCATCTGCCCGCGTGCAACGACACGGCAACGACGCCCATAAAGCGTCTTTCTTTTTTCGTTGTTGCGCCAGGCATAAACGTATTCGTACATAAGACAGGTGAAAATCGTCCCCCCTTCACACCACCGCAGGGGGATTGGTCCCGACAATGGAACCCTCGTTCGGCTTTCGCCAGCGTCGTGGTCACGCTTCCCCGTCCCATCGTCTAGCCTGCCCGCTCGTCAGCGGTACGCTTGTCTGCATCCTTACAGGTGGTCGGGTTTCAAGCCCGCCACCTGTTCGCTCGGACTCCTGGGTCTCCCGTCACGAGTGGGACAGGAATGGTTTGCCCGTCTCTCCGGGCTGTCACCCTGCCTGTTTCCCAGCGCTGGTTAGGGTGCGCGGGCTTCACCGCTTCGCAGGGGGGCTGCTACTCCCCAGCGGTTCGGCAGTCCAACCGGGTGGGACTTGCACCCACCGCGGAAGCGGGGACAGCGCTCCCGTCACTGTGCCGGTTGGTTTTGGAGGAGGCACCATGTCAAGGTTCAAGATTGCCGGTCTCTCCCGGCTGTCACGTCCCCCGGACGGCTTCCTCTGGTCTCGCCGTCCGCCCGTCGAGCATGGGGCTGTCCCTCCCACATGCTCCGCCAAGTGCAGATGACTCTGCCTCGCACCACGCCTCCCTACTCAGCCGACGTTAGCGTGGAATTTGCTATAAGCGCCGTGCGGGGGTCGAACCCGCAGATGGGTGGGACTTGCACCCACCGCAGAGGCAACCCCTCTGCAAACCTAATCGCCATCCCCGGATCGGCGAGAAAAAAAACACCCTGCCGGGATTAGCAGGGTGTCTGTCTCATCTGATATACTTCTATCGGGGTGAGCAGCGTACACTGCTTGCCTCACCGTGAGCGTGTTACCGCACGGCTCACGGAACGCCCCGGCTGGGCGCACAACGCCCTCGCTGGGGCGTTGTGTTTGAGGCAATCGAGTTGGTTTGGAAAGGTGCTATAGAGAATATAGCATATTTCTACATTTTTTGTCAATAGAAATGTAGAGATTTTTAAAATAAAAAACAGCCTATGGCTGTTTTTTGAATTAGGTTGCGAGAGGTCCCGTTTTAGGTTTATAGGGAAGTCCGTTATTGTCAAATAGTCGCCGCCCTTGTTTAGTATTTCTGCTACGGTAAATTTCAGCGCAGTAAGCTACGTCTGCTTCGTCAATTAGAGTTTTATTGCCATCCATCCCTAATCGAGCGATAATCCCCGATTTCATCCATCGCCAGATTGTCGGATTAGGAATCCCGTATTTCCTCTCTGCCTCACTAATCCAAATCGGCACGCCTTTCAGGTAGGCGTGCTTCTTATATTCGGGTAAGTCCTCTTTCCGAATGACTGCTTGATCCTTCACCTCATCCTCACTCACGACAATATTCTTTCCAATCATAGCCGCCTTGATTTTACCACTCTCAACAAGTGACCGCAGGCGCGCTTGACTCAGCCCGTACTTGCGAGCGGCTTCGGGGAGAGGGAGGAAGGTAGGTAGAGCAGCCATACGTCGCTTCTATAAAACACAATGCGCCCAGGGACCCAAGGCGCATTACAGGGTTCAGGGAGGTCCCTGACTTCAAGGCTCCTCGCCGAGGACTTGAACCTCGAACCTAGCGGTTAACAGCCGCCCGCTCTGCCGATTGAGCTAGCGAGGAAGGCGACGGCGATTATACCTTAAGGGGAAAACATGTCAAGCGAGAGATCGCACAAGAGGCGCACCAGTCTTCAGGTCCGTGAAGATGCGCTCGTCATCGGCGCGATTATCCCTGTATAATTGTCGTCATGATTGAAATTGAAATTTCCGAACAAAAAATTCTTCGTTTGCAGCATCTCGTCAGCGATGTCAACGGCACGCTGGCAGTGGACGGCGTCCTAATCGAAGGCGTTGCTGAACAGATCGAATGGCTCAAGCAGCATTTGACTGTTCATCTGCTCACCGCCGATACACACGGAAAACAAGCCGTCATTGACCGGCAACTCGGACTCACAGCCGTTCGCATCCAGCCGGGGAACGAAGCCGGACAAAAAGCGGAGTACGTCCGGCGGCTGGGCGCAGAAAGCGTGGCGGCGCTAGGACAGGGCGCCAACGACGCCGCCATGCTCAAAGAAGCCGCACTGGGGCTGTGCGTGCTTTCCGCCGAAGGCACAGCCATGGAAACCCTCCTTGCCGCCGACCTCCTCCTGCCCGATATTCATTCCGCGCTGGCGCTGTTCACCCATCCCCTGCGCATCCGCGCCAGTTTGAGAAAATAACCTTCATGGAAACCCCAGAGACCACCCCGCCCGAACCGCCGCAGGAATTCATCTCTTCCCGCGCCCGCCGGCGCCGCGCCATGCGCCGCGCATACTTCCCTGCCAACGAGGAGGAACGTGCGGCGCTCTTCGACCACCTCGCGCGGCGCGCCTTTCCCTCCTACGAACTGTTCATCTTCGCACTCGTGGCGGGCGCCATCATGGGGCTGGGTTACTTCCTCGACTCGCAAAGCCTGCTCATCTTCGGCGTGCTGGTCGCGCCCCTCCTCACCCCCTGGATTGGCATGTCGCTGGGGATGATCGCCGGCGCCGGGCGTTTGTTCCTCCAGACCCTGCTCGCCTTATTCGTCAGCGCCCTATTGATTATCATTGGCGGCATCATCGCCGGGTATGCCACACGCATCTTCCCGCAGCCGCGCACTTTCAACGAAGCCTTCCTCCACAGCCGGCTATGGGTGCCCGACTTCGTCGTGCTGGCAATCGGCGCCGTCCTCATCACCCTTTCCTTTGTCCGTTCCGAACAACGCCCCTACCTGCCTAGCGCCCTCGTTGCCTACGAACTCTTCCTGCCCCTGTCTGCGGCGGGCTTTGGCTTGGGAAGCGGCATCGAGGGATTGGCTCTGCCTGGTTTCCTCGTCTTCCTCGTCCACTTTGCCTGGGCGACCCTCTTCTGCATCCTGACCCTCTTCTTCCTGCGCTTCTACCCCCTCACCTTCAGCGGAATTTCGCTCACGGGGACCATCCTCCTTGCCCTGCTTGCGTGGCTGACGATTTCCACCGGCGCACTGCAATGGATCAGGATACAGGCGGGTCTTGCCACGCCGGAGCCTGTTCCTGCCTCCCAAACCACCGCCACCCTGCCGCTGGTACCCACCCTCACTCCCACCTCCACACCGCAGCCCGCGACGGCGGTAATCGGCGTTCCATCATCCACTGCATCTTCCACCCCCTCTCCCCGCCCCACCGCCACCCTCTCCCCCTCCCGAACGCCCACCTTCACCATCACCGCCGAACCGACGCCCATCATCGCCGTCATCCGCGCCGCCGAGGGAGGCGGAGCCAACATTCGTGAAAAACCCGGCGGCGTGGTTCTGCTCACCCTCAGCAACGGCTCCACTGTCACCGTTATTCCCAACGACATTCAGGAAGTCAACAACATTGTTTGGGTGCACGTCTTTGCCGTCGTCAACGGCGAGCGGGTGGAAGGCTGGGTGCTGCAATCGCTTCTGGTCACCGCCACCCCCGTTCCCAACTGGCAGCCCTCTGCCACACCTCCCCGAACTTCGACACCGTAACCGGTATAATAGCCGCCCTTCAGCCTCACAGCGCTGAAAAATACTTCTTTTGCTTCAAGGAATAACGCATGCCCATACACTTTGGAACCGACGGCTGGAGAGCCGTCATTTCGGATACATTCACCTTCAGCAACCTGCGCATGGTTGCTCAAGCCATTGCAGACGCCGTCGCTTCGGAACATTGGGATAAAAGCGGCAACGGCGACCAAGCCCCCGACCCCAAAAAGATTGTGGTCGGCTTCGACACCCGCTTCCTCTCCGACCGTTACGCCGGGGAAGTGGCGCGCGTCCTCGCCGCCAACGGTTTCACCGTCATGCTGGCGCAAGCCGATGCGCCCACGCCCGCCATCTCCTACGCCGTCAAACATCACAAAGCCGTTGCGGGCGTGATGATTACCGCCTCGCACAACGCGCCGCGCTATAACGGCGTCAAACTCAAGGGGGCATTCGGCGGGTCGGCTTTGCCGGAACAATGCCGCCGCGTGGAAGTATATATCAACGACAACGAACAGCAGGCACGCGGTCCCAACCTGATGGATTTTCAGAAAGCGCGTGAAGCCGGGCTGATTCAAAAGTTCAATCCCCTGCCCGCCTACTTCGACCATCTGCGGACGCTCATCAACACCGACATCATCGCCGACAACCCCCAGCGCTTCGTGGTGGACGCAATGTACGGTTCGGGGCGCGGCGTCATCAAATCCTTTTTGCAGGGGACCGGCTGTGAAATTGCCGAAATCCGCGGCGAGATGAACCCCGGCTTTGGCAGTGTGCATCCTGAGCCGATTGCCAAATACCTCGGCGCGCTGGCATCCGCTGTCAGTTCGGGGATGGGCAACTTCGGCGTCGTCACCGACGGCGACGCGGACCGCATCGGCGCGATGGACGAACGCGGCAACTTCGTAGACCCGCACAAAATCATGGCGCTCTCCCTCAAATATCTCGTGGAAAAGCGCGGCTTGAGCGGCTCGGTGGTGCGGACGGTCTCCACCACGCGCATGATTGACCGCCTCGCCAAACGCTACGGTTTGCCCCTGAGGGAAACGCCCGTCGGCTTCAACCACATCGCCGATTACATGATGTCGGAGGATGTGCTGATTGGCGGCGAGGAATCGGGCGGGATTTCGTTCAAGGGACACATCCCCGAGGGCGACGGTCCCATCATGGGATTGCTGCTTGTGGAGATGATTGCCGAATCGGGGAAAACGCTGAATGCGCTGGTAGAAGAACTGCTGAGGGATGTCGGTCCCGCCTTCTATGAACGCACCGACCTGCGGCTGAGCCGCCCGGTTGCCAAGGCGGAGATGACGGCATTTTTGACGAAACAGGCTCCGGCGGAGATCGGAGGCGAGAAGGTGGTCGAGATCAGCCAGTTGGACGGGGTCAAATACATCATGGCAGATGACTCCTGGCTGTTGATCCGCCCGTCTGGCACGGAGCCGGTCTTGCGCGTGTACGCCGAGGGACGTTCGCAGGAAATGGTACAGGCGCTGCTGGGCTATGGCGGGCAGGTGGCAAAGAGCGTGGTGTAGTAATTCTTTGCCCTGTGGCAATCATCTCAAAAAACTGTTGCGTACTTTGCGCTCTCCAACGCAAAGCGTACGCTCGTAGAAAGAGACATCCTGCAAGGCTCGAATGCTTTGCAGGATGTCTCTTTTGAGTATGGGGATTACTTACTCAGTCACCTTACGCGAAACGTCCCGAAGGTCCTCGCAAATTGCTCCTGTTTTCCAGCCAAACCTTCGGGACGATGGGTAACATCAGTCACTTATTGAGGGAACGCGCGTCAACGTAGAGGTCAAGGTTGCGGTCCTGCGCCACCGCTTCCAGTTTTCTGCGGTACTCCGCAATGGCGTGATCCCCCACCAGCGGACCGAACAGCCTGAACGCCGCCATGAGGAAGAAGAACATCCGCCGCAGAATGGGAATGCCGCGGCGGATACTGCCCATGTCGGGCTCGAGAAAGCGCACATCGCCGATGTGGATAAACCCCATCGAGAGCAGTGGAATGATCGTGACGATGTCGGTGGTGTTGACGACGCGATAGATGGATGACTTGAACTCGCGGTCGAATTCGGCGTCGCCCACGCGCGGACTGCCAAAGGTATAGCACGCGGCAATTTCATCGCGCCAAGAGGGGTCGCCTTCGAGATGCTGAGTGGCGATGGTCGCCAGCGCCGCTCCCAGCGAATGCCCGGTGATGTAGAGCGGCAGTCCGCGCACCTTTTTCAATCCGTCCAGTATCTGCGGCTCGACACTGCGATACGCCTCCGCAAATCCCTTGTGTACTCTGCCCTCGATGGCGGAAATTTTGAAGACACGCGCATCGGTGATGACATCTTTGGTTTTGGTCACTTCGGTGCCGCGAAAGGCAAGCACGGCATATTCATCGTTCGAGACCAGGAATGCCTGTGTATCCGTTTCGGGGGAGTTGAATTCGCCGATCAGTTTGAAGCCGCCGCCCCTGAGTTTTTCGATGAGCATTTCCCTCTCTTTGCCACCCCGCTCGAAACGCTCATAGACCAACTGCGCCAGCGAAGCCATCACCCAGGCAGTGCGGTCGGAATACGCCGCGCGCTTGATGGGCGGGTTGAGCAGCAGACGATTCGAGGCGAAATACTGCCTTGCCTCCGCAATCTCTTTCGTGGTGAGCAGGCGCTTGGAACGGGTGATGCCCCTCGCTTTCTTCGCTTTCGCGGTCATGGTCGCTCCTCTCTAAAGTTAACGGTTTCGATTGCCGCAAAACGATATGCGTTAGAGAACGCATCCTACGCCGTGCCGCATCCTCAACGGCTCCAGCCGCCGGGCAGACGCGCCACGCCGATATAGACCAGCACGAGTGCGCCAATCACCGCCGCCAGCCCAACGGCAAACTTGTTCTCCGCATTTTTTCGAAAGGCGGGTAAATGTCCCAGAATGGCGGCGACCAGCATCACGGTCATGTGTTCGATGCGGTAAAGGGGAAAGCCTCCGCCGCTCAAACCGCTCCAAAAGAACAGAATGAATCCCAGCGTCACCTGTAAATCCATCAAGCCGCTGAAGCCGGCGGAAAGACCGCGATCCATTTTGGTGAATGCACTCTTGCGCATCCAGCCAATCAAAAACTTGACCAGCGCAAACAGACCAATCAGCACAATCCCCCAACGAATGATGGAGTGAAGTGTCAATAAGGTTTCCATGTTGTCTCCTGTGGCGTAAATTTCTTTCAATGGTAGCATAATCTCATGTAAAATCAAATGGCGCTTGAAAGCAAGTACAGTCAAAATAAGCAGTGCCCAGGCAAGCGCAAGAGACGCTCTCCAGCATTGGTTCGAGGCGAACCTTGCGAACAATCACAGGAGATACCATGCCATACGAAACGATACTCACCGAAATCCGCGGGCGCGTGGGGCTGATTACGCTCAACCGCCCGCAGGCGATGAACGCCCTCAACCGTCAATTGATGACCGAACTCATGGACGCACTCGAAGCCTTCGACCGGAACGACGCCGTCGGTGCGATGGTCGTCACGGGCAATGAAAGAGTCTTTGCCGCCGGCGCCGACATCAAGGAGATGGCGGGAAAATCGGCGCAAGAAATGAGGACGGCAGACCATGTGGGGGTCTTCGACAGAATCCGCGCGGTGGAGAAACCGGTCATCGCCGCCGTCTCCGGCTGGGCGTTGGGAGGCGGATGCGAAATCGCCCTCGCCTGCGACATGATCGTCGCCTCCGAAAGCGCCAAATTCGGTCAGCCCGAAATCACCATCGGCGTCATCCCCGGCGCCGGCGGCACACAACGCCTCACGCGCGCGGTGGGCAAAGCCCTCGCCATGGAGATGATCCTCAACAACCGCACGCTGACGGCGCAGGAAGCGCTGCAATACGGGCTGGTCAACCGCGTCGCGCCGGCAAGCGACTATCTGAACGAGGCGCTCCAACTGGCGGAAGAAATTGCCTCACGCGCCCCGCTGGCTGTGCGCGCCGCCAAGAAAATGATCAACGCCGCCTACGAACTCCCCCTCAGCGACGGGCTTGCCGCAGAAAAGCAGGCATTCTACGACCTGTTCGATACCGCCGACCAGAAGGAAGGCATGCAAGCCTTCGTGGAAAAACGCAAACCGCAGTGGACGGGAAGATAGCATGGTAGGCTACGCCGACCTGAGGGATGCCTGCCGTCAGTTCGGTTTGGCAGGCAAGCCGCTCATCGTCCATGCTTCGCTCAAGAAGTTTGGCGGCATCCACGGCGGACCCGGCGTCCTCCTCCGCGCACTACGCGACTCGTTCGGCGGAATTCTCATGCCCACCTTCACCTACAAGACCATGGTCACGCCGGGCGTCGGTCCGCCCAACAACGGCATCACCTACGGAAGCGGCAGAGACCTCAACAAAATGGCGGAGCCGTTCCACCCTGCCATGCCTCCCGACCCGCTGATGGGTGCCCTGCCCCTGCAACTGCTCCACGAAAAAGACGTTCTGCGCACGCCGCATCCTATCCTCTCCTTTGCCGGCGTGGATGTGGATGACATTCTGCTCACCCAAACCCTGTTCGACCCGCTCGCTCCCATCGGCGCGCTGGCAGAACGGGACGGCTGGGTTCTGCTCATCAACGTGGATCACTCGGCAAACACCAGCATCCACTACGGAGAAAAACTTGCCGGACGCAAGCAATTCATCCGTTGGGCGGTGACGGGCGGGCGCATCGTCGAATGCCCCGGCTATCCCGGCGACTCCACCGGCTTCAACGCCATCGAAGAATACCTGCGCTTCCACATCCGCCGCGTGGACCTGGACGACGGCGCGTTCCTTGAAGCGGTTCCCGTCAAACGCCTGTTAAAAGTGACAGTAGAGTTACTCAAAAGAAACCCGCTGGCTTTACTCTGCCAGCGGGAAGATTGCGAGATGTGCAATGCGGTGAGGGAACAAAATTAGATCTCTTCCAACGAATGCACCCAGTGAAATTTCAAATCCTTTCGGCAACGATTCGCCAGACGGCTGTCTGCCGTCCAGAATTCAGCCTTTAATTTTTCCGCCAGCGCAAGATAAAAAGCATCATACGCTCTGGACTGCCCTAGTTTGCCTGCCAGTTCTAAGGCACGAAGACTCAGTTCCTCATCTTCATCAACAATCTCGAATTGCAATCTGTAAATGGTGCGCAAGGCGTCTTCCGCTTCGTCCTGAGTCAATTCTTTTTGCGAGACCCAAAAGCGGAGCGCAGAGGTAACTTCACTGATCCATAACCGCGGCGCACTGGGGATAATTTGCTCGCGATCAACCCTCTCCCAGAATGCGAGCAGATTATCGGTCGCGCTCAAAACCGTATTCACTGCAATATTAGCGTCCACGACCCAATAACTCATTCGTCCGCTCCGCACGGATTTTTTCGATGACCTTGACCGAATCGGTAAGCGGCTTACCCTTCCGCCGCTTCAGGATGCGCACGCTGAGCGCCCGCGCATGTTCAAGGGCGAGTGTTCTTTCCCTCTCGCGGCTGTAATCTTCGCGCAAACCAGCCGCAATATACTCCCGCACCAGATCGCTGACACTGCGTTTCTTCTGAACTGCCAGACGTTCCAACGCTTCACGCTGACGGCGTTCCAGCAGCAAATTTACCCGTTGTAAATTTTGCATAACAACTCCTTGATTACATTATACACACCCACATGCGCATACGTCAAAGCGCACAAAAAAAAAGACACAGCGCCGGCTGTGTCTCACTGAAAGGTAATCTCATCCACCTGCCAGTTTTCCCCTCCCAGCAGTTTTCGCAGGCGCTGGAGCAGTTCGGGGCAGATGCGTGTGGTGTCGTTGGGGAAGTCTATCAGGTGTCTGCCGCCGTTCTCAAAAATCTGAAAACTGAACTTGTCGCGCCCGTGGAATGAAATCAGCGTGCCGTAAATCGTCTTGATTTGGCGGCGGTCTGCCTCTTTATTTCCCGAGGCGCGCAGGTTGACCGTGATTTGTTTCGGCGGATGATCCTTCTCCTCTTCCTTGATCAGCGGGACATAAAGGGATTTCAGCGACGCGACCACTGCTTCACGCTCCGCCTCAGCCTGCTCCTCCTCCCCATCCGCAGTCACCGCCGGGACTTTTTCCAACTGAACGCGCGGCGGCGTAACCGCTTCCTTTTTGCTGAACTTTGGCTCGGGGCGCGCGGCGATAACCGCCTCCTCGAACGACGGCTGCCACTGCGTCTCCCAGCCTTCGGGGAAGTTATCGGGCGGGGGCGGCATGTCGTCCCAGCCCCCCTCTGCCCCCTCCGTTCCTTTCGGCAATGGAGGGGATGCGGGTACATACTCTACCGGACTTTCCGCCGCCTGCATGACCGGCTGTTTTTGCGGCGCGGTAATCGGCTTGGGTTGTTTGGATTGAACCGCAAGGGGTTTGACGTGGCTATCCGGCTTGGGCTGCGAGAATGCCTCTAAGGCAGAATCAGGCATCGGCTTGGATTGAGGCGCAGCGTCCTTCAGAGGCTCGAGGATTTTGATTTCCGTCCGCACAGTATCCACCAAAATCTTCGGCGGCTGGCTGTTGGCATCCACCTTGCCCTCGACGATGACGATTTGACCAACGGTGAGCAGTTCGCGCGTCTTCTCCCAGGTGCGCGGGAAGAGGACGAGTTCGATGTTGCCTTGAATGTCTTCGAGGGTGACAAAGCCCATTGGTTTGTTGGTCTTGGTCATGTACGGGCGGACGCTGGTGACCAGACCCGCCACGCGCACTTTTTCTTCGTGCTGCGCCTCGCTCAGTTGGGCGGAGAAGTAACTGACGATCTGGCGGAAGGTGTCCTGATAGGGGGTGAGGGGATGGTCGGAGATGTAGAGACCGATGAGTTCGCGTTCCCAGCCGAGCATTTCGCGGCGGTCCACGTTGTTGACTTCGGGCAGGGTGATTTCTTCGACGACGCCAGTGGTATCGCCAAAGAGGGACATTTGCCCGGCTTCGGCGGCGCGGAAGTGATTGTTGCTGATGGAAACGAGACGGTCGAGCGCGGCGAGCAGGGCAGGGCGGCTGCCGAAGGCATCCAGCGCACCGACTTTGATAAGGCATTCGAGGGCGCGCTTGCCCACGGCGCGCAGGTCCACGCGGCGGGCAAAGTCGTTGAGGTCTTTGAATTTGCCGTTTTTCTCCCGTTCGTTGACGATGAGGTCAACGGCGCCCTTGCCCACGTTTTTGACGGCGCTGAAGCCAAAGCGGATGTGCGGCTTGCCGTCAATGTCTTCGATTTCGAAGTCCCAGGCAGAGGCGTTGATTTCGGGCGGCAGGACCGGCACGCCCATCGCGCGGGCATCCGCCACGTAGAGGGCAACTTTCTCGGTCTGGCTCGCGGAGGCGGTGAGGGTCGCCGCCATGAATTCGGCGGGATAGTGCGCCTTGAGGAAGGCGGTCTCGACGGCGATGACGCCGTAGTCGGCGGCGTGGCTGTTGTGAACGAGAATATCGTTTGCGATGAAATTATGCGTTTCGGAAATTTCAAGGTCGTAGGTCTGTTTTTCGCCAACGTATTCGATATAAGCAACGCGGTCCCAATACAGGTCACTTTCGGCAAAGCGTTTGATTTGGGGGTCATCGAAATAATTTCCCAAGCGCCGCAAGGTATTCCTTCCAAAACCAATTTTGCCTGCCGAGTTGGTTGGATAAAACTCACGCGGAGCGATGCCGGTGTGCGCGCTCAATTCGTTCCATGTGATGCCAGCCTGTTCCCTGGCGGAACGAACATGCTCCTTGACGGCAGCGACCGGAATAACATCCTTTGTGCCTGCGGTAGCGGGCGGGACCTTCGCGGCTAGTTCTGCCAGGGACTGCTTGCGCTTTTGGCTGATGAAATAACAGCCAATTTTCTCTGCAAACACGCCGATATTTTCATGCCCGGTGACAAAGACCTGATAGCCGATTCGTCCTTCCTTGTATGGAAATTCGACGGTGCGAAGGCGGCTGATGATGCCGAAGCGCAGCAACAAATGCTGGAGTTGTGAAGCCAGCCGTTTCGAGGCGGTAGCATAATACAGGCTGCGCCCGCGCACATCCACATGCCCATCGCCCTCCCACATGCGGCTGAGCATCAACCCGATCTGACGGTTGGTCAACGCAAAGACCGGAGCGGGGATTTCCTTTGTGCGCGCGTTCTTGCCCAACAAACCCAATTCACGGCTCCAGGTGAAAATGCCTGGCTCGAAACGCTTGTCCGCGCGGGCGGCGTAAACAGAGAAAGTATTCTTATGTACCGCCACCGTACAATTGACGTTCTGGAAGGAATTAGCGGCGCGGACGAAATCATCCACTTGCTCCGCATCCTGACTGTAGAAATACACGGAGTGCGGATGGCAAAGATTCCCTTCCGCCAGCAAATGACCCAGGGCAATCACTTCATGGTCTTGCCATTCGTCCTTTCCCTCGACCGGAATCACGCGGGGAACGGCGATGAAATCATCGGGCTGTAGTTCGCCCAATTGACGCCAGCCGTGAATCGTGAAAAACGGATGATTGTCTGTTGCTTCGATGACGCGCCCCAGCGCCGTGGTCAAACGGAAAACGGGTTTGACGCCGTTATCCATGACCCGCACCACCGCCTGGTTTTTCAATTTCAGAGAGGCGATGTCGCAGGATAGAGTGTCTTTGATCGTTTCAGCGCCGCGATACAAATCCTCCACTTTCACCAGACGCCCCGTGGATGCATCCAGCACTTCCACATCGCCGGGCAAACATTTGTTGAAGCCGTAACGCGCAAACTCCTCCCAGTCGCTGTAGATGGCTTCGGCGGTTTCCTTGTCTATGCCGTTCTTGACTGCGCCCGCCACGAATTTGGCGCGGTGCTTTTCGATGTCTTCCTTTTTCTTCTTGGAAATCGCCTTGCGCAATTCATCGGACTCGGAGGGGGTGTAGCCCGCAAGTTCGACAGCCGCGCGCATCAACTGTTCCTGATAGACCGGGATGCCGTAGGTATCCTTGAAGATGGGTTCGAGTTTGGGGTGGCGGTATTCCACTTCCGCTTCGCCGTGCATACGGGCGATGTAATCGGGGATGAACTGCATGGGACCGGGGCGGTACAGCGCCACCATGGCGATGATGTTGTCCAGCGTCTTGGGCTTCATCTGCACGAGCCAGCGCGTCATGCCGCCGCCTTCCACCTGGAAGACTCCGGCGGTCTGCCCGCTGCCCAGCAGTTCGAACGCTTTGGGGTCGTCGAGCGGGATGTTGTTCAGGTTGTAGCGGATGCCGTGCCGCTTCTCGATCATGTCACAGGCTTTTGCCATGACGGTGAGCGTAATCAGCCCCAGGAAATCCACCTTCAACATGCCGAGCGAGTCGAGGATGCCCATTTCGAACTGCGTGACGGTTTTGATGGGCGTTTCTTCCGAGCCGGAGGTGGGACGGTGCAGCGGCAGGTATTCGATGATGGGCTTGTCTGAAATGACCACGCCGGCGGCGTGCGTGCCTGCATTGCGCACTGTGCCTTCCATTTTGGCGGCGGTGTCAATCAACTCACGCAGGTGAGGTTGCTCATCGTAAATCTTTTTGAACTCCGGCACTGCCAGCGCATCTTCCATGGTGGTGTTGCGCCCTGAAACGAAAGGAACCAGTTTCGCCACGCGGTCCACTTCCGGGAGCGGAATGTTCATCACGCGCGCCACATCGCGCAGGGCAGCTTTGGTGCCCATCGTGCCGAAGGTGATGATCTGTGCCACTTTATCATCGCCATACTTGCGAACACAATATTCGAGCATCTCACTGCGACGGTCGTCGCGGAAATCCAAGTCAATATCGGGCATCGAGATACGCCCGGGGTTCAGGAAGCGCTCGAACAGCAGGTTGTGATGAAGCGGGTCCACCAGAGCAATCTCGAGGACATAGGCGACGATGGAACCTGCCGCGGAACCGCGCGCGTTGTACCAAATACCGTTTTCTCTGGCATGACGACACAGGTCCCAAACGATGAGGAAGTAAGCGTCGAAGCCCATGTTGTGAATGACGCCCAGCTCATAATCGAGTCGCTCGCGGACCTGAGGACTGTTTGCGCGTTCCCCATACCTCTTCCTCGCCCCCTGCTCGCACAAGTGACGGAGGTAAGACTGCGCCGTGAATCCTGCCGGCACCGGGAAATCGGGCAGGTGATAGCCTTTGAAGCCCAAATCCACATGACAGCGTTCGGCAATCAGAAGCGTGTTACTGAGCGCCTCGGGCACTTCCGCAAACAGTTGACTCATTTCCTGCGGCGTGCGCAGGTAGTATGAGTCGTCGGTCATGCGCATACGATCTTTATCGTCCAGGGCGGCATTCGTTTGGATGGCAAGCAGAATATCCTGATAACGCGCGTCGCTTTGGTTGATGTAATGCACGTCGTTGGTGGCGACGAATTTCGCCGAATACCGCGCCCCCAGTTCGACCAGTTTGCGGTTCAGTTCCGTGATTTCCTTGATGTTGTGCTGCTGTAACTCGACGAAGAAGCGGTCGGGACCAAAAACATCGTAATACCAATTCATGCGGCGGACGGCTTCTTCGGGCTTTTCCTCCAAAAGCAGCCGCGGAATCTCAGCCGACATGCACCCGGAAGTGCAAATCAACCCCTCGGAATGAGCCGCCAGGAATTCATGGTCAATGCGCGGGTAATAGTAGAACCCATCCAACTGCGCGGCGGAAGAGATTTTGAGCAGGTTCTTGTATCCCGTCTCGTTCTCTGCCAGCAGAAGCAGGTGGGAGGAGGTGCGGTCGAGTTTGGCGTCGCGGTCGCGCATGGTACGCGCCGCCATATAAGCCTCCACGCCGATAATTGGCTTGACGCCCGCCTCGGTCGCCGCCTTGTAAAAATCCATCACGCCAAACATCGTGCCATGGTCGGTGATCGCCACCGCCGGCATCTCCAATTCTTTGACGCGTTTGATCAGCTTCTTGATATTCGAGAAGCCGTCGAGCAGGGAATATTCGGTATGTACGTGAAGGTGGGCAAAACTCATGGTCAGACAGCCTGAGGGTCAAATAGCCGCCGGGAAACTTGGCGGGGGTCCTTTTCCTGGCAACTATGGGACGAAAAAGATTATAGCACGTGTGTTCGGCTATGAAGTCAACGACATGCTTAAAATATCCCCCTCTGCGCCTGCGCAGTCAAGGAATTCACGACAGCTGAAACCAACAACAAAATACTTTATCGCTCTATCCAAAAACCTTGCCACGGATTTCACTGATTTACACGGATTGCCAAGGAACATCAGTGAAAATCCGTGAAATCTGTGGTTAAAGATGGTGAGCCTGTCAATCATCCCGCCAGAAACGGGAGAGCCCTAAAAACAAAATCCTCCCAGCGGAGGATTGGATGATGAGCGCGCAGAGATTCGAACTCTGAACCAATGGCTTAAAAGGCCACTGCTCTGCCGTTGAGCTACGCGCCCTTGCGAAAGCGGTCTGCATTCTATCACGGGAAAGTATCACCGTCAACGTAAGAGGCGCACGCAACACGGCGTCCATCGAGGCGGAGGTTCTATGGCTGAAATCATACACGTAAACGAGAAAACATTTCAAAGCGAAGTGCTGGAAACCGATAAGCCTGTGCTGGTGGACTTTAGCGCCGTCTGGTGTCAGCCCTGTAAAATGCTGGACCCGGTGGTTCAGGAACTGGCGGGCGAATGGGATGGAAAGGTCAAAGTGGTGAAAATTGACGCAGACGAAAACCCCAACCTGGTCATGAAATATGGCGTAATGGGCATCCCCACCCTGCTGTTCATCAAGGGCGGCGAGGTCAAAGAGCGTGTGACCGGTTACATGCCCAAGGAAAAACTGATTGCCCACTTCCGTCCCCACTTCAACTAAAATATCGTTGCCAAAGGACGCCGCCAATTGGCGGCGTCCTCGTTTTCATCCATCCCGCATCAACCGATCGAGTTCGTCGAAATCCACACGGGAGGTGAGGTCCAAACTCAACGGCGAGACGGACACCCAGCGCTTTTTGCGCAAAACATACACATCGGTATCCTGCGGCTCATCTTCCAGCCTGCCAGCCTGACGATAGCCAATCAGGGCAGGTTCGCTCCACGAGCGTCTCTGCGGTGCGACCGGTTCATAGTATCGCTGACGGGAAACGCGCGTCAACTGCCAGGGGGTCTCCGGCGTCGCCCCCCAAGGGACATCCACTTTCAACAAATCCACATCGGCAGGGAATTTCTTTTGCAGGAGTAACCCTGCAAAATATTTCGCAAAGCCGGCGGCAACCGAAAAATTGACATCCTCGGAATAGGACAGGTGATACTTCGAATCGGTCTCCAAAGAGACAGCCAAGGCTGGAATTCCCAGCGAGGCGGCTTCCATCGCCGCTCCGACCGTGCCTGAGATGGTGATGCCCGAAGCGACATTTTCCCCATAATTGATGCCCGACACAACCAAATCCGGTTTGAACTTCAGGACTTCCAACACACCATGCAGGACTGCCTGAGCAGGACTTCCGCCCACGGCAAACACGCTCCATTCCTGACCGTTGACCTGCACCCGCTCCTCCTGCACGATCCCATCGGACGTATTCGGCAGGCTGCGCCCCATGCCCGAGGATTGGTCGCGCGGTGCGGCAACCGTGACAAATCCCAGCTCCGAGAGCGCGGCAGCGGCTGCCCACAAACCGGGAGAACGGATTCCATCATCGTTTGTCAAGAGTATTTGTGCTTTTCCCATGTGGCTTGATTCGGTTTAGTGAGTTTAACGAAAAGGAGCGGGGTCTCCGCTCCTGATTGAACCAGCGCCCTCGGCGCGACTCGAACACGCGACCTATTGCTCCGCAAGCAAGCGCTCTAATCCACTGAGCTACGAGGGCAGGCAGGGCAGTATTCTATCTCAAATAAATTTGACGGTCAAGTGGTGTTTAAAAAAAGAGCGTCTAAAAGAATGGGCTAAAGATTTTTCTGCCACAGAGCTCACAGGGACCCCTGAGAAAAATCTCAAAATCTCTGCGCTCTCTGTGGCTAAGCCCACGACATTGAACACTCCATCAAAAACCGTTGGCGTTGACCAAATTGAGAAATTCCGGCACAAGACGAGGGTCGAAGTGTTTGCCGGCTTGATTTTCGATGTAGTGAATGGCATCCTGTTTTGCCCACGCCTTGCGGTATGGACGGTCGGACGTGAGCGCTTCGTACACATCCACGAGGGCAAACAGGCGCGCCGAGAAGGGAATCTCTTCGCCGCCCAGATGATCGGGGTAGCCGCTGCCATCCCATTTCTCATGATGCCAGTGGGGAATTTCGGTGGCTTTTTCGAGATATTTGATGGGCGAGAGCAGGTCCACCGCATATTTGGGGTGCTGGCGCATGATTTGCCATTCATCCTGATTGAGTGGAGCCGGCTTGAAGAGGATTTCATCGGGTATCGCCACTTTACCGATGTCGTGCAGTGTGGCTCCGCGGCGAATATGAAGCAGGTCGGAATCTTTCACGCCCAGGAGGGTGGCAAAGCGGGTGGTGAGGTCGGTCACGCGCCGGGTATGTCCTTCCGTTTCCTTGCCGCGCAAATCCAGCGCGCGCGACCAAGCGTCAATCGTGGCGTTGTACGCCAGGCTCAATTCAAAATTGGCTTTTTGCAATTCCTTGAACATCATGGCACTGTCTATGGCGATGGCAGTCTGCCCGGCGATGATGTTCAGGAAGTCCATCCAGTCTTCATCGGCGTGGAGCGGCGAGCGATGAAAGATTTCCAGCACGCCCAACACCCGCCCCTTGGCAATCAGCGGCACCCCGAAATAGACGATGAATTTTTCGCTGGGAAACAAAGGCAGGCGCTCGAAGTCGGTATTGCCTTTTGTGAGATCGGAAATGGTTACGATTCTGCGTTCTAATGCGACTTTGCCGGCATGTCCCTGCCCAGGTCTGAGACGGGTGTGCTGGAGAATGTTGGTGCGAAACCCCTTGCCGGCAGCGTAGGTCAACTCGTTTAGTTTTGGATCGAGCAAAAGGACATCGGCGGCATCCACGCGTAGGGTTTCGATGACGCGATCGAGCAAAATGGACAGGAGCAGGTTCAGGTCCAGCCCGGAGGCGATGGCAAAATCTATGGAGCGCAGAGCGCTGATGCGCTGTAACTGCCGCTTGAGGCGGTATTCGGTTTGTTTGTATTTGGTGATGTCGCGGGCAGAGAGGATCAGTTGTGAGTTCGAGGCGCCGACCAGCCTGGCGTCGAACCACAATTCGCGTCCTCCCAGCATGAGGGGAAATTCGAAGGAGGCTGGTTTGGTTGGCTGCCGCTGTTCAGAGAGATATTGCCTGAGTCTGTCTCTTGCTTCGGTAGATAAAATGTCATTCAACCCCTTACTGTGGACTTGTTCACAGGCTTCGGAGTAGGCAGCCGAGTCGCCAAAACGGCAATCGAGGATGGAACCTTTTTCGTCCACGACAAAAAGCAGGTCGGCGAACACCTGCAGGGAATCTCCGAGCCTTTGTTCATCCAGCGACAGATCCAAGTGATTCACTCCGTCCAAATCAGGAAGGTCCTTGGGAATCAGGCGATCCTCCTGCCAGAAAACGTGAAGAGGCTCGTATGAAAGGGTCAGTATGCTCATCTTCACAATCTCGACAGTTCGTATCACCCAACGCCAAAGAACCGTCCAGACCAGCGGACGCGGGGCGCAGTGATTCCCTTGTCACTGCGTCCCCATTCCGCCGCGTCACCTGGTCTGACATCAGCCGGCAAGCCGGGACTGATGATCTTTTCAGGGTTACAATGCCTTGAGCGCCTGGTTGACCTTTTGGGCAAAGTCGGTCAGGTTACTGGCACGCACATTGCTGATGATTGTGCGTTCCTGGTCGGTGAGAGCAAAGGTCTGTCCCAGGTAGCCGCCCGCCAGCGCCATTTCCGGTTCACGCAGCAGTTTCTCGCGAAACTGGCTGTTGACAATGGCTGCGGTGAAAACACGATGGATGCCGGAACGGTCCATGGTGGGTCTTTGGTAGTCGTGAGAAGTAAGGGGCCGGGTTTCCAGCGTGAGAAGTGCCATTGGGGTCTCTCTAGCGCCAGGCTCGTTAAAAATTACCGAACCGGACCAATGCTGCCGTCGGTGGGACCCTGGACGACAATGGCGACAAAGAGCGCAAGGGCAAGATGGGCAAACTGAAGGTAGCGGCGGTCAATCTTGCTGACGAAGCACACGAGTTGGGCGAGTTGGTTGTTCATGAAACACCTCTTTCTTTCGGGTTTGAAGTTGACAGCATAATATATCCCCCCAGGATGCAAAACAGGATGCAAAAAAAGCGCTCTAAACTGGATAGAGGGTGCGAAACACCCCAAATACAGAAGATATGCCCGAAAAAATCGGGCATTACCCCCATATATACTGGCTCGTGAATCATCAAGTGAAACGCCTAAAACGCCAATTGCCGATAGATTTTTTCCGTTTCTGCCGAAACGGGAACCCCCAATTCCTGCATCGCTTCCCTGCAGGCTTGGTAGCGGCGTACAACGGCGGGACGGTCCCCCAATGCCGCAAGAGCGCGCATTTCGATTTGATAGATGGTTTCGTGAAAACGGTTATGCCTGAGCGCCCGATGACAAATAGAAAGGCATTGTTCCAGTTGATTAGCATCCAGGTACAAGTACGCTAACTCTTCGAGCGCGGCGGCATACGCCTGCTTCAGCCTTTCTCTCTCCGTCACTGCCCAATCGCCGGCGACATCCTCCAGATAGGGACCACGCACCAGGTCCACAGCCTTTTGTAAGTGTTCGATGCGCGTCAAGAGGTCTGAGGTTTTATGCGCCCGTTGTACATGGGAGTCGAACGCCTCCACATCATACTCATAATCCAAGTCGCGGTTGAAGCGGTAATATTCCTCTTCGAACACGATGACATCACGTCCCACAGCGCGCCGCAGGCGGTAGATTTCGTTCTTGAAGCGTTTTTTCAATCCCAGGGAGTCCTCAACTTCGGGCCAAAGCGCCCAACCAATCTGTTCTTTTGTGACCGCCTCCTGACGATAGAGAAAATAGAAGAACAGGTCGCGCACCGATTGCGTGCGCCATTGAGACATGGTCACAAGGCGGCCGCTAACGCTGACTTCCGGAATTCCAAATGCGCGAATCATGAGCGTGGCGGAAGGCACTTGAATATAACTGGTATGCCGCCGCAAGGTTCGGCGGATGGCTGGCAGTTTCGAGTTCAAGCGCTGCGCCTTTTCGATCAGGCTGTGCAGGCGGCGTTCCAGCAGAGCATCACTCTGATGAAATCCTGTCAGCCAGGGGAGCGCCTGTCGCACGACCACAAGCAGCGTATGATGAGGGGAAGTGTTGGCAGAGAGCAATTCCTGCACTTCGCTTCGCGCTTTTTCTTTTTCACCCGCCGCATCATAAGCCGCCGCCAGCCAGATCGCGCTCGCTTCCGCTTCCAAGTTCCGTCCATCTCGAATGAATAGGCGTTTGGATTCATCCAAAAATAACATTGCTTGTTTCTCTTCTCCCTTGAAGAGATGATACTTTCCCTGAAACAGCGCCCATAACCCCTGCTCATATACCGACTGACTATCTCGAATCTGTTCTTGAAATTCCTGAATGATGTACTCTGCTTCTGCCAGTTTTCCCTGTGCAAGTGCCAGGCTGCCTCTGGCAATGACCAAATAATTGGCAATGTACTGTCCCGGCAGGTCGCCCGCCACCGCCTCCGCCTGGACATACGCCTGGGAGGCGGCGTCGAAGATTTCCACTTCGCTGTACAAGTCGCCCAAACCGGCAAGGATGAGGGCTTCGGTGCGGGGGTTGCGGCTTTTGCGGGCGCAGGCTAACCCCAGTTCAAAGGTTTCCGCGGCAAGTTCATACTCGCCCGACTGATGATACAACACAGCCAGGTTGTTCAAAATATCTGCCTGGTAAAAAACATCGCCTTCTGCCTGCTTGATTTGCAGGGCTTTTTGATAAGAAGTCCGCGCAGAATGAATGTTGCCCAGCGTATGATACACCAGCCCCGTCTCCATCAACACGATGGGGATTCGTGCAGTTTCCTTCATGACAGAATAAAGCGACAAGGAATGCTCCAGCGCTTCGATTGCCTGACGAGGGTTTCCCAGTCGGAATAGACACAACCCTTTCAAACGCAACGCCTCCGCATGATAAAACTGCAAGGAAACATCTGATGCAGAGAGCCGCAAAGCCTGTTCAATATCATCCAGCGCAGATGAATAATTTCCTAACAAACGAAGCGTATTGGCGCGGCGGATGAGGGCAACGGTCAACCCTTCCACCGACTCCGTCTGGCGGAAGAGGGAAACCGCCTTGTCCAGCAGTTCTTTCGATTCCTGCAACTTACCCTTGACGGCAAGGATGGGACCCTGCAAAGAAATCAGACCAGGGCGGGTGTGGAGCATGGCAGGCGGCAGGCTGTTGATCCAGCCTTCCAAAGTAACCAGCGCATTTTGCAACATCGGCGTGCCGGCATGTTCGATGACCTCTGCCAGCGCCTCGAGGTCATTCAGTTCGCGGCAGGTATGGTAGGCTTTTTCCCATTCGCCCAGTTTCTCGTAGGCTTTCACCATCTGCTCCAGAATGGGGCGCACCTCGTGAGGACGTTCCTCGCGCAGACGTTTTTGCAGGAACTCCCGAAAGAGCGGATGATAGCGCAGCCAGCGACCGTCCGAATCGAGCGGGAGGACGAACAGGTTCTTTTCGAGGATGAAGCTCATGAGGTCGTACCAGTTGGGCGGGTCCGGATAGAGCGGACCCAACACCATCGCGCAAAACTGGGCGTTGAATTCTTCTGGCAGGGAGGTGCGCAGGAGAAATTCACGGATATGGTGCGGCTGACGATCCAGAACCTGTTGACCGAGATAGGAAAAGGTATCCACCCCCGAAACGCGCGGCATGCCGGGCAGGTTGGAAAGCACCATGCCGGTGATCCAGCCGCCGGTTTGCGCCACGAATTCCCGCGCGGTTTCATCGGAGAGGCTCTGGCGATAGTTCTGGGCGTAGAGCGCCTGAAGTTCAACGGGCTGAAACGCCAAATCTATGTGGCTCAGCCCCGCCACCTGTTCGCGGGCGATCATGAGGGTGACATCGGGCAGGGAGGGCAGGGTGCGCGAAGAGATGATGACGTGACAGTTTTCGACGACCAGGTTGAGAAAGCGATTGACCAGCGAGGAGATGACCGGCACGTCATCGAGCAGATGGAAATCATCCAGGATCAGGAGGAAGTCTTCTTCGACATTGTCGTAGATTTCGTTGGTGAGCAGGACGAGAATTGCTTCCATGTCATGCTCGATGGAATTGGAACGCCGCAGGCGGCTGCGGGAAACCTCCCCCACCTTGGGAAAGCGTTCAGAGATGCAGGCAATCAGGTAGGCGAAAAATCGTTGAGGGTCGTGGTCGAGCGGATCAAGCGAGAGCCAGCAGACCGGCATTTCGACATGGTGAGCCAGGTCAACCAGCAGGGAGGTCTTGCCGTAACCGGCGGGCGCCGAGAGCAGGATGAGTTTGTTGTCGAGGAGAGACTTCAAACTTTCCAGCAGACGCGGGCGAGAGAGCAGGTCGGCGCGGCGGCTGGGAACGACGATCTTGGTTTTGCTGATGGGAATGGGCGGGGGCATAGCGCGGATGAACCTGTTCCTATTTTACTGACTTATAGGATTTTTTCATCTGATGTTTGTCTCATTCGAGCGACAAATTCCAAGATGCCCAACAATACAGAGCCAAACAGGCAGACGGTCGAAAACGTCCGCCTGCGCCCAAAGGGATGACGAACCGCTGATTGTTATGAACGCAGCACGTCCAGCATCCTGGCATGGATGCCCGGCGCTGCGGCGACCACCGATTGAGGCGGGGAAATATAATCCGCCTCACCGCGGACGTTGGTCACACGTCCTCCCGCTTCTTCGCAAATCAGCCCGCCTGCGGCGACATCCCAAGGCTTGAGCGCCAGTTCCCAGAAGCCGTCGAAGCGCCCCGCTGCCACATAGCACAGATCCAGTGCGGCAGAACCGAGCCGGCGCACGCCCTGGGTCATCTTGGCGAACTTCACGAAGTTGGCAAAATTGTCCTGTTCGGTGTTCCAGGCGTCGTAGGGAAAGCCGGTCACCAGCAGGCTTTTTTGCAGGTCAGTGACCGCAGACACTTTGAGCGGGCGTCCATTGAGCCAGGCGCCCTTGCCGCGTTCCGCCAAAAACATCTCGCCGCGCATCGGATCATAGACGGCGCCCAGGCTCACGGTCCCGTGAGAAGCGTAAGCAATGGAAACGCTGAAGATGGGAACGTGATGGGCGTAATTCACCGTCCCGTCCAGCGGGTCAATGTACCAAATATGGTCGTTGTTTCCCTCAATAACCCCGCTCTCTTCCGAAAAAATATGATGCGAGGGAAAGTCTCTGCGCACCTCCCCCAGCAGGAACGCTTCGGATTGATGATCCACCTCGGTGACCAGGTCAATCACTCCCTTGTAATCCACCTTGTGGTCTTTGTTGTAACCCTCGCGCAGGATGTCACCCGCCCGGCGGGCAAGCGTTTCGAGATAAGTCAGTGTGGGCAGCATGGAAAATGACCTCAAACATCGTCCCGAAGGCTGGACAAACAGGAGACCTTCGGGACGTTCTATGGCAGGCAGGCGTCCTTCTTCACAAGAGAAGGGCGCGATTCACTTTTTCAACGCTTCGATGGTATTGTAAATATCGTAGAGTTCCGCCTGGATCTCGTCGCGGTCGCGCATGGACTGTTGCAGCAGCGCCTCAAAAGCGGGCTTTTGGTCCGGCGGGAGCGTGGGAAGCAGGCGTTCGGCGCGCGCAATTTGCGAATTTTTGTGGCGCAGTTTGTCTTCCAGGCGCGTGCGGTAGCCGTTGTAGAACTTTTCCATATCGAGCGGCTGAGGCTGGGTAAACGGCTGCTGCGTCACCAACTCTGCTACAGTGAGCAGAAAGTCTTCGGTGTCAATCGGCTTTTCCATGAAACGCGCCGCTCCCAGGCTCAAGGCAAACTGCTTATCTTCCGGCGTCACATAGGTTGCCGATAAAAACACCACCGGGATGGAGCGCGTCTCCGGATTGATGCGCAGTTTTTGGACAAAAGCATACCCATCCATCTTGGGCATCAGAATGTCGGTGACGATCAGCACCGGGCGCGTTTTGGCAACCACTTCCAGCGCCTCTGCGCCGTTGCGCGCCGTAATCACCGAATAGCCTTTGAACCGCAGGGTGACCTCCAGCAGTTCCAAAACATTCGGCACATCTTCCACAATCAGGATGGGACCATACGAAGTCGTCATGATGCTATTGTAGCCGCATTCGGGATGCGAAACAAGCCCGCATCGCTCTTAACACGGACCTGCCACTGTCCGAATTGCTGTTTCCACGCTGAAGCCTTTCCTACCCACCCCACACCCGCGACCCGAGCGCCGAACAGATGAACTGCACTGCGGCAATGGCGGTTTGGTTCTGCACGTCGAGGATGGGGTTGACCTCCACCATGTCCATGCCGATGAGTTTGCCGGTCTCGGCGATGACCTCGCAGGCAAGGTGCGCTTCGCGGTAGGTCAGCCCGCCGGGCACGGGCGTCCCCACGCCGGGCGCGTGGCGCGGATCGAGGGAGTCCATGTCGAAGGAGAGGTAGATGCCGTCCACGTCGCGGCTGACGCGCTGGATGGCTTTCTCGAGCGCGGCAACCATGCCGATGCGGTCAATCTGCTCCATGCTTTGCACCATCACGCCGGCTTCGCGCAGGTTGCGCTTTTCACCCGGGTCGAGGTCGCGCGCCCCAATGATGGCAACCCGCTTCGGGTCGAGGACGGGAGGCGTTTCGTCCCAAAGTGAGACAAGGCGCGGGTCGCCCATTCCGCACAGGGCGGCGAGGGGCATGCCGTGAATGTTGCCGGAGGGAGTGGTTTCGGCGGTGTTGAAGTCGGCGTGGGCATCCACCCAGATGACGCCGAGTTTGCGGTGTTTCGCCGCGCCGCGAATGGAACCGACCGAGAGGCTGTGGTCGCCGCCCAGCACCAGCGGGAAATGTCCCGCCTGGATGGAGGTTGCCACTGCGCCCGCGACGCGCCGCCCCATGGGGATGATGCAGTCAATGTATTTGAGTTTGGGGTCGGTGATGCGGCACATTTCTTGGAGGGGCACTTCGATGTTGCCCTTGTCCTCGATGACGTAGCCGAGGTCTTCCAGTTTCTGGTGAAGGTGGGCATAACGAATGGCGCTGGGACCCATGTCCACGCCGCGGCGGTCTGCGCCCAGGTCAATGGGCACACCGATGATGTCAATTTGCATGATTGTCTCCAAAGTTTTTAACTCACTTTACGCAGTTTTCTCGTAGCGCGACACATTGTCCCTGCAAGGGGGTTCATGTCGCCCGAAAACGCGAGATAAATCTCGCGCCACCGCGTAACATGAGTTTTTAACACAAAGGACACAAAGTCCACGAAGTGCAAACCTTTGTGATCTTTGTGTCCTTTGTGTTTAATTTCTTATGCCGTGCGGTAATAGCCTACATCCACCGAATAGACCTGCCCGCGCTTGATGACCTGGCGGACGAGGTTCGTCCCATAGCGGTAGCCGAGGTGACGGTAATCCGGCACGGACAGGATGAGCATGTCCGCCTGTTTGCCGGCTTCGATGGAGCCGATGGTATCGGCGCGGCGGATGGCGTGTGCGGCGTTGATGGTGGCGGCGGCAATCGCTTGGGCAGGAGTCAGTTTCATGTAGCGGCATGCCAGCGCAATCGCCATCTGCATGGATTCATTCCACGAGGTGCCGGGGTTGCAGTCAGTGGCGAGGGCAAGGATGGCGCCGGCTTCGATGAGTTTGTGTGCGGGGGTGTAATCGCACTCGGCGAGTCCAAAGGGCGTGCAAGGCAGGGCGACAGCCACCGTATCCGATTTGCCCAGCGCGGCGATGTCGGCATCGGAGGTCTTCACCAGATGGTCGGCGGAGGCGGCGCCCAACTCCACCGCCAGCGAAGCGCCGCCGAGGTTGTCGAACTCGTCAGCGTGGATTTTGAGCGGGAATCCCAGCGAGCGGGCTCGGGTCAGGATTTGACGCGATTGTTCGAGGGTGAAGGCTTTGTTCTCGCAGAAGACATCCACAAAGGGCAGGGGCAGGCGCGGGGCGTGAGTCTCCCACCATTCTTTGAGGAGAGGCAGCATCGTCTCGCAGACGAGGTCGGTGTAACCTTGCGGGTCGTCGCGGTATTCGGGCGCGATGGCGTGTGCGCCGAGGAAGGTGAAGGCAAGGTCGAGGGGCGTTTCGTCGTCGAGGGTGAGCAGGGCTTTGAGCAGGCGCAGTTCGGTGGCGGTTTGCAGTCCGTAGCCGGTCTTGGCTTCGACGGTCGTCGTGCCGTGTGCGAACATACGCAGAAGACGCGGACGGGTTTGGGCGATGAGCGACTCGATGGAGGCGGTGCGCGTCGCACGGACCGTGGAGAGGATGCCGCCGCCCTCAGCCAGAATCTCCAGATAGGGCTTGCCTGCCATCTTCTTCTCGAACTCGTCCGCGCGGTCGCCGCCCCAGATGACGTGGGTGTGAGGGTCCACGAAGCCGGGCATGAGGACGCAACGGTTGGCGTCGAGGGTAGGTTCGTTGGGGTAGGAGGCGCGGAGTTCAGCGGTTGTGCCTACCGCAACGATTTTTTCATCGCGAACCACAACAGCGCCGTCTTCGATGATGCCAAGCGTGCCGAGGGCGCGTCCACGCTGGGGTCCGCCGGCAAGGGTGAGGAGTTGGGAGGAGGAATGAATAAGCATGGTCGTTAGAGAAGGTAATCCGTGGAGAATTAATCACTGAGGTTACGTACCGTCCCGAAGGTTTGGCTGGAAAACAGGCACAATTTGCGAGAAACTTCGGGACGTTTCGCGTAAGGTGAGTTAATCAAGCAATCAGCGGCTTGGATGATGCAATTTAATCACAGCAGGAAGCAGATGAGCGCGAGATAAATCTCGCGCCACTGCGTAAGATGAGATCGTGTTTCTTCGCGAACTTTGTGGAGCAGCGAGTTAGGTCGGATACAGCCTAATATTTCACTGCGCTCAACTGCCGCAATTTGTCCATTTTGTGAGTGGCGATGATCTGGCGCACAGTGCCGGTCATTCCGCGCACGACGAGGGAGTCGGTGCTGGCGCTGGTGCCGAAGTAGCGCACGCCTTTGAGCAGTTCGCCGTCGGTGATGCCGGTGGCGGTGAAGAAGACATCTTCAGAGGAGACCAGGTCGTCCATGGTGAGGATTTTGTCGAAGTCGTAGCCGGCTTCGCGTCCGCGGCGCAGTTCGTCTTCATCGCGCGCGTATAACTTTCCCTGAATTTCGCCGCCCATGGCGCGCAAGGCACATGCCGCAATCACGCCTTCGGGCGTGCCGCCGATGCCCATCAGCACATCCACGCCGGAGTTGGGCCAGGCGGTCATCAGGGCGGCGGCAACGTCGCCGTCGGGGATGAGGCGGATGCGCGCGCCGGCTTTGCGGATTTCGGCAATCATCTCTTTGTGGCGGTCGCGGTCGAGGATGATGACGGTCAGGTCTTCCACGTCCTTTTTCTTGGCTTTGGCGATTGCCCGCAAATTTTCGGTGATGGATTTTTCGATGTTGATGACGCCCTTTGCCTCAGGACCGACAGCCAGTTTGTTCATGTAAACGAAGGGTCCCGGGTCGAACATAGTGCCGCGCGGCGCGACAGCCACCGTGGAAAGTGAATTCGAGCGTCCAAAGGCGAGGGGGCGGGTGCCGTCAATGGGGTCCACAGCCACATCCAGGTCCATGCCGGAGCCGTTGCCCACGATTTCGCCGTTGTAGAGCATGGGGGCGTTATCCTTTTCACCTTCGCCGATGACGATGACGCCGTTCATATCAATGGTCTGGAGGACGGTCCGCATCGCATTGACGGCAGCCTGGTCTGCCGCCTCTTTATCGCCCCGCCCCATAAAACGACCCGCCGCGAGCGCCGCCGCTTCGGTCACACGCACCAGTTCGAGCGCGAGGTTTCTGGTGGGGTCTTTGGTGATGTCCATACGCCTCCTTACAGGATGAAATATTGGATGAGGAAATAGCCGAGGGCGGCGCCCCAAATCCACGAGTCGATGCGGTCGAGGAAGCCGCCATGACCGGGGAAGATGTTGCTCGAATCTTTCATGCCGCTCTGACGTTTGAACATGCTCTCACCGAGGTCGCCAAGCGGAGAGAGCGCGCCGATGACCAGCCCCAGCAGGGCGCCCTGCAGAGGGGTAATGAAGCCGCCCAGCGGTTGAGGTCCGAGGGAAGAAAAGGCATACGCAAAGAACGCGCCGACGAGAACGGCGGTAAAGATGCCGGCAAAGTAACCCTCCCAACTTTTCTTGGGGCTGAGGCGGCGCGTCATTTTGTGTCTGCCATACGCCGCGCCAATAGAGTAACCGCCGGTATCCGCCGCCCACACCAGCGGCAGAATGAGCATGAACCACCACACCCCCATTTCATTGCTGACGAGACTGCGCAGGTCGAGCAGGTAGGCGCCAATCCATCCCAGATAGACGATGCCCGCCACCGTCACGCCAAAGTCCACGGCGGCGTGATCGCGCCCGCGCTCAAACGCGACGAGGTGAGCGGTCATGGCAATCAGGATGACGGCAACGAACACAGGGACGGAGGCTTCCGGAAAAAAGAAGCGTGCAGTGACCAGCACCAGCACGCCTCCAATCGTAACCGTTTCATTTGGTTCGTGATTCACAGCCCGATACAAGCGGACGTATTCCCACGCCCCGCCGACGAGAAAGATTCCCATGACCAGAAAATAAAACCAGCCGCCGTAAATGATGGCGGGCAATCCCACCGCCGCCATTCCTAGTGCTGTCAATGTCCGCCTAAGCATTGGATGCCTCGAACTCCTTGGATGAAACCTTGCCAAAACGGCGGTCGCGCTGGGCAAATGCTTCGAGAGCACGGCGATATTCCTCCTGGTCGAAATCGGGCCAATAGGTGGGCGTGACATACCATTCGGAATATGCCGCCTGCCAGATGAGGAAGTTGCTGACGCGCAGTTCGCCGGAGGTGCGGATGATGAGGTCGGGGTCGGGGACGCCGGCGGTGTAAAGATACTGACTGACAAGTTCGTCGGTCACCTGTTCGGCGGGGATTCCGTCGCGGATGATTTTTTGGATGGCGTGGACGATTTCGTCACGCCCGCCATAGTTGAAGGCAACGTTGAGTACCAGGCGGTCGTTGTTTTTGGTAAGTTCGATGGCTTCAAGCACTTTTTTTTGCAGTTTGGGAGAAAGGCGTTCAAGCCGCCCAATATGGCGCAATTGGACGCCTTCGGCATGAAGTTCGGCAAGTTCCTTGTCGAGTACATCTTCAAGGATGGACATCAATCCGCGCACTTCTTCGAGGGGGCGTCCCCAGTTTTCGGTGGAGAAGGCGTAAATGGTGAGGTATTTGACCCCGAATTCCACAGTGGAGCGGATGACACGGCGCAGGTTTTCGGTGCCTGCTTTGTGACCGGCAAGGCGCGGCAAGCCGCGTGAAAGCGCCCAGCGTCCGTTGCCGTCCATGATCATGGCAACGTGGCGGGGGAGTTTTTCGGGAGGAATGTTGAGGGAGGATGTCGGCATTAAGTACGAGTGTGCGGGGCGTTGTCCGCCTACACTTCCATGATTTCCGCTTCTTTTTTCCTGCCCTGCTCGGCGATTTCCTCGATGAATTTATCGGTCAGTTTTTGAAGGTCTGCCTCGCCGCGTTCGAGTTCATCCTCGGAAATGAGTTTTTCCTTTTCGAATTCGCGCATGTCGTTGAGGGCATCGCGGCGGATGTTGCGGATGGCGATGCGCGCCTCCTCGAGGCGGTGATGCATGTGTTTGACCAGTTCGCGGCGGCGTTCTTCGGTGAGCGGAGGCAGGTTGAGGTGGAGGGCTTTGCCGTCGCTGTTGGGGGTCAGCCCCAGGTCCGAGGCGAGAATCGCTTTTTCGATGGCTTTCAGGGTGGAGGCGTCGAAAGGCTTGATCATCAGGGAACGCGGCTCGGGAACGCTGATGGAGGCAAGCTGCTGGAGAGGCGTGGGCGTCCCGTAATATTCCACCTGCAGGCGTTCGACGAGGGCGGGGCTGGCGCGTCCGGTGCGGATGCCTGCCAGGTCGTCGTGCAGAACAGAAATGGCGCCTCGCATACGGGTTTCGGCGTCGTTGAGGATATCTTTTATCACCACAATCTCCTGAATTTGATGTGAAGTTGAGTTAAGGACTCACCTTACGCGGTAGCGCGAGATTTATCTCGTGTTTTCAGGCGACATGAATGTCGCGCTACGAGAAAACTGTGTAAGGTGAGTTAAGGATACCCCAAAACGTTGAAATTTGCTATACAGCCATAACCGTTTCGAGAGCAAACGAGGAAATGTGAGAGTCTCTCAAAAGAAACGCAGGAGAGAAGCGCTTCTCTCCTGCGTTGGGGGGACAGTCTGTTTCAACTGTGAACGAGCGTGCCGACCGCCTCACCTCGCAGGGCGGCAAGCAAAGCGTTGGGGTCCCACAAGTTGACGACAAGGATGGGAATTTTGTTTTCCATGCAGTGGGTGATGGCAGTGCTGTCCATTACCTGCAGGCGGCGGTTGATGACATCAATGTAGGTGAGTTCGTCGAATTTTTTGGCGTCCGGGTTTTTCTTGGGATCGGAGTCGTACACGCCATCCACCTTGGTGGCTTTGATGACGACATCAGCGTCAACCTCGGTGGCACGCAGGGCGGCGGCGGTATCGGTGGAGAAGAAGGGGTTGCCGGTACCGGCGCCAAAGATGACCACGCGTCCCTTTTCGAGGTGTCGAATAGCGCGGCGGCGGATGTATGGTTCGGCAATGGCGCGCATTTCGATGGCAGACATGACGCGGGTGTACACACCCTCCCGTTCCAGTGCATCCATCAGCGCCATGGCGTTCATGACGGTGGCGAGCATGCCCATGTAATCCGCCGTGGAGCGGTCCATGCCGCGTTCGAGTCCCTGTTTGCCGCGCCACAAATTACCAGCGCCAATCACGACCGCAATCTCCAGTCCCAAATCATGCACTTCCTTGATGCGTTTGGCGATGGATTCGGCTTCGTCCACGTCAATGCCGAAGCCCGATTCGCCCGCCAGCGCCTCGCCGCTCAACTTCAAGAGAATGCGCTTGTATTTGAACTGACTCATTTTTTCTCCTACAGCATTGCAAGGTATAAAAATGACCAACCCGAAGGTTGGTCATTTCACTCAACTTTCCAAACGCTCGCCCAACTCCCATCGCTGGAAGCGGCGGACCAGGATATTTTCGCCGATGGCGCCCACCGCCTGCAAAATCAACTTTTCGATGGTGAGAGATTCATCGCGGATGTAGGGCTGACGCAACAGCACCACCTCGTCCTTGAATTTCTCGATGCGCCCCTGCACGATCTTTTCAGCGACGGCATCGGGTTTGCCTTCCTCTTTGGCGCGGGCGCGGGCGATTTCCGCCTCATGCTCCAGCACCTCGGCGGGAATTTCGTCCTCTTTGATGTAGCGCGGGGCGGCGGCGGCAATCTGCAGGGCGATTTCGTGCGCCAGTTCGCGGAATTTTTCGGAGCGGGCAACGAAATCGGTTTCGCAGTTGACTTCCACCATCACGCCCACGCGTCCGCCGCCGTGGGAGTACAGTTCCACCACCCCTTGAGAGGCTTCACGGTCGGCGCGTTTGGCGGCAGTTGCCATGCCTTTTTCGCGCAGCCAGTCCACAGCCTTTTGAAAGTCGCCGTTCGCTTCGGTGAGCGCCTGACGGCAGTCCATCACGCCGGCGTTGGTGGCGGCGCGCAATTCTTTGATCATTTCAGTCGTAATTTCCATCGGTCATTCCTTCTTTGCTGACAAATTACTCTTCAGTGCTTTCTTCGTCTTCGATCTCTTCTTCCAGGTCATCTTCAACGCGCGAAACGTTCAACTTCGCCAGTGTGGATTCGCCCAACAGGTCGCTTTCATCCAGTTCGTCGTCGAGTTCGACGCGGCGGGCGGGCTTGCGGACGGCTTTTTCCTCGCCGGCTTCCGCGGCGGCTTCGCGCACATCCAAATCTTCCTCCTTGCGCATCGCCTTGCCTTCCAGCACAGCGTCGGCAATCTTCCCCACCAGCAGTTTGATGGCGCGAATGGCGTCGTCGTTGGAGGGGATGACGTAATCCACGTTCTGCGGGTTGCAGTTGGTATCCACCAGCGCCACCACCGGAATGTTGAGCAGGTTGGCTTCATGCACAGCGGCTTCCTCCCTGCCCACGTCAATGACGAACAGCAGGTCCGGGCGGCGCTTCATCGTGCGCAAACCTTCCAGACGGGTCTGCAAGCGCACGATTTCGCGGCTGATCAACAACGCTTCCTTCTTGGTCAGGTGGCTCAATTCGTTGTTGTCGCGCATCTTTTCGAGGCGTTCCATCTCCTGAATGCGGGCGTAGATGGTGGGCCAGTTGGTGAGCGTGCCGCCCATCCAGCGCTCGGTTACATAGGGCATGCCGCAGCGGATTGCCTCTTCGGCAATCGTTTCCTGCGCCTGGCGCTTGGTGCCGACGAACAACACAATGCCGCCGTTCGCCACGGTGTCGCGCACCACATTGTATGCCTGATTCAACAGTTTGGAGGTCTGCTGAAGGTCAATGATGTGAATGCCGTTGCGCTCCGTGAAGATGTACGGCTTCATGCGGGGGTCCCACTTGTTCGTGCGATGCCCAAAGTGGACGCCGCTCTCCAAGAGGGCTTTCATGGAAATAACAGCCATGTTTCTCCTTATTGCCTGCCAGCCACGCGAGACGTTCTGTCTGCGTTTGGCAGATGAGTTTAGCGGGAATGGGTAACCCGCTCAGGGACGCTTGTTGCCCGTCCCAGGCAAGATGTGCGACGCCTTACGCGCCGCGGCGCGCATTATAACACAGGATTTGACCGGCTCCCGCTTCACGCCGACGGGAGATCTGTTGCCGTCTGAAATGCCTTATCCACCTCTGAAGGCTCGGCTGCAAGACCCTCGCAAGCATGCACCTCCCCTCCTCTGCAGGTTTGCGCAAGAGAGCGCAAACTACGCTGACGTGGTCATTGCACAAAAAAGCCCCGAACTACGTCGGGGCTGGAGTTGTTACACTACTGCGTTTTGACCGTACAACTGTTGTTTGATGTTCACCACGCGCTTTCGCAAATCGGTCTTGGTTTCGATTTCACTGGCGATCTTGTCAATGGCGTACATGACTGTCGTATGGTCGCGCCCGCCCAGCGCTTCGCCGATTTGCGGCAGGGAGGCATTGGTCTCCTTGCGCAGCAGGTACATCGCCACCTGACGCGGCTGGGCGACTTTCTGCGAACGGTCGCGCCCCAGCAGGGCATCCACCGAAATCTGCCATTCGCGCGCCACCAGTTCGATGATTTTTTCCGGAGCGACGTCGCTGCGCTGAGGAAGCAGGTCTGCCAGCGCCACCTCGACCAGGTCCGGGGTCAGGGAAGCGCCGCTCAGGTCGGCAAAGGCGAGGATGCGGTTGAGCGCCCCTTCCAGTTCGCGGATGTTCGACTGGACGCGTTCGGCAATCAATTCCAAAATTTCGTTGGGGACGCGGCGTCCCATGCGCTCGGCTTTGGCGCGCAGGATGGCAAGGCGGGTTTCCAGGTCCGGCGGCTGGATGTCGGCGGTCAGCCCCCACTCGAAGCGGGAGCGCAGGCGTTCCTCCAGCGTGACGAGCGCCTTGGGCGGGCGGTCGGAGGAGACGATAATCTGCTTGTCCTGCCCGTGAAGGGTGTTGAAGGTGTGGAAGAACTCCTCCTGGGTGGATTCTTTGCCGGCGATGAACTGGATGTCGTCCACCAGCAGGACGTCAATCGAGCGGTATTTTTCGCGGAACGCCTGGGTGGTGTGGGTGCGGATGGCGGTGATGAGGTCGTTGGTGAATTCTTCGGAGGAGACGTAAAGTACCCTCAGCCCGCGCGCCTGACAGGCGTTGCCGATGGCGTGCAGGAGGTGGGTCTTCCCGAGCCCTACCCCTCCATACAGGAACAGCGGGTTGTAAGCGCGCGCCGGCTTTTCCGCAACGGCAAGACAGGCGGCGTGCGCCAGGCGGTTGCCAGAGCCGACAACAAACGTGTCGAAGAGGTAACGGGGATTCAGGTTAGAGGCGCGTACAGGTCCTTCGTAAGCCTCCCCAGCCTCGGCGGAGGGATGAAGCGGGAGTTCGGGTGCGGTAGAAGCAGTTTCCTCGATCATCCCATCCGTTTCACTGCCGCGGACGACGAAGTGAACGTCCACATTTGAGTTGAAGATGCCAGCCAGCAGGCGGTTGATGGTGCCGGCGAGGCGGGTTTCGAGCCAGTCACGGGCATAAGCGTTGCGAACACTGATGGTGAGCGTGCTGTCCTTGTAGGAAACCGGCTGAGTATCCCGCACCCAGGTATCGAAGGATGCGCGCGGCATTTCCATTTGCAGTTGTCCGAGTACCGATTGCCATGCCTGTTCAGCGTTCATGATTGCTCCATTGCCATATTGATGAAACATGTCGAATTAATCCGCTTCGTCAGCGGCTTGTTTTACGGGGATTGGATTGAATACGTGTCTTACAGGGAGCGAAAGATGTGAGTGAGGCTCCACATCCTTTACATCAGCGTGCCACCATTCTAGCAGAGAGTCGGGGAAAATAACAACACGCAAAGCCTACGATTGTTTTAAAACATCGGCTTTTTTAAGGTCGCTCAACGTTAAAAATTTGGATGCGAAAATTTTTATACGCAGTTGGATATAGAACACTCGTTTCAGCCAAGTATCCTTCGGGAAGTTATCCACACCCCCATATATGGGGATGACCGGCAAATTGAGCCTCATGAATGCAGATATAAAAGCAGGTTGTTAAAAAACGTACTGTGAATGAATCATGAACAACAGGTTAACGAACCTCCGGTTTTTGTGATTCAAGATGAGAAAAACCCGGAAGGGTTCGTTTTATGGGTGTGTTTCGCGCGGGACCCATGCCAATACCGTCGTTCCCTCGTTGGGAGCGGAGGAAATTTCCACATCGCCGCCCACAGAACGCGCCCGCGTGCGCATGTTCGACAATCCATGACCGATATTGGCTTGCATGGCTTCCACATCAAAGCCTTTGCCGTCATCGTTGATCTCCATGAGAACGCGCTCGTCGGTCGTCCACAGGGCGATTTGGACTTTTTTCGCCCGAGCATGCTTCGCAGAATTGGCTAACGCCTCCTGGCAGATATGGAACAACGCCAAAACTTGGCTTTGCGGCAGGTCCTCCAGTCCCGAATCGGGTTCGGTGAGGTACACCTCTGCAAAGGTGTTGGCGCGATATTCAGCAATCAGGCGTTTAATGCCGCTCATCAAGCCGTCGTTCCCCAGTTGACGCGGACGTAAGTCCAAGATGTAGGAACGCAGATCGCGGATGGTTTGATTCAAGTCGTCAATGGCATGTTGGACGCGCCGCTTGGCGTCCTGCGGATCGGTTTCGATGGAGTGAAGAGCCCCCTCCAGCGACAACCCCACCCCATAAATGGACTGGATGATGCCGTCGTGCAAGTCCATGCCGATGCGCTGACGTTCCTCCAGCACAGCCAAGCGCCTGGCATTGGCGTGCAGGCGGGCGTTTTCGATGGCAAGTCCCGCCCAGTTGCCCACCGCCGCCATCATTTCGACGTTGCGGTCATCTATTGGTTCCCTGCCAAGCGTGGCGACGCTCATCACGCCCATCAGGTTATCGCCGGAAAGCAAGGGAATACACGCAATCTGACGGAATCCCGCCTTGACCACCGCCTCACGCAGGAAGCGGACATCGTTTGCCAGGTCGGTGCTGACCACCGGCTTGCGGGTCTCTGCCACGACGCCAACGTAGCCTTCCCCCATTTTGAAGACATTGCGCGTCCAAAAGGCTTCGGCGGCTTGCCCGCGGTGCAACACCATGCGCAGGGACTTGCCGTCCTCCTCCAGCAGGAAGATTTCGCCCGCCTCCACGCGCATGTAGTTCATCACCAGCCCGAGGGTTTTGTTCAGAATCTCGTCGAGTTCCAGGCTCGAGGTCAGGGCAGAAGCGATGCCGTTGAGCAGTGCCATGTCCACGTTGCGGCGCGTCAGGGCGATGTCCCGTTCCTTCAGTTGTTCGTACAAACGCGCGTTGGTGATGGCAGTGGCGGCATACGCCGCGAGCATCTGGATGATTTTCTCGTCGTCGGCGGTAAATTCGGGCGCGTCTTTCTTATTTGTGAGATAAATCTGCCCCAACTGGCGGTCTCCCGTGCGGATGGGTACGCCCAAAAATGACTGCATGGGAGGATGATTAGGGGGAAATCCCACCGAAAGCGGATGCTCCTTAATGACCGGCACACGCAGCGGTTCTTTGGCGTTCATCAACGCGCCAATCAGCCCCAGTCCGCGCGGCGGATGTCCAATGCGTTTGATTTCTTTCTCGGTCATCCCGACCGCAATGAATTTTTCCAGTTTGCCGTGTGTATCCAAAACCCCCAGCGCGGCATATTGCGCCTCTGCCTGTTCACACGCAACGGTTGCAATGCGCTCGAGCAGCGTTTCGAGCGAAACATCCTTTACCAGTTCAAGGCTTGCCTGATGCAGGGCAATCAACCGCTCCTGTAATTGTTCTCTCGTCAGCAGCATCTCAAAGACACCTCGTATTTCATTATCTCATATTATATGCCTGTAATGGCTACAAATCTGATAGATTTTGGCAGGGGAGTACAATAGAATAAACCCGCAAAGGTGAACCCATGACCACTTCCCGCATCTCTGGATTTTACAACATGACTCTCGAGGAGCGCCGCGCCAAACTGGCAGACGCCTCGCCTCTCACCCCGCCCGAACTTGCCGCGTGGACCTCAGGCGGACTCTCCGCCGAAGCCGCCGACCACATGATCGAGAACGTGGTCGGCTTGCACAGCCTGCCGCTGGGCATTGCGCTGAACTTCATGGTCAACGGGCGCGACGTGCTCGTTCCGATGGCAATCGAAGAGCCTTCGGTGGTGGCGGGCGCGTCGTTCATGGCGAAACTCGCCCGCGCCGGCGGCGGCTTTACTGCTACAACCACAGAACCGCACATGATCGGGCAGATGCAGGTCATCAACGTGGTCAACTTATATGAAGCGAAGTTGAAACTCTATGAGCATAAAGCCGAACTCCTCGCCGAAGCGGATTCAATTGACCCCGTCCTGAAAAAATTCGGCGGCGGCGCACGGGATTTGGAAGTGCGCGTCATCGAAGATTCGCCCATCGGCGGCTTTCTGGTGGTTCACCTCATCTATGATGTGCGCGACGCGATGGGCGCCAACGCGGTCAACACCGCCTGCGAACGGCTCGCCCCAAAGGTGGAAGCGATTACGGGCGGAAAAGTCCACTTGCGCATCCTCTCCAACCTGGCAGACCGGCGACTCGCCCGCGCGCGCTGCACCATTCCGGTCAAGGAATTAGCGTTTGAAACCACCACGCAAGATGGTATCTTGCGTTACAGCGGCGAAGAGGTGCGCGACGGCATCATCGCCGCCTATGCCTTCGCCGCCGCCGACCCTTACCGCGCCGCGACGCACAACAAGGGCATCATGAACGGCGTGGACGCGGTGGTCATTGCCACCGGTAACGACTGGCGCGCCATTGAAGCGGGCGCCCATGCCTACGCCGCCCGCTCCGGCAGATACACTTCCCTCTCCACCTGGGGCAAAGACGCGGACGGGAACCTCGTCGGCACGCTCGAAATGCCGATGGCGGTTGGAATCGTCGGCGGCGCGACCAAGGTCCACCCGGCTGCGCAAGCCGCGGTCAAACTGATGGGCGTGAAGACTGCCAGCGAACTTGCCGAAATCATCGTCTCGGTCGGTCTCGCTCAAAACTTGGCTGCACTGCGCGCCCTCGCCACCGAAGGCATCCAGCGCGGGCACATGTCCCTGCACGCGCGGCAGGTCGCCATTGCGGCAGGGGCGAGCGGAGAGTTGATCGAGAAAGTGGCAAGTCAGATGGTAGCAGAGAAGGTGGTGAGGATTGACCGGGCGGAGGAAATTTTGAAGGAATTGCAGGCTTGACGAACTTCCAAAAAGGTATATACTATTGATATATACTAAAGGAGATAAAATGGAAACTGCCAAACTCTTCCAAAATGGTAAAAGTCAAGCGGTGCGGCTCCCCAAAGAATTTCGTTTCGGAAGCGACCGTGTGTATATCAAGCGGGTTGGAAACGCAGTTGTGCTTCTTCCCTATCAAACGCCGTGGGATACCTTACTAAATAGCCTCTCGCTTTTCTCGGCAGACTTTATGAATGAACGAAATCAACCTCCTGTGCAAAATCGTGAGGCGGCATTTTCATGAAATACATGCTGGACACCAACATTTGCATTGGCTTGATTCGCCAAAAGCCGCCAAAACTAATCAGGCGATTAACGCGTTGCGAGCCTGGCGAGGTCGGGATTTCCAGCATCACGATCGCTGAATTGGCGTATGGAGCAAATAAAAGCAGTCAAGTTGAGCAAAACTTAACTGCACTTGAGCAGTTCCTGCTCCCCCTAGAAATAGCCGACTTCGATCAACAAGCATCAGCCGTTTATGGAGCAATACGCGCTTACCTTGAACGCGAAGGCAAAGTAATCGGTTCGATGGATATGTTGATCGGCGCGCACGCGTTGAGTCTCGGAGCGACGCTCGTTACAAATAATGTAGATGAATTTCAACGGATTCCAAAGTTAAAAGCTGAAGATTGGATGGCGTAAAATCCCAAACTTGTCAGGTTTTTCAAGTAAGCAGGTTTGACTTCTTCGTTTTGGGACGGAGCAGAATAAATCCATCCCCCAATTCATGGGAGTCTGCAAAAAGCCGACTCGCCTGTCAGCCCGCAGGGCTTCCATGCACTGAGGCAGGACTTTAGTCCGCTTTAGTCTGAGTATATACTACGAAAGTCTAGGTATTCAAATGACAACCCCTCACCATCACTCCCCCACCCTCCTCAAACCCGCCAAACCCGTTGGCATCATCGGTTACGGCGCGTACGTGCCGCGTTACCGCCTGCCCGCCAAGGAAGTTGCGCGCGTATGGACAGGCGGCAAAGGCGGATTGCCCATCAAAGAGAAAGCCGTCCCCGGGCTGGACGAAGACGTCATCACCATGTCCATCGAAGCGGCGCGCAACGCCATGCTTCGCGCGCAGATTGACCCGACCGAACTGCGGGCGGTCTGGGTCGGGTCTGAGTCCCACCCTTATGCGGTGAAACCAACCTCCACCTTAGTCGCCGAAGCGATTGGCGCCGTCCCCAATACGCAAGCCGCCGACTGGGAGTTCGCCTGCAAGGCTGGCACCGAAGCATTAGTCGCCGCGATGGGACTGGTCGGCTCGGGCATGGGCAAGTACGCGATGGCAATCGGCATGGACACCGCGCAGGGCAAGCCAGGCGACGCGCTCGAATACACCGCGGGCGCCGGCGGCGGCGCGTTCATTCTCGGTCCCGCCGAAGAATCGCTGGCGGTGATCAATGCCTCGTACTCCTACGTCACCGACACGCCCGATTTCTGGCGGCGCTCCGACGCGAAATATCCCGAACATGGCATGCGCTTCACGGGCGAGCCCGCCTACTTCAAACACATCACCGAAGCCGCCACGCATCTGATGGAAGCGAGCGGCACAACCGCCAAAGACTACAAGTGGGCGATCTTCCACCAGCCCAACACCAAGTTCCCGCAGCGCGTCGCGGCGCAACTCGGATTTTCGATGGAGCAGATCGAACCCGGTCTGCTCGTCCCTGTGATTGGGAACACGTACGCCGGCGCGGCGCTGATTGGACTGACCGCCACCCTCGACATCGCCCAGCCCGGCGATCGGATTCTCGTCGTTTCTTTCGGATCCGGAGCCGGGTCCGACGCCTTCGACCTTACCGTCACCGACGCCATCACCGCCCGCGCAGGTCTCGCGCCCAAGACGCGGGACTACATCGCCCGCCGCACAGAGATTGATTACGCCACCTATGTGCGCTATCGCGGCAAGTTGCAGATGAAGTGAGAAGTACACAGGTACACAAGTGAACAGGTACACAGGTAAGAAGGGCGCGAGGTGTTTGTGCTTTTTCTTCTCTCTTTTCCACTGGCATATTCTTACGCCTGGCTGGTGTTTCTCTACTATTACTATTATGACATCGGCGTCAACATCTATGCCAACTACGGCTGGCTGACGTATGTCGTCATGCCATGGATGTTCCTCTGGTTCAACGTTGTGGGCTTTGCCGCGCAGTGGATTGCCAAGCGGCGCGGCATGGATAAACTCAAATCAACGGGCGTCGGCACGCTGGCAATGATTGGGCTGTTCGTCACAGCCTTTCTCTACACCGTTATCAACCATCTGGATTACCCCAGCCCGAAAGACTACAATCTGTTCGAGTTTTTCGGTTATCTGCTTGGAGTGAAATGAAAAAAAGCATCGTCCTCATGATTTGGTTCGTTGCGCTGGCTGCGCTCACCGCCTGCGGGACGGCGGTGAGCGCAGCCACTCCCGCCGCCATAACGGACACCTTCTTCTCCGCGCAGGCGCTGCTGGATGTCAACGGCAACGGACAGATTGACGAGGAAGACACCCCCATCGCCGGCGCGACCTTTATCGTCGCACTGCCCAGCGGCGCGGAGTTCGGCGCACAGACCGATGAAAGCGGCAAAGCCTTCGTTACCATCCCCGCCAGCGTGGAGTACCCCGTCACCGCTCGCATGGAAGCGCCGAAGGACAGCGCGTTGAACATCATCGAGCCGTCAACCATCACCCTGAAAGAACCGAAGGGTGAGACCATTCAGTTTCTTTTCGGAAAACAATGAACAGCAGACGTTAGAGAACATCTGCTACACAAAAAACGCGTAGCGTGCATTCTCTAACGCGTTCACGAACAGTAGGACACGTTCTCTAACGTGTCCGTTGGCGAAGAGAACAGCAAATCACAAACAACGCACACTGTGCGTTCCCCAACGCGCATTGAAGGATAAACTCATGACAGACATCATCATCGCAGGTATCGGACAAACGGAAGTCGGCGAGCATTGGGACATCGGTCTGCGCGACCTTGCCTTTGCCGCCATTCAGGACGCAATCAAAGACTCGGGCGGGCTGAAGCCGCAGGCGCTGTTTGCCGGCAACATGCTCGCGCCGAATCTCTCCAATCAGGCGCATCTCGGCGTGCTGATCGCGGATTTTGCGGGCTTGCTCGGCATCGAAGCCGTGACCGTCGAAGCCGCGGGCGCATCCGGCGGCGCGGCGCTGCGGCAAGGCTATCTCGCCGTCAAAAGCGGACTCGTTGACGTGGCGCTCGTCGTCGGCGTGGAGAAATTCACCGACAAGGTCGGCGCGGGCGTGGACGCCGCCCTCGCCACCACCGGCGACGCCGATTTCGAGTCTGTGCAGGGCATGACGCCCGCCGCGCAAGCCGCGCTCCTCATGCAGCGTTACATGCACGAATACGAAGTCCCCAAAGATGGCTTTGCAGGCTTTGCTCTCACTGCTCATGCCAACGCAGTTGCCAACCCGAACGCCATGTTCCGCAAAGCCATCAAGCCTGAGACCTACGCCAAAGCGGAGATGGTCAGCGACCCGCTCAACATGTTCGACATGGCTCCGAATGCGGACGGCGCGGCGGCGGTGATTTTGACAAGGCGTGAGTTGTTGCCGGATAATTTTCCGCATCCGCTCGTGAAGATTGCCGGCTCCGCCGCCGCGTCCGACACGCTTGCCCTGCACGACCGCAAGGACATGCTCTTCTTCAACACTGCCCAACTTTCGGCAGGCAAAGCCATGAAACAGGCAGGCGTGATTCTGGATGACATTGACCTGTTCGAGTATCACGATGTCTTCAGCATCTACGCCGCGCTGCAACTCGAAGCGGTCGGGTTTGCGGTCAAAGGCAAAGGCTGGAAACTTGCCGCCGACGGCGAGATTGGCTTGAAAGGAAAAATCCCCTGCGCGACAATGGGCGGGATGAAGGCGCGAGGGTTTGCCGGAGGGGCTGCGGGCGTGTATCAGGCTGTGGATGCAGTGACCCAGTTGCGAGGTCGGGGTGAAGCGAATCAAATCCCGAACGCGAAGACGGCGTTGATTCAAAGTCTGGGCGGTCCCGCCTCCACGGCGGTCAGTCACGTTTTGCAAAAGGTTGAATAACGCACCTTTCGCAAATCGTCCCGAAGGTTTTCATAAATCGGGCTTGGATTTTGCCCAAACCTTCGGGACGGTGCCTAACGTTAGTGAGTAACACAAAAATCGGGTACAATCAGGCAGGTCGAAATTATATATAATTTTAGCGTGAGGAGACCGAATGCCTGGTTTTACCCCCGGACGCCGCTGGCAGCCCCCCTACCTCCCCTTTCAAAAAGAAACGTTCGGTGAGCGCGCGCTGAGAGTGCTCGAATACAGTGTGAAGGGTCCGCTGTTCGGGTGCCGCATGTGCGGAAACTGCCTGTTGCAGGAGACCGCGCTCATCTGCCCGATGGAATGCCCAAAGGGTTTGCGCAACGGTCCGTGCGGCGGCTCGACGCCCGAATACTGCTACGTGGACAAAAGCCGTCCGTGCGTGTGGTACAAGATTTACGAGCGGGCGTTCACCTGGGGGCGTGAAGATTTACTGCTCGAAGTGCTGTCGCCGCTCGACTGGGAACAAGTGGGCAAAGACTCGTGGGGCGCCATCTTTCGGAATATCGGCAAACTCGGCGTGCGAAACGTCGTCAAGGGACTGCTCTCGAAGGAAACCCGCGCGCAGACCTGGGATGGGATTTTCCGTCCGGTGCGACAGCCCGACTGGTGGAAAGGCGACTCGGCATATCACCCGCCCGCCTACACCGCGCCCGCTTCGGACCTGGAACGGAGGCTGGCCGCCGGTCAATTTGTCGTTACTTGCGAGATCACGCCTCCCCTCTCCGCCTCCACCGACAAGTTGATTCACAACATCGAACTGGTCAAGCCGCTGGTCGCCGCCGTCAACTTTACCGATAACCAGGGCGCAAACCCGCGCATGTCGTCGTGGGCGTGCTGTGAGGTGGCGCTGAAGCAGGGGGCAGAGCCTGTGCTGCAAATGTCGGCGCGCAACCGTTCGCGCGGAAGCCTGCAAAGCGAAATCATCGGCGCGTCGGCTCTCGGCGTGAGGAACGTGCTGTGTGTCACAGGCGACAGCGCCAAACTCTCGCCGCATCCGCGCGACCAGATGGACATCAACGATTTGGATTCGATTCAGATGCTGTGGGTTCTGCGGCGGATGCGCGACGAGGGGAAATATCTCGACGGGCGTGAAATCAAGCATCCGCCGATGTTTTTCCTCGGCGCGGCGGCTTCGCCGTTTTCATCCAACCCGAAGTTTCAGGCGCTGCGCGAGCAGAAGAAGGTCAACGCGGGGGCGCAGTTCTTCCAGACCAATCTCATCTTCGACGTAAACGGCATGGAGACGTGGCTGAACGAACTCGCCAAAAGGGATGTGCTGAACAAGGTGTACATTCTGGCGGGAGTGACCGTCGTCAAGAGTTTGAGAATGGCGCAGAGACTGCTGGAGATTCCGGGCGTGTACCTGCCCCAGGAGGTGTACCGCCGCATGGAAGCCGCAGACCGCGCAGGCAAGGCGCAGGAGGAGGGGATTCAAATTGCGCTGGAAACCATTGCCAAAATCCGAAAGTACGAAAAGCAGGGCATTCACGGCATCCATCTCATGCCCGTCGGGTGGGACGAGGTCATTCCGAGGATTGTGACGGAGGCGGGGCTGGCGTCGTCTCAATGACCTGACAACCCTACTTCCAGCCATGCCGTTTGATAAGGTCCAAGCGAAAACGAAACATCATGGATGCGGTTCGTGAGCAGGTCACGAGCCGCTTTCTTTAGCGGGGTGCGGATTTGAACTTCCCTGTCTGTGACGTTTTGCAGGCAGAGGACTTGCTTCGACTTATCGGGGGATACGCGCAGGAGGGCGAAAACGCTTTTGCCCAACTCGAGGACTTGCTGTCCGCCGTGAGGGTCGAAGGCGGAGGAAGAGGAACGCGCGGAAAGCAGTTGACGATAACGCCCAAATACCTTCGAGCGCAGGGAGTTGGGGTCGGCAAGTTGTTTTTCCAGTTCGTCGCGGCTCAACTTCTGGCGGTTGATGGTGCGGTTGTGTTTGGTAATTTCCACGCCCTCGCGCCAGTTACGCGAGCCGAAGAGGCTGTGGAAGTAAATTCCCGGAACGCCGACGAGGGAAAGCATGACCGCCTGCGCCGCCATGAAGCGGTCAACTTGAATTTCAAGCGGTTCATCACTTTGAGGATTGGAAAGCGCGTCGAAGTAATTGATGTTCATCTCGTAGGGACTGGTCGAGCCGTCCGCGTTGCGCTTGTGAGAGATCAAGCCGCCGTGTGCGAGAGTCTGCGCGACGAGCGAATCAATGTCAGCGGAGGATAAGATGCCTCGGACAGGATTCAGCCCCACCCCGTCGTGTGAAGCGAGGAAGTTGAAAAAGGTCGTTCGGGCAGAGGGAAGCGTCAGAGTCGAAGTCCATCCCGATAAAACGCTCGCGTCCCCCGTGCGGAAGGTGTGAAGCGTGAGCGGCGGAAGCGCGAAGTTATAGACAAGCTGCGCCTCGTTCGTGCCGTCGCCGAAATAGGAGATGTTGTCGGCGTGCGGGACGTTGGTCTCGGTGATGAGGTACACGTGCGGCGCAACTTCATCGAGGACCGCGCGCAGGAGTTGAATGACCTTGTGCGTTTGCGGCAGGTGGATGCAGGACGTGCCGATTTGTTTCCAGAGGTAGGCGATGGCGTCGAGGCGGAGGAATTGCGCGCCGCGCTCGGCATACATGAGCAGGATGTCGAAGATTTCGAGCAGGACAGCGGGGTTTTGGAAGTTGAGGTCCACCTGGTCGGCGCTGAAGGTCGTCCACACTTTGCGTTTGCCCGAGGCGGTATCGAATTCGGTCAGCAGCGGCAGCGCACGCGGACGGACGACTTGCGAGAGGTCAGGCTCCCCCTTCACCGTGATGAAATAATCGCGGTACGGTTCCTCGCCGCGCAAAAATTTTTGAAACCACTCACCTTGCGCGGAGGCGTGATTGATGACGCCGTCGAACATCAGCCGAAAGGATTTGCCCAACCGCGCGATGTCGTTCCAATCGCCGAGCGCGGGATCAACGGCGCGGTAGTCCTTGACCGAGAAGCCGTCATCCGAAGACGATGGATAGAACGGCAGGATATGAATCCCGCTGACCACGCCGCGCAGATGCATTTCGCAAAATTCAGCCAGCGTTTGCAGAGGCGCTTTGCCGCGTTCCCAAATCTGATCGCCGTAGGTGATGAGGAGCGCATCGCGTTCCGTCAACGATGATTTTTCGGGTTTGGGGATTCGTCCGCGATAGCGGTTGATCAGTTCGCGCAGTCGTTCACTTACAGCAGGAGCAAGTTCATCGCCGTATAGTTCCCGCAGAGTTGTGGTATAAAAAGTTTGCATGGTGCGGTTAATTCTACTGTATGAAGGAACCATCCGTGAAAAAAGCGAATGCTCGAACGGGCGGCGTAAATTCGTGAATTCGCGGATGGAGCATCAGAACGACAATCGTTTTTTCGTTTTCAGGGGAACATTGCGCCAGAGGATGTTGCTGCGAATGGCAAAGCGCTCTCCTCACTAAAAGCAGGAGATTGTTTCGCTTGCTTGGTCTCGATATGTGCTTCGCACTACTCGACCAGCGCTCGCAATGACATACTTCAAACATCTTATCAGTAACAGGGCTTACGCAGAGCCCGGTTTTAATCCGCCAATCCTCGCTAATCTCCGCTACTCTGTGCAAACTTCGCGAAGATTGGTGCAGATTAGTGGATAAGAAAGCCTTTTTCCGTAAGTACTGTCAGTAAGGAGCCAGAACATGACACCCACACGAAGGATCGGTTTCATCTCCACCCGCTTCGCAGGCACAGACGGCGTTTCGCTCGAAACCAGCAAATGGGCGACCGTACTGGAACGGATGGGTCACGAGTGTTTTTACTTCTGCGGCGAATGCGACCGGCCTCCTGAAAAAAGTTACGTCGTACCCGAAGCCTTTTATCGTCACCCCGAAATTGACGCCATCAACCGCGTGGCATATCAGGGTACATGGGGCAAACTGCACGAAGGACGAAGAAGACACCCCGAAATCGAAGAACTGCATCGGGACTTTTTCTCGGTGTACATCCGCCCCGCGCAGGTCACCCAGCGCATCCACGAACTCAGGTTTTTCATCAAGGAGGAACTCTACAAATTCGCGCACAAGTTCAAACTCGAACTGCTCATCGTCGAGAACGCGCTTGCCATTCCGCTCAACCTGCCGCTGGGGCTTGCCATCACCGAGTTCGTCGCCGAGACGGGTTACCCCGTCATCGCGCATCATCACGACTTTCAGTGGGAGCGTCAGCGCTTCATGAACAACTCGGTGCATGATTACATCGCCGCCGCCTTCCCGCCCGACCTGCCTTCGATTCGGCACGTGGTCATCAACTCGTTACAGGCGCATCAACTCGCCTGGCGGAAGGGCGTCAACTCGATGATCATCCCCAACGTGATGGACTTCGACTCTCCCCCTCCGCCGCTGGACGGCTACGCAGACACGGTTCGCGCGGACCTCGGAGTGGCTCCCGACCAATATCTCTTACTCCAGCCGACGCGCATCATCCAGCGCAAGGGCATCGAACACGCCATCGAGTTGACTCGCCGCCTCGACCTGCCTGCGGAACTGGTCATCTCGCACGCGGCAGGAGACGAAGGCACGGATTACGAAAAGCGCGTGCGTGAGTTTGCCAGACTGCTGGATGTGGTGGTCCGCTTCGAGGCAGACATCATCGGCGAGAGGCGCGGCGTCACACCCGATGGAAGGAAAATCTACTCGCTGGGAGACGTGTATCAAAAGGCCGACCTTGTCACGTATCCCTCCACGCTCGAAGGTTTCGGCAACGCCTTCCTCGAGGCGATTTACTACAAGCGTCCGCTGGTGGTCAACAATTACTCCATCTACGAAGCCGACATCAAGCCGAAGGGCTTCAAGGTCATCGAGTTCGACGGCTTCATCAGCAGCGCAACGCTGGAGGAGACGCGTTACGTTCTGAAGCATCCCGAGGAATCCGCAGAACACGCCGAACACAATTACGAACTGGCGAAACGATATTATTCATACACCATGCTCCAAAACCATCTGGGGCTGCTGTTGGCGGATTGCTTCGGAGAGGCGGCGTAGGAAAGCACAGGACGCGTTCTCTTACGCGCCTGTGAGCGTTAGAGAACGCCCCCTATGCGCGTGTTCTATCTTGGCTGTGATTTGCCGTGTTATGGAGAAAGGTATGAAGATTGCCTTACTGCATTATTCCTCGCCGCCCATTGTGGGAGGCGTGGAAAGCGTCCTCGCGCACCACGCGCGGCTGATGGCGAACGCGGGGCACGAGGTGACCATCCTTGCGGGGCGCGGCGAGGTCTTCGATGCACGCATCAAAGTGCGCGTGCTGCCGCGGCTCGACTCGCGCCACCCGGAGGTGATGGAGGTCAAGGGATTCCTCGATGCGGGCAAACGCACGCCCGCCTTCGAGAAATTGCGGGAGGAGATCAAGAGGGAATTGCTGGCAGAGTTGGAGGGCTGTGATGTGCTTATCGCGCACAACGTCGCATCCCTGCACAAGAATTTGGCGCTCACCGCCGCCCTGCACGAGGCGTACAAGACGCCCGGCTTTCCCCGCCTGATTCTCTGGCATCACGACCCGGCATGGACGACGCCGCGCTACCGCCGCGAACTGCACGAGGGCTATCCGTGGGATTTGCTGCGCACGCACTGGGATGGCGTGACGCAAGTCGTCGTCTCGGAGTTGCGAAAGCGGGAACTTGCCGAGTTGCTTGGCGTTTCCGACGGCTCGATCCGCGTCATCCCCAACGGCGTGGACATCCAAGCCTTCTACAAACTCGAACCGCAGACCATCGCATTCATCGAACGCCTGAAACTGCTGGAGGCAGACCCGCTCTTCCTCCTGCCTGTGCGCCTGACCCCGCGCAAGAACATCGAACTCGCCTTGCGCGTCCTTGCCGAACTGCGAAGGGACTTTCCCAAAGCCATGCTGCTCGTCACGGGACCGGAGGGTCCGCACAACCCCGCGAACGAAGCCTACAAGAAGAAGTTGTTCGCTTTGCGCGATGAATTGCAATTGCAGGGCGCGGCGCATTTCCTCGCGGAGGTGACGCCGGCGTTCATGCCCGATGCGGTCATCGCGGATTTCTATCGCATTGCCGATGCGCTGCTCTTTCCAAGTCAGGAAGAGGGCTTCGGGATTCCCATCATCGAAGCCGCGTTCAGCAGGATGCCCGTCTTCTGCGCGGACATTCCCGTCCTGCGCGAACTGGGCGGCGAGGACGTGACGTATTTTGCTCCAGATGCGAATCCGCTCGAGGCGGCAAAGCAGGTTGAGGTCCGGTTGAAAGCGGAGTCCACGTCCCGCTGGGCGCGCCGCGCGAAACGCGGTTATGCGTGGGAGCAAATCTATTCCCATCACATCGCACCGTTGATCGAAGAGGTACACCAATGACAAAGACACACAAAATCAAACTGGCGCTTGTTCCCATCGGGCTGGGAAATGACGGACAGGATGCGTTCCATGCCGCGCGCCTCATCGCCGAGGAAGTTTTGCTGGTTGGGGTTGTGCCAATCCAGCGTGGGCAATCGGTGAGCGCAGGCGCGGAACAGGCGAGGGCAATGCGTAAACGATTGATGTCCATGAGCGCTACGAATGTGCGGTTCAAAGCCACGGTCATCGTCTCGCCCACAGCGTGGGAGGACCTGCAGGGCGTCATCGCCAGCGAGGAACCCGACCTGCTCGTGGTGGAATGGAAGGACGGCAAGACGCCATGGGGCGACCCGATTGCGAGCATTCTCGTCAACCCCGTCTGCAACGTCGCCATCGTGCGCGGAAGTCTGCGCAGCAGACCCGAACGGACTCTGGTGCCGGTGCGCGGCGGACCATATGCGGAACTGGCTTTCCAGATTGGAATGCGTTTGCGCTCGCGGCAGCTGGATGTTCTACATATCACGCTCACCGGCGCGGAGACAGATGCGCCCTTCAAGGGCATGAAATACATCCTCTCGCAAATCCCTGAAGCCAATTTGCGCTCGATCACCACCGATGACGCCGTGACAACCATCCTCGAAGAATCGCGTCAATACGATGTTGTGGTGCTTGGCGCAACGGCGGGCAAATCAACGGGAGGCGCAATGATCGGACCGGTGGCAGAGAAACTTCTCGCCGAATCGCCCGCCAACCTGATCCTCGTCAAGACGCGCCGCCCGATGCCCGAATCAGGGTTGGATGAAAGTGTGGGGGCGAAAGCCATTTCCATCCTGGTGGATAAATGGTTTGCGGAGAACACCTTCCACGCCGAGGAGTTTTCCAACCTCAAGAATTTGCTGGCGCTCAAGGAGAAACAAGGCTCCACCATCAGCCTGGCGCTGCCCGCCCTGAACGAAGAGGCGACGGTCGGCAAAGTCATCCGCACGGTCAAGAAAGAACTGATGGAAAAATACCCCCTGCTGGATGAAATTGTCCTGCTCGACTCCAACTCCACCGACCGCACGCGCGAGATTGCCAAAGGGCTTGGCGTTCCGGTCTATATCCATCAGCACTTGCTGCCCGAATTGGGCTCCAGAGCAGGTAAAGGCGAAGCGCTGTGGAAGAGCCTGCTCGTCACCAAAGGCGACATCATTGCGTGGATTGACACGGACATTATCAACATCCATCCGCGCTTCGTGTACGGAATCATCGGTCCGCTTCTGTTGAATCGTAATATTCAGTTCGTGAAGGGTTTTTACCGGCGTCCGTTGAGGGTGGGCGATAAGGTGCAGGCAGGCGGAGGCGGGCGTGTGACCGAACTCACGGCGCGTCCGCTGTTGAATCTGTTCTATCCCGAACTTTCGGGCGTCGTCCAGCCGTTATCGGGCGAATATGCCGGTCGCCGCGAAGCGCTCGAAGCCGTGCCGTTCGCTTCGGGGTACGGCGTCGAGACCGGTCTGCTGATTGACATCTTCGAGCGGTTCGGTCTGCGCGCCATCGCACAGGTGGATTTGCTGGAACGCATCCATCACAACCAGGAACTGGAGGCGCTCGGCAAAATGTCCTTTGCCATCATCCAAACCGTGCTCCGCAAACTCGAACCGCGCTTCGAACGCTCCATCATCGAGGAGGTCAACAAGACGATGAAGTTAATCAAATATGCAAAAGGCGGCTATTATCTCGAAGTGGAGGAAATTGCCGAACGCGAACGCCCGCCGATGATTTCCATCCCTGCCTATCGGGAGCGTTTCCATAAATGATGCAACTTTGCCAGGTGAGCCAAAATCGAATCACTGAGTCACGGAGACACAGAGAAAAGTCTGAAAAAACACAGAGCGGAACTCGACGGGCATTATTCGGACAGGAACAACGGCTTTGAGTTGATTTTCAATTCACTCCCCGCCGCGTCCAGCACGTCGTCTTCGAAGCCAAAGAACGTCCAAAACGTGACCTGCGGCTGAGTTGTCTCGAGCATCACGGAGAGGGCGGGTTCTTTGTGACCGTAGTATCGTGAGCGCCACCCGCGCGTGGAGTTCGGGTCCGCGCGGACGAGGGAGAACTTGCCGCTGCCGTCGGTCGTTCCGACCTGCACCTTGTATGACCTTTCGCTCAAACGCAGCACAACGGCATCCTCCCCCTGCTCGAAGGGCAAATCTGCCAGCAGCCAATGGAGCGCGTAACGATGGGGCTCATCGGCGTCGAGAACATCAATGACCAGCCAGCGGTCGCCTTCCAGCGCCATGACGGTTCGCTTGTGTGATACAGGTCTGTAACCGTCATGCTCACCCTGCCAAATATCCTCCTCGTGCCTGAGGACTTTCCCCTTTGACCAGTCCGTCCATGTGAAGCGGCTGAGCAGAGTCATCTGGTCTTTGCCGTCCACAGTGACGGTGTTGTGAACGGAAGTGCGTGCCAGTCCGTTGCGCCAGTGACCTTCGCCTGAGTAGAGGTAGGTGCCCGCGTCAATGGCGAGGTTGTGACCGTGCATCCACAAGTCCACGTGGAGTTGGTCGGCGTGGGAGGGGCGGGCGGCAAAGCGGGTACAGCGGATGACGGCGCGGGAGTTGGCGGAGCGGAGGAGGTAGATGCCTCCATCAGGGAATGAAACCTCACCAAGTCCTTCAAGTCCCTTACCTCTTTTTTCTTTCTTCGCGTGGAAATCCTCCCCACAAATCCAGAACACATCCTCATCCCAGGGACCCGGCTCGAAAAGACGTTCCCCTTTGAGGAGATACCAGCCCAACTGCAACAGCGGGCGGTAATCGGTAAAGTCGCAGTTGTTAAGCGGCAGGACGAGGGCGCCGTCGTTCGAGCCGTAGGCGGGCATTTCGCCCGTTTGGGGTTCGACGAGGTGGGCGAGGAATTCGATGGATTTGGTAATAGAGGTTATTAGGTGATTGGTAAATGGTAATTGGTGGATTTGGCTCAACCGGATGGCGCACAGATAAAGATGAAGGACAAAGCGATGATAGTTGAGCGAGTACATCGAGTACGCACCATCGGGAAGGATTTGTTCGCGGGCTTCGCGTTCGAGGGAATCTTTCCCGAAGGCAAGATATTTCGCCGCATGTTTCAGTTCGGGGAACAGCAGTCCAACCATCCACAGGGCAAAGGCTTCAGTGATGCAATGATTATTGTGCGAGGAAACGGCAAAGGCGCGGTTGCGGTAGATGCGCTCGGCTTGAGCGGCGACATAGCGTTTGAAGCGGGCGAGACGTTCAGGCGTGGAAGCGGGAGAGGTGCGGAAGGCATGATAACCGAACGTCCATGCCATGAGGCGCAGGGCAATCTCCTGCCCGTCCATCCAGTTGGGTCCCGTGTTGGGAGGGTTGTGCCGCGCCCAGTCTTCGACGAGGGTCCAAAATGCTTCGGGATATTTTTCGTCGCCGCTGGCGGCATAAGCGCGCACGAGGGTATAAGCAAAGGAGAAGCGGTTGGGCTCCCAGATGAATTTGATATCGGCGTCGGTGTCGTCGGAATACTCCGTCCAGTGCCTGGCTGGCTCCAACGCAAAGCCGCTGACGGCGTCTTTATGCCAGTTGGGAGGAAAGCCTGTTTTGACGAATTGATGGGCGAAGAATTTGATTTCGCCGTTCAAAACTCGATCCGCCTCGGCGATGGCGGCTTGGGGATTCCAGGGAACATTGCCCGGAACTGGTCTCGATACGGAACGGAAGAACGCCGCATCTGCTCGACCAGCGGACTCCTCTGAGACATGGTCTTTATAATCCTCCCACTCCCCCATCGGCATTTGCAGGCGGAGCAATCCCGTGCGAAGGCGGAAGGCATAGGCGAAGCGAAAAAGCATCCAACGCGGACCAAGTTCTCGGTAGAGAGAGGCGAATGCACGAAGTTTGGATAACATTTTGAAGGGCAGTTCAAACACAAAGGGCACAAAGTTCACGAAGGAAGAAATCCCAAAATTAAGGCAACTACTCAGACCAATTGGGCGAGCAGGGCTGCCCTAAAGGGTGCTTCGCGAAAGCCGCCTGCTCAGTTTATGGAAGTCCTTCGGACTGGCACACCAAGCCGGTTTCAACCGACTTTTAGATACTGAGGCAGGACTTTAGTCCGCAGGACAGCGATATGGCTGAACAGTTACAAATTAAGAAGTGATGTTACGCGGTAGCGTGAGATTCTTGTCCTGAGCCTGCCGAAGGGCATCTCGCGTTTTCAGGCGACATAAATGTCGCGCTACGAAGGAACTGCGTAAGGTGAGTTAAGAAGCCTTGGTGCCTTTGGTATCCTTTGTGTTTAATAACGTAGTTGCGTGGCGATTCAGCACATAGTAAGTGAATGGAAGTCCAAAGAGAATGAGGGCAGAAGCGAGTTGACTTCCGCTGCTCCAGGCAGAGGCGAGGCGCAGGGCGACCAGCGTGAGCACGATATACAGAACGCTGACCTGCGCGTGGGAATATCCGCCAATCACGAGGCGCTGATAGAGATGCGTGCGGTGCGCGGCAAAGACGTTCTCCCGCCTGACGGCGCGGCGGATGAAAGTGACCCCGGCATCCATGATGAACGTCCACAACAGAAGCGTGCCAAGCATGAGCGCATCGCCTTCCCGGTCGGAGGCGAGCATGGGCATGACCGCGAAACTATAACCGAGAAAAGTGCTGGCAACATCGCCCATGAAAATTTTGGCGGGCTGCCAGTTGTGAACGAGAAACCCAAGACTGCTTGCGGCAATCGCCAGCGCAATCCAAAAGACGAACGAGTTTGCCAGATAGGCGATGTTTGCGGTGAGCAGCGCCCAGCCCAGTCCTGCCGCGAATGCCACGCCGCCCGCCATACCGTCAATGCCGTCCATGAAATTGTAGGCGTTGGTCAGACCGACGATCCACAAAAACGTGATGACGATACCGACGATGCCCAGTTGTAATTTACCGAACAGTGGAATGGTGACGGAGTCGAAATATCCCAGCCCCCAAATGGAGGCGGCGGCAACCAGTCCCTGCACCGCAAAACGGACGCGCGGCGAGAGGGAATGGAGGTCATCACGCCAGCCGAGAAAGGCGATGACCAGACCACAGAGGAGGTACACCAGGCTGCGCCTCCAATCCGCTTCGCTCATGGACCATAAGCCTGCTCCCGTTACGAGGAGCACGATCGCCACCCCGCCGCCGCGCGGCGTGGGCAGAGCGTGGGAACTGCGCTCGCTGGGATGGTCGAGGATTTGGCGGCGTTCCGCATAGCGGCGGATGAGCCACACGCCAAGGTAGGAGATGATGGCAAGGATGCAAAAGAAGAGGAAGGGAGACATGGATGATGATTTTAAATCTGAACTCGGAGAAATCTCCGAGTTCGTTTGTTTACCAAATGGTTTTCAGCCCGCTCAATCGAATCTTCTTATCGCGAGTAATAAGAGGCACCTTCAATGAAAGGGCAGTGGCAGCAATGATGCGATCTGGCAAGTCAGGTATATCTCCTCGAATGACCGCGCCAACTGCTTTGGCTACATCAAGCGTCAAATCCGCAAGCATGAACCCCGTTGTTCCCGCGCGCAACTCCTCTTCAAGAAGCGTCACCATCTTCGAAGGAATGCGACCTTTTTCCATCAAATAGACAATTTCCACCAAACAAATTGTGGGTATATAAATGACTGCCTCGCCCTGGTCGCACGAATCAAAAGCGATACGGGCATTCGGTCCAAGGCGGGGATCGTTTTCCAGATACCAAATCAGCGCATGAGTATCTGTCACATAAGACGCCATCAAATGTCACTCCGGGGAAAGTTCTTGCTCATATTCTTACGAATTTCAGCAATATCCCTGTTCGTCACATTCACACCCTGCCATAAGCCGCGTAAAGACTTTCGCGGGCGAGCCTTTTGACCAAGTTTTTTCTCGATTTCCGGCAGCGCCAGCGAAATGACCTTTAATTGCTCACGCGGCGGCAGTTTACGCAGCATTTTCAAAACGTTATTTGTTGTGGGTGTAACCATATTTCACCTCATGACTTGATTATACCCCGCGTGATGCTTCCTGCTTTCAACCATCCCCAAACAGCAAATCTCCACTCTCATTCTTCTTTCTTCACAAGCAATGAAATAATCTCCTCCGCCTCCAGCGGCTTATCCAGGTCGAACACCTTCCCCTCGGCGGCGCGGAAGAGACGGTCCCAAATGGTGAGACCCAGCCCCTCCTGCGCCGGAGCGCGGACGAGGATCACATCCACGCGCAGGCTGTCGAGGCGGCGCATTTGGGCGAAGAGGCGGCGTCCGATTTGAGGCAGGTCGGCGGCGGAGCCCAGGTCTGCAATCTCAAGATTCAAGTCTGAAAAGTGACGGGCGTCTTCCATCGTGGTCATCACGCCGACCTTGAATCCCCTCCCTGCCAGCGCAGACGCCAGGTCGCGCAGGCGGGTGAGGGCGGCATCCGTCTGGGCGGTGAAGAGCAGGAGGGGCGCCTTTGGCGAGTAATGCTTGGCGAGCATCCCCGGCGCAGACATGGGAAGCCCCTCGTCGGTTTGGACGTAGCGCCGCGCGATTTGCAGGTGGGGGATTCGCTCACGGAGGAGGTCAAGGTCTAATCCGCCGTGCCGTAAAACGGTCGGGGGAGAAGCGGTCAGGTCGAGGATGGTGGATTCGAGCCCGATGGGACAGTCGCCGCCGTCGAGGATGATGTCCACGTGACCATTGAGGTCTTCCAGCACGTGACGGGCGGAAGTGGGGCTGGGACGGGTGAACAGGTTGGCGCTGGGCGCGGCTACGGGCAAACCCGAGGTCTCGACCAGCGCAAGCGGGATGCGGTGATTTGGCATACGCACGGCGACCGTGTCCAAGCCTGCCGAAACATTCGGAGCCACTTGAGGTCCCTTTTTCAGCACAAGCGTCAACGGACCGGGCCAGTATGCCTGCGCCAGTTCGTATGCCAGCGAGGGGATGTCGCGGGCAACCTGTTCGATTTGGGAAATGTCGGAAAGATGAACGATCACCGGATCATAGAACGGGCGCTTTTTGACCTCGAAGATGCGCCCGACAGCCACTGCGCTGAAGGCATTCGCCCCCAGCCCATAGACGGTTTCGGTCGGGAAGGCAACCAGCCCATCCGCATGGAGGCGTTCCGCCGCCTGAACAATGACAGCGGGATCGGGGTTTTGCGGGTCGAGCGTGAAGATGCGGGTTTGGACGGAATACACGGGATTATCCTTCCGCCAGCCTGACCAGCAGGGCAAGCGTTTCATTCAACTTGTCGCGGCGGTCGAGGTGCTTCACCAAATATTCGCGGGCGTCCCGCCCCATCTGACGGAGGCGCTGCGGGTCTTGCGCGAGTTCGAGGAGTTTCTCTGCCAGCATGGCGTCATCGCCCGGTTGGACGAACACTCCCCCGCCCGACTCTTCGATCAGCCGCCGCGAAACGCCGTCAATGACCAGCACGGTGGCGCGTCCCGCCGCCATGTAGTCGAAGACCTTGTTGGGGTACGTGGTGCGGAACATGGGAATGTCCTGCAGGATGGCGAGGCAGACATCCGCCGCGGCAACGACGCGCGGCATCTCCTTTTTGGGACGCGTGCCTGCAAAGATGACATTCGAAAGCCCCATCCGCTGCGCCTCCGCTTCCAAGCGCGGGCGTTCCTTCCCATCGCCAAACAGGACGAAACGGATTCGATCTTCTTCAGCCACAGAGTTATCTGAGAGATTATCATTTTCTCTGTGTACTCTGTGGCTAAGCCTTTTAGCCGCGCGCAGGAGCGTGTCAATATCGTTCGCCTGTCCCAGCGCACCGGCGTACAACACGACGAACTTGTCCTGCAATCCCAACTCCGCCCGAATGGACGAACCGTCCACTTGCGGGTTGAACATGTCCACGTCTGTGCCATAGGGGATGTAGGTCACCTTGTCTGGCGGCACGCCCTTTGCCAGCATATACTCGCGATAGGCGGGCGAATTGACCAGGATATGCGTGGCGCGCGCGTACAAAAACCGCTCCAGCCAGCGCGCCAGCGCAACTACCAGCGGGTTCTTCAAGACGCCCATGCTCACGCCGAACTCGGGCCACAGGTCGCGCACTTCGAGCAAAAAGGGCTTGCGCCGCAGCAGCGCAACGAACCACGCCGAGACCGCCTGAAAGATGGGCGGCGTGGTGCCCATCACCAGGTCCACCTCGCGCACTTGCAGGGCGGTCCACACCGAACTGAACATGAAACTGAAAAACGAAATCACCCGCCAAAAATAACTGCGGTGCAGGGCGGGGTAAATATACGAACGCAGCACCCGTACGCCGTCGAAATTCTGCTCGGCGAAAAATCCCCTGCGCGCCACCGTGCGCTGACCGGTCTGATAGTTCAAGTCGCTGGCGACGATGACCAGTTCATGTCCGCGCGATTGGAGGAATTTCGCCATCTCGAAGTGGCGGGTATGCCCGGGTTCTTCGGGAGAGACAAAGGCTTGGTTGATCAGCAGGATACGCATCGGGGGAGGATTATAGCATCGGGAGGCGAATCCGCTTCGGGCTTAAGCGGGAGGCGGGTTCTCGTCAAAAAGTCTTTTTTCACGCCGACGCCGCTCCTTCGTCTGTTATTCATCCGCTAATTGCCACTCCTTAAGCGCCAACAACCTAATCTGGCTACGCGCAGGATAAACTTCAAATACTCTCATGCTTCATGACACTTCCGCAAGGATGGGTTTCTGATAGTCTTTGAGAGTCCAGGCACATAGAATTACGCTCGCAGAAAGGAACACACTTATGGAAATTCCACGACACTGGAGACTCAAGAAACAACGCTACGGACTGGTCGGCGAGGTCTGCCCGCACTGCGATTACAAAATCTTCCCCCCGCGCGATGTCTGCCCAAACTGCGGCGACGAAGCCAAGGAACTCTACACGTTTAGCGGCAAGGGTGAAGTGTACTCCTACACCACTGTTTATGAAGCGCCCGCCGGCTATGACACGACCGCGCCCTATACAGTAGCCCTGATCAAACTCGAAGAGGGTCCCATGGTCACCGCGCAGTTGACGGATGTGGACAACAGTGAAGTGCAAATCGGCATGCCCGTCGAGATGGTCACGCGCAAGATGCGCAATGACGGGGATGAAAGAGGTTTGATTGTGTACGGGTATAAGTTCCGCCCCGTTCTGAACGAGCCTCAGAGATAAGCCTGCCCGCAAACGGGCGCGAAAACCGAAGCCAAGACGTAATTGCGTCTTGGCGTTTTTTTATGGGAGACGTCTTCTAGCGACAGTAGTAGAATCGCCCCATGCCCCTCCCCGCCGCAAGAAAAACCACCGCGCCGCCCTGGGCTTTCTTTCGGGCTGGCAGTTGTATGAGCGCACCATCTTGGCGGATTATTACGGTGAACTGGCGCAGGGCGTGACCCGCGCCGCGCAGGAACACGGCTGCAACCTGCTATGGCGTGCGGCGCCAGCCCGTCCGACTTCCCCGCCCTGGCGCATCCCGCTTTTCCTGTCCACGCCGCCGATGTGGATTTTCTGCCCATCGGCGAGTGAAACACGGATGGTTTGATTCTCGCCTACCCGCTGACTGGCAAACCCGTGCTGGACTATGTGCAAAAACTGCGGGCGGCGAACTTCCCCATCGTCACCATCAGCGGGGCGGATGCGGTTTCATCCGTGCAGATTGACAACGAGGCGGGCATTCGGCAGGCGATGACGCACCTGCTGGAGCATGGTCACGAGAGCATTGCCTTCATCGGCGGTCATGCCGACGATGTGGAAGGCGACAGCGGTCAGCGGCTGCGGGCATATCAGGAATTTACGGCAGCGCGCGCCATCTCGACGCGCTCATCCGCGATGTGCTGGATTTGAACCGCGCGGAAATCGGTCAACTCAAACTGACCCGCGAACCGCTGGATTTGACCGCCGCGCTTCAGCCTGTTTTTGAAATTGGGAAGCAACTCGCCGCCGAAAAGAGTCTGGCGTGGACGCTCCGCGCGCCCCCCAGCCTGCCCGCCGTTTGGGGAGATGCGGCGCGCCTACGGGACAATCAAGTGACTGCTGCGGTTCGGACGGCTCCAGCGAATGCTGCGGCGCGAACGCTGTGCAGTCGTCATCGGGCTGCGGCTGCGGCAATGGAGGCGGCGAATGCTGTGGCGCGGAAGACGAAATAGAATCCGATTCGTTGAAATCCATTGGGGGAAGCGCGATGTAGTTGAAAAGACCTTTAGGGTCTCTCAGACCCTAAAGGCTTCTGGGAGGATCAAATTATGTTCCATTCCATCCCACCTGTCATGCTCGAACGAATGCGCTTTCTCGAAGCGCGCGATCTGGAAGACCGCACTGACGGCACATCGCGCATGCAAAGACTGAGGCAGATCCCGCCCGAAACGGGGAAATTTCTCGCCCTACTGCTGGCAAACGCGCCGCAGGGTCAGGTCGTCGAAATTGGGACGAGCGCGGGATATTCCACGCTCTGGCTGTCGCTCGCCGCGCGAGGAGCAGGGCGGCGGGTGACCACGTTTGAAGTCCTACCCGAAAAGGTCGAGTTTGCCCGCGAGACCTTCCGCCTCGCGGGCGTTGACTGTATTGTTGAATTGATCGCCGATGACGCGCGCAAGCATATCGAGAAATTCAACGACATCGCGTTTTGTTTTCTCGACGCAGAGAAGGAAGTTTACGGTGAGATTTATGAGATGGCGATTCCCTGTCTGGTGAAGGGCAGTCTGCTCGTGGCATAAGAGAACGTTTTAAAAGTTCCTTCCATTTGCTCACACTGCGTAGGATGCGCTCTCTAGCGCATCCGCCTGCGACGTTAGAGAACGTCGCACTCACGTCACATCCAGCCATGAGATGAGGAACCGATCCGTGCCGATGCCGAAGAGATGGCGCGCGTCTTCAACCGTCACATCTGGAAAAAGCGGCTTGAACATGAACGCGTCCCAGTTCGGGTGCGCGACCTGCCAGCCCGCGCGCTGGAAATCGGCAATGTCCGAGGGGCGGCTCAGCGTGACCCGCACATACGACGTTTTCAACTTCGACGCGACCGCGGCGACGGCTTCCACCGCGTGGATGTCCGTTCGTAAAATCTGAACATCGAGTTTCAACAACAGGTTTTCATTGCGGGCAAAAACGTACCCGACGGGCTCGCGGTTCTCCCAGATCACCCAGATGTCTTCCAACTTGACCTTATCGCGCAGTCGGATGAAGGGCTGATGTCTCCACGCAAAACCGAGATACTCTCTGGCAAGGTTTTGATATATCTTTTCGACGAAATCGTATCCTTCGTGATCCTTCGACTCGCTCAGGACAGCGCCCACAGGCTGAGCGCGCAGACGGGTGGGCTGGTGCGCCACTTCCCAGCGCGTTAATGCGGTTGCCCAAATGTTCATGTCCAGGTATCCGTGCTTTTGATAGAGGCGATAAGCAATCCTAGAACGACTTGCCCCAAGCGTGGAGAAACGCAGACCCGCCGCGCGCATTCGGCTGTGAGCCTCCTCCAGCAAAGCGGAAGCAACTCCGCGTCCCGCGTGATGCGGATGTGTGGATACCGCCCAGACTCCGCCCACGTCCTCGCGTCCCTCGGTAGAGATCATCGGCAGGCGGAAGACTCCCACCTGTCCCAAAACCCTATCTTCCTCCACCGTGTTGACTGTGAAGCACGGGAACGGGCGCGGGTCGGTGCGGCGCATATGCGCGGCAAGTTCGGGCGTGAACGGGAAGTCCAGTGCGAGCAGGGTGAGGTGCAAGACCTGCAGGGGGTCAATGTCGTTGTATTCGAGTATTTTCATTTTGATTCTCAGGCGGACGTTTGAGAACGTCCGCTACGCAACTTAATATTCCTGAATGTGCCACCACTCGCGAAAGATTTGACACAAGCCATTGTTGTCGAACTCGACCACAAACAGGCAATCCAGCGCGAGATGTTTGCCCGATTCAATGACGGTGAATTTAGATTGCCATCGCGCGATGCCAAGGTTATCTTTCACCGAAAGAATGTCGAACGTTGCCTCTTTGTCTTTCAAAGAATGCGCGCCTTTGTTCCAATAATCGTAGATGGCTTCGCGTCCGATCATCGGTTCGGCGAAGGGCGTTTCGTAATACGCGGCATGCTCCGCGAAGAGATTCGCCGAGGCGCGCGGGTCGTTCTCCGCGCTGGCTTTGCCGTAGGTTTCCATCCATTGTTGAAAGTGTTCATGCGTCAGTGCGTTCATGGGTTTATTCCTGCACCTGCTTTTCTTCCGTCCGCGAGAGGTTCTTCGCGCCCGCGATGATGGTCACAACGAAAGCGGCAATGACATACAGCACGACCAAAATGTTTTGCTCAATTCCGCCAGGAACTGCAAACGAAACGGGCAGGAATATTCCTGCAGTATTTGCTGTCGCATGGAAAAGAGTCACAAGCAGAAGACTGCCGCGCGTGTTGTTGTAAAGCCAGGTATATAAAACCGCCAAAGCCAGATGAGCGATGGTGAACCAAACGAAGGAACGTTCGCCGCTCAAGCCCGTCCCGAAGAATTTCGGCAAATGCCAGACGCTCCAAATCACGCCGACGATTAAACTCGCGATCAACGCGTTGTATTTCGCCTGCAATCTTGGCAGGACATATCCGCGCCAACCCATCTCTTCGCCGTTGGTGAGGATTTCAAACACAAGCCACGGGACGACGAGCGCGAGCAGCGGCGCGTCGAGCGGGACAACGTCGCGAATCATCGGGTGGGAAAAATCCGCGGGGACGCGGGTCAGCCAGGAGGTCAGGAAGACCGAAGCGAGTTGCAAGACGGGCGAAAGAAGCAGGGCGATCATCCACCACGTCCAGCCGACGCGCCAGATCAAGAAACGTTTCAGCAGTGCGATGACCGCGTCCCTGCCGAGGGTCAACCACGTCATCAAGAGCGAAGCGAAGATGAATCCCCAGCCGAGGGTGATGTAGATTGCGAACGGAAATTGAAACGGCAGGACGCCCGAATTGGACAGGTCAATCGTCCATGTGTAGAGGAACATCAGGATGAGACCGATGACCAGCGAGTGACGTTTGAGGAAGGGTTTCATTTCATGCCCCTGTTTATGAGAGAATGCCAAACGCGGACAGCGCGCCCAACAGCGACAGCAAAACAACAATGGCGGTCACAACGCCCAACGACCCATTGAGCCAGCGCTTTTCGGGATGATTGACCCAGTAATGGGTCAGGAAGGCGAGCAGACCCGATTGGATGAAGAGTTCAGGGAAATTGATAATGTGGAACCAAGCAGGCAGGACGGTGTAGATCATCCCTTCGATGGAACTGGGCGCGGCGCCAAAAGGCGAGAGAATGCCGATGACCGCCAGCGCCAGCCACAACGTCAGCCAGCCGCGCCTGTGCGGAAAGATGCTTTCGCGCAGGGCGTAAAAAACGATGCCAAACAGAAGCCCACGTAGGATTTGAAAGAATGGTCCCGCCATCACCAGCGGATGGTCGGTCTGACGCACAAAGTTTGCGACTGCGGGATCGGCGTATTTTGCAGAGTAGTCCAGAAGAACGAACGACAATACTCCGACGATGAAATATGTGACCGTGTGAACAGCGGCAGTTTTTAGTGTGATGGATGCGAAAGAGGGTTGTTTCATCGTTTCCCCTTTTTGTCAGGTGACGGGCGCGCCGAGTTTCCATTCTAGTCCCTCGCGCCCCCAGCGCATGATGGTCTCGAAGTTGGCGCGGACGATGCGCGGCGCGAACGGGATGGGCAGGTTCATCCACCAGCGACCCGTCCGAACGTTCACATCGAAGCGGATCTCCGTCCCGCCGTTGACTGGATTGAACGTCCATTTGCAGACGCCCACCAGATCGCCGCTTGCGCGTCCCTCGAGCAAGTGTTTGCTTTCGAGCCGAATCATCTCAAGGTCGAAGACGAGCGTGTACGGCATCCAACTGCGCCAACCCTGACGCAAAACCGTGCCAACGCCGCTTTCATCGCCCTGACGCAGCACTTCCACCTTCCGAATGCCGCGCCACCAGGTTGTCCATGCCGAGTAGTGAGCCAAAATCTCCCAGACTTTCTCGATGGCGGCGGGCGTCCACCACACGGTTTGAAATCGGTAGTCGGCTGCCGCTTCATCTGCGTTTTTCAAGGCGGGTTTGGTGATGTTCTTGTACATGATTTACTCCTTTGGCTGTGAGGAATGCGCTCACACGCATCCCTCAATTGACCTGATGTTACAAATACCTTGCCATTGCCGTCACACGCTCCACAACAATCAGCGGCGCGCCCAGGAAGGAGACGAAAAATGCTTGCGACGCGCAGCAATCCACAACATCGCGGCGCTGGCAAGCGTCGCTACGATCAGCGCTGGCAAACCAGCCTCCACTCCGAAAGCACCGCCCGTCCAAAGCGCAGGACCGTTGACGTTTGCTGTCAACATTTTGTAGGTCGCGTTCCCAGAGACGGAAAAACCAAAGATCGGTCCTTGCAGAAAATTCCACATCCAGTGGAGTCCCACCGCCGCCCAGACGTTGCGCGTCATCAGGTACGCCGCGCCGAGACTTAGCCCGCCGATTGCCACAGCCAGCCCTGTCCACAAAGTGGCGTTTGCATTGCCGAGATGCGTTGCCCCGAAAAACGCGCTGGTGATGAGTAGAGCCAGCCATGAACCGAACATGTTATCCAACTGCCAGAAGAGGACGCCGCGAAAGAGCAATTCTTCAAAGAGCGCCACCAGGAAAAACGCTGTCAATGCGCGTCCGATCGCAAGTGCGTCAATATTCACATCCACGATTTGATACCAGCCCATCAGCATCATCGCGCCGATGACAATCCCTGTCATGATGACGCCGATCAGTGCGCCCTGCAAGATCAGCGGCGCCGCTCCGCGCAGGGAAATGCCGATCTCTTCCAGCGTTTTGCGCTGGATCGCCCGTCCGAGCAGGAGGATGACGCCCGCGGCAAGCAGTACGCCGATAGCGCGGCTTAGGAGCAGCGAGGGGCGCGGCTCGATTGAATAATCCATGACCGCAATAATTGCCACCAGCGCAATAGAAAGCATAAAGGCTAATATCAGTTGAGTGGCTGGAAGGCGTAATAAACGTTGTACGTTGTTCATGATTTTCTCCATTGATTTTTTGGGATGCGCTTAACGCCCATCCCCTCGAATGAGTTCCGACCGCAATAAATATCCTGCCGCCATTGCAGGGCGGCTGGCAACTAAAAGTTCCAATAGCGAGCCGTTGCCATGGTCAGCATGGCAATGACCAGCATGATGAAGTCAACCTGTTCTGCGAAGTTGAGTCTCTTTTCCAACGCCTGCATTTTCGCGGCTTGTTCGGGGGTGGGACCCTGCCCTGAGGCGGCGATCTGCCCGCCCAACGCGCCCATCTGCGCGGCGGTGGGACCGATGCCAAATGTGCCGAACAGGAAGGCGATCAACGCGGCAATCGCACCGATGGTGAAGCCCAAACCCGCGCCTGTCGTCATATAAGCCAGACGGAAGCCGCCCGAAAAGACCCAGTACAATGCGCCGCCCGCCAACACCGTCAGCAGGCTGGTGACCATCATGAAGATCGGATATTTGCGCCGCTCCATCAGATTCTTCATGAATTGCGGTCCCGCCGCGCCGATGGCTGTGACCGAAGGCTTGACGAAGAAAAGATAGGAGATTGCCGCGCCCGCCCACAAAATGCCAGCCACTACGTGGACAAAGCGAAGCAGGTTCAAGAGATAGATGTTCATTTCAACTCCTTTGCGATTGTTTGATTGACGCCATTAAACATCCACACCCGCGCCTTGCGGGGCGACCCGCTCACCCAGAAACTCACCCAAACTGTGCTACAATTTTTTATCGCCATGAAATGAGGAGCATGGAAACCGAAACGCCCGCTTCGTTCGGAGAATGGATCAAATCACGCCGCAAAGCGCTCGACCTGACGCAGGAGGAATTGTCGGCGCGCGCGGGCTGTTCCGTCTTTGCCCTGCGCAAGATCGAATCGGGGGAACGCCGTCCCTCCAAACAACTCGCCGCGCTGCTCGCCGACGCGCTCCAAATTTCAAATGACGACAAACCGACCTTCATCCGCGTCGCGCGCGGGGATTTGACTCTCGGACGCTTGCGCGCCTCCCAACCCGACTCACACCCCGCTTCTTCCCCATTCAAGCCTGCTCCTCACCATCTGCCTTTGCCTCCCTCCCCGCTTCTGGGACGCGACCCCGAACTTGCGGCAATGGAAAGAATCTTCAATGACCCGCAATGCCGCCTGCTCACGTTGACGGGCATCGGCGGCATCGGCAAGACGCGGCTCGCCATCGAGTTCGCCTCCCGCCAGCGCGGCAGGTTTCCCGACGGAGTCCACTTCGTCCCGTTGGTTTCGGTCAATGCGGCAGAATCAATCGTCCCTGCGGTTGCCGAGGCGCTGGAGTTTTCGTTTTCGGGTCCCGCCGATTTGAAGGAGCAGTTGATCGGGCACATGTCCAGCGCGATGAAGCAATCCGCGCTTCTTGTATTGGACAATCTCGAACATCTCATCGCGCAGTCTGCGGAGGCAGTGGAGTTGGTATCCGAACTCCTCGAGCGGATTCCGTCCCTGAAAATCCTGGCGACCTCACGTGAACGACTGAACCTGCACGGCGAATGGACCTACGAACTGCACGGTCTGCCCGTGCCGCCCGTCGAGTTTGCCGACAAACTGGATGAGTACAGCGCGGCGGTGTTGTTCCTGCAAAGGGCGCGGCACATCCAGCCCGATTTTGAGGTCGGCGAAGCGGAGCGGCTCGAAGTGGCGCGGATTTGCCGCCTCGTGGAGGGGGTTCCGCTGGCAATCGAACTTGCCGCGGCGTGGGTTGGAATGCTCACCTGCGGTGAGATCGCGCGCGAGATCGAAGCCAACGTGGATTTTCTCGCCGCCTCCATGCGCGACCTGCCCGAACGGCATCGTTCCCTGCGCGCCTCCTTCGACCATTCATGGAAATTGTTATCCGACACCGAGCGCGGCACACTCAGCCGCCTCTCGATTTTTCACGGCGGCTTCGACCGCCGCGCCGCGGAAAAGGTCGCGGGGGCGAGTCTGCCGCTTTTGGCATCGCTCGTCTCCAAGTCCCTCGTGAAGCGCACCGAGGCGGGACACTACAGCCTGCATGAGGCGATCCGTCAATTTGCCTTTTCTCATCTCGAAGAGGACGAGCCGTGCTGTCGCCAGACCTGCGACCGTCACAGCGAACATTATCTCGCCTTTGCCGCCGACCACGAATCGAAATTGAAGAGCGGACTTCAACAATCCGCCATGCGCGAGATGACCGCCGAACTGGATAACCTCCGCACCGCGTGGGATTGGGGCATCCAAAACAAAAAATTCGATTCGCTCGGCAAGTCTGTCCGCTCCTTTGGCTGGTATTACGAAGTATCGAGCATGATCCGCGAAGGCATTGACCAGTTGGAGTTGCTCGTGCGTGCACTGAACGGCGAAACTCGCGACGCGCAAACAAACAAAGCCCTCGGCGCGACCCTCGTGCAGCAGGGCTTGCTGTACTTCCGCAGCGGTCAGTTTGCCCGCGCGCAGAAACTGTACGATAAAAGCATTGCCCTCCTTCGCTCGGCGGACGCACAATTCCTCCTCGCCGACGCGCTCATCTTCAGCGGCACGCTCAAACATCTGAACGGCGATTATCTTGAGGCAAAGTCGCTTATCGAAGAAGGTCTCGCGTATGCCCGCGCATCTCACAATGATTGGTTCATCGCCTACGGAATTTACAACCTCGGTCACGTGGACAGCCTGATGGGCGAATACCAAAAAGGCTACGATCAAATGCAGGAGGGTCTCGCGCTCTTTCGCAAAGTCGGCGACCCGCATTCCATTTCGCTGGGCTTGAACTTCCTCGTGGATACGCAGATTGCGCTCAAACGATACGAAGAAGCCAAAGCTGCCATGCGCGAGAGCATTGCCCTGTGCGAGCAGACTCAAAACCGCTGGGGCATGGGAACGGCGTATCGTTACCTCGGTCTGGCAACGATGACGGACGGTCATTACGACGAAGCGCGGGGTTGCTTCCAAAAGAGTCTCGAAATCTTCGGCGAATACTTCGAGGGCTGGGATATTGCCATCACCCTCGCCTACCTCGCCGACGCGACCCTGCACGCGGGCGAAGACGCCGAAGCCCGAACGCTCTATCTGGACTCCCTGCGGCATGCGCGGCGAATCAACTCCGCCCCGCTCATGCTGATGACCCTCGCGGGACTCGCCCAACTCGAATCCCGCTTCAACCCCGACCTCGCGGCTGGCTGGCTGACCCTTATCCTTTCCCACCCTGCCGCCACCTCGGACACGAAAGACCGCGCCGCACGCTTGCTGGACGAACTGCACGCCACCCACACCCTGTCACCGCCGCAACCCGCATGGACGCTGGAAGGGGCAGTCGAAGCGTTGACGGGAAAGTAACCGCGTCAGAGGCGTTCAAGCAAACGAATACGTGACCTGCCAGTATCAGATTTTCACAACCACAATCGGATCTGCCCAGTGAGGCATATATCGTGCATACGGATATAAGTTTCGCCCCGCTCGGTTTATGCCCGCCACATGGAGAATAAAAGTCAAAAAGAGTGAACCTCGACTTTGGCTCTTTGAGCAAAGTTGGGCAGGAGAAAGATGGAGTAAAAAGGGTGCGAGAGCGCCCTTTTTACGTTAGATACGGACAGAAGCGGCGATGGAATTGGACAAACCGATCAGG
>Ga0073932_1000372_pt1 | contig 112251 bp, 88 predicted proteins | sample DewCreD2012metaG_FD_76967 | JGI IMG/M metagenome (GOLD analysis project Ga0073932, IMG submission 76967) | Hot spring sediment bacterial and archeal communities from British Columbia, Canada, to study Microbial Dark Matter (Phase II) - Dewar... ...
AATTCGATTAGTCTGTTAATGTGTTCTCTGGTAGATGTTGGTTGGTTCATAACCTCCATTATCTACCAGAGGGCGGTTTTGCTCAAGTGCAGAGCCGCCCTAGTTTTTGTCTAAACACGAGTCTAAAGAGCCAGGCCAAAAGCGCGAAGCCCCTACGGGGCTAAAAAACCAGCCCGTAGGGCTTTGCCCTTTCAGCGCGCGGGCTTCAGCCCCACGCTTCTTGGCGCCCTCAAGCCTGGAAAATAATCACCAGATTCGCTATCCACGAATACACAACCCACCCAAAGCCGAAAATCACCGCCAGCAGCGCGGCAAATCCCAGCGCCACGGGATGCCCGATGACCGCTGCGACACTTGCCAGCAGCACCAGCAGCGCCAGCCCGGCAGTGTAGACCGCCAGCACGACGCGCCCCTTGCCTTTATTCGCGTGGAAAATCCCCGCGACCGGCGCGAGCAGCGCCAGCGCGCCCACGGTGAGCGCGAGGAAGCCCCAATTGCGCGCCAGCAGCGCGAAGAGCACGCCGAATTCGGCAGCCAGCAGGCAGACGGCCATCCAGGTGGAGGCGAGCATGTCTTCGTCGGAGAGGGCCAGCCGTCCAAAACGGTCGTAACGCAGCAGCAGGGCGAAGAGGGGGCGCGCCACCCACGTGAGGAACGCGAAGAACTGAAAAAGCAGCAGTACGGGAAACACCACGAGCCACAACGGCGGGAACGCCCGCGCCACCACCCGCAGCGCCACGCGGATGCCGTGGAAAATGCCGATGACGCCCCACTGTTGCTCCTCGGTGAAGCGCGACATCCACAGGAAGTAGCGCAGCAGCAGGCGGTAAAGCAGGTTGCGCGCTTTCAGCGCTTCGACGATGCCCTCGCGCGCCCAGTTCAGCGTGGGATCGAGCCGCAGCGCCTCGCGGAAGGCGTCGAACGCCTCCTTCACCTTGTCGGCGTGGAGCAGCGCCCAGCCGTGATTGGCGTGGGTGAGCGCGTTCTCCGGGGCGCGGGCCAGCGCCGCCGCCAGCGGGGCCTCGGCTTCCACCTTGCGGCCCATTCGCACCAGGGCCATCGCCCGCAGGTTGAGGCAGGTCACGTGCTCAGGGTCGCACTGCAAACCCGCTTCGGCTGCGGCAAGCGCCGGCTTCCACTCGCGCTTGCGCATGTGGATATGGCTGACGACGGCGTGATACATCGCATCGTTGGGGTCGAGGCGCAGCGCTTCGCGGATGGCGCGCAGGGCGTCATCCGGGCGGTCTTGGTCCAGCAGGATCAGCGCACGGACGTAGTAGGCGTAGTCGGCGTCGGGGGCCAGGCCGATGGCGGTGCGGCTTTCGCGCAGCGCCTCGTCGTCGCGGTCCTGGTAGTAGAGCGCCATTGCCAGGAGCGCGTGAGCGTGCGCGTCGTTTGGCGCGGCGGCGAGCGCCTGGCGCAGCGCGGACTCGGCGTCTTTGTAGCGCCGGGTTTGCAGAAGGAGTTGGGCTTGGGTAAATTGTTTGTTCATTGAACATTGTCAAACCTGACAGGTCTCAGAAGACCTGTCAGGTTTTGATGGAACAGTCAAGGTTACTGCATTGACGCCACCGCATTGGCAATCCACGAATACAAAATCCAGCCCCAGAAGAAGGCTTCGCTCAGTTGCGCGCCCAAAGCGACGCCGTTCAGCCGCAGGAGAAGGCCGCCGACGGCAAGCAATGCGAGGATGCTCGTATAGGCGACAAGAAACCAACGGCGCTTTCCGGGAGGGAAGTTAAACAGCGAGGCAACAGGAACAATCAGCATCAGCATGTTGAGCGCCGTGGTCAAAAACAGAAATTGCCCTAGAAGCACGCCCGCGCCCAGGAAGCCCATCGCTGCCAGCAGGCAAACGGCAACCCAATTCGACGCGACGATGTCTTCGTCAGAGAGCGCCAGCCTCCCCATCCGACTAAAGCGCAGCAGCAGGTTGAACAGCGGGCGCGCCGTCCACGTCAGGAAAACAAACAGGGTGTAGAGGATATTGAACAGGAGAAAAATCGGCACCAGCCCCGGATACCGCTGCGCTAACTCAGCCACCAGGCGATTCGCAAAGTACACACCGAGAATCAGCCCCCAGCGCGCGCTACCGCTCAGGCGCGACATCCACAGGAAATAGCGCAGCATCACCCAGTAGATGGGATTGCGCGCTTTGAGCGCCTCCACGACGCCCTCGCGCGCCCAGCTCAACTGCGGATTCAGGCGCAGCGCCTCACGGAAGTGTTCGAGCGCCTGCTTGTGATGACCACCGTGCAGCAGCGCCCAACCCTGATTGGCGTGGGTCATCGCGTTCTCCGGGTTCAGCGCGAGGATGGCCTCAAGATTCTGCCCGGCCTCGTCCCGCCGCCCCAACTTCACCAACGCCATCGCGCGGATGTTGTTGCACTGGATGTCCTCCGAATCGAAGCGCAGGCCGGTTTCCGCCGCCTCCAGCGCCCTTTGCCACTCGCGCCGGCGCAGGTAGATATTGCCCATCACGGCGTGGTAACGCGGCATTTCAGGAACGAGGCGGATGGCGGTGCGGATGGCGGAGAGCGCTTCGTCGTACTTTTCCATCTCCATGAGGATGATGGCTCCCGCGTAATGCCCGGAAGGATTGTCAGGCGCAAAGCGGACGGCGGCCTGCGCTTCGAGCAGGGCGTCGGTTTCACGCCCCTGGTACAGTAAGGTGAACGCCAGCAGCGTGTGCGCCTCGGCGTCGGTGGGGTCTTCGGCCAGCACACGCCGCAAGAGCGCTTCCGCATCCTTGTAACGCGCGCGTTGCAGTAAAAGTTCGGCTTGGGCTAGATGTGTACTCACGGGTCTCCTGGAAAGCCGTCAGCGTTCAGCTTTCAGCTTTCAGCCAGAATAGCTGACTGCTCACAGCTGATAGCTGACGGCTGAAAGCTTATCCAAACAATCCCTTGCGGCCGCCGGAACCGTTGCCCGGCAGCTTGAGGTAGGCGAGGATGTCGTCGTAGAGGCCGCTCTGGTTGGAGTAGATGGCATAGTTGCGCGCGGTGGCGAACCACTCTTTGGTCGTCGGGTGGATCGTCTTGATGACGTCGAGCAGGTCGGTGGTACGCACAGGGGCCACCACGCCGGTGCGCATCGCCTCGCGCAGTTTGTTTTCGACCGCCATATCGACCGCGCCGCGCAAGTCCGCGCCGGAGAAGTCCTCGGTCTGCCGCGCCAGCCGGCCATAGTCGATCTTGTCCGTGGGCTTGCCGGCGAGCAGGATTTGCAGGATAGCAGCGCGCGCCTCCACATCGGGCGGCGGGACGAAGATGACGCGGTCGAAGCGACCCGGACGGCGCAGCGCCGCATCGAGGTGCCACGGGGCATTAGTCGCCGCCAGGACGAGCACGCCCTCGTTGGAGGTGTTCACGCCGTCCAGCTCCGAGAGGAACTGGTTGATGACCTGCCGCCCGGCGCTGTAGCGCATATCGGAGCGACTCGCGCCCAAAGCGTCCACCTCATCAAAGAAGAGCACGCAGGGTGTATTGGCGCGCGCCAACTCGAAGATGGCGTGCAGGTTATGCTCGCTCTGGCCCAGGTACATATCCAGCACATCGTGCAGGCCGACGGCAAGAAAATGCGCGTTGACCTCTCCCGCAGTCGCCCGCGCCAGGTGCGTCTTGCCGCAGCCCGGCGGGCCGTACATCAGGATGCCGCCGCCGAGCGTCTTGCCGTAGGCGCGGTAGATTTCCGGGTGGGTGAGCGGGTGGATGATCTTCATGCGAATCTCATCCTTGAGCTTTTCCATACCGCCCACGTCCTTGAAGGTCAGTTGCGGACGTTCGACATCCGACGAAGGTGGCGGCGCGGCCTCTTCACCGGCGGTGACGAACACCAACTCGTTCTCCGGCGGGGGCGTGGCCGTGGTTCCCGGCGCGCCACCGGTCAAGCGACGCGCCAGATCTTCATCGGCTAACGTAGGATCGGCAGCAATGGCGTGCCCGTAGACACGCACCGCAGTGGCATGTTCACCCGCCGCCAGGTAAGCCCGCGCCGCGAGCAGCAGTGCGGGGGCCGGCGGCTGCGGCCCCCGCAACAGTTCTTCCAAAATCACCAGGGCCACATCGACCTTGTTCTGGCGGAAGTACGCCTCGGCAAGCGCGGTCTTAATGCCGTTGTCGTCCGGCGCGAGGTCTAACGCGCGGCGATAGGACTTCGCGGCCTCGACGTAGTCGCCGCTTGCCAGCAACAGGTCGGCCAGGTGCTTGTGCAGCGGCGCGGAGTCAGGCGTCGCCGCAACTGCCGCTTGCAATGCTCGGATTACATCTTCATGGCTCGACATCTTACTTTTCGATGCGCCACACACGCAGGTCATCCAGGCATACGGTTACGTTGCCGTCGTTGTAGCTCGCCCCGCCGATACCGATGCGCCCGGTGGGGAAGATATTGCTCTCCACCTGTCCCTGCATCACGCCGTTGACAAAAACCGAGAAGTAGCCCCCCACCCGCTCGATGCTCAGGTAGTTCCAGCCGGTGGGCACGATGTTCTTGGATTCCGTCCAGGAAATGGGCGCTTCCTGCCATTCGTCATCCTGAAGCAAGAACAGGGCGTAGGTTTGCGTTTCAGGTGAGACCTCGAACCAGTAGAGATTGTCCCCATCGGGGCCGAATCCAATGCCGCAGGTGGCATCCGTCCCCTCATCAGGCTTACAGGCCACTTCAGCCACGAACTGGTCCGGGCGGAACGGTTCGTACCACTCCCAGGCGGTCAGCTCGGTACTCTTGATCAGGATACAGTATTCCCCATCTTTGGGCGGGATGTAATGGACATTGTCCGTTTCGGGAATCTGCGCCCAGTTGTTGCGGTTGTTGCTGAAATCATCCTCGAAGCGCAGCACCGCATTGGAGGGCAGGTCCGTTCTTCCAACGACGTACCAGGTATACCAGCCGTCGATCGCCACGCTGTAGATGGATTCGATGGCGTCGCCCTCCGCATCGACAGCTTTGACATCATACAGCACGTCATTGGACAGCCCTTCGACGATGTAGGAGCCGCCTTTCTTGATCGCCACACCGCCGAGTTGGTCATCGCCCCAAGAGTCACTATCGGAAGGAGAAACATAGAGTTCTGCGATGATGTCTTCGGAGTTGTTGATCACTTCCAGCGATCCGCCGCCTGTGACGTTCCAGAAGGTGTCTTCGGTGATCTCGGCACTCCACAACGTCTCGATGACCTCGCCGTTCTCGTCTTGGACCTGCAAATCGTAGACGCCGGCCGGGATGCCGGTGACGATGTAACTCTCGCCGGCGGGGATAACGTTCGATTGCAGCCAGTTATCGCCCCATTCCTCCGCATCCGTCTGCGAGATATAGACATACTCTATATCACGACTGGACTGGTTAATGATTTCCAATTGAAACCCTTCCTCTGGAACCTCCGTGGGCTTCAATGTAGCGGCGGGCTTAGGCGTTGCAGTGGGCTTAGGCGTCGCAGTGGGACGCGGCGTTGCAGTAGGCTCCGTCGTCGCGGTCGGCGGCGCTTTCGTCGGCGCTTCAGTCGGCGCGACTGTGGTGGGCTTTGGCGTCACCCGTCCGGCATTACACGCCAACGAAACCCCCAGTAACAGTACAACAATCAACAAGATCCAACGTTTACCGATCATCGCAATAGCCTCCTTCATCCTCGGAAATAGCGTGGGCTGCACCCGGATAGGATGCTTGAAACAAGGTTGGTGAAACATACGTCTATGATAAGCATTTTTTCAGGCCTGTCAAAATGTAGAGGATTAGCCAGGAATGTCCATTGTGCAATTGAAAGTAACTGGATTTTTCGGCTCATTGCGGTAGAATGGATTAGAAAATAACCACCCTGGCAAATATCAAAGCAGAAGTTTGCGGACCTTTGGCAGGGTTATGTGCAGGAGGAGAAAATGCCCAACCCCTACAATCCACAAGACATCGAGCCGAAGTGGCAGGCGCGATGGGAGGCCGATGGCCTCTACCGTTCGGTGATTGACCACAGCAAGCCCAAGTTCTACGCGCTGACGATGTTGCCTTATCCCAGCGGCGATATCCACATCGGTCACTGGTACGCGATGGCCCCCAGCGACGTGCGCGCGCGGTTCAAGCGCATGCAGGGCTACAACGTCCTCTTCCCGATGGGCTTCGACGCCTTCGGCCTGCCCGCCGAGAACGCTGCCATCCAGCGCGGTATCCATCCCAAAACGTGGACGCTCGCTAACATCGAACGCGAGCGCCAGCAGTTGCGCTCGATGGGCACGATGATCGACTGGAAGCGCGAGGCCATTTCTTGTCTGCCGGGCTATTACCGGTGGAGCGAGTGGTTCTTCCTCAAGTTCTACGAGATGGGGCTGGCGTATCGCAAGAAAGCGCCGGTGGACTATTGCCCCAACTGCAAGACCACGCTGGCGCGCGAGCAGGTGATCGGCGAGGAGCACATCTGCGAGCGCTGCGGCACGCCGGTCTTCAAGAAGGATTTGGAACAGTGGTTCTGGCGCATCACGAAATACGCCGATGAGCTGCTGGATTTCTCCAAAATCGATTGGCCCGACAAAATCCGCCTCGCGCAGACCAACTGGATTCAGCGCAGCGAGGGCGCGGAAGTGACGTTTACCGTCGCGCCGGAGGACCTCCCTGCCGACGCCGCCCCCGCAGAGGGCGACCTGGTGGTCTTCACCACCCGGCCCGACACGCTCTGGGGCGCGACGTTTATGGTGCTGTCGCCGGAGCACCCGCTGGTGGAGCGCATCACCAAGCCGGAGTACCGCGAGGCAGTGAAAGCGTATCAGGCGCAGGCCGCCCGCCAGACCGAAATCGAGCGCATGAGCACCGAGAAGGAGAAAACCGGCGTTTTCACCGGCGCGTACGCCATCAATCCGGTCAACGACGCGCGCATCCCCATCTGGATCGCGGATTACGTGCTGATCACCTACGGGACCGGCGCAATTATGGCCGTCCCCGCCCACGACGACCGCGACTTCGCATTCGCCATCAAGTTCGGCCTGCCCATCATCCCGGTGATCGACCGGGTGGACGGCCTCGCTAAATCCTTCGTGATGGGCGGGACCACAAAGCCAGAATTGCTGGACGCCCTTGCCGCAGCCGGCATCGATTTCATCCGCGAAAGCGGCGCCACGTTCGTCAGGCTGACCGTGGATCAGGTCGATCGGTATGCCGAGATCGTCCAGGCGCATCTCGAACCAGGATGCTGGACGGAAATCGTCGGCGCGCGCTGGCTCTTCGTCTTTGAGGACGCCATCATCCCCTTCGACAGCATCGAAGCTGAAGAAAAAATCATGGCGCGCTGCAAGGCGCTCAATCCGTCGGTGGCGAAGTACCGCACGGTCATGGAAATGTTGTGGAGTCTCCCCTTCTACCGGGATACGCTCTACCACGCCGAGTACGGCACGATGATCAACTCCGGCGCGTTCAGCGGCACGCCCGGTGACGTCGCCAAACAGCGCGTCATCGCGTGGCTGGCGGAACGCGGGCGCGGCAAGGCCACGGTCAACTACCGCCTGCGCGACTGGCTCATCAGCCGCCAGCGCTATTGGGGCGCGCCGATCCCCATCATCTACTGCGACACGTGCGGCGTTGTGCCCGTGCCCTACGAAGACCTGCCCGTGCTGCTGCCCGATGACGTGGACTTCATGCCCACCGGCGAAAGCCCGCTCAAGTATCACGAAGGCTTCCTGCACACCACCTGCCCGAAGTGCGGCGGCCCCGCCACCCGCGAGACCGACACGATGGACACATTCGTCTGCTCGTCGTGGTACCAGTACGCCTATCTCAGCCCCTACTACCGGGAGGGCGAACCGGCGCACGCCGATTCGATCCCCTGGGATACGGAGGAAGCAAAGTACTGGCTGCCGGTGGATACCTACACAGGCGGGGCGGAGCACGCCGTTATGCACCTGCTCTACACGCGCTTCTTCACCAAGGCCCTGCGCGACGCCGGCATTGTCAACTTCGACGAGCCGATGCTGCAACTGCGCAACCAGGGCACCATCCTCGGCGAACCGCGCAGCGGCGATTGTGTGGAAGTGACCGGCACGTGGGAAGGCGCGGCCTTCAGAGCCGAGGGGATCACCGTCTACAGCTTCAAGGATCAGGCCACGTGGCCCCCCGCCGAGCGCGGCGCGACCATGGTCCGCGGCGAGGTGATCGACCGCGACGACGTCAGCCTCAAGGTGCAGACCTCGGAGGCCGGCGAACTGACGGTGGTGCTGGTGAACGAAGACATGCCCGTCGCCATCCCCGGCAAGGAAACGGGCGGCACGGCAAAGGACATCCTCTACCACCTGGACGTGGAGAAAATGTCCAAGAGCAAGAAGAACGTCGTCGCGCCGGACGAACTGGTAGCGCAGTACGGCGCCGACACGGTGCGCGCGTACCTGATGTTCGGCTGGCGCTGGGAACAGGGCGGCCCGTGGGACAGCCAGGGCATCGAGGGCGTCGTGCGCTGGATCAACCGCGTGTGGAACATCGTCACGGAAGCGGCGTCGCAGACGACGGCGCAAGCCAGCACCGCTGAGACGCTCGGCGAGCGCGAACTGCGGCGCGCGATGCACTTCGCCATCAAGAGCATCACCGAAGATTTGGAGAACTTCAGCTTCAACACCGTCATCGCCCGGCTGATGGAATACACGAACGCCCTCAGCAAGGCCAGGGCCGCGCACTACGGCAGCGCGCTGTGGGATGAAGCCATTACCAACCTGCTGCTGTTGGTTGCCCCCGTCGCGCCGCACATCGCGGAGGAACTGTGGGCGTTCCTGGGCAAGCCGTACAGCGTCCACCAGCAGGCGTGGCCCACCTGGGACCCGGCGATGCTCGTCGAGGACGAAATCGAAATCCCGGTGCAGATCAACGGCAAAGTGCGCGGGCGCGTCACCGTCCCGGCGGACGCGGACGAGGAGGTCATCAAGGCCGCCGCGCTGGCGGATGCGAACGTCCGGCGGCATCTCGAAGGTCAGCAGGTGCTCAAGGTGATTGTGCCGAACAAGAAACTGGTGAGCATCGTGGCAAGCCGAGGTAAAGGGTAGAATGTGCGAGGGGCTGGAGAAGAATCCAGCCCTTCGTTATAAAATCAAGTTGGGCGGCAATCGAGGTCAGCAAAAATCGCTTGACAAAGGGACTGATATGGCACAAAATGGAAAAACAACAGTGTTGTGGAAAGGAATGAACCATGACGCCCTATCAAGCCACCTACACAGACCGGATTCGCCAGGAAGTGGCGCAGACGCCGGACGACTACTTGCCGCTCTTGTTTACGAACTAGCCTGGAACACGCTGAAAGACTACCTCGAAGCGCAAGGGGAAACCGACATTCACGGCAGCCGTGACACCTTTCGCCTGGCCTTCCGGCGTGGCCTGATCGAAGATGGTGAGACATGGATGGACATGCTCAAAAGCCGCACGCTTACCGCACACACCTATAACGAAGAAATTGCCGAACAGATCGTTGCGGCTGTGACCAACCGATATTTCCCAGAATTTGTCAGACTCCAGGCCAATATGGAGTCCTGGAAGGAAAAAGCTATATGCCCCCCCGTTTTGGCCTGACAAACTCCACCATCGAAAAAATCTGCAGCGTATTCGCCAACTATCCCCAGGTGGAAAAAGCTATTTTGTACGGCTCCCGCGCCAAAGGCAACTACAAGAACGGCTCCGACATTGACTTGACGCTCCAGGGCGGTGCAGATCTGACACTCAGCACGCTGTACAGCATGATGGATGACCTCGATGATCTGCTGCTGCCCTATACCATTGACTTGTCCATTTTCAGCAGCATCAGCGATCCCGACGTAGTCGAGCACATCCAGCGCGTGGGCGTCACGTTTTACGAAAAGTCGGGCGAACAGCAGACAACCTGCTCATAGGGACCATCTGAGGATGCCATGGTCACACAAAGGCAAAAGGCAAAACCATGACGCAGGACAACACGATAGTGGCCGGTGAAGTGCAGGCCATCTTATTTCAGCTGGTAAAATTCGTAGCAGGCGCAGGGTATTTCAGCCCCACCATAGCTCCCCGTGCAGTCCGGGGCACCTTGCCCGCACTTATCATATCCGGTTTTTGAAATTACGTCAATGATGTCAAAAGAGCCTCTATGTGGCAAACTGCACCAAAGAGGATAAAAATCTGTCAACGGACGAAACGGATTTTTTCGTTTCAATCCGTTCCATCCGTTTAATCCGTTGACATTTGATAAGGAGACCAATGAAAATCACCGACATTTCCCTCTTCAAAGTTCGCGGCGCGTACACCGGGCCGTACTTTCCGCCGGGCGACCGGCAAGCGCAGATGATCGACATCTACCCGGAGTTCAACGCGCAGGCGATGTCCGGACGGCGGCGCGACGAAGGCCCGGAGATCATCAGCGAAATCTACGTCGAAATCCTCACCGATGAAGGGGTGAGCGGCCTCTTCGGCCCCATCGAGGATTACCAGGCGTTCATCATCCACAAATTCCTGCGCCCCTTCCTCGTCGGGCGCGATCCGCTGGCGACAGAACTGCTCTACGATCAGATGATCCGCCTGCACCGGCACGGGCGCTCTGGGATGTTTATGACCGGCGTGAGCGTGGTGGATTGCGCGCTGTGGGACCTCAAAGGCAAGGCGTGGGGCCAGCCGATCTACCGCCTGCTCGGCGGGCCGACGCGCAGCGCGGTTCCGGCCTACGCCAGTATGCTCGGCTACAGCATCGAGCCGGAAGAAGCCGCTAAAATCGCGCTAGAGTTTCGGGATCAGGGCTACGCCGCGCAGAAGTGGTTCTTCCGCTGCGGTCCCGGCGACGGCGAGGCCGGCATGGCGAAGAACGTGGCGCTGGCTTACGCGCTGCGCGAGGCGCTCGGCCCGTACTACCCGCTGATGTTCGACGCCTATATGGGCTGGGACGCGCAATACGCTTCACAGATGCTCCACCACCTCAACCTGCTCAACGTCACCTGGGTCGAGGAGCCGCTGCCGCCGGAGCGCGTCGGCAGCTTCCAACGGCTCAAGGGTGCGGCGAGCGTCCCCCTGGCAACGGGCGAGCACGTCTACACCCGCTGGCAGGTGAAGGAGCTGCTGGTCAACAATGCCATCGACTTCGTGCAGACCGATCCTGACTGGACGGGCGGCATCACCGAGCTGGTGAAGATTTGCGCGCTGGCCTCGGCCTTCGAAACGCCCGTCGTGGCGCACGGGCACTCACTGCTGGCGGCGCTCCACGTCGCCGGGTCGCAGTCGCCCGCCGTCGTCCCCTACGTCGAATACCTCGTCCGTCACCAGGCGCGCAAGCAGTTCTTCCACAAGCCGCAGTATGCGCCGGAGTACGGGCGCATCGCGCTGCCGGAACTGCCCGGCCTGGGTCTGGCGTTGGATGAGGCGAAGATCGAGGCGCGGGAGGCGCTATGAAATCTCCAGATGATATACGCACGAAAACACTCTTAACGGAAGTCAATTTCGATCTGGCGGAGTTATGAGCGCAAGTGACCGAAGAAAACTTGCATGCCGAAGTCGATACTGGGGTAGTCATAGGACGAGAAACATGGTAAACTATGGGTAATACAGGTATCGAAAACGTATTTCAGATTTGGTGTCAGGCCAGAGAATGGAGGCCCGAACATGGAAACAAAGGTGAGAGACCCACTCCCCACAATAACCATCAATACCAGGTACGAAAATGGCGCGCTACACCCATTGGAACGGCTCAATCTTCCCGAACATCAGCTCGTGAAAGTGCAAATCCTTCCGCCGAAAGTGCAGATCACCGGGCAAACCGCGCAGCGCAAGGTCAGCCGGTTCATATTGGATGAACTGAGTTACCTTATGGGGGGCGAACAACCCTCACTCATCCAGGTAGAAGCGCAGCTATACTGGCGTGTGCCCGTAGTGATGACATATCCAACGCACGGAAAACTAGGCATTGTCGGGCATATTGACGTCGATGTGGAAACCGGCAAACTCATTTTGCCTCCCGGAGGCCTTGATGAACTCAAACGCAGCGCTCAAAGGCTGGTTACCCATCATTCACCAGAAACAGCTTAACAGAGCAGATTGCCTGGTTGCTTGCGTCTTGATGATCCTGAACTATCTGGACTACCCAGCAACCTCGGAACAAATCACCCGACTTTTCGATATGGACCCAGACTTAGGCGTACCCGCCTCGCGCATCAAACGACTTGAGCAATGGGGACTGCATATCCTGTATGTATCCGGGACTATGAATGACTTGCGCCAACACCTGGCACAAAAAGAACCTTGCATTGCTTTTGTCAACACAATACACCTGCCTTATTGGGACGAAATGACCCGCCACGCATTGGTAGTCTCAGGGATAGACGAACACTATGTCTACCTGAATGATCCCTTTTTCGACGAAGCGCCCCAATCTGTCACACATCTTGAGTTTATGTTGGCCTGGGATGAATTCGAAAACACTTATGCCGTCATTAGCAAATAACCCGAAAGTAGCTTGGTCAGGAGGCCTGCGAAAGCAAACGCGACGATCAGATTAACGACCACCTGACTAACGACAATCAAACTATCCCCAAAGGAGCAACCCTATGGCACTCTTCAAAGACGATTTTATCGAAGCCAACGGCATCCGCCAGCACTACTGGTGCACGGGCGACGGGACAAAGCCCGCGCTCGTGCTGTGTCACGGCGTCACCGACAACGGCTTGTGCTGGACGCCCGTAGCACGCGCGTTGGAGAACGATTTCGACGTGATCATGGTCGATGCGCGCGGGCACGGCCTCTCGGATGCGCCGGAAAGCGGCTATGCGACTGCCGATCTTGCCGCCGACCTCGCGGCATTTATCCGCGCGCTTGGCCTCGAAAAGCCCGCCGTGCTGGGCCACTCGATGGGCGGTGCAACGGTGTCATACACCGCGTACCAATACCCGGAGCTGATCGGCAAAGCGTTGCTGGAAGACCCCGGCTGGTGGGATGATGACAGTCCGCGCCAGACAATGACAGAGGAGGAGCGCCAAACCTTTGCTGCGGAATGGCAAAAACGCATCATCGAACAAAAGCAACGTTCCCTGGAGAGTCTGATCGCGCAATGCCGGAAGGATTGCCCCACCTGGCCCGAAGCAGAGCTGGAGCCTTGGGCCTTGTCCAAGCAGCAAGTGAGCCTTCACATCCTCCAGGTGTTCGCTCAACAGCGCCCGCCCTGGCGGAAAATCGCTGCCGGAATGTGCTGTCCCACGCTGCTCATCACCGCCGACGTGGAAAAGGGCGCCATCGTGACCGAAGCCATGGCAGCAGAAGCCACGCAGATCAATCCCCACATCCAGGTCGCCCACATCCCCGGCGCCGGCCACAACATCCGCCGCGAGGCGTTTCAGGCATATATGGAGACGGTGAGGGCTTTTCTACAACGTTGAGGATGAGTAAGGAGAAATGAGTAAAGAGAAATGAGTAAAGAGAAATGAGTAATGAGTAATGAGTAATGAGTAATGAGTAATGGGAAATGAGTAATGGGAAATGAGTAATGAGTAATGGGAAATGAGTAATGGGAAATGAGTAACCTGACAGGTGAACCAGCCATCATCAACTGCTCCGTATTACCCTTTACCCTTTACTCTTTACTCTTTACCCTTTACTCTTTACCCTTTACTCTTTACGTTTTAGGGTGTAAAATAGCGATATAATAGTTCAATATCGTAAAAAAAAAGGAGTCCCTATCATGACAGAACCAAGAGGCAGTGTATCCGGTGTCCATCAAGAACACCACGTCAAATTCTACGGGCTTTCGACATGCATCTGGTGCCGCAAGACCCGCGAGTTCCTTGAAGAGGAAAAGGTCGCCTTCGATTTCGTTTACGTCGATCTGCTGGAAGGCGATGAGCGCGAGGCGGTGAAGGACGAAATCCGCCCGTGGAACCCGCGCGTCTCCTTCCCCACCATCGTCATCGATGGCGCGGAATGTGTGATCGGCTTCAAAACCGACGAGCTGAAGCAGGTGTTGGGGCTATGAGCGAGTACGGCATCACCCCCGAACAAGTGGAAAAGCTGTACCAACGGCTGGACCGGGAAGCGAAAGCCGGAGGCTACAACCTCAATCCAGACAAGTCATTCACCCTGGGATTGGTGGAAAGCCTGCTCATCAACGAAGCGCGCTACGGCTACTGGGCCTGTCCCTGCCGCCTGGCGGATGGCGTCCGCGAGAAGGACCTCGACATCATCTGCCCATGCGACTACCGCGATCCCGACCTGGACGAGTACGGCGCGTGCTTCTGCGCGCTCTACGTCTCCGATGCGGTGCGTGACGGCCTGCAAGCGTTGCAACCCGTGCCGGAACGTCGTCCCCTCGGCGGGCCAACCGCGCAAGCCGCAGACCACGAGCACGACGAGGAGTTGGTCGGCTTCACACGCAGCGGCATCCCGGTGTGGCGGTGCAAAGTCTGCGGCTACCTCTGCGCGCGCCCGCAGCCGCCGCTCAAGTGCCCTATCTGCAAAGCCGACAAAGACCGCTTCGAGCGCTTCGCGTAAGAAAATCGTACACGGATTACACGGATTCTATGGATTGTTGATTTTTATCCGTGAAATCCGTGTTCATCCGTGTACCTAAACGCTGACCGACTTTTACACAGTTCCGACTTTTCACGAATCCCAAATAAGGACAAACAACTATGCTCAATCCATTTACCGTCAAAATCGGCTTTGTGCCCTCGTTCCGTTTCCGCTTCACGCCCTGGTGTCAGAAGATGCGCGACGATAGCCTGGCGGCGTTCGCGCGCGTCAAAGGCATGGAGATCGTCGTCCCCCAACCTGCGCCCGACGGGAAGACGCTGGACGCCGAAAAGGGGCTGACCCCGCACGGCACCGTCAACACCCTGGACGAAGCCGAAGTTGTAGCCGAATACTTCCGCCGCCAGCACGTGGATGGCCTTATCCTCTGCCCGCTGGATTTTGGGGACGAGCGGTCGGCGGTCAAGGTGGCCGAACTGCTCGGCGTGCCGGTACTGCTCTACGCGACCAAGGAGCCGCCCGCGCCGGATGACGCCGGCCTGTCGCGCGTCTCCGACTCGTACTGCGGCAACCTCTCGATGGCCTCCGGCCTGTACCGGCGCAAAATCGCCTTCCGCTACGCCGGCCTCTTCTTCCCCGATGAGCCGGAGCTGCTGGACGAGGTGCAGGATTTCGTCCGCGCCGTCGCCGTGGTCAAGGGGCTGAAAAACGCGCGCCTCGGTCACGTGGGTGTGCGTCCGCCGAGCTTCGAGACCGTCGGCTACGACGAAACCGCACTCATCCGCAAGTTCGGGCAAAACGTCATCTACAGCAACCTTGCAGACATCACCGACGCAGCGCACCGTTACGCCGACGATGACGCGCGCGTGCAGGCCATCATCACCGAGATACGAGGCAGCGTTGCTACGGTCACCGTGGCGGACGACTACCTCACCAACGCCGCCAAACTGGAACTGGCGTTGCGCGACTTCTGGCAGCGCTCGCGGCTTTCGGCGATGGCCGTACAGTGTTGGCCTTCTGTGCAGCGGTTGATGGGAATTTCCGTGTGCGCCGTCTACGGGCGGCTGACCGGACAGGGAATGCTCACCGCCTGTGAGACCGACGTGCTCGGCGCGCTGGCAATGCTGGTGCAGCAGCGCGTGGCGCTCGGCGAAACGGTCCCGCATTTCATCGATTGGACGATCCGCCACCGCGAGAACCCCAACCGGCTGTTGGCGTGGCACTGCGGCAACGCACCCACCTGTCTCGCCGCCGATCCGCAGCACACGGCCCTCCGCTCGCGCCGCGATATGAAGGGCGAATCGCCCGTGGAGTGCGGCGATCCAATGGCCGGCCTGCACCAGTTCCAGATCAAGCCCGGCGTCGTCACCTTCTGCCGCCTGGCGGAATACGATGATCGCTGGAAGATGCTCATCACCACCGGAACCATCGTCCCCACCGACGAAACGCTCGCCGGCACATGGGGTTGGGTGGAAGTGGCGGATCACGACAGGCTGTACCGCACCCTCGTCGAAGAAGGTTTCGTCCACCACGCCAGTATGATTCACGGCGACTACACGAAGGCGCTGCTCGAAGTTTGCAAATTTATGGATATCGAGGCGGTAGTCGTTTAGTCAAGTAGTCAAGTAGTCAGGTGGTCAGGTAGTCAAGTGGTCAGGTAGTCAAGTGGTCAGGTAATCAGGTAGTTAAAGGGCTTACCCTGGACTTAAGACTATATGACGATGTGACCATTCGACTATGCAACTTTCGACTATCCAACTACCCAACTATCCGACTATCCGACTATGCGACTATGCGACTATCCGACTACCCAACTATCCGACTATCCGACTATGCGACTATCCGACTACCCAACTATCCGACTATCCAACTATCCGACTATGTGACTACGTGACTATTCGACTATCCGACTATGTGACTACGTGACTATCCGACTACGTGACTATCCGACTATTTCCAGGAGGAGACTATGACTTTCACAATTAGACGTGGAACCAATATTTCGCATTGGCTCAGCCAGAGCAAGCAGCGGGGGGAGGCGCGGCGGGCGTACTTCACCCAGGCGGATGTGCAACGACTCGCAGCGATGGGGCTGGATCACCTGCGCATCCCCATTGACGAGGAGCAGATGTGGGATGAGGCCGGGCGCAAGGACGCCGAGGCGTTCGCGCTGCTCGATGCGGCGCTGGATTGGTGCGCCGACGCCGGACTGCGCGCCATCGTCGATCTGCACATCCTGCGCACGCACTACTTCCTCGACGAGAACGATCCGCCGCTCTTCGCCGATCCTGCGGAGGAGGGGCGCTTCGCCGGGTTATGGCAGCAACTTGTCGAGCACCTGGGGCACCGCCCAACGGAGCTGGTGGCCTACGAATTGCTCAACGAAGCCGTCGCCCGCAACCCGGAGGACTGGAACCGGGTGGCGCTGGCGGGCTACAACGCCATCCGCGCCAGCGAGCCAACGCGCACCATCGTCCTCGGCTCCAACTGGTTCAACCAGCACCACACCTTCCTCAAACTCGCCGTGCCGCCGGACGATCCAAATATGATTTTGACCTTCCACTACTACTTCCCGATGTTCATCACGCACTACACCGCGTCCTGGTGGGCCATCGGCGGGACGTACCACGGGCCTATCCACTACCCCGGCAAACCCATCGCCGATGAAGACCTGGCGGGCCTGAGCGCAGAACTCCGCGCGCACATAGACGAGTGGAACCAGCCCTTCGACCGCAACACCATCGTCGCCGACCTGGCACAGCCGTTCGCCGTGCGCGAGCGTACCGGCCTGCCGCTCTACTGCGGCGAGTTCGGCTGCTACGACCGCACGCCGGATCCGCTGCGCGTCGCGTGGTTCAAGGATATGCTCTCCGTCTTCGATGAGTACGACATCGCCTGGGCTAACTGGGACTACAAGGGCGCGTTCGGTATCGTCGATCACGCCGGGAATCCGACGGCTATCGCGCCGGTGTTGTTTCCACCCCAACCCTGACAGGTCTTCTGAGACCTGTCAGGGTTGATAATCCGTTTCATCCGTTCAATCCGTTGACCATGTTGGGAGGCTAAGATGAGAACGTTTGCGCGCCCGAATGTCGTCGTCAGCAAATGCCTGGGCTTCGCTGCGTGCCGCTACAACGGCGTGACGATCCCCGATGTGTTTGTGACCCAGCTCGAACCTTTCGTCACCTATCTACCGGTCTGCGCGGAGGTGGAGATCGGCCTGGGCGTGCCGCGCGATCCGGTGCGCATCGTCCTCGTGAATGACGAGCCGCGCTTGCTCCAACCGGCCACCGGCGCAGATGTGACCGAGAAGATGCGCGCTTTTTCGGCAGCACACCTCGACTCATTGTCAGATATTGACGGCTTCATCCTCAAAGGACGCTCGCCTTCGTGCGGAATCAAGGACGTGAAGGTCTACCGGGGTGTCGAAAAGGGCGCAGCGTCCACCAACAAGGGGCGCGGGTTCTTCGCCCAGGCCGTGCTCGAACGGTACGGCCATCTGCCGGTTGAAGAGGAAGGACGGCTGACCAACTTCACCATCCGCGAGCACTTTCTCACCCGTCTGTTTGCCCTGGCGGATTTTCGCGCCGTCAAAGCCTCCGGGCTGATGCGCGAACTGGTGCGCTTCCACACCGACAACAAGCTGTTGCTCATGGCCTACAGCGAAAGCCAGTACCGGCTGATGGGGCCAATCGTCGCCAACCACGCCAAAAAGCCCGCCGATGAGGTCCTCGCGGCTTACGAACAGCATCTATGGACGGCGTTGGCCCGTCCGGCACGGCGCACGGCGGGCATCAACGTGCTCATGCACGCGCTCGGCTACTTCTCCGACAAACTCACCGCCGACGAGAAAGCCTACTTTCTGGACGCGCTACAAAAGTATCGCGACGAAAAAGTCCCGCTCAGCGTGCCTGTCAGCCTGGTCGGGGCGTGGATCGTGCGCTTCAAGGAGCCATACCTGGCGCGGCAGACGTTCTTCGCACCGTACCCGGAAGCGTTGGTCGCCATCAGCGACTCCGGCAAGGGCCGCGACCTGAACTAGACAATCCAACCAGACGAAAATACTAACCGTGAATCACGCGAATTTTCGCTAATCAGGACTTACGCAATTGTGGGTCTTTTTCACCGCAGAGCGCGCAGAGATCGCTGAAATTTTGTAGTATCTCGGCGTTCTCAGCGGCCTCTGCGGTAAAATTCCGCCGGCTTGCGTAAGTCCTATAATTTCAAAGAGATTCGCGTAGATTTGCGAGATTAGCGGTTTATCTTCAAGGAAGGCAAAAATGCACTCATTCTCCTGGGACTTTCCCTACCGTTCGCAGCGGATGCCGGTTTTGGCGCAGAACGTCGTGGCGACGTCGCAGCCGTTGGCAGCACAGGCCGGATTGGATGCGTTACGGCGCGGCGGCAACGCCATGGATGCGGCGCTGGCCACCGCCATCGCGCTCACCGTCGTCGAACCGACGAGCAACGGTATCGGCAGCGACGCCTTCGCCATCGTGTGGGACGGCGCGCAGTTGCACGGCCTCAACGCCTCCGGGCGCGCGCCGCATGCGCTTACGCCGGAGCGGTTCGCCGGGATGAAGCAAATGCCCACTGTCGGATGGGACCCGGTAACGGTTCCCGGCGCGGTCAGCGCGTGGGTGGCGCTCTCGGCGCGCTTCGGGAAACTGCCGTTCGCCGAGCTGTTCGAAGCGGCGATTCACTACGCGCACGATGGCTTCCTCGTCTCGCCCATTACGGCGCAGGCATGGGCCAGAGCGCCCGAACGCTATGCAGACTACCCCGCATTTGCGGCAACATTCGCCCCGAACGGACGCGCGCCCTACCCCGGCGAGCTGTTCCGCTGCCCGGATCAAGCCCGCACGCTGGAACTCATCGCTGCCACGCAGGGCGAGACATTCTATCGCGGTGCGCTGGCGGAGCAGATCGTCGCGCACGCTCAAGCCACCGGCGGCCTGATGACGATGGATGATCTGGCGACACACACCCCCGAATGGGTCACACCGATGGCGCAGGTCTACCACGGCTACTGCCTGCACGAAATCCCGCCGAACGGGCAAGGACTTGCGGCACTCATTGCGTTGGGCATCTTGCAGCACTGCAACCTGGCGCAGTATCCCGTGGATTCCGCCGACAGCCTGCACCTGCAAATCGAAGCCATGAAGCTGGCATTCGCAGAGGCGCACCGCCACATCGCCGATCCCGCCTGGATGGACGTTCCGGCGGAGGCGTTGCTGGACGCGGATTTCCTGGCAGAACGCGCGCGGCAGATTCGGATGGACGCAGCACAGTTCCCCACCTCGACGCTGCCCACCGACCACGGCACGGTCTACCTCACCGCTGCCGACGCCAGCGGGATAATGGTCTCGTACATCCAGTCGAACTATATGGGCTTCGGCTCCGGCATTGTCATCCCCGGCACGGGTATCAGCCTGCAAAATCGCGGCGCGGGCTTCCGGCTGGAAGCAGGGCATCCCAACCGCGTCGCGGGCGGCAAGCGGCCTTACCACACGATCATTCCGGGCTTTGTCACGCGCGAAGGCCAACCGGTGATGAGCTTCGGCGTGATGGGCGGACACATGCAGCCGCAGGGTCATGTGCAGATGATGGTGCGCATCTTCGATTACGGGCAGAATCCGCAGGCAGCCTCCGACGCGCCGCGCTGGTACATCGAGGAAGACCCCACCAGGCTCTCGTTGGAGCCGGGTTTCGCCCCAGAGGTGGTTGCGGAACTGCGACGGCGCGGGCACAATGTCACCGCCGACCTGCCGCCAGGCCGGTTTGGCGGCGCACAGTTGATCTACCGGATGGAAAATGGCGACCGGCAAACCGGCTATTGCGCAGGGACGGATTGGCGCAAAGACGGACAGGCTGTTGGATTTTGACTTGACAATGAACGCTCAAAAACGGGCCTATGTCCATCTTATCTTCGTGCTGATGAGCGTGCTGTGGGCTGCCTGTTCAGCGCACTCTCCGACCGCCGCGCCAACGCCGGTGGAAGGCATTCCCGCCTCTGTAACCGGCACGCCAACGCTATGCCCGCTGCCCACAGTCATCGCGCCGACGCCGCCTGCCGTGATCCCCGGCTATGCCAGGTTGGACGAAACGACCAACCTGCACGTCACCGGTGTGATGAAAGAGATCGATCCAGTAGCCTACCGTCTTGTGGTGACCGGCGCAGTGACCACACCCCTCAGTCTGACTTACGACGAACTGCGCTGCATGCCTAAACGTGAAGTGCGCACGCTACTCGTCTGCCCCGGCTTTTTCGAGGACGAAGCGACGTGGGCTGGCGTGCCGCTGGATTACATTCTAGAAATGGCCGGCGTTGCACCCGAGGCATCAGAGCTCGTGCTGCACGGCGCCGACGGGTACACCGCACGCCTGAAGCTGGATGTGGTGTATGACGGCAACCGTCATATCCTGGCCTACGAATGGGAGGGCGAGCCGCTACCCGCTTTGCACGGATTTCCACTAAGGGCCGTTTTCCCCCAGCAGCAAGGCAACAAGTGGGTCAAATGGCTGCTCGAAATTGAGATACAGTGACAAAAAATACCCAACTTCCTATTGACAAACACGAATTTTCAGCTTACAATTGAATTGTTCAATGAAAGTTCACTTGACCACCTGAAAAGATGAAGATTGTGAGTCTGTCCATAGACTCGTGAGTCGATCAAGCCCATCATCATGCGAATCGGCTGTCTTATAGAATAAATCGTGTCTGTATGACGCACATGCATTGCACGGAAAAGGAGGTCTGCCATAGAAACTACATCTGTTGCCAAGTCAGTTCCACAGAGAAAATCGAAGTGGAATAGAGACAAGGTTTATACCAACCTCTCTTATTTGATCATGGTTTTACCCGGTGCTATATGGCTGTTATTGTTTGCTTATCTCCCCATGCCCGGCATCGTGATGGCATTCAAAACTTACAGGCTGGTAAGACCTCCCCAAGATGCGTTCATTCAAAACAAGTTCATCTACAGCCTGATCAAAAGCCCCTGGGTAGGCCTGGATAACTTTCGCTATTTGACGCTTCCCACGAACCGAGATGCTACATTTACGTATATCCGCAATACGGTTCTATACAACCTGCTCTTCATGGTCGTAGGCCTGGTGCTTTCTGTGGCTTTGGCGGTCATGATATTCGAGCTGACAAACCGGTTTTTGGCGAAGCTCTATCACTCGATTTTCTTCCTCCCATTTTTTATCTCGTGGATTGTGGTTGCCTATGTCGTCTATGCGTTAGGCAGCTCCCAGGGGATCATCAACAGCATCATCGTTCCGATGGGAATGACCCCAATCGAAGTGTATAAAGAGAAAGCTTTCTGGCCTTTCATCTTCTTGATAGCCAATATATGGAAATATACAGGCAACGGCTCCATTATCTACCTGGCAACCATCACCGGCATCGATCGTGAGTTATATGAAGCTGCTGCGATTGACGGCGCCGGGAAATGGAAACAATTCACCCACATCACCTTACCGCATCTGATTCCGGTCATCGTACTGCTGCAAATTCTGGCGGTAGGGCGTATCTTTGGCTCCGATTTCGATATGTTCTACACCCTTCCGAATGGAGCCGCGCTCGTCAGGGATGTCACACAAACGTTGGATGTCTTTGTGTACGGCATGTTGAGAAGTAATTTGCCGCTCGGTTACCCGGCAGCCGCCGCATTCCTGCAATCCATCGTCGGTTTCGTACTGATTCTGATCACCAATGCCATTGTACGCAAGACCAGACCAGAAATGGCGTTGTTTTAGAGGATTGACCCAAAATGGACATACCGATCAAACCTGATGTACGACTGCTAGAAAAAGCCTTCTCGCGGAAGAAGGAACAACGCGATATGTTGGCCTTGTCGCCTGCGACAAATGCAGTGCTGACCGTGCTGCTGGGAATTTTAGCGATTTTGACGCTGGTCCCCATCTATGTTATCGTTATGGCCTCTGTTACCTCAGAAGCCTCGCTGGTCGCCAAAGGCTATCAGTTGTGGCCATCTGAATTTTCGGGTATGGCCTACAAATTCCTGTTCAGCCAGGGTTCGATCGTCATGACCGCCTACAAAAACACGATTATCTCCACTGTAGCCGGGACGGTGCTCTCTGTGCTGATGGTCGGGCTATATGCTTACCCGCTTTCGCGGGATAATTTCAAGTTCAAAGGCTTCTTTACCTTCTATGCCTTCTTCACGATGCTGTTCGGCGGCGGACTGGTGGCCTACTATATGGTGACCCGACAAATTCTGCAGATTCAAAACAGCCTGTGGGCTTTGTTCCTGCCCTCCGTTTTCAGCCCCTTCTGGGTAATCGTCATGCGCACCTTCTACAAATCTAACGTGCCCAATGAGATCATCGAGTCGGCCCGCATAGATGGGGCGAACGAATGGCGCACGCTCTTCCAGATCGTCATGCCCCTGGCAGTCCCCGGTCTGGCAACGGTTGCCTTATTTAGCGCGATTGGCATCTGGAACAACTTCTTCAACTGTCTGTTACTGGTCGACGAGGCCAAATATTACAGCCTGCAGTTCACCATTTACACAACCCTGAACAACATCCGATTCTTACTAGAAAATGCGGACAAGATGCAAGGTATCGTCAACATCTCCGAACTCCCCTCGCAAACTTTCCGCATGGCGATGGCGGTGGTCACCGTAGGCCCCATCGTTTTTGCTTATCCTTTCTTTCAACGCTACTTTATCCGTGGTTTAACCATCGGTGCGCTCAAAGGATAAGACTCCCTTGCGCTCACCTACCGGCATCCGCATTTGGAGTCATAGAGGCAGGTTCGGTTGTAAAGAGAAAGGAGGTGCGCCAACATGCCCGAATTCGCCGCCCACAAGAGGTGACTTACGGGCAGTAAAAACAATGCGAAACCTTGTTTTCAAGAAAGATCACCCGTATGAAAAACATAATCAAATCGTTCACTATTTTGTTCACTATTTTAAGGAAGGAGTGAGACTATGTCTAGGAAATTGTCCCGTCGTGATTTTCTGAAGGTTGCCGGTATGGCTACGGTGGGTGGTGTTTTAGCCGCCTGCACCAAACCCACAGCGGCACCTACCACCGCGCCCCAGGCCCCGGCAGCCACGGCTGTCCCCAAAGCGACTGAAGTTCCCCCGGCACCTGCGGAGACTATGGTTCTCGACTACTACATCGTCGGTTCTGGCGACACCGATCAACGCCCCCTGGTTGAGGCCGCGATCAACGAATATATCGAGCCGCTCATCGGCGCGAACGTGGTCTTCCACGTCATCGGCTGGGGCGACTGGGCATCCAAGGCCATTACCGGCATCCAGGCTGGTGAGAAGATGGACATCTTCTTCACCGCTGACTGGTATTACTACATGCAGTTAGCCACCGATGGCCTGCTCACCGCCCTGAACGACGACAACGGGCCGAACGGTAACCTGCTCGAGAAATATGGCCAGGGCATCCTGACGAGCCTGAACCCCGCGTTCATCACCGGTACACAGATCGACGGCGTCAACTATGCAGTTCCGACCAACAAGGAGCTGACCGTTCCCGAGGGATTCCTCTACAACGTTGCCTGGGCCGAGGAAATCGGTTTCACCGAGGAAGACGCGGCCAAAGTCAAGAGCTACCGGGATATGGAACCCTGGCTGGAAAAAGCTAAAGCAGCCCACCCGGATGAATACCCTTACCTGACGGATGGCCGTGATGGCTTTTCGCCCTACCCCCAGGACATCGCCAGCGGGGTCAGCGGTCAACTGATCAACATGAAGTTGACGCCTGATGCCAATGGCGTGTGGGATGAGACCATCCTCAGCGTCATGGAACAGGATGTGACCAAAGAACGCCTGGGCATTATGCACGAATGGTATCAGAAAGGCTGGATTCACCCGGACGCCGGCCTGAATACCTTCGACACCAGCCAGTACCTGAACGCAGGCAAGTTCTTCATCGAACCGATGCCGCTGAAGGGCAACAACATCAAGGCGCAGGAAATGATGAACGCCTCCGGCAATCCTGACCTGCGGCTGAAGGAAATCTATGGGCAGCCCAAAGTCAATATCACCACCCATGCCGGCGGTTCAATGCTCGCCATCCCCGCCATGTCCGAGTATCCGGTGCAAGCGATGAAGTACATCAACCTCCTGCACAGCGACCCCAAAGTGGTCAACATGCAATTGTTCGGCGTGGAGGGCGTGCACTGGGAGAAGGAAGCCGATGGTCGTGTGAACCTCATCAATAGCGCCTGGTACGGTGCGCATGCCGGCGCATGGACCGTGGGTGACATTATGCTGCAGTTGGTTACCAACAAAGAGGACCCCAACAAGAACAGGCTGCTGGTTGAATACTCCAACGATGCCATCAACCATATCGCCCTGGGGTTCCGCTTCCGCACCCAACCCATCGCGGCAGAGCTAACCGCAGTGAATGCCGTCAGCGATGGTATGATGCGGGCTTTGCAGACCGGTTACGTAGATCCAGCGGTCGAGCTGCCCAAATTCATCTCGGATTTGAAGGCTGCCGGTCTCGACAAGATCAAGGCCGAGGTCGAGAAGCAATACAAAGAGTGGAAAGCCAAGAAGGGATAACCCAGAGGCAATCTGGCTCGAGACCACGTTTCCAACGCAGGCCCCGCACATGTGTGCGGGGCCTGCACTGTCGATGCATGGCTTGGCGACCGCTGCGGTGAATGTATCCCGTGCATAGCACCCTATGGGGGTCATCAGCAGAAACTGCCTATTGACAAAGGGGCGATTTAGTTTACAATTGAATTGTTCATTGAAGATTCAATTGATCACCTGAACATACAGGAACGATGATAAAGTTTACGCCCCGTGAACGGTCACAAGTGTCGAGTTGATTATCAAACTAGAGGCAGCCTGACAACTTTGAAGGAGCTATGAGCGGTTCTGTCACATTGCAAGACGTAGCGCGCCTGGCCGGAGTTTCAACAGGGACGGCCTCCCAAGCTCTCAACAATCGCCCGAGTGTGGCGCAAGAAACTCGCGCGCGCGTCTTGGATGCCGCCAGAATGTTGGGATACGCCTTCAAAGAAACCGATAACGGCACAGGCGGAAATCCCCTGTCGATCATCGGCCTGCTGACCAAGCACGACTATGGATTCCCCTTCGAGGTCAACGCCTTCTACTCCTACATCCAGGCCGGCGTCGAAAGCGAGTGCCGCCGCCACAATATGAGCTTGATGTTTTCCAACATTGAGGTCGACCCTTCCAATCATCCGGTTGTCTGGCCGGCGATGATTACCGAACAGCGCATCGACGGCTTGATTCTGGCGGGCACGTTCATCGAGAACACCATCGGGTTACTCGGTCAGCGTGTCGATATCCCAATCGTACTCGTCGATAGCTATGCGCCCAACCTCCCCTTTGATAGCATCGTGATCGAAAACATAAACGGGGCCACCACAGCGATCAATCATCTCATCGCGCTAGGCCACACCCGCATCGGGGTGATCGGGTGGGCCAAAAACTCTCCTCCGAGCATCAACGAACGGTTTATTGGATACAATCGCGCGCTTGAAGCGCATAACATCTCCACGCGATACGTCGAAGAATCCGGGCTTAATCGTGAGGAGGGATACCGCGCCGCCACTCAGCTCTTGCAACGCGCTCCCGAAATCACAGCTATCTTCGCCTGCAACGATCTGACCGCCATCGGCGCCATCCATGCAGCGCGGGAGTTGGGATTGACCGTTCCTGATGATCTTTCGATCATCGGATTTGATAATATTGACCTGGCAAAGGAGATCACACCGGCGCTGACCACGATTCACGTTTACAAGACCTGGTTGGGAATCTTTGGTGTTCGACAACTGATTGCGCGCGCATTGAATCCAGAGCAACCCAAAACCAGCACAACCGTCATGACCAACCTGGTGGTACGTGAATCTACCGGCCGTCCGCGGAAGCAATCCATATAGCCTGTTTTCAGCAATTTTGTGACATGAACAACAAAGCTATTGACACAGCAAAAAAGCTATGCTATAGTTAGGGAGATTCCGGTAACGATACCGGTACTGTTACCGGAAACAATTCGCCGCACGTGAGCCGGTATGCAGCGTGCAAAAAGCTCTCGCGTCCTATCATTGAACTTCATCAACGAGAAGGAGGTGACTATCGAGCATATTAAAAAAACTGACCCAGCATCCTTTTTTCGTAGAGAAAGCTATATCAAAAATTCACTAGGAGGAGTGTGACATGCGTAAGTATGCGTTGAATATCCTGATTTTGCTGGTCATGCTTTTGAGCGCCTGCAAGACGCCGACCCCCACGCAGGCTCCGGCGACAACAGCCCCCGCCACAAAAGAAGCCCCTGCGGCCACGGCTGTACCAAAGACAGAAGAGCCAAAAGCAACCGAAGAACCGAAGGCGACCGAAGAACCGAAGGCAACCGAAGAACCAGCCGCCCCGGCCTCTAAGTACATCGAGTCCCCCATGCTGGCCGCCAGGGTCCAGGCAGGTGAACTGCCTCCTGTGGACGAGCGCCTACCGGCTAACCCCAGAATCATCAAACCGTTGGTCGAGACGGGTAAACACGGTGGTGAGATGCGCTTTGGGATGGTCGGCACCAGCACGACATGGGGTGGTATGCTCTTTGTGGCTGCCTGGGAGCACCTGACCAGCTGGAAGCCCGATTTCAGCGGCGTCGAGCCGAACCTGGTCGAGAGCATCGATGTAAGCGACGATGTAACCACGTACACCTTCCACATGCGCAAGGGCATGAAGTGGTCCGACGGTGTGGATTTCACGGCGGATGACATCGCGTTCTACATCGAAGATGTTCTTTTCGACCCCGACCTGAGCCCCAATGGGCCTGGCGCTGACTGGATTCCCACCGGTCAGGGTCCTGACATGAAATTCGAGAAGATCGATGACTACACCTTCAGACTGATCTTCCCGAAGCCCTACGGTACGTTCCTGTACGTCCTGGCGCAGTGGCAAGGTCGTTATTTCGCCCAATACCCCAAGCACTACCTGCAACAGTTCCACAAGAAATACAATCCCAATGTGGACGAGCTGGTAAAGCAAGATGGTACCGTCGCTGACTGGATCGCTTTGTTCAACAAGTACGGCGGCGGTGGATGGGGTGACCCCGAAGCGTTCTATCTCTATCCTGAAAAACCCTCCCTGTATCCCTGGATCACGGTACAACCTATGGGCACGGGGACGCAGGTGAGGCTGGAACGCAACCCATACTACTGGAAAGTCGACACAAGCGGCAACCAACTGCCCTACATCGACAGCATTCTGGTGATCTCTTACCAGGATGCCGAGAGCCGCACCTTCGCGATGCTCAATGGCGATATCGATGCCTTGAAAGACCCCGGTGGCGACAACCGCATCATCTACCACGATGCCAAGGACGAAGGCAAACCGATCAGCATCTATTACCCCAAGTCTGATGGCGCGAACACCAACTCGGTCCACTTCAACCAAACCATTGCCGATGAATACAAAGCCAGCGTCTTCGCGGACATCAACTTCCGCATTGGGATGTCCTATGCGATCAACCGCCAGGAGATCATCGAGATCGTCCACAACGGTCAGGGTACCCCCGCCCAGGTGGCCCCCAACAACGACGGCCCGCTGTACATCGAGGGCATGGACACCCAGTACGTCGAGTACGATCCGGCCAAGGCGACCGAGTATCTTGACAAAGTCTTCACCAATGGCAAGGACGCCGAGGGTTATTACCTGGACGATAAGGGCAAGCGCTTCGAGATGATCTTCACCGTCCAGAATGACCTCAGCTACGGTACCACCTACGTCCAGGTCGCCGAACTGTTGATCGGCTATTGGGACAAAGTGGGCGTCAAGGCCACCTTGAATTCCATCGCTACCGATCCTTACGAACAGGCGCGTAAAGATAACACGATCGAGTGCATCATCTTCACCGGTGAAGGTGGCGCCGGGATCACCCCCATTCTCGATCCGCGCTATTACGTGCCGCTCCACGGCTATCAGGCTTACTTCGCCCGCGGCTGGTATGCCTGGCGCGTGAATGAGACCGACAGCGTCCAGGTTGAACCCCCACAATGGGCGAAAGATGCCTATGCCAAGTACGAAGAAGTGCTCATGCAGCCAACCCAGGAAAAGCAGATCGAGAAGATGAAGATCGTCCTGCAAGAGGCCAAGGAACGCTTCTACGTGCTGGGTATTTCCCGACCAGGGGAGATGTACTACCCCTACAGCTCACGCCTGGGTGGCATCCCCGCCACCTGGTACGACGGGTGGGCCGAGGGTGTAGAGAAGATCACCTACCCCGAACAGTGGTTCATCAAAGAGTAAAGGCTTAGTTCTATGTGCTCCGGCGAACCCTTCGCCGGAGCACATCCCCTTCGGAGAATTTTCAAGGAGTCTATATTATGTGGAAATATCTATTTCGGCGTTTTCTCTCGATGCTCTTTACCGTGTGGGTCATCTCAATGCTTTCGTTTGCACTCATTCAACTCCCACCGGGTGATTATGTCACCACGCTGGTCAACCAGCTCGTGGCAACTTCGGCCGGCAGTTCCACGATATCAAGTGAATACATCGAACAATTGCGTGAGATGTATGGATTCAACCAACCCATGTATGTGCAATACTTCAAATGGATTGGGAAAATTCTGACGAGGGGAGAATTTGGTTACTCGTTCGTTTACAAACGCGATGCCGCCGTGATGATCACTGAGCGTCTGCCGATGTCTTTTGCGTTGTCATTCGCCAGTATGATCCTGGTATGGGCCGTAGCTTTGCCCATCGGCATTTATTCTGCCGTCCGCCAATACTCGTTAGGAGATTACATCTTCAGTTTCATGGGGTTTATTGGCCTGGCAGTGCCTAACTTCCTGCTAGCGCTTATTCTACTGTTTATTACTTACAAATACTTCGACAAGGCTATGATTGGCTTGTTCTCGCAGGAATTTGCCTCTGCGCCGTGGAGCATGGCAAAATTTGTTGATATGTTGAAGCATCTATGGATTCCGGCGACGATTATTGGCCTGGGTGGTACAGCCGGCTTGATTCGCACCATGCGGGCAAATCTGCTCGACGAACTGAACAAACCCTATGTGGAAACGGCGCGCGCCAAAGGTTTGTCAGAGAGACGTTTGCTCTGGAAATACCCTGTGCGTCACGCCATGAATCCATTTATCAGCACGATTGGGTGGGCATTGCCTGGTTTTGTCGCCGGCGACGTAATCGTTTCTATTGTGTTGAACCTGCCAACCTCTGGGCCGGTTCTATTCAACGCCTTGAAAGCGCAAGATATGTATGTGGCGGCGGGGTTCATTTTAATGTTGAGTATCTTGACCGTGATCGGCACATTTATCTCCGACATTTTGCTGGCTATGCTTGATCCACGCATCCGCCTCCAATAATCCCTGATAGAAATGAGGTAAATCACGATGACCATAAATGAAATCGACTTAGCCCTCGCCGATCGCGCCAGTGGCGGCCCATCCACAGAGAGTGATGTGCGGATAGAAGTGGCTACGCAATGGCAACTTATGTGGTGGAAATTCAAAAGGCATAAGTTGGCGATGTTTGGAGGGGCGCTCGTTTTGTTTTTCTACCTTCTGGCAGCCTTTGCAGAGTTTTTTGCCCCTGTCAATTTTACAACGTATAACGAACAATATGTCTATGCACCACCACAAATGATCCACTTCTTCCGTGATGGCAAACTGGCCCCTTACGTATATGGTTACAAATTTGAACGCGATCCCGTTTCGTATAAGAAAACCTGGGTGATTGACAAATCGGTCATTATCCCGCTCCGGTTCTTTAACCATGGCGATCCCTATAAATTTTGGGGATTATTCCGTGGCGATTTGCACCTGATTGGACCCGTTAACGCCAAAGACCCCTTTTACTTGCTGGGGGCAGACAAAAGCGGACGTGACGTTTTCAGCCGCATCATTTATAGTGCACGGGTGTCGTTAACCGTAGGGTTGGTTGGCGTCGCCATCAGTTTTACGATTGGCATTTTGGTCGGTGGCATCTCAGGGCTGGTGGGCGGTGTCGTGGATAACCTGATCCAGCGCCTGATCGAGATTTTGATTTCCATACCTACCTTGCCGGTCTGGTTAGCCCTGGCAGCTATGGTTCCACTGAGCTGGAGCGCGCTCAGGGTTTACTTTATGATCACAGTCATTCTGTCGTTAGTGGGATGGATGGGCCTGGCACGTGTGGTGCGCAGCAAGTTCCTGGCTTTGCGCGAAGAGGATTTCATTATGGCGGCACAATTGGATGGTGTACCCAGAGGGCGCATGATCACCAAGCACATGATCCCCTCTTTCCTAAGCCACATTATTGCATCCATTACACTCTCCATTCCGGGTATGATCCTGGGTGAAACGGCTTTGAGCTTTTTGGGGTTGGGGTTGCGTCCTCCAGTAGTGAGCTGGGGCGTGATGCTCCAAGACACACAAAAAGTAGCCGTCATTGCCATTTATCCGTGGCTCTTATTCCCGGCTGTGGCGGTGATCATCGTGGTTTTGGCCTTGAACTTCCTGGGCGATGGCTTGCGCGATGCAGCCGATCCATATCAGTAAAAGAAAGAAATACAGGTACACCTTATGGCTGACAACAATAATCTTCTTGTTCAAGTTGAAGACTTAAAAATCCATTTCTTCACTAACGAAGGCATCGTCCGCGCGGTAGATGGCGTCACGTTTGACATTCATAGTGGTGAAACCCTTTGTATGGTGGGGGAAAGTGGATGCGGAAAGAGTGTCACTGCCCGGGCCTTGTTACAGATTGTACATCGTCCCGGAAAAATCGTCGATGGCAGTATCGTCCTGTATCGCCAGAAAAGCCACGACCAGATTGAGAAGGTCCGCATCAGTGATCTGGAACCGAAGGGGCGTGAAATTCGCTCGATCCGCGGCAAAGACATTTCCATGATTTTCCAGGAACCCATGACCTCACTTAGTCCAATGTATACAGTGGGTAACCAGATCATGGAAACCATCATGCTGCATACCAAAGCTGATAAAAATCAAGCGCGCGCACGCACACTCGAGTTGCTAGAGTTCGTGGGGATTCCTCGTCCAAATCGTATTATTGATGAATACCCCTTCCGTCTGTCGGGTGGTATGCGCCAACGCGCCATGATCGCTATGGCATTATCCTGCAATCCGCGCCTGTTGATTGCCGATGAGCCAACAACAGCGTTGGATGTGACCACACAGGCCCAGATCATTGACCTCATCCAGGGCCTGCAAAAAGATTACGATATGGGAGTCCTGTTCATCACCCATGACCTGGGCGTGGTAGCAGAAATCGCCGACAGAGTTGCCGTCATGTATTTGGGCAATGTCGTCGAATACAGTGATGTGTACACAATTTTTAACGATCCACAACATCCCTATACTCAATCCTTACTGCGGTCTATTCCAAAAGTGACCGCCACGCGTGAAAAACTGGAAGTGATTAGAGGTATGGTGCCCAGCCCGTTCCGCAGACCATCGGGATGTCCTTTCCACCCTCGCTGTCCCAAGGCCATGCCCATTTGCTCTGAAATCGAACCCAAAACCATCAGCCTTACCGAGAATCACCAGGTTCACTGTTTGCTATTTGACGAAGACGCGAAAAAACCTGTACGGGAGATGGCATCATGACCGAACAAACACCACAAAGTCAACTGAGTTCAACGGCCACAAACGGTAAACCACTGCTGGAAGTCCGCAATCTGAAAATGTACTTCCCGATTGTCAAGGGCATCTTCGGAAAAATAAGTGGATATGTCAAAGCAGCCGATGATGTGTCTTTCTACATTCAGTCTGGTGAGACCTTGGGGTTGGTCGGGGAGTCTGGATGTGGGAAAACAACCGTGGGGCGTTGCATCGTCCGCGCCTACAAACCAACTGACGGGAGTATCGTCTATCAACGCGCTGATGAGACGACTGTCGACCTGGCCAAAGTTGACAGTAAAGAACTCCAGACCTACCGCAAAGATATTCGGATGATCTTTCAAGACCCCTATTCATCCCTCAATCCTCGCATGAATGTATTTGAGATTATTAGCGAGGTGTTGCGCGTTAATGAGCTGTGTTCGCCCAAAGAGATGGAGTACATGGTGGCGCATATCATGGAGCAATGCGGCCTGCGACCGGAATATATGCGGCGTTATCCACACGCTTTCTCCGGCGGTGAGCGCCAACGTATTGGAATTGCGCGGGCCTTGGTGACATCGCCACGGTTGGTAGTGTGCGACGAAGCCGTCTCCGGTTTGGATGTTTCGGTGCGCGCCCAAATCCTCAACCTGATGGAAGACCTGCGGCGTGAAATGAACCTCACGTACCTGTTCATCTCGCACGACTTGAGTGTGATTCGCCACATCTGCGATCGGGTGGCGGTGATGTACGTCGGCAAACTGGTGGAATTGGCCGACGCCAATGCGCTTTATACAAACCCGTTGCACCCCTATACCGAATCCTTGATGTCCGCCGTGCCCATCCCTAATCCCAATTTGCGCGATCGGAAAAATCGTATCCGGCTGGAAGGTGAGGTTGCCGATCCCTCTAACCCGCCGTCGGGCTGCTATTTCCACCCACGCTGTCGCTATGCCAAAGAGCGGTGCAGCACCGAGACGCCTGTCCTGCGCGATCTGGGGGATCATCACTTCGTCGCCTGCCACTTCGCGGATGAATTGGAACTCACCGGCGTCCGCATGGCCTGAACCGCAACGCCCTTGTACGCTCTCACACAGGCCCCGCAAATGGTGCGGGGCCTGTGCTATTGACTATTTTCATCTCCGGCAGACAATCATAGGGTCACAATGTCTGAAAGGAGGTGCTATGAAACGGACATGGATGGCGTTCACCGCATTGGTCGTGGCAGTTATGCTCATCGTCGGGCTAACGCTGGCGTTAGCTCACAGTCCCGGACGAAATCCGGCGACCTGGGAAGACATCACGTATAGTTACATCAGGCAGCGGGGGTGGACATTGGGACAACAGGTGATTATCGAACAAGTTGCGAAAGCGCGCACGCCTGGCAACTTCATCCAGGGGATGAATTTTCACACATACAGCGACGCTTCACCTTACTATACCGTGGATGAAACTGCTAGTAGCGACCAAAACTCACGTCCCGGTGCCTATACTGCCGGTGACCTCATCACAGAAACGATCCTGAGCACGCCTGGCTATAATGGTCCATCCACAGCGACGACAAGCAGCGGCTTCCGTATGGGCCGTCCTATCCCCTACCCCCCCACAGAAGTCTGGTGCGTGCTTCTCAAACTGGCTTCCACGGATACCTACTTCGTCGTCTTCGCCAATCTGCATCAGGACATGTACAACGCCCAATGGATCATCCACGAAGGCGAGAAGTCGCCGTTTTCCCAGACGTTCCTGGAGCGCGTCGCCAACCTCGGTTGCGACCTGGATTTAGCGAATCTGCCGTCAAAATAGGGAAATGGGCATTAATCCTTAGGAGGTTTGGATGAATTCACTTTTGGTACTTTACCACTCGCAAGAATACGGCAACACCGCCCTGATGGCCGAAGCCGTTGCCGAAGGCGCGCGCTCCGCCGGCGCCGACGTGACGCTGCTCAACGCGAACGAGCGGCGCATCACAATGGACGAATACCGCGCGTTCGACGCCGTCGCCTTCGGCACGCCGGATTATTTCAGCTATTTCGCGGGCACGCTGAAGGTTTTTCTGGATGACTGGTATCTCGGCAAAAAGACCAACCCGGCACGCTTGTCGAACAAACCCTACGCGCTCTTCCTCTCGCACGGCGGCGGCGGACGGGCGCAACGGCCCTTTGAGGACCTGTTCAAGCAGATGGGCACGAAGGTGGGCAACACCGTGGTATCAGCAGGACGACCGACGCCCCCCATCCTGGAAGCCTGCCGCGCGTTAGGCCAACAACTGGCACGGGCCGCACGCTGAGACTATGGCTGTGGCCGGTCTCTGACCGTACCACCGCTGGCCCAGGTAAGGGGTTAGGCGGGCGCGGTCGGAGACCGGCCCGAGCAAGAGGCCCGAGCTATGGCTGTGGCCGGTCTCCGACCGAGCCACCGTGGGGTGGTCTGGAGGCCGGCCCGCGCAATGCTCCATTTGTGCTATACCTTGCGACTTTCGCCGGGGTCTTATCATTCTTGCTCCGAGGGGAACGCCAGTTCCCCGTTTTAAGCCGAAATCAGTCACAAAACGCGGATCTGACGATCCGCTTGAAGCGAAATAAGGGAACGGTGACAAGAATGATAAAGCCCCACTTTCGCCGTCTCGGTTTCGATGTAAAATACACGCAGATGTGCGGGGGATGTCCTGCCGACGTTCCCCGCTTAATATTGTCCCGGTTTAAGGAGTTGTTATGTCTGAATCGAAAGTGAAGAAAGCAATTTTGGTATGGGGCGGCTGGATGGGGCACGAGCCGGATCAGTGTGTGGCGATTTTCGCGCCGTACCTGGAATCTCAGGGGTACGCCGTCGAAGTCTTCGACACACTCGATGTCTACCTGAACACCGACAAAATGATGAGCCTCGACCTGATTGTGCCGGTGTGGACGATGGGCACGATCACCCGCGAGCAGGAACAGGGCTTGCTGAATGCCGTCAAGAGCGGCGTGGGCATCGCCGGCTGGCACGGCGGCATGGGCGACTCGTTCCGCAATAACGTGGAGTACCAATTCATGGTCGGCGGACAGTGGGTAGCGCATCCCGGCGGCGTGATTGATTACGTGGTCAACATCACCAAACCCGAAGACCCCATCGTCGCGGGCCTGAGTGACTTCGCCATGCACTCGGAGCAATACTACATGCACGTCGATCCCTCCAACGAGGTGCTGGCGACCACGACCTTCACCGGCGAGCACGCCTACTGGATTGACGGCGTCGTGATGCCGGTGGTCTGGAAACGCCGATATGGACAAGGGCGTGTCTTTTATGCCTCGGTTGGTCATGTGGCGAAGGACTTCGACGTGCCTGAAGCACGCGAAATCGTCAAGCGCGGCATGCTGTGGGCGAGCAAGTAAAGAGGCAAGAAGCAAGGGGCAAGAAGCAAGAAGCAAGATTTTCCTGCATCCTTAATGGGAGGATTGAGAGAACAATGACTACTAAAACGAAAATCGGCGTGATCGGCTGCGGCAATATCAGCGGCATTTACTTGCAGGCGGACAAGGTTTTCGAGATTCTGGACACGGTCGCCTGTGCGGACCTGGTAATGGAACGAGCGCGGGCGCAGACGGAGAAGTACCACATCCCACGCGCCTGTACGGTGGAGGAACTGTTGGCCGATCCCGACATCGAGATCGTCGTCAACCTGACCATCCCCAACGCGCACTACGAGGTAGCGATGATGGCGGTGGAAGCCGGGAAATCGGTGCACAACGAGAAGCCGCTTACCATCACCCGCGAACAGGGCAAGGCGCTGCTCGCGGCGGCAAAGACAAAGGGCGTGCGCGTCGGCGGCGCACCGGACACGTTCCTCGGCGGCGGCATCCAGACGTGCCGTAAGCTCATCGATGATGGCTGGATCGGCGAACCCATCGGCGCGACGGCGTTCATGATGTGTCACGGGCACGAAAGCTGGCACCCGGCGCCGGAATTCTATTACAAAGTCGGCGGCGGGCCGATGTTCGACATGGGACCGTATTACCTAACGGCGCTGGTCAACCTGATGGGGCCGGTGCAGCAGGTCAGCGGCGCGACGCGCATCACCTTCCCCACCCGCACGATCACGAGCCAACCGCTGCACGGCACCGTCGTTGACGTGGAAGTGCCCACGCACGTCGTCGGCACGCTCGAATTCGCCAACGGCGCGGTTGGCACGATCATTACCAGCTTCGACGTGTGGGCCGCCGAACTGCCACGCATCGAAATCTACGGCACGGAAGGCACGCTCAGCGTCCCCGATCCCAACACCTTCGGCGGGCCGGTGCGCGTCCGGCGGGCGGGCGCGTCCGAGTGGAGCGAGATTCCGCTCACACACGGCTACGCGGAGAACAGCCGGGGTATCGGCGTGGCGGATATGGCCTACGGGCTGCGTTCCGGGCGTCCCCACCGCGCCAACGGTGAGCTGGCTTACCACGTCCTGGACATCATGCACGCCATCCACGACGCCGCCGATGCCGGCCGGCGTGTGACGTTGGAGAGCACGTGCGAGCGCCCCGCGCCGCTCCCACTCGGTCTGCGGAAGGGATTGCTGGACGCATAACAGAGCAATTGTACGCGGATTCACGCTGATTTTCGCAGATAAGAAGAGAAAATCAGCGTGAATCTTTATCGAAGACAAGGAGGAAAACTATGCCGCTTCTACAAGTCCTTAAAATTGCTTCGGCGTTAGCCACGCTTGGCGTTGGCGTGTTCTCGCTGATACGTCCCCGACAAGTACTTAGATTTACCTGCCTGCAAGCCCCCGGCGGGCGCGGCATCTCGGAGATTCGCGCCATCCTGGGCGGGCTATTCATCGCGCTGGGACTCGCGCCGTTGCTGCTCAACGACCCGGTCGCCTACCAGATGCTCGGCATCGCCAACGTGGGGATCGCCGCCGCGCGCGCCGTGTCTATGTTCGTCTTGGACAATGCCGTCACCCAGTCCAACAGCACCAGCCTGGTCTTCGAGGTAGCCTTCGCGGTGATCCTGCTCATCTAGGCCACTTTGTAGAACTATGAGAATCCTGGAAGATTGTGTACTGCGCGAGCACTATGACGTCATCGTCGTCGGCGCGGGATTGGGCGGGATGACGGCGGCCAGTTTGCTGGCGAAACGCGGCCTTTCCGTGCTCATGATTGACCAACAGAACAAACCCGGCGGGTCATGCACGTCGTTCAAACGCGAGGATGTCGTCTTCGACGTTGGCACGGCGATGATCTACGGCTTTGGCGATAAAGGCTTCAAGCCCTTCCGCTTCCTCATCAACGAGCTGGAAGAACCCATCGAAATCATCGCCCACCCCACCCTGGCCCGCATGACCTTCGAGGGGCAAGAGATTATCTTCTGGCCCGATGTGAACCAGTTTCTGGACGAACTCGGCGCACTCTATCCCGATGAGAAAGAGGCGCTGCGTGCGTTCTACGCCGATCTTTACAAGATGTACGAGAACATCGTCATCAAAAACGAAGTGATCGTACCGCCCTCGGAGTTCTCGCCGCGCCAGGGATTGCGGCGCCTGCTGTCCGATCCGCTGGCTATCGTTAAGATGCAACGCTTGCTCTCCATCAGCGTCAAAGATTTGCTGGATCGCTATTTCCACACGCCGGAGATTGTCCACTTCTTCGACAAGCTCTGTTCGGCCTACGCCTACACGACTGCCGCGGAAACGCCCGCCGTCCTCGCCGCCACGATGTTCCTCGACAACCACATCGGCGGCGTCTACTATCCCGCCGGAGGGGCGCAGATGCTGCCCAACACCATCGAGAAAGCCTTCGAGCGCGACGGCGGGCAGGCGCTTTACGGCCATCTGGTGGACGAAATCCTGATCCGTGACAGGCGCGCGTATGGCGTGCGGCTGTCGAACGGCATCGAGATTTTGGCGGATCGCGTCATCGCCAATGCCACCGTGTGGAATCTCTACGGCAAACTGGTGCGCCCGGAACACATCCCGCCCGAACGCCTGGCGTGGGCGCAATCGCTCATCCCCACCTTCCCCAGTATGACGCTCTACATGGTCACTGACCGGGCGGCGCTGCCGGAAAGCGTGTTCCCCTGGGAGATTTTCATCGAGAACCGCGCCGTCATCGATCATTCCGACCTGACGCTCTACATCAACGCCCTGGTCGACCACACTCTATCCCCGCCGGGCAAGCTGGCCGTGATGGCGATTGCGCCGAATATGCAAGCGTGGCCGTCGCCGAATGACCCAGAGTACCACTCCAAAGCTTACCGTGACCTGAAAAAGCAAGAGGCCGAGCGGATGATCGCCCAGATCGACCAACACTATCCCGGCTTCAGCAGCCACATCGAAACCCTGATCGTCGGAACGCCGACCACGCTTGAGCGTTACATGCTCAAGAACGGCGGCGCGGTCGGCGGCCCCAAAAACGCCATCGGACAGCACATGCTGAAGCGATTGCACGCCCGCAGCGAATGGAAGAACCTCTACGTCTGCGGCGATTCAACGGTGATGGGCACTGGCGCGCCCGCCACGATGGTCTCCGGCGTCGGCGCGGCAAACATGGTGCTGCGCGATCTTCACAAGCCGGAATACGACACGCGCAAGTTCCCCAAGCAGTACGTGCAATTCGTCGAAATCCCCTACACGCGCCCGAAAATCGCGGCGGATGAGCCAATCACGCCGGATAACGCGCATCTCGCCGCCGTGCAATGCCAGGGCTGCGAACGCCCGGCGTGCGTCGCCGGATGCCCTGCCGGGATCGACATCCCCGGCTTTCTGCGGCGTATGGAAGCGCGGAACTACATCGGCGCGGCGCGATTGCTGCGCGAGCGCAATCCGTTCGCCGAAGTATGCGGCTACGTCTGCGCGGCGGATGACCTGTGCCAAAAGCGTTGCTACCGCAAGTCCTTCACCGGAGCACCGGTGCGCATCGCGGAACTCGAACGGTGGGTATGCGAGACGGCAGGGCGCGCGGGTTGGCTGCGGCCAGGCCTGGGCGAGAACCCGCAACGTGTCGCCGTGATCGGCGGCGGCCCGGCAGGCTTGAGCTGCGCCTACTACCTGGCCCTGACAGGGCGCACCGTTGACGTGTACGACACTGAAGCGCAACCGGGCGGCCACCTGCGCCAGCTAACAGCGCAAGGTGGGCTTCCCCTGGCCGCCCTGGAGCGCGACCTGCAAGGCTTGCTGATCAACACCATTCATTTCAACGGCCAGCAGCAGCCCGGTGTGACATTCAGCATCGCGGAGTTGCAAAACTCGCACAGCGCAGTCTACATCACAGCAGCGTTCAGCGACATCCTGCGCGACGACCTTGTATCGCTGTGCGGGCCGGATTGGCGCGACGCCCTCGATCCGGCGACCCGCCAGATGACATCGCAACCCGAATTCTACGTAGGGACGGACTATTCTACCGTGGTCGAAGCCGTCGCGGAAGGCCGCCGGGTTGCCGTGAGCATGAGTCAAGATGACTAACCAGAAATCACCTACCCCAGGCTCTCGCCGCCTCTCGCGCCGCGACCTGCTCAAACTCGCAGCGGTCGGTGTGCTGGCGGGCTGCGCTCGTACGCTCACGCCGGAAGCGACACCGGCTCCGACGGCCCCTGTCCCCACATCCACACCGACGCCGCAACCCACAGCCACCGCCATCACACCAGAACTCATCGCCGATTACGCCTGCGTCACCGGCGAAGGCCCGCTCTGGCACCCGGACGAGCAGCGCATCTACTGGGTCGATATCCCCAAGGGGCGGCTGTTCCGCTACACCCCGGCCACCGGCGAACACGAACCGTGTTTCGAGAGTCCAGAAGCTCTTGGAGGCTTTACTGTTCAAGAGGATGGCGCGCTGTTGCTCTTTATGGCGCGCGGCGCGGTCAAGCTCTGGCGTGAGGGTGAACTTACGACCATCATTGACGAAATCCCGGATGAAAGAACGACTCGCTTCAACGACGTCATCGCCGATCCGGAGGGGCGTGTCTTCTGCGGCACAATGCCCACCCAATTCCGCCTGGGACGACTCTACCGGCTGGACCCCGACCGGACGCTCACCAAACTGCTGGACGGCATCGGCGTCTCCAACGGGATGGGCTTCACGCCCGATCTCCAACACCTCTACTACACCGACTCGCCCACGCGCAACATCTACCGCTTCGACTACGACCGCGCGACCGGCGCGATCAGCAACCAGCGCGTCTTCGTGCAGACGCCCGACGGCGAAGGCGTGCCCGATGGCCTGACGGTGGACGCGGAAGGCTACGTCTGGTCGGCGCGCTGGGATGGCGGCGTGTTGGTGCGCTACACGCCCGACGGCGAGGAGGCGCTGCGCATCACATTCCCCGCGCGGAAAGTGTCCAGCGTCACCTTCGGCGGGCCGGACTACACCGACATCTACGTGACCACGGCCGGCGGCGACCAAAAAGCGCGCGAGGGCCACGGGGCGGGCGCGCTGTTTCGCCTGCGGTTGGGCGTCCAGGGCAAAGCGGAGTTTCGTTCCAAAATCAAGTAGCCCGCTCTCTTACGCGGCGTCGCCCAATATCGCCGCTGGCCGCGCGCATAGCCAATAGACTTGTTCCTGAATAAGCCCCGGCACGATTTTGGACGCAGATTCGCGCAGATTTCCGCTGATTTTCTAAAATGATCTGCGTAATCAGCGGAAATCCGCGTCCTAATCACACCCGACGTTATTGGGGAACAACTTTAATGTCTCCACAAACAGACCCCCAATAATTTGAAAGATATTCGTCTCGCATTTGACGTTTCCCGCAGATCGGGTATCCTATGGGCCAGACCATAACGTTGGATTCTCGATCCAGAAAGGAAAACAGCGATGAATAACACATACAGTGGAAAAAGGCTCAAGAACCGCCCCCTATCACGACGGCACTTTCTCAAACTCATAGCAGCCGGCGCACTGGCCGGATGCGCCCCTAAACTCACACCTCAACCAACAGATAAACCGGCAGCAACCACTTTGCCTTCTCCAACCTCCGCCCCGACCAACACGCCGACCGCCGTTCTGCCAACGCCAACTACCCAACCACTCAACAACCTGACCACCGCCACACCAACCACCACTCTCACCCCTGCTCCCGTCGCGCGGCCTCACGTGCTGGGCAAGGTCGTACACACCCATCACGCCGGGGTATGGGATGGCGGCAATCTGCAACCCAATGCCATTCGCCAGATGCTCGATGCCTCCATCACCCAACTCACCGGCATTGACGATGCCCGCACAGCCTGGAGCGCCCTTTTCGCGCCGGGCGAGCGCATCGCCCTCAAGGTCAACACGATTGCGGGCGCCTCGTATTGGACACACGTTCCGCTGGTGATGGCCGTCGCGGAGTGCCTGCAAGAGGCGGGGGTGCCGGCGGAACAGATTATCATCTTCGACCGGCTCTCGCGGGAACTGCAAGGCGCGGGGTACACGCTCAACACAGACGGGGCGGGCGTGCGCTGCTATGGCACGGATCGCGCCTACACCGGAGGATGGACGTTGCTGAATAAAGACATCGCCATCAGCGATGTGCTGCTGAGTTGCGACACGCTCATCAACATCCCGCTGCTCAAAACGCACGGCACCAGCGGCATCAGCTTTGCGCTCAAGAACCACTACGGCACGTTCGACCGCCCCGGCCAGTATCACGGGAACATCGAACGGGCGTTGGGCGCGCTCAATGCCCTGGATGCCATCCGCGACCGCACGCGCCTGACCATCGGCGATGCGTTGAGCATTTGCACGCACAATTGGAACAACGCCGTCACCGGGGATTCGATTCTCATGAGCTTCGACCCGGTGGCGCACGATGCCGTCGGGATGGAGCTTTACACCGATGCGCGCACGGCAACCGGCGCCAATGCTGCCGCTGCCGCCAAAAAGGTCGCGGCCTGGCTGGAATATGCCGCTTCGCTCGGATTGGGCGAGCATCGGCCGGATGTGATTCAGAAAGTGGAGGTCAAGTTAACATGAAACGTTGGACACGACGACAATTCTTACAGTGGGCCGGCCTGCTCGCCGCGAGCGCCGCGCTGTTAGGACCCGGCTGCACAGCCAAACCCGGCAGCGATGCGGATGCCGGTCGCCCCACGGCCCCTGCGCCCACCGGCGACCAGGCGTATCTCGCCGTCGCGCGCGGCAGCGATCCGGCAACGATCACGGAACGGGCGCTGGCGGCCATCGGTGGCATCGAGCGCTTCGTCAAATCGGGCAACGACGTCATCATCAAACCCAACATCTGCGTGAACTACAACCCGCCGGAATTCGCCGCCACCACCAACCCCACGGTCGTCGCTACGCTGGTCAAGCTCTGCCTGGGCGCGGGCGCGCGGCGCGTGCGGGTGATGGATATGCCCTTCGGCGGCACGCCGGAGTCGGCCTACGCCATCAGCGGCATCGAGGCGGCGGTCAAAGCCGCGGGCGGTGAGATGGAAGTCATGAACCCGGCCAAATTCGTCAAAAGCGCCATCCCGCAAGGCAAAGACATCCAGGAATGGGAAATCTACCGCGACGTGCTGACGACGGACGTGCTGATCAACGTCCCCATCGCCAAACATCACTCGCTGGCGCGGCTGAGCCTGGGACTCAAGAACCTGCTTGGCGTCATCAGCAATCCGAGTAAAATGCACAGTAACCTGGCGCAGCGCATCGCCGACCTGTCGAGCGTCGTCCGCCCCACCCTCACCATTGTGGACGCGGTGCGCATCCTGGTGGCGAACGGCCCGACCGGCGGCAGCCTCAACGACGTCCGCCAGACCGACACCGTCATCGCCAGTCACGACTTCGTCGCCGCCGACGCCTGGGCCGCCACGCTGTTCAATCTCAAGGGCGCGGACATCCCTTTCATCAAGGCTACAGCGCAGATGGGATTGGGGACGTTGGATTTGGACAATGTCAGAATAGAAGAAGTCAGCATATAAACAACCAGAGGGTGTGTCATGAATCCCATCAGGGAGCTGTTTGAATCGTTATCTGCATCAGGAAAAGTTCCGGCAGGATGGCAGCCTGCGACGACACATAAAGTCAAAGTCAAAAACCGGGCGCTGTTAGCCGAATTGCGGAAACTCAAACCCGGAGAATGGAAAAAAGTGTATAGTAGCAGTGTAGACGGCACTGAGATTCATTATTTTGAGCACCAGTCAGGAGTCGTATTCAATGTCAAAATCAAACGTGTTATTCGTTGATCGGGTTCCTTTAGCGGCGTTTCTACGGTTGGTAGGGCCGAGTTACGCCAGAGCCATCATGATCACTGTGATGCGTGGCATCCTGAACGCCCTGGCTGAACACAAAATGTCTCCAATCGAGGCCGAAAACCTTCTCTTTAATCCGGATATCCTGTCACTGGCACAGGAATATGCGCTAGACCCTGAAATCATCGAAGCGATTGAGTATGGGATGGAATTGAGCGACATAGAAGAATTGCTCGACGACCCACGCGCGCTTGACAACGCAATCGCCGAATGTGCCACGCTCCTGGAGAACCTGCGAATTACAACAATGGATACCCCTTATTTGTCCACACCATCCTTGCTTACCGTCCGGGATCGCTGAGACTGCGCCCATGGTGACATCCGCACTTGAAGTCGAACTGCATCCCGCCCAAGTCGAAGACAAAAGCATCCTGCGCAACCTGATGGAGCTTTACGCCTAAGACTTCACCGACTACGACGGCGCCGACGTGGACGAGCACGGGTTGTACGGCTACGAGCGGCTCGATCATTACTGGACGGAAGCAGGGCGCGCGCCGTTCCTCGTTCGCGTGTCCGGCAAGTGGGCGGGACTGGTGTTGGTGCGGGAGGTAACGTTACCGGATGGCCGCCCGGCACACAGCATCGCCGAGTTCTTCATCATGCGCAAATACCGGCGGCTAGGGGTAGGTCGCATCGTCGCTCAACGTCTTTTCGATATGTTCCCCGGAGCGTGGGAAATCGGCGAATTGGCGTCAAACGGGCCGGCGCAGGCCTTTTGGCGCTCGGTGATCGCGGATTACACCGGAGGACATTTTGAGGAAGTCCACCGCGCCGACTGGGACGGCCCAATGCAAGTCTTTGATACGGCAGACAAACGGCCTGAGGAGGCCGAGGATGCTTCCGCGTGATTGTACGCTGCTGCCTCTGACCGATGGAGCATTGTTGGTTTCCCGCGACCACGCGGTGTTTTGCCGCATCCCGCCGAGCGAGGTAGAGACTGCGCGCGCCGTCATCGCGGGCAATGCACGCCTGGAGGCGCTCTCGCCGTCGCTGCACGCCGACCTGGAACGCCACGGCTTCTTCGGTCCGCCACGCCCATCCAAGCGCGACACGCCGACCGTACAGTTGCAACTCACCAATGCCTGCAACCTGGCCTGCGCCTACTGCTGCACCAACTCCGGTGACCCGCGCCCGGACGAGGTGAGTTACGAGCGGCTGCTCGACGTCGTGCGCCAGATCTCAGAGACCCTCGGCCCAAAGACGGCGGTCGCCCTACTCGGCGGCGAACCGCTGTTGGTCCCCTGGGCGCTCGATTTGGCTGCTGAAATTGTGCGTCTGGGACTGCCGCTGACGATTTTCACCAATGGTATCCTGCTGGCCGATGACGCGCTCGCAGCGCGAACGGCGCGCCTGATTCAAGATGGCGCATTGGTGCGCGTCAGCCTCGGCGGGCCGGACCCAGCAACGTGCGATGCAATTTCCGGTGCACGCCGATTCGAGGCGGCGCTGCGCGGTATCCACAATCTGGTCGCGTATGGCGGTCAAGCCACCGTGGATTTGATGTTTATGCCGCAGCACGTCCCTGCAATTGCGGGCGAGTTGGCACAACTCCGGCAGCGATTGCCGCCGCATACGCCACTCACGTTCGGCGTGCTGTATATGAGCGGGCGTGAAACCGGCGCACATCTGTTTCCGGGGCGGGTGGCCTTGGACGATGCGCTGGATCAGGTGGCGTTCGAGGCCGGCGAAGTGATTCCCGCCGCGGAAACTGCCCCGGTGACGCATCGCCGCGAGGGCTGCGGCTGTGCATTGGGCCAACACGTCCACGTGCGCAGCGACGGCGCGCTCTTCAACTGTTTCAAAATGGAAGAGCAGGTAGGGCATCTCGATGCGGATGGCTTTACCGCGGCGGCGCAAGCCATCCGCGAGCACCCGCATCGCGTCGGCGACTTGCCAACCTGCGCCGCGTGCCCGCTCGCCACCCTCTGCGGCGGCGGATGTCGCTCGGAGAATCTGTTGTATACTGGAGATGCTGACACACCACCCTGCGGCCCCTGGCGCGTGCGCGTCCTCAGCGAGCTATTGGCCGAAGACCGCATCACTGCCGTGGAGTGGTCGGTCGCTTTTCTTCTACATGAGGCGCGCCGTCGTGGCATAGAAACGCCAGACCTGCGCCCGCAGTATCCTTCGCGGCATTTGATCGACACTTAAGGTAAACGGTAGACAGTAGACGGAAAACGGGAGGATTCAAGTGAGGTGAGGTATGACAAAACCATTAGCCATTTGTATTGAAGATTTGAACGCGCCATCGAAGGCGTCGAAATATCTACAATGCGTGGCACTACCGGGCCGCCAGCCGGGATTGCGATTGGATGAGGTCGGGCGTGTGCTCTGGTTCAGCGAAAAAGCAGTCGCCTGTGAGTTATGGGTTTCGGCGGATAACCGGCTGGTACTGTACCGTCCCGATGACGCGCCTCCGGTAAAGATCAAGCGCGCCGGGCGCAGCCTGGATGCCCCCTTCGACAAACCCGTCATCCTCCTGGATAAAGATGAAGTGGATGTGGGCGCACGCCATCTCCGCATCCACATCCACGGCGAAGCGGCAGCCGTTGCCGCTCCCACCCCGTTGGTGGTCAAGCCCGGTCCCTTCGACCGCCTGGCCCAAACCGCGACGGCAGCGGCCCTCATCGGGACGTTAGCGACCGGTTGCATCGAAGTGCGCGAGACGCCGCCAGTGCCTTTACCGCCAGATACCCCCACGCCCACCGTCGAGATCCGCGACTTTCCACCCGAGCCGGTCATCCCCAGCGACACCCCCACGCCTACCATCGAAGTCCGCGACTTCCCGCCGACGGCGACAGCGCCACCCATCACACCAGTGGCAATAGGGTCAGTCGCTTGGGCGCTACAAGGTCCGTGGACGGTGACACAAATCTATACGGTGGATGGGCAAACGGTTCAGTTCAGCGGTACGCTGACGTTGACGGATAGCTCATACGCGTTTACGTCACTGACCGAAGGAACGCGCCCGGCGGTGGAAGGAACACTCGATTTTCTGTTCACCAACCCATGGGGAGAGATAAGCCTCAGCTATGCGGAAGGCATGACCTCGGCATCGCCGCTGGCCTACTTCGCGCCGGGCGACGTGCTGGCAACCTGCACATTCTATGCCGGATCCACCGTAGGTGGTGAATTTCAGATCGTTTTTGGCGAATCCGGAGAGCTGTATTTTGCGCCCCTCTCCGGCGCATCCGAAGACTGGCACATCACAAATCAACTGCCAGAATGAAACCTACCAGACTTTCAACAATAAGGAAGCCACAAACAATGCCAAACCATCGACAAAAACGGAATAAAGCTTTTTCACGGCGGGATTTCCTGAAGATTGCAGCCGTCGGTTTACTGGCGGGATGTAGCCCGAAGCCAGCGCCGCCGGCGACGCCTGAAGCGACGAACGCCGCACCAACAACAGCCGCGACGGCCATCCCCACAGATACGCCGGCGCCCGCCGCCACGCACACCGCGACGCCCGCGCCCACCCAGCCACCCACGGCGACGCTCACCCCACTGCCGTCCGTGACCGTCCGCAAGCCGGACATCATCAAGCTGTATCCCGAAAAGCCGAGCGCCGTCGTCCACACCCACCACGCGGGGGTGTGGAGCGGCGACGAGCTGGTGCCCAACGCCGTCCGGCAAATGCTCGACGCTTCCATCACCCGGCTCACCGGATTGAACGACGCCCGTGAGGCCTGGCGCGCGCTCTTCGATCCCGGCGAGCGCATCGCCATCAAGGTCAATGCCTTCCGTAACAGCCTGATCTGGACACACGTGCCGCTGGTGACGGCGGTAACGGATTCGCTGCAAGAGGCGGGCATCCCGGCGGAAAACATCTTCATCTTTGACTTTTACACATCGGAGTTGAAAGAAGCTGGATTCACCATCAACCCGGACGGACCCGGTGTTCGCTGCGTTGGTACGGATAGAGAATACAGCGACGGTTTCGAAATCGTCGGCAGCAAAATCCAATTGAGCAATGTACTGTTAAGCTGCGACGCGCTCATCAACATGCCGGTGCTCAAATCGCACATGCTCGCGGGGATGTCCTACGCGCTGAAGAACCACTACGGCACACTCAGCCGCCCCGATAGCTTCCACGGCGGAAACAGACTCAACATGGGCCTGCCAGAACTGAACGCCCTCTCGCCTATCAAGGACCGCACGCGCCTGGTCATCGGCGATGCGCTTGCTGCCTGCCTGCGCTACGGCAACTCGTGGCCGTATTGGGACGCGGACTATATCGGCGACTCGATTATGATGAGCTTCGACCCGGTGGCGCACGACGCGGTGGGCTTCAAGCTATTCACCGATCTGCTGGCAGCGGACGGCGGCAACACCGCCTCGGCCATCGGTATGGCGACGCCCTGGCTGGAGAACGCGACAAAAATCGGTTTGGGAACGCACAACTTCGACGACATTGACCTTTCCGAGATCAATTTGTAGAGCAAACTGACAGTTTGCTCTACAAAAACACCCAGGATAACTATGGCAAAACGCAAACTGTTACACTTCTTATGGATCGTCCTGTTCGTAGCAAGCTGCGGGCAAAAAGCGACAACGACGCCGCCCGCTGCTGTCGCGCTGCGTGACGTTTTTCCCGCCGCAGACGCCATCCCCGGCTGGACGCGCGACGGCGACACCGAAACCTACATCAGCGATACCCTCTACGATTTGGTCAACGGGCAAGCCGACGCCTTTTACGCCTACAACTTCGAGCAAGTCGCCGTGCAAAGCTACGCCGGCGAAGATAACGTGCTGCGCATCGAAATCTGGCAACTGGCGACGCCCGCCGACGCTTACGGCCTCTTCACGCGCAACCGCTCCGGCGAACCGGCGGACGTCGGCAACGAAGGCGACACAGACCCCGGCCGGCGGCTGGCCTTCTGGCAGGATCGCTACTACGCCCAGGTGCGGGGACGGCAAAGCCTTGAGGATGCCACACTGCGCGCGTTCGCGGAAGCCGTCGCTGCGGCGTTGCCCACCGGCGGCGAGACGCCCAAATTGGTCAGCCAACTTCCCGCCAGCGGTCTGATACCACGCAGCGCCATCTTCTTCCGCCAGGAAATCTCCATCCAGGACGAAATCTGGCTCGGCGGCGAGAACATCCTGAACCTCACCGCTGAAACAGAAGGCGTCCTGGCACAGTACACGCTGGACGATGCTCGCGCCATGCTGCTTATGGTACAATATCCAGACACAGACGCCGCATCTGCAGGGCTATCGGCGCTGACCGCCACCCAGGTAGACGGCCTGCTCGCCGCTGATGCCAACCACACGCGGCTCGCTGCTGTTTTCGGCGACGCCGATCCCACCACCGTCGCCGATCTCCTGGCCGCCGCGCTTAAATAAAGTCAGCAGATTGAGCAGATTAAGCAGATTTGTCAGAGACTTTTGACTCACAACTACAAACGAGGTGAATGCCATGAAAATTATGATGATCGCTTCCGAATGTGTGCCGTTCGCCAAAACCGGCGGGCTGGCCGATGTGGTAGGGGCGCTGCCCATTGCGCTACGTGCGCTCGGACACGAAGTCATCGTGGTGATACCCAAATACGGCAGCATCCATGCCGCCAAATATCAGATTACGTCCTTCTTCGACCAGATGTGCGTGTGGATGGGCAACACGGAGGAATGGTGCGCCGTCCGCACGACGACAATGGACGGCGTGCCCGTGTACTTCATCGAATCGGACAAATACTTCGCCCGCCCCGGCCTCTATCACGACGATGCCTTCAACGATTACGGTGACAATCCGCGCCGCTTCGCCTTCCTCACGCGCGCCGCGCTGCAACTGGCCCGCGATATGGGCTTCGATGCGGACATCGTCCACGCGCACGACTGGCAGACGGCGCTGGCGGCGGCCTACCTCAAGGTGTGGCACTGGAACGATCCCATCATTGGCAAGGCCGCGAGCGTCCTCACCATCCACAATATCGGCTACCAGGGCAAGTACGGGGCGGAGCACTACGACTACATCGGCCTGCAATGGGGCAACTTCACGCCGGACAAGCTGGAAGACCACGGCAGCATCAACTTCCTCAAGGGCGGCATCCAGTACGCGGACCTCGTCACCACCGTCAGCCCGACCTACGCGAACGAGACGCGCACGCCCGAATACGCGCACGGCATGGCGCCCTACCTCAACGACAAGGGCGACAACTACATCGGCATCCTCAACGGCGTTGACTACACGCAATGGAACCCCGCCACAGACAAACTCATCCCCGCGCGCTATTCCGCCACCGACCTGAGCGGCAAAGCGATCTGCAAACTGGAGCTACAGAAACGCTTCCTGTTGGATACCGATCCGTCAATCCCCATCATCGGCGTCGTGAGCCGATTCGTGGATCAGAAGGGGCTGGATTTACTGGCGGCCGCCATCGAGTCCATCGTCAACACGATGAAAGTGCAGTTCGTCATCCTGGGATCGGGCGACAAGGGGCTGGAATACTTCTACGGCAACCTGCCCGCCCGCTATGGTGGACGCATCGGCAGCTATATCGGCTACGACAACGCGCTGGCGCACTGGATCGAGGCGGGGAGCGACTTCTTCATCATGCCGTCGCGCTACGAGCCATGCGGCCTCAACCAGATTTACTCGCTCAAGTACGGCACGCTGCCCATCGTGCGCAACACTGGCGGCCTGGCGGACACCGTCGAGCAGTACGATGAAGCCACCGGTGAAGGCACCGGCTTCAAATTCTGGGAACCGAGCGCGCATGCCGTTTACTACACCGTCGGGTGGGCTGTGAGCACCTACTACGACCGCAAGCCGCACATGGCAAAGATGATTCAGAAGGCGATGGCGCAGGATTTCTCGTGGGAGGACAGCGCGCGGGCATATCTGGCGGCATACAAACGGGCAATAACAAATCGGGGGTGAGAATTTGTGGATAACAATGACTCCCTGATCCCCAAACACGGCGGTTATCGCAACCTCAAGAGCTTCCAGATCGCACAACTTGTTTACGATGTCACCGTCCGTTTTTGTGACCGCTACATCGACAAGCGCAGCCGCACCCACGATCAAATGGTGCAAGCCGCGCGGTCAGGCGTACAGAACATCGCCGAGGGGAGCCAGGTATCGGGGACGTCGAAGAAAATGGAACTCAAGCTCACCAACGTCGCGCGAGCCAGTCTGGAAGAGCTAAAACTCGATTACGAGGATTTCCTGCGGCAGCGCGGATTGCCGCTCTGGGAACGCAGCGATCCCCGCCGCCAAGATCTAATCGACCGCCGCTGCGATACTGCTGAAGAAGTGGCGCAGTGGGTTCATGGGGTATATGCCTGTGGACGGAGTGGACCGGGTGGAGCAGGACCGAACACGCCACCCACCTACCAGGAAATTGCAGCCAACGCTGCGCTGGTCCTCATAACAGTAGCTTGCAGCCTGCTAGACCGCCAACTCGCAGCGCAAGCCAAAGCCTTTGAAAACGAAGGCGGCTTTACCGAGCGCCTCTACCGCGTCCGCAGCGCCAAACGCGCCTCATCCGCCCAGCCCACAAGGTCCGCCCCGTCCACAAAGACCTGAAAAGCCCCAAAACCCTACCTCGCCTCCGCCGCCGGCAAATCCTCCAGACTCAACGACAACACCTGCGAAATGCCATCATCCCCCATCGACACGCCGTAAATCGTATCCGAAACCTCCACCGTCCCACGATTGTGGGTGATGATGATGAACTGCGTCTGCCGCGAAAGCTCGCGCAGCATGGCGCGGAAGCGGCCCACGTTGGCCTCGTCGAGCATCGCATCCACCTCATCAAGGATGCAGAACGGCGTCGGGCTGACGCGCATCACCGCGAAGAGCAGCGCCACCGCCGTCAACGTGCGCTCACCACCGGAGAGCATCCCCAGCCCCGATGTGCGCTTGCCCGGCGGGCGGGCCACAATCTCCACGCCGTCGCCGCCGTTCGTCTCGCCCTCGTCGCTCAACAGCGTCAGCTTCGCCGTACCGCCGTTGAACAGCAACTCGAAGATGCGCGAGAATTCCGCCGCAATCGCCTTGAACGTCGTGCGGAACGTCGTCTCCATCATCTCATCCAACTCGGTGATAATCTGCCGCAAATGCTCAGACGCCTTCTCCAGGTCCGCCATCTGCTCGCGGAGGAAGCCGTGCCGCTTCTCAAGTTCGTCGTACTCCTCCTTCGCCGCGAAGTTCACCGGCTCCAGGCGGCGAATTTGCGTGCGCAAGTCGCGGATCTGCCGTTCCAGGCCCTCCGGCAACTCCTTGACCACCGGCAACGGCGACACAATCGCGTCCAACGGCAACGGCTGCTGCGCGGAAAGTGTCTCCGGCAAATCACCGATCACGATGTTCAGCGCCTCCTCGATCTCCCGACGCAACGTCTGCAACTGATCCTCGCGGCGGTTGGCCTCCACCTCGGCCTGCGCGCGGCGCTGCTCCGCATCGTGTAACACGCGGCGCGCCTCGTGCTCCTGGGCCTCGTGCGTCGCCAGCTTCCCCTCCAGCTCCGCCAGTGACGCTTCCAACGGCGGAACCTGCGCCGAGAGCGCGTCCGCCGCCCGCGCCTCGTCGTAAGCGGCCTGCAACCCTTGCAAACGCGCCTCCAACTGGGCCAATTCCGCGGTCAAGCCATCGAGATGCTGCGTCGATGCCGTAATCTGCGCTTGCAGCCGCTGCACCTCGCGCCGGCGCGTCGTCAACAAGACCTGCCGATTGGCGTGCTCCTGTTCCAACAACGCGACTTGCGTGCGGCGTTCCACGGCGACGCGGGCAGTTTCGTCCCCGGCTAAGGCTTCTAATTCCTGGGACAGCGAGCCAAGCTGGGCCTCGGCCTCACGCAAAGCAGCGGCGGCTGCTTCGTGCTCCTGCTCCAGGCGAACACACGACGCCTGCAAACGCTCGCGCTCCTGTCCCGCCTCGTCAAGCAGATTGCGCTGCCACTCGCCCTCTTGAATCAGCTTATCCAGCGCGCGCACCTCACGCTCCACGACGCGCTCGGCCTCCTGACGACGCTGTGCAGCGATTCGGCGCTGTTCATGTGCCGTCTGTAACGCCTTCTGCAACGACCGAGATTGCGTCTCGTGCTCGCGCAAACCCTCCTGCAACGCCTTGACCTCGGCCTCCAACGCTGCCACACGCTCCGGCAACTCACGGCGCTCACGCTCGCGGGCCAGCAGCCCCCCACCCTGAGAGGACGACTGCCGCTCCTCACCGCCCGTCACTGCGCCGCCGGAGCGCACGATCTCGCCCTCCACCGTGACGATGCGGAAGCTGCCGCTTAATTTCCGATACAGTTGACGCGCCGCGTCCAGGTTCTGCGCGATCGCGGTTCTACCCAGCAGTAACAGCACAACAGGCCGGTAGCGCGCCTCATACTGCACCAACTCCGAGGCAACGCCAATCACCCCACTACCACCGGGGACTTCCAACACGGGTGGCGGATTGAGCGTATCCAACGGCAGGAACGTGGCCCGGCCGGCACGACCCCGCTTGAGCCACTCGATCGCAGCCTGCGCATCGGTCCATCGCTCGGCGACGATGTCCTGCAACTGACCGCCGAGCGCCGTCTCGATCGCGCGATCCAAATGCGCGGGAACGCCCACCAACGAAGCCACTGTGCCGGCCAGTCCATGCAACTGGTTGTGTTCGACGGCCTGCATCACCGCGCGCACGCCCGCGTACAGGCCGGCACCCTCGGTGTGCAACCGTTCCAATGCTTCTAAGCGCGCCGTGAGCTTTTGCAGTTCGGCCTGCTTGCCGCTTAACTCCTGGCGCAAGGTCTCGTTCGCCGCGCGCACCGCCGCCAAATCCGCCTCCAACCGGGCAACTTCGGCGTCGGCGGCTTGCAACGCGGCATCGGCTTCGTCCAACCCGCGACGGGCCTGCTCTACGGCAGCCTGCTGCGCGCGACGGCGCTCGGTGGCGGACGCCATCTGCGCCTCCAACTGCGCTACCCGCTGCGCCAGTTGCGCCAGCCGCTCGGTGGCTTGTTCCAGACGGCTCTGCCGGTCGGCCAGACGGTGACGATTTTCCAAAGCCGCTGCCTGCGCCTGCGCCTGGCGGCCAAGCAATGCCTGCCGCTGCTGCTCAATAGCACGACGCGCCGTCTCGGCCTCGGCTAAAAGCGCCTGGGCTTCGGCTAACTGCGCCTGTGCGGCCTCGAATTCCGCCTGCAGCGCAGCGACATCCTGCACCTCGGCCTCCAACGCCGCACGTAACGGCGTGAGATTGGCCTGGCCCTCTTCCTGACGCTCCTGCAACTGACGGCGACGCTCGCGGGCGACGGCTAACTCGCGCTGGCGACGCTCGGCTTCAGTGTGGTAAAGGCCGCTTTCGCGGTGTAGCTCGGCTAACTGCGTTCGCGCGTCGGCGATCTGCTTGCGCAGTTCCACAATGCGCGCAGTCACCGTATCGGAGGCACCGGCATACTGGCGCACTTTCTCATCATGGTAGGCCACACGCTGGCGCGCCTGTTCCAGTTCGGCCACCGCCCGCCCCCAACGGAAGCCGTACCACGTGCGCAGCGTCGCATTGAGCGCGGCGGTCAATTCCGCGTACTGTTCAGCGCGCGCAGCCTGCCTCTTGAGACGGCGTAAGTGCGGCTCGATCTCCCCAACGATGTCGTAGACGCGCTCCAGATTGCGGCGCGTTTCATCCAGGCGACCGGCTGCATCCTCACGGCGCGTCCGGTAGGGGGCAATACCCGCTGCCTGCTCGAACAACGCCAGCCGCTCCTGCGGTCGCAATGCCAGGATATGATCCACCAACCCCTGCCCGATGATGAGATAAGCGTCGCGGCCCAATCCGGCGCGGTCGAGGAGGTCACGCAAATCCATCAAGCGCACGCGACTGCCGTTGAGCAGATAGTCGGTCTTGCCATCGCGGTAGGTACGGCGCTCGATGATGACTTCGGCGAAGTCCACCGGCAGCCAGCCATCGCTGTTGTCGAAGGTGAGCGCCGCGCGCGCCATCCCCGCGCGGGCCCGCTTTTTGCTGCCGGCGAAAATCATATCCTCGCCGGTACGCCCGCGAATCGTCGTCATGCGCTGTTCGCCCAACACCCAGCGGATCGCGTCCGCCACATTGCTCTTGCCGCTGCCGTTCGGCCCGACAATCGCGGTGATGCCGGTGGGAAAAACAAAATTGAGCGGGTCCGCAAAGGATTTGAAGCCTTGCACGTCGAGTTGTTTGAGTTTAGACATGACGCTCTGGCCTAAATTGCTAACAAATTGTCAGCACGATCAAGTGGATCGTTTTCTGGAGATAACGTTTCTACACCTTCAGCGTGCGCCGCGCGCAACAAGCGCTCATCCGCAGCAATCAGAATGATCATATCCGTACGGGCATCATGCTCTGCCTGCCAATCCAATACCTGCTGCAAGTAGAGCGCATCTGAAGCATTCAAGTTATGCCGCAACATCACAGGTAAGGCCCGCGCTGCAATTTCGTCGCTTATTGTCAGAAAGCGCATCTGCGCGGCCTCTTCGCTCAAGCGCAACATCGCCTGTTGAAAGAGCTGCTTTGTTAAACGTCCATCATTGTGATGACGATTCAAAACAGCCACGACTTCCAAAAAACCTAGCCAGGAAATGAGCAAACGCGTGGGCCGAAGTGGCAACAGACGGTCCAGCAAATTGTGCACCATTACCGAACCAGTTTCGAGCGTATAGCGTTTAACAAGGGCGCTGGCATCCAAATAACAGTAACGAATCACGCTTCCCTCATAGCAACTATTTCGGCGGATAAATGCGCATCTGCCCCTAGACAATCTCCAATAGTCCGGCTAAGTTCATAGGCAGAGGGCAAATCCCGATGTAGACGGTTCCACTGATCAACACTCAAACCCAAAGAGCGTCGCATAACTTCTACAACGAGAGCCGGCGTTTCAGGTTGAGTCATCGGTTGCTCTACACGCTGAGGCATTGTACGCACTGAAGATGAAGTTTTCTGTCGGGAAGCCGTCGCCACCAGGCGTGTCAAAACCTCCATCAAGTTGGTCTGTTCTTCCGCTGCCAACGCAGTCAAATCCGCATACAGTCGCATTGGCACTTGCAAGATCATTGTTTCGCTACTCATCGCATTTTTCTCTCACTATGCAAGGATACACCCATCATACCACACATTACCACAAGGGACAATGATTTTTAAGGCTCAGGCAGGGAGCGGCAGACTTTCCGGCCAAACAGGGACAAACATGTGCCATTGGTCAGGATGGCGGCGAATCATAACCTCGATTTGGGCCAGCACGCGGCGCAGGTTGAGCGCCACGTCGGCCTCGGCGTCGCCGGTGCGTTCCATCTCCATCGGCGGATTGGCCATCACGCTATAGGCACCGCCCTCTTCATCGGAATCGTAATACGCCGCGATCGTCATCACCAGGCAATCGGTGCGCAACGGGATGCGGATATAACCGGTGGGCAGGTACGCCGTCGCGCCGAAGAATTCCACCGGCTCGTTCCCCTCAGGGAGCGGGCGATCCACGCCGGTGACGACGACGCCACCCTGACGCAAGCGTACCATCGCATCTCGCAAAGACCGGGGCGAGATCGGGGTGATGAGCACATTGCCCTTCTCACGCAAGCGATTGAAGAACTCGAACCCCGGCGGCGGCTCGGCCAAAGAAAGCGCCTGCATCGGTACGGGCACGTATTGCGAAAGTCCAATCAGGGCCAGATCGAAGTTGGACATATGCGCGCCCAGGATGAAAAGGCCGCGCCCGGAGGCGATCCCCTGATCAAGATAAGCTTTGGCCTCAGCGGTCAAACGCACCGGCGGGAAAAACTCTTCTGCGTTGATTTTGCCGCGCCCGACGTTGTGAAACAGCTCATAGTAACCGCGATGGGCGTTGCTCATGAGGCGATAAGCGGCCTGGTGCAGTTCGCGCTCGGACGTCTGCGGTCCTAAAACATGGCGCAGGTTTGCCCGCACGTTCCAATATACGTCCGACTTAAAGGCCACCATCACACGCGTGATCAACGCGGCAATAAACTTTCCGCCGCGCGGCGGGAGGTATTTCCCCAGGTAAAAGCCCAAACGGGTAGGCCAGCCTTTGGCGAAAAACGCTTTAGCGCCCACCAATCAACCCTGACGCGGTTCTTCACTCAGCGCCCGCGGCGCTTCGAGGAGCACCGGAACGCCGCGCAGCAAGCACAAGAGCAACGCCAACCACGCGCAGACCTGCGCCACAACGTTCACCGTCGCCAACGCAGGACTGCCGGCAGCAGCCAGGCCATGCGTCAGGGCGAGGAAGAAAAAGGCGACGGCTTTCGCAATCGCAAAGGGCGTGCGCAGCCAGGGAGATTTCACCAGAAAACGTCCCACCGAGGAGCGCATCATTTCAAACGGCGCAAGGCCCTTCGAGGGTGCGACGGCACGCACAGCGTCGACAAACGTGCCGCGCAGCAACACAATCACGGGGAAAACGACAGAGATCAGACGCAGGTGCGCAAACACCACCCACAGCACATACTCCACCGCGCGGTCGGCGGCAATATCCAGCACGCTGCCCAGCACCGACGTTTCGCCCCGTTTGCGCGCGATAACACCGTCGAAACTGTCCATCACGATCAGAAAGATGATGAGCGGCGCGGCGATGAGTCGAGGCGTTGCCGCAGGTTGATACAGCAAAAGAATGATCAAAACGAGTACGGGGATCCGTGAAAGCGTGACTATATTCGCCAGCATTATTTTTTCTCCCTAAAACCGCATCTTGGCAAATCCGGCTTTGTCGGGCGAATTGGCAATTCGCCTCCCTAAAACCGCATCTTGGCAAATCCCGCTTTGTCGGGCGAATTGGCAATTCGCCTCCCTAAAACCGCGTCTTGGCAAATCCCGCTTTGTAGGGCGAATTGGCAATTCGCCCACCCCTGCGTTGACAATACACGCTACAAGTGTATGTCAAACACGCAAGTGCAACGGCAGCACATCGGCCTGTAACATATCCCGGAGTCCACGCAGCGCCAGGACCGGACGCAGGCGCGCGGCCTCAGGCAACGCCGGTCTGTTATGCAGCGTAGCCCAGGGTTGTTCCAACAATGTCTCCAACGTCCAATCCGCCGGTTCCAGGAAAAGATTCAGAGCCTCGCGTTGAATCTGCAGCAGTGACCGCGATGCGGAGGGTGCGCCCGCTGTACCGCGCCAACGGCGCAGCGGCAGCAAATACACGGCCTGTACCAGCGCGTCAGGCATCTCAGAACCGCCTAGCTGCGGCGCGGTCAGAATGAAAATGTAGGGAATCGTCGCCTCCACCTCGTGCAACACGGCAACCTGCTTGTCCTCGCCGAGAACATAGGCGTGCCCTGCTGAAAACAAGTCCACCTCACACTGCCACTGCTGACGCAGATGACGGACCATTGCCCGGTGTGGAGAATGTGTCGCGTCGGGTTGTATTTTGGCCGTTCCTACACCGATAGCCACGCCCCCGTCAGGCAGGTGGCCCCAGAAACGGCTCTCCCCCAGCTCAAAGTAAAACGCTTGCTCGTCATACACCAAACCCGAAAGCGCAATCAGACGCAAAGCGCGGCCTTTCAGCACATGCGTCTGTTCGCGCTGTAATTGTGGATACACCTCAAAGAGATTCATCGATCACCTGTCGGTTACATATATCAGGGGCAATTATACCATAAGTCTGCACGCCGACCGCACACAAAAAAACTTACATGGTAACGTAATCCGCTGCACTTTCACCGACTCTTCACACTCCTGTAATAGCCAAAGTGTTTTCTTGTGATAGAATTCGATTAGTAAACGTAAAAGGAAAAGAGAAAGGTATGTACTGTACGCACTGCGGATCGCACAATCCAGATAACGCCGTCACCTGCCGTGTCTGTCGCGTCACGCTCAGTACAGATACGCACGCACTCCAGCAGGCACTTGCTGTTGCGCAAGAATCCCTGCAGAGATTGAAACGCTTCGTCCCCTCAGTCGTTGCCGAAAGCATCCTCTACAATCAGGAACGCTTGAGCGGTGAGCGGCGCGAGATCGCCGTGCTCTTTGCCGATGCGGTGAACTTCACCCACCTTTCCGCCTCACTGGATGCTGAGTCCGTCTTTAATCTGATCAACGATCTGCTGGGACGTCTGGTCGCCTGTGTGCACCGGTATGGCGGCCTGGTCGACAAATTTACAGGTGACGGGCTGATGGCGGTCTTCGGTGCGCCCGTAGCCCACGAGAACAACGCGGAAATGGCCGTGCGAGCGGCGCTGGATATGCAACGCGCTGCCGACGAATTCACACCGGTAGCCAAAGCACAGTTGGGCGCGCCCCTGGAAATCCGCATTGGTATCCACAGCGGACCGGCTATCGCCGGCATTTTGGGTACGGCGGAACAAGCCGCTTACACGGTCATCGGCGATACTGTAAATATGGCAGCACGATTGGAGGCCCTGGCTAAACCGGGCAACATCCTCGTCAGCGGACAGGTATACACCCAAACCCAGGCGTTCTTCAAATTCGAGACCATGGAAGCCACATCCATCAAAGGGGTGGACCATCCCGTTGTCACCTACCAGGTGACCGGCAGACGAGTAGCCCCAGAAGCTGTACGCGGCATCCAGGGGGTATCCAGCATCTTCCTGGGGCACGAAGCCGAACTGGCTCAACTGCAAGCGCGACTGGCCGATTTTGTCGATCACCACGCCGGCCAACGGATCGTCGTGCAGGGCGAGGCCGGAATGGGCAAATCCCGCCTTGTGTCCGAATGGCTCAAGGACGTCTCACCTGAAACAGCGCGTATCTGGCATGGCCGGGGGTTGCCTTATACCCAGGGGGTAAGTTACGGCATTATGCGCTCGCTGCTGCAAAATGCCATCCACACCTATCCTGCGGACGAGGCATGGGAAAGCCACATTTCAGCAGCACTGTTGCCCTTCCTCAAACAAATTGCAGGGTTGCCGCTCACTCCCAGAGAAGAGATGCCGCTAAGCACCCTCACCCCAGAAAGCATCAAGCAATTGACCGAGTTGGCCCTGCGGGAGTGGTTCATCGAAGAAGCACGGCGGCACCCACTCATTGTGGTTTTGGACGACTTCCACTGGGCCGATGACCTGTCACGGGACCTGTTGAAAACCCTGAGTCCCATCACCGCCGAAGTCCCGCTGATCTTCTGTGTGATCACCCGCGCCTATGCAGAGCCGCCCTTCGCGCCCTTCCCCGTGACGGAGCGTGACTTGATGGTGAATGTCAATCCACTCACCCAGGCCCAGAGCCGAGAGTTACTTGCGCATGCGGTAGACCTGCAAGGCTTGCCCGAATCGGTGATCGACACAATCCTCACCCGGGCGGAGGGCAATCCTTTCTACATCGAAGAGTTCGTGCGGATGTTGATTGAGAAGGGCCTGCTCCGGCTGGAAGGCGCGCAATGGCACGTCATTTCGACGGTAGCGTTGGAAAAACTGGAAGCGCCCACCTCGCTGCGCGGCCTGATGATGGCGCGTGTGGATCGACTGCCGGAAAATCTGCGCAACGTGCTGCGCGATGCTTCGGTGATCGGCTTGCAGTTTGACGCGCGCATTCTGGAAAGCGTCGAGCGGCACTTCCACGGCGCGGAGAGCGTCGCGCCGTTCCTCGAGCGACTGACCGAAGCCGGACTGCTGGAACCACGTCCGCAAGCCAACGCGCACACCTATGCTTTTCGGCATATTCTCACGCAAGAAACCATTTACGACAGCATCCTCCATGTGCAACGCCCGGTACTGCACCGGCTGGTCGCCGAGGCCCTCACCGAGCTTTATGCAGACGATCTGCACAACCAGGCCGAAGTCCTCGCCATCCATTACGAGCAGGCCCGTATGCGCGACAAAGCTCTCGAATACACCCTGCTGGCAGGAGAGCGGGCACGCTTGCAATTCGCCAACCGCAAGGCGACCGAATACTACAGCCGGGCGCTGCAACTGTCACAACATTTGACCCACTGTGAAAAGGAACGCTGGCAAGCGGCCAAGGGGCTGGGTGACGTCCAACAGCACATTGGCGAATACGAAGAAGCCATCGCCTTCTATCAGGCCGCTTTGGAGGAGTGGAAAGAGGCCCCGCTCGAAGCGCAAGCCGAAGTCATGCTCAAACTTGGACGGGTCTGGATTCAACGCGGTGACATGGAGGAGGCTGAAACGTGGCTCCAACGGGGTTTGTCTAACCTCGCCAACAGCCAACATGCACAGCCACAAGTTGAAGCCGAAATCCACGCCTATCTGGGCTGGATCAGCCTGCGGCGTGGAGATTTGGCGGGCGCGCGGCTTTGGCTCGAACAGGGACTCGAACGGGTGAATGACACCCAACACTACGATGTGCTCTCGTCCATCCTCAACCGGCTCGGTGCTGTATACTACGAGCAGGGCGACTTGGACCGCGCCACCCAGGTCGTGGAACGCGCCTTAACCATCCGCGAATCGCTCGGTGATATCCTGGGCGTAGCGCGTTCTTCCAATAACCTGGGCATCCTCAAATGCCACAACGGTGAGTGGCATAGCGCGCTAGAACACTATCAACGTGGTCTACAGATTCTAGAAAAAATCGGCAATACCGAAGGCATGGCCATCGCGCACACCAATATCGGCAGTATTTATATCGACATTGGTGACTGGGATAAAGCGGCCGCTAATCTGCAACAGGGGTTGACCCTCGCGCAGAAGATCGCCAATCCCTACGAGATGGCGCAGGCGCATCTGAATTTTGGCCGGTTATATCTGGCGCAACACCTGTGGGATAAAGCCCAACAACACCTGGATACAGCCATTGCGCTCTACAAGCAGGCCGGCTCGCGTGCCAGTTCAAACCTGATCGATGCCTATTCGTTACAGGGACAGCTCTGGCTGGAGCGTGGCAATGTGGAAAACGCTGCGGTGTGGAGCGCCCAAACTTACGGGGTACTCCAAGAAGTGACGGGGCGGGCCGCCGGTGAAACCGCCGAATGGGGGCGCTATGAGCAATTGCAAGGGCGCATCGCGGCGGCGCAGGGCAACGCCACCCAGGCGCTCGAACATCTCCGGCGCGCCAAAGCGATTTTCACCGCCAGTCGCACCCATCTTGAGGTAGGCCGTACCGCCTACTATTGCGCGCAAGCCTGGCAGCGGCTAAACGACGCAGACGCCGCCCGCGCTGAATTGACCGCAGCGCAACATATCTTCGAACAGCTAGGCGCCGCGCCAGACCTCGACCGTGCCACCCACCTCTTGTCAGAATTATACTAAACGCACGCTAAAAATTCACCCCAGAGACACGGCGGCAAGTTGCCGCGAACACAGAGAAACCCATATAAAAAACCTCCGTGTCCTCTGTGTCTCCGTGGTCAAATGGAAAATTCACTGTGCGGTTAGTATATCAAAAAATCTCGCCTCCCTGTCAAAAAACAATCAGAGGACAGAAGCCTCTGTCCCCTGATTGTTTGGCGGCGCAAATCCCCCACTACTACTATTCTTCGTCCCCGATCCAGAGATTGACGTTGACGGTGGTTGTATTGGTTGGTAAGTTGTTCAGGTTGTAGAAAGCCGCCGCCCAAGCCGGATCACCCACATTATCAGCCCAACTGGTGAAGCCATCGGCCCAACTTTCATAACCGCCGGCCCACGTGGCGTAACCGCCGTTCCACACAGCCAGCGCACTTGTCCAACTGGGCAAGCCATCGGCCCAGCTATTGAAGCCATCCGCCCAACTGGTGAACCCATCGGCCCAACTGGTATACCCATCCGCCCAACTGGTGTAACCGTCCGCCCAACTGGTGAACCCATCCGCCCAACTGGTGAACCCATCCAGCCACTGGGTACACAACGGCGACGAGGCACTTTGCACGCTGGCCCACGAGACAAAGCTATCAGCCCAACCGGTGAACCCATCCGCCCAACTGGTAAAGCCCTCCATCCAGACGACGAAGTCCGCCCAACTGGTGAAGCCGTCCGCCCAACTGGTGAAACCATCCGCCCAGCTGGTGTAACCATCCGCCCAACTGGTAAACCCATCGAGCCAACTGGTGTAATCGCTGACCGGAATACCGCAGGCATCGGCCCAACTGGTGAACCCATCCGCCCAACTGGTGTAACCGTCCGCCCAACTGGTGAAGCCATCGGCCCAACTGGTGAACCCGTCCGCCCAGGAGGTGTAGCCTCCTGCCCAGACACCAGAAGCACCGCTCCAGACCGCAATGCCATCAGCCCAACTGGTGAACCCGTCCGCCCAACTGGTGAAGCCGTCGGCCCAACTGGTGAAGCCATCCACCGATGACTGGCAGAGCGCATCCGCCCAACTGGTGTAGCCATCGGCCCAACTGGTGAAGCTATCCGCCCAACTCGTGAACCCATCCGCCCAACTGGTGAAGCCGTCCGCCCAACTCGTGAAGCCATCGGCCCAACTGGTATACCCATCGGCCCAACTGGTAAAGCCATCCGCCCAACTGGTGAACCCGTCCGCCCAACTGGTGAAGCCATCCGCCCAACTGGTATACCCATCGTCGGTCATACAGAGGTCCGCCCAACTGGTGAAGCCATCGGCCCAACTGGTGAACCCGTCCGCCCAACTCGTGAAGCCATCGGCCCAACTGGTGAACCCGTCCGCCCAACTCGTGAAGCCATCCGCCCAGCTCGTGAAGCCGCCGGACCAGTTCGTGACATCGGCCCAGGACTCGTAGCCGTCTGCCCAACTCGTGTAGCCCCCGCTCCATGTCGTATAGCCGTCCGCCCAACTCTCATAACCACCGCCGAGGATCTTGAACTCGTTGGTCTCAGCGTCAAAGGTCGTCCAGCCCTGATAATGAACCGTCCCTGCCAGGTCGGCGGCGATGTCCATCCCCCGGTTGGCAGCCCCAGGAATATCGGTAAAGACCGCATCGGCAGCCCATACACGCCCGGCGCCTTGCTGCCAGATGCTATAGGCAGCCTCGCCCATACCCTCGGCGAACTGTGGACGCGCGGTCTGCATCAGGCGGAACTTCACCTGATCCGGCGTTAAGGTGGGGTCTTCGCTGAGCATCAGCGCGACGATACCCGAAACCACTGCAGTGGACATCGATGTGCCGGACATCTCGAAGTAGTGGCCTTTCAGACGACGATCAGGATATTGGCGGCTGAGATAGGAGTTGGTGCGCATCAAGGATTCCACGTGCGCGCCCGGAGCGATGACATCGGGCTTGACAAAGGCGTCCAGCGTTGGCCCGGCGGCGGAGAAGGGCGGCATGTAGTCATCACTATAATCAGACGGTGTGCGGTTGTCGGTGAATGCGCCCACGGTGATGACGTAGGGTGTATTGCCAGGAACGCCGATACTCAGCGGATCCGGCCCGGTGTTGCCTGCGCTGGTGACCACGACGATACCCGCCTGCCAGGCCGCCATCACGGCCCGGTTGTAGGGATCGGCCCAGTAAGGGGCGACAGGCACGGCATACATCGAGATATTGAGCACGCGGATGTTGTAGACGTCTTTGTTCTGCACAATCCAGTTGATCCCTTTAAGAACATTCGCGTATGAGCCGACGCCTGTCTCGTCGAGCACCCGCACGGCGACCAGATTGGCGGCCGGGGCGACACCACGGAATTCGGCATCCTGATTTTCATAGAACCGATTTGCGACAATACCGGCCACGTGCGTGCCATGTCCATTGGGATCGCCAGGCGCGCGGTTAAGGTGCGGTGGTTGAAAAATTCGATCCGAGAGCACATCATAATAGACAAGCAACCGGTCACCTCCGCCGGATGGCGGTTTAGTAAGATCCGCAAACCTGGTGTCAATGCCACTATCAAGGAATGCCACCGTAACATTCGCCCCCAGATTTCCGGCGACCCAGACCTCATCGACACCGATGGTTTTGACAAATTCGACGTTGGGCATCTTGCCCTGCCCTGCCGCCGTCACCTGACGATCCGCAGTCACCCGCACGATGCCGGGCATCTGTGCCAGATGCTGCTGTGCGGTTGGTGAGATCTGTGCGACAACGGCATCGATGATGTCAATTGTGGCGATCACACGGCCACCCACCGCTTGCACAGCAGCACCGGCAACCGCTACATCTGTGCCCTCAACGATGACCTGCACAAACGTCGACTGCACAGGGCCTCGGCCAAACCAGGAGCCGGTCAGCAATACCGACACCAGAAGAACCGTAAATATTTTGGAAATAAGTGACTTTTTCATACGCTACCTCCCCGCCCGCACTGTCAAAAATGTTAGAAATCGGTTATACGGCTTAAACTATTCTAACACAATTCTATCCAAAATGCAAATAGTACTTAAGTACTATATGAAACAAAAAAACACGGGATGGTAGCGAACCATCCCGTGTTGCGGGCTAAATTCAAACTGCGGCAGGTCTAAGCTCTGGGGCGTGACTCCCAAAGCAGTTGTTCGCGCAACATTAAATCGGTATTACGAATCTTGAACGCCAGGTCGCTGGCAATGTTGCGCATCAGTAAATAGCCAAAATAGTGATCCGACTCGCACAAATTCATCAAATCCTCGCGCTTGATCGCCTGTAGACGGGCTTCTTCAGACACTGCGCGGGCAGAGGCGGACCGCATGCCCCGATCCACCAGACCAATCTCGCCAAAGGTTTGTCCGGGCCACAGGTTGGCAATAATCGCCGGTTGGGCACTCAGCGGGCTTGGCCCCAACATACTCGGATCGATCACAATCTCAACGATACCTTCCGTAATGATATAAAGCTCATCACTGGGCGTGTTCTCCTTAACGATAATCTCACCCTTCTTGAAAACACACTCGTGACAGACCTCGGCCACTTTCTGTAGATGCTCCTTTGGAATCCCGTAAAAGATATCGGCTTGACGTAAAAAAGTTAATAATTGCATCGTTCCTCCTTAAAAGTCGACCCCCTCGCAACCAGGATGCATCCCGGAAGCCTTGTGAGTCCGCAGACCTAATTTTGCCTGGTCTGAATCGCCAGCCCTAAACCAGAACGGGGAGCGACGATCCCCTGGAAGCATTTTTCGATCTACTGAAAACGCTTCTCACCGTTGTGCATCCTACCACAAGTATACCGGAATTTGGCTATCAGGCAAACACAGATTAAGGAAAGTATTGACAATCACACAAGTGATTATACAATGATGTTAGCGCTACCGGTAACGCTAACAGAAAAGAGGCAAGCTCATGACGCACCGTGTCAGGATGGCCGACGTGGCTCGTGAAGCTGGCGTCTCGCTGATGACCGTCTCACGGGTCCTCAACAATAAAGATGACGTCAGCGCAGAGACCCGCCAACACGTACAGAACATCATCAAACAACTGGGATACCGTCCTAGTGATATCGCGCGTGGGCTGGTCACTAAACGTACCGGTGCAATTGGTCTGGTTGTCCCTGACGTTTCTAACCCCTACTTCTCTGAAGTGGTGCGTGGTGCGGAGCATGTCGCCTACGCCCAAAACTATAGTGTGCTGTTGTGTAACACCGAAGAGGATCCCCGGCGCGAACTGGCCGTCTTGCAATCGCTGGAGGAAAAACGCGTCGATGGCATTTTGTTGTGTAGCTCACGTCTGTCAGAAGAGGAACTGGAAGAAGCGATCAGCCGTCATCCAGCCGCCGTACTGGTCAATCGGCGGTTGGAGTTTGCCGATGAACAGGGCAGCGTCGGTGTGGTGACATTGGATGATGTTGCCGGCGGACAGATGGCTACCCAACACCTGCTGGACAGTGGGCATCGCATGATAGGATTTCTTGCCGGACCACCCACCTCTCACAGTGGTCATGGGCGAATGGAAGGCTATTCCATCGCAATGACCGCCACAGGTGTGACATCATTTTCCCGGTGGATTAAACCCTGTGCTCCTACAGTAGAGGGCGGGCGAACCAGCGCCCATGAGCTGCTCAGCACCTATCCCGAGTTGACCGCGCTTTTTTGCTTCAACGACCTGGTCGCCATCGGTGCTTTGCAGGCCTGTGGTGAGCTGGGTCGAGCGATTCCAGACGATATCGCCATTGTCGGATTTGACGATATCCCGCTGGCGGCCCTGGTCACACCGGCATTGACCACTTGCCGCACTTCACGCCATGAATTAGGGGCCCGGGCCATGGAATTGCTGCTCAAGCGAATCAGCGGCTGCACAGAGGCGTGTCAGGAAATCGTCTTGCCGACCGAATTGATCGTGCGCGACAGCGCACCTTAACCCCCATAAAATAGATAGCTTTTCCCTGTGAGGAGGTGAAAACTGGACGACGATGGAATTCGATGGCAACGAGGCTACCACAGGCTGGTAAAGCAACACAAACGATGACTTTAGTAGATTCAGTAAGTATGTTTCAGGAGGAAAACCAATGCACAAGAGACAGATCAGCCGACGCGAGTTTTTGCGCTTGAGCGCCTTGACAGCCGCAGGGGCGGTGTTGGCCGGATGTAAACAATCGGCAACAACCACCGAACCTGCCAAAGAGACGGTCGCTGCTCCGCCGACAGAGGAAGCCCAGCCTACCGCCGTTCCGGCCGTGAAGTACAGTGAGGCCCCAATGCTGGCAGGGATGGGCCTGCCACCGGTAGAGGAGCGCCTGCCCGAGAAACCACTGGTCGTCCAGCCGGTGGAATCGCTGGGAGAGTACGGCGGCACCTGGCACCGCGCTTTCCTGGGAGTGGCGGACTTTCATGCCCTCGGACGCCTCATCTACGAGGCCGTGCTGCGCTGGCCACGCGATCCCAAGGATCCGATCCAACCCGGTTTGGCAGAGTCATGGGAATGGTCAGAGGACGGCAAAGCGCTGACCCTGTACTTCCGCAAGGGGCTCAAGTGGTCAGACGGGGCGCCCTTTACCGTAGACGACGTCATCTTCTGGTGGGAGGACATCGAGAACGATACCAACATTACCGCTTCGCGGCACATCGAGTGGGTCGTCAACGGTGAGCCGATGCAACTGGAAAAGATCGATGATGTCACGATCAAACTGAAGTTCGCCGGGCCAAACGGGCTGGCCGAGACCACCGGCTTGGCCTTCCACGGCTGCCAGTGGCCACTGGGCTTCGAGCGTTTCGGGTTCTTCGCGCCCAAGCACTATCTCACAAAATTCCATCCCAAGTACACCACAGGCGCAACCTACGAGCAGTTTGAGGAAAAGGCATTCAACTTCAACACGGAGCTGCCGGTGATGTACGCCTGGAAAGTTTCGCAGTGGGAGGCCGGTGCCACAGAGATGGTCGCCGAACGCAATCCTTACTATTGGAAGGTCGATCCCGCCGGCAAACAACTCCCCTACATCGACCGGATTCACTACGCTCTGGTCGAGAGCGGTGATGCTCTCAACCTGAAAGCGATTGCGGGCGAACTGGACATGCAACACCGTCGCATCAGCTTTAGCCAATACACCGTTTATCAGGAGAATGCGGAGGCAGGCAACTACCACCTGCTGATCTGGCCCACGGCGCAGGCCTCCACCATTACCCTCTTCCCCAACCAGAGCTATCCCGATCCCAAGTATCGTGAATTGCTGCAGAACCTGAAATTCCGCCAGGCGCTATCGCTGGCCATCGATCGCAATATGATCAACGAAGTTTCTTTCTTGGGCCAGGCCATCCCACGCAATACCACCGTCGTGCGCGACTCCCCCCTGTTCCAGCCAGACATCGAGCAATACTATGCCGAGTATGATACGGCAAAGGCTCAGGCTTTGCTGGAGGAAATCGGGTTGAAAAAGGGCAGCGACGGCTTCTATCAATTCTCCGATGGCACGACGATCGAGCTGGTCATCGAGGGCACTGACGCCGTTTCAGGCGCGAACATGGATGCGCTGGAATTGGTCACCCAGAACTGGAACGACATCGGCCTGAAGACGGTCCTGGAAACAATGTCGCGCGACATCTACTGGCCGCGAGCCAACAGCAACGAAGTCATGATCGCCACCTGGGAGACCGACCGCGGCCTGGTACCGATGGTCGACCCCATCTACCAATTCCCCTTCGACGAGCGTTCCTGGATGGCACCGGCCTTCGGCACCTGGTACAAATCTGGCGGTGAGAAGGGCGAAGAACCAATTCCGATCTTCAAAGAGGTGCAGGAGCTTTACAACCAGTACAAGGTGACGGTCGACGCGGCCAAGCAGATTGAGATCGGCAAGCAGATCGTCCGGAAAGCCACCGAAAACCTGTTCTGCATCGGCACAGTGGGGCAGCCGCCGTCACTCGTGGTGGTCAAGAACAACTTCCACAACGTCATGGAAAAGCACACCTCCGACTGGATTATCTTCACGCCGGGCACCATGGACCCGCCCCAGTTCTGGATCGAGCAATAAGTGTGCTACGTAGTATAACAAGAGCGTGTTTTTCGTTGCGGGCTACGCCCGCAACGAAAAACACCTAAAAATCCCAGGGAGCCGGTTATGTTAGCTTACATAGGGCGACGCATACTAGGAATGATCCCCACCCTCTTTATCGTGTCCGTCATCACCTTCATCATTATCCAATTGCCGCCGGGTGACTTTTTCACAACGCGGGCGATTGAGGCAGCGATGAGTGGCGGCGGGCAGGATAAAGAGACCGTCAAGACGATGCAGGAACGCTACGGCCTCGATAAACCCTTATACGTCCAGTATTGGCGGTGGGTCTCCGGCTTCCCCCGCGGCGACTTCGGGTATTCGCTCGAATGGAATAGCCCGGTTCTGCCTATCGTGCTGCAACGTATGGGGTACACCCTCCAGGTCGGCGGACTCTCACTGCTTTTCATGGTAGCAGTCGCTATCCCCATCGGTATCTATTCGGCTACCCACCAGTACTCCTTTGGCGATCATGCGCTTTCGCTGATAGGCTTTTTGGGACTATCGCTGCCGGGTTTCCTCCTGGCATTATTATGGATGTTTCTGGGCATCATCGTGCTACGCATTCCGGTCGGCGGAGAAATCTCCAAAGGTATGGCCGACCAACCCTGGAACCTGGCTAAAATACTCGATTATCTGAATCATCTCTGGCCGCCGGCGGTGATTCTGGGCCTGGCCAGCACGGCCCAACTCCAACGCATTATGCGTGGCAACCTGCTGGATGTTATGGGACAGCAATTTATCACCACGGCGCGGGCCAAAGGGCTAAAGGAGAAAAAAGTCGTCAACAAATACGGCGTGCGGGCTGCTATCAATCCCTTGATCAGCGTGATGGCGATGGAGATTCCCAAAATTATCTCGGAGTCGACCATTGTGGGGATTGTGATGTCGGTGCCAACCACCGGCCCCCTGCTGCTGCGCGCGCTGCTCACCCAGGACATGTACCTGGCCGGAACTTTTCTGCTCTTTATGACCCTGCTCTTGATGATTGCCAATCTGTTGGCCGACATCGCCCTGGCGTGGGCGGATCCGAGGATTGTGTACACATGAGCGACACGACGAGCAAGTCCGAAGAACTGTTCAGACTATACGAGGAGCTGAGCGACGCAAGCGCGGATCTAGAGCCAGAAGACCTGGCAGAGCAAAAATCCCTCGACGCCATTTTTGCCGCTTCACAATGGCAACTGATGTGGCGCAAATTCAAGCGCAACAAGGTCGCCATCGCAGGAGGGATCGTGGTCCTGCTGTTTTATCTAGGCGCGCTGTTGGCGGGCTTTATCGCCCCTTACACTCTTGAGAGCCGGTTTGTCAAGTACATCCACATGCCGCCTCAGCGTGTGCGCTTCTTCAATAATGGGAAGCTTCAACCACACGTCTGCAGCGTTGACCTGACCATCGACGAGAATTTACGCAAGCATTACACCCCAGACTGCACCGAGAGGTTCCCGCTCCAGTTCTTTGCGCACGGCGAACCTTACAAGCTGCTAGGATTGATCGACACCGACGTCCATCTCTTTCAGGTACCGGACGGTATTGTCTCACTACTCGGCACGGACCGGCAAGGGCGCGATATGTTTTCCCGCATCCTCTACGGTAGCCAGATCTCGCTGACCATCGGGCTGCTAGGTGTTCTGATGAGTCTGCTGTTCGGGTCGGTTTTGGGAGTTATATCGGGGTATTATGGCGGCTGGATCGATGACCTGATGCAGCGGTTAATTGAATTGGTGCGTTCCTTCCCGGCCATTCCGCTGTGGATGGCGCTCTCGGCAGCAGTGCCGCCGCATTGGCCACCGCTGCGCACCTACTTTGCCGTGACCCTCATCCTCTCGCTAATCGGCTGGACCTGGTTGGCCCGCCAACTGCGGGGGAAAGTGCTCTCCTTGCGCCACGAGGACTTCGTCCTGGCAGCGAAAATGACCGGCGCAACCGATGCATGGATCATCTTCCGCCATCTTATCCCCGCGACTTTCAGCCACATCATCGTCGTTTCAACACTGGCCATGCCGTCCATGATTTTGTCAGAAACCGCGCTGAGTTTTTTGGGTCTGGGACTCCGCCCGCCGATCACCAGTTGGGGTGTACTGCTCAAAGAAGTGCAAAATATCCAATCCATCGCCCTCTATCCCTGGGTATTCACGCCGGCGCTGGCCATTGCGATCTTGATCCTGGCCTTCAACTTTTTGGGCGACGGCTTGCGTGACGCCGCCGATCCCTATACGGTGTAAGTCATCATGGCAAACAATCAGCAGCCCTACATTGTCCAGATCAAAGATCTGAAAACGTACTTCTTCACCCTGGACGGCATCGTGCGGGCCGTGGATGGTGTGTCTCTGGAGATCAGGCCGGGTGAGACACTGGGCCTGGTCGGGGAATCGGGGTGCGGGAAAAGCGTGACCGCTTTTTCGATCCTGCGCTTGCTCCCCCAAAGGACTGCCCGCATCGTCCACGGCAGCATCCTCTACAACCGGGGCGATGGCAACCCGGCCATCGATCTGGCGACTGTCGACCCAAACGGCGACCTGATCCGCAGCATCCGCGGGAACGAGATCGCCATGATCTTTCAGGAGCCGCTGACCTCGCTTTCACCCATGCACACCGTCGGCAACCAAATCATCGAGGCCATCCAATTGCATCAGGGCCTCGATGACGAAGAAGCACGCAAGCAGGCGCTTTCCTGGCTGGATCTGGTGGGGATGGGAACAAGCGGGGCCACTCAAGTGATCGACCAATATCCGCACCGGCTTTCTGGCGGACAGCGACAGCGGGCGATGATCGCCATGGCCCTCTCTTGCAACCCCCAACTGCTCATCGCCGACGAGCCGACCACGGCGCTGGATGTCACCATCCAGGCGCAAATTCTGGAATTGATGAAAGACCTGCAAAAGCGGCTCGGCATGGCGATCCTGATGATCACCCACAATCTGGGCGTGATCGCGGAGATGTGCGAGCGAGTCGCCGTGATGTATATGGGCAAAGTCGTTGAGAGCGGGGATGTGCGGACCATCTTTCGCCGTCCGAGCCATCCCTATACGGTGGGCCTGATGCGCTCCGTCCCACACCTGGGACGACGGGTAAAAGCGCGGCTAACCCCCATTCCCGGCAGCGTCCCGGATCCGTTCTCTGTGCCAAGCGGCTGCGCCTTCTTGCCACGCTGTCCCGTTTCCAAAATGGCGGCCTGCCACCAAGAAGTTCCGCTGTTCGAGGTAGAACCAGGCCATTTCGTGCGCTGTGTGATGTACGGCTAGTCTTCGTTCGGTGAGGTCCCATGGAATCCAAGACGCCAATTCTATTGGAAGTCAAGAATCTGAAGAAATATTTCCCTATCAGGACGGGGTTTTTTCGCCGGACGACCGGCCAGGTCAGCGCCGTGGATGGGGTGAGCTTCTTCATCCGTGAGGGTGAGACGCTGGGGCTGGTGGGCGAGTCGGGCTGCGGAAAGACGACCACCGGTCGGTGCATTCTGCGCGCCCATCCGCCAACTGCCGGTGAGGTTTGGTTCCGCAAAGACGGCGAAATGGTCAACATCCTGGAGCTGTCCACCAAGGAGATGAAGCCTCTACGCCGCGAGATGCAGATCATCTTTCAAGACCCGTTCTCCTCACTCAACCCCCGAATGACCGTCATGGATATTGTCAGCGAGCCGTTGCGCATCCATGGCCTGGCCCAAGGCGCGGAACTCAAGGCGCAGGTGAGAGAGCTACTCGAAGCGGTAGGGCTCAAAGCGCAGCACATGAACCGCTACCCCTATGCCTTCAGCGGCGGACAACGACAGCGTATCGGCATCGCGCGCGCCCTGGCTTTGCGCCCCCGGCTGATCATCTGTGATGAGCCGGTCTCGGCGCTGGACGTTTCCGTGCAAGCGCAAACGCTCAATCTGTTGGAGGATCTGCAAAAAGAGTTCGGGCTGACCTACCTCTTTATTGCACACGACCTGTCTGTCGTCGAACATATCAGCGACCGGGTAGCCGTGATGTATCTGGGTAACATCGTCGAGTTGGCCAAGGCAGAGGAACTCTACATTAATCCCCTGCATCCGTACAGCGAGGCATTGCTTTCGGCGATCCCGCGCACCGATCCCGATCACGTCTCCAAGCGCCTCGTTCTGCCGGGCGACGTTCCCAGTCCGGCGAACCCGCCCCCGGGCTGCAAGTTCCACCCTCGCTGTCGCTATGCCCAGCCCATCTGCCAGACGGAGAAGCCTGAGTGGCGTTTGTTGCGCGACGACCACTGGGTAGCCTGCCACCGGGCAGAGGAACTGAGCCTGGTCGGCATCGACTATGATTGATGGCGGACTGATACAGCAGTCAAGAAGGATAACGCTCTGTCATCAACGAACTGAGTGGCTACACAAACGATTACGAGCAAGGAGTACAGAGAATGAGCACACCCTGGGAACTTTTCAAGCAAGCGGCGCGGCTACAGGAGCCAGAACGGGTCCCCGTGGCCCTTATTGTTGATAGTCCGTGGTTGCCCGGATATGCAGGCATCGATACCCGCGACTACTTTCTCTTTCCTGACAAGTGGCTGGAGATCAATCTGAAATTGCTAGAGCGCTTTCCCGACGTGGCCTGGATTCCGGGCTTTTGGGTGGAATACGGTATGGCGGCCGAGCCGTCGGCTTTTGGCACCAAGCTGCGCTTCTATCCCAATCGCCCGCCCTCCATCGAGCCACTGGTGACCGATTTGAATTTCTGGGCGGACGCCCAACCGGTCAACCCACAGGAGGATGGACTGATGCCCCTCGCCTTGCGTACCTACGAAGTGATGGACGCACGGTTGCGGGCCGAGGGCCTGGGGGTGAAAATGGTCTGCGCTCGCGGACCGATGACGGTTGCCTCGTGGCTTGTGGGGATCACGCCTTTAATGATGGGACTGGTCGCCGAGCCAGAGGTCACAGCGAAAGTCCTGGATACGGTGACAACCTCGATCATCCGCTGGTTGCAGGCCCAGTTGGACGCAGTGCATGAGCCGGAGGGCATTATGCTGTTGGACGACCTGGTGGGGATGGTATCGCCGCGGCATTACAAGAAGATGGTGCATCCGCGTCTGCAACGCATCTTTGATACATTTGACGGTCTGATCCGCGTTTATCACAACGACACACCCTGTCCGCACCTGCTCGAAAGCCTTGTCGAGGCGAATTTTGACGTCTTCAACTTCAGCCACGAGACAGACATCAGCGAGGTAAAGGCCAAAATGGGCCACCGGGTAGCATTGATGGGCAACGTGCCTCCGCTAGATATGGGAGTGCGCGGAACGCCGACGGAGGTGGCGCAATGGGCGCGCGCCTGTCTGGACAAGGCAGCTCCGGGCGGGGGTATGATCCTCTCCTTTGGTGGCGGCGTCTCTCCGGGAACGCGGCCCGAGAACATCGACGCACTGGTAGCAGCAGCGCGCGAATGGTCGCCAGGAAAAGCTCAGGAGATATAAGCACCATCAATGTGCCCCTGTTATCACAAAATGACAGGCTGCCGGTCGATCTGGCAGCCTGTTTTGTGTGATGGTGAATCAACCTATTGTGTCGCAGACAGCTCAATTGCCCGTGCGGCGAGTCGCGCGAATTCCTGGACATCGTTGTCACGCGGCAGATACTCCGCGATGCGCTGGGCGTCTCGCGCCACATCCGCTAACGTGCTCCCGGCATCTTTGGCCCAATAGCTCTGCCGCAGGATTTCGGCATACTGCGCGACTACAGCAGTCATCTGGAAGCGGGGATCGCTTGCCGCGAAGTCCTCGCTAAAATCGGCGCGGGCGGCACGGCGCTTGATTTCGGTGATTTCGCCGGTGTTGGGGTCTTCCCAGCGCAGGTAGACGGTGAGTGCGGTCGCCTGCGGATCGGCGTCGGCCTTGAATTTCACTTCGTATAGCGCGGTGACGCTATGCCCCGGCCCAAGCTCGCCGGCATCCACCTCGTCGTTGCGGAAGTCGGCATCGGCCACGGCGCGGTTCTCGTAGCCGATAAGGCGATAGCGGCTCACCACGTCGGGGTTGAACTCCACCTGCACTTTGGCGTCACGGGCAATCACCTGCAAGGATGAGGGCAACCGGTGGACGAAGATGCGCTCGGCCTCTTTGATGTCGTCCACGTAAGCGTAGAACCCGTCGCCGTCGTTGGCGAGTTGTTCCATCAGGACGTCATTGAAATTCCCCATCCCGAACCCCACCGTCGTCAAGTAGATGTTCTTCCCGGCATACTCGCGGATCTCCTTGAGGATAGAGTCCGCCCCGGTGCGCCCCACGTTGGCGACGCCGTCGGAGCAGAGGATCACCCGGTTGACGGCCTCGGGATTGAAGTGCTTCCGCGCCAGGCGATAGCCCTCCCGCAGCCCCTCTTCGGCGTTCGTCGCGCCTTCTGCTTCCAGGCGACGGATGGCGCGCAGGATCGTGCTGGTGTTCTCCACGGGCGTATGCTCAAGAACCACACGCGCGTTGCTCCCGTAGACGACGATACCGATCTCATCCCTCGGGCGCAGTTGCTCGACCAGCAATTCCAGCGCGTCCTTGACCATTTCGAGGCGGGTTTCCATATTCATCGAGCCGGACACGTCGATGACGAAGGTCAGCACCACGTCGGGCCGTTCACTCGCCGGGACTTCGTAGCCCTTGAGGCCGATGCGAACCAGATGGTAGTTCTCCACGTAGGGTGAGGGCGCGCCATCAATCGTGATGCCAAACGCGCTCTCTGTGGGCGCTGCGTAGCCCTGCTCGAAAAAGTTGATGTATTCCTCAACGCGCACCGAATCTTTGTCGGGCAGATAGCCGTCGCGGATGACGCGCCGCATCACGGTGTATGAGGCCGTATCCACGTCCACAGCGAAGGTGGAGAGGTTATCGTCCTCGGCGTCGATGCGGGGATTGACGCCGTAATTCTCGAAGAAGACGTCGCCGTAGGGCTGGTCGTTCGGCTCATCCGTGCCGCCTGTTGAAGCGCTGGGGATAACGCCTTCCACGACTTTTTCGACTTCGACTGTCTTTACCACGACATACTCGCCTGGCACGGCGGTAGGCTGTGGCAGCCTGTAGGCCTCGCGGGTGGCAGCCGGCGCCGGGGTAGTATGAGAGGCCATCCCGCAGCCCGACAAGAGCGTGGTACCCAAAACTAACAAAGCGATTGCGAAACGAAACGTGCGGTTCATTGTTCTCCTCCTGTTGATCAAGCTAATGAAATCTGTTTATTTTGTCGCTCTATGGGTTACATGCACCCCAGGAGGAGAAAGTTCACTGAATTTTCGCAGATTTTTCGATTTATCGGGACAATTGCACCTCGAACAAACAGGCTTCGCCGCCGCGCAGGAGCGACGCCTTCAGCGTCACCGTCACCGGCGTTCCCAGCGCCGCCTCGAAATTCGCTTGCAGGTTGTGCACCGAACATTCGCACAACAAGGGGGATGTCACCCAACCGGCCTGCACGAGATCGCAGCCACAAGCGACAAGGCGCACTTCGATTGTGCCGTCGTCGAGCAAAGTGTAAATCGATGCCGGGAAACGCGTCGCCAGTTCCGCAAGAAAGCGCGTCACATCGCCGCCGGCCCGCTCCCAGGACTCACGGAACACCTGCGCCGTGTACGAACGCGCGCACGCCTGCCCGCACTCCCGCAAAAGCGTCGTGCGCGCAGACGCATCCAGCTCCTCTAGCCCTTTCGCCAACCCATCGAACCAGTACGACAGGAAACCCTCATCCAGCATCGTCTACTCCTTTTTCGGACGCAGATTTTCGCCGATTACCGCAGATTTTTTTCTTAATCTGCAAAAATCAGCGTTCATCTGCGTCCTGGCTATCTTCAATCCACGACAAAGAGCCTTTACGATCATTGTCGTAAGCCTTGCGTACAAACTCAGGTTTTGGGCCAAAATTCATGAGTAATCCCACTTCGTAACGAGTTGCCTTCAAATAGTTGAGAAGTTGCGCCTCGTGAGCCTCGGCGAATTCCCTGGCTGCTTTCAACTCAACGACAACAGCATCAGCAACCACCAAATCAGCAAAGTATTCGCCGACAACCTCGCCCTTATAATAGACCTGGATAGGAAATTCAACCGCAACAGGCACTCCAAGCTTACGCAGTTCCAGCGCCATCGCATTTCTGTAAACCTTTTCCGCAAAACCATACCCTAACGTATTGTAGACTGTGTAAAATGCTTTGATAATACATTGTGTAACTGCCGTATGCTTGTAATACATGTTCCACCTCCCACAAAGCACTCCGCCTCACAGACAAAACATAAAAAATCTGCGTGAATCTGCGAAAATCTGCGTCCAAAATCAGCTCAAAAAACCGTTGGCGGTGATGACCTGGCGGTACCAGAGGGCGCTGTCTTTGGGGATGCGCTGTTGGGTTTGATAATCGACCCACACGATGCCGAAGCGCTGCGTGTAGCCCGCCGCCCACTCGAAGTTGTCCAGCAGCGACCAGACAAAATACCCTGCCAGCGGCGCGCCGTCCTGGATCGCGCGGTGCGCCGCCGTGAAGTAGCGCCGCAAATAGTCCACCCGGCGCGCGTCGTGAACCTGTCCGTCGGGGCCGGGCGCGTCGCTGTAGCTGGCGCCGTTCTCCGAGATGTAGAGCTTGCGCGGGGCGTACTCGCGCCAGATGCGGGTCAACACGTTGTACAACCCGTTGGGATAGACCTCCCACCCCATATCGGTCTTGTTACCTTCAACCGTCGTTACCGGCAAGTTATCGGGCGACGCCTGGTCGCGGACGATGTTGCGCGAGTAGTGGTTGATGCCCAGGAAATCCAGCGGGACGCCGATCGCTTCCATATCGCCGGCCTTCACGAAGTCATCCGCGCCTTCCGGCCAATAGCCCAGGCGGCGATAGTGCGCCTCCAACGCTGCCGGATACCCGCGCCCGAAGGCCAGATCCAGAAAGCGGCGATTGGAGACGCAGTCCCGCCATTGGCTCAAGCGCGCGTCGGCGTTGCTGCCCGACGCTGGCTCTTGCGGCCATATATCCAGCGCGAGACCCACTTCCGATCCAGGGGCCACGCTGCGCAGCACCGACGCGGCCCAACCGTGCGCCAACATCAGATGATGCGCGACCGCCGGCCCACTCGCCGGATCGTTGACGCCGGGCGCGTGCCAGTCGTGCTCGTACCCGCAGATCACCACGACCTGCGGCTCGTTAAGCGTAAACCAGCGCTTCACCCGGTCACCCAACGCGCGAGCGGCAACGTTGGTATACCCGGCAAACGCTTCGGCAGTCGCCCGGTTGCGCCACCCGCCCGCATCTTGGAGCGCCTGCGGCAAGTCCCAGTGGAAGAGCGTAACGAAAGGCTGAATCCCGGCCTCCAACAGCGCGTCCACCAGACGGCTATAGAAATCCACGCCTTTCTGATTCACCTGGCCCTGTCCGCTAGGCAGCAAGCGCGGCCAACTGATCGAAAAGCGGTAGGCGTGCAGGCCCAAATCGCGCATCAAGGCCACGTCTTCGCGCCAGCGGTGATAGTGATCGCACGCCACGTCGCCGGTGTGCCCGTGCAGCACCCGCCCCGGCGTGTGCGCGTAGCGATCCCACACCGACTCGCCGCGCCCGTCCGCATCCCACGCGCCCTCAATCTGGTACGCCGCCGTCGCCGCGCCCCAAACAAAATCTTGCGGAAAAGTGATTCGATTTTCTTCAGTCATCATGAGCCTCCTCATTAGTCGGATAGTCGGATAGTCGTTAGTCGGATAGTCGATAGTCGGATAGTTGGATAGTCGGACAGTCGGACAGTCGTTAGTCGGATAGTCGTTAGGCGGATAGGCGGATAGGCGGATAGTTCGATAGGGGGATGGTCAATCCCAGAACATGGTCATGCCGGCGCCCAGGCGCTCGGTGGGACGGCGGGTGAAGCCGTACTTTTCGTAGAACGGCTCTTTGCCGCACGCTGCCATCAGGCCGACGATCGTGTTGTGGCTGGCGTGTGTGCGGATGTAGTCCATCACCAGGCCCATCATCCGCGCGCCGATCCCCTGACGCTGGTAGGCAGGCAAAACGATCACGTCCTGGATGTAATACACCATCGCGCCGTCGCCGATGATGCGCGCCATGCCGACCAGGTCGCCATCCACATACGCGCACACGCAGTAGAGCGTGTTGGGCAGCGCCCGCTCGATCACGTCTTCGGCGTACACGCCCCACCCTACCGCTGCGCGCAATCGGTTATACTGCGCCGCGCTCGGCAATTGCTCGACAACAAGGACTTCTACCATATAGCCCACATTCTACCTGGGAAGGACAAACGCGCCAACAACAATGGCACGGCTGGAGACCGGCGATCACGCCAAATTGCTTTGCCGCCGAACAAGCATACAATAACAGTGTTCCCTATCATCAAATCAGCGAATTTCAGGAGGATACCGATGATCAAATCACGTTGGTTACTGTCCGTTGTGCTCATCATCTGCACCGTGTTGGTCGCAGGATGTGGCGGCGCGAAAAGGCCTAGTGCGGAGAACCCCTTCCGCGTCGCTTTCGTCTATGTCGGTCCGGTGGGTGACCTGGGCTGGAGCTATGCCCACGATCAAGGTCGCCAGGCGCTGGATGCCGCCTTCGACAACGTCGAGACGGCCTACATCGAGCTGGTTTCCGAAGGACCGGACGCCGAGCGCGTGCTGCGCGACTACGCCGAACAGGGTTACGATATGATCTTCGCCACCTCGTTCGGCTATATGGATTCCGTCCTTGAAGTCGCTGCGGCCTACCCCGACGTGTACTTCGAGCACTGCACCGGTTACGAGACCGCGGAGAACGTCGCCATCTACGACGGACGCGGGTACGAAGGCTGGTATCTGGCGGGGATCACCGCCGGGCGGATGACAAAGTCCAACGTGTTGGGCTATGTCGCCCCCTATCCCATCCCTGAAGTGGTGCGCAACCTCAACGCCTTTACTCTGGGCGCGCGCAGTGTCAATGCTGCCGTGCAGGTGCGCCCCGTGTGGATTTTCAGTTGGTTCGATCCCGTGTCCGAGCGTGAGGCTGCCCAGGCGTTGCTGGACTCCGGCGCCGACGTGATCGCCCGCGAGAGCGATTCCACCGAACCGGACAAGCTGGCCGAAGAAAACGGCGTCTACGCCATCGGCTACAACGCCATCTCCAGCGAAGTGGCTCCTAACGCCGTGCTGACGGCTCCGATCTGGGATTGGGGCGTCTACTACAAAGAGACGGTGAAGGCCGCGATGGATGGCAAGTGGAAGACGCACGCCTACTGGGGCCACATGGCCGACAACGTCCTGAAGCTGGCGCCCTTCGGGCCGATGGTGCCGCAGGCCGTGCAGGATGAAGTCAACGCGGCCAAAGCAAAGATCATCAGCGGCAAGCTGCACCCCTTCACCGGCCCTATCGCCGATCAAACGGGGACTATCCGTGTCGCTGCGGGCGAGACCATGTCCGATCCCGATCTGCTGAGTTTTGACTGGCTCGTCGAGGGCGTCACAGGGCAGATTCCGAGCGAATAGTACGTACCACCCAAGACCTGACAGGTTTCAGAAAACCTGTCAGGTCTGAATACCCCATTCCTGGAGGCAACGATGACCTCACCTGACAAACCCATGTTCAACGTCCTGGACTACGGCGCAACCGGCGACGGCCAGACGCTCGACACCGCGGCGCTGCAAGCCGCCATCGAAGCGGGCAGCCGGGCCGGGGGCGGCACGGTCTACGTGCCTGCCGGGCAATACGTCACTGGATCACTGTTCCTCAAGAGCCACATCACCCTGTATCTGGACGCCGGTGCCGTGCTGTTGGGCAGCCAGAACCCTGCCGACTACCCACCCGTCGAAAATCGCTGGGAAGGGGTAAGCCGCCAAACTCACGCCCCCCTTATCGGCGGTGACGATTTGACGCACATTGCCGTCATCGGACGCGGCACGGTCGATGGGCGCGGCGCGTTCTGGTGGAAGCTGCACCGAGAGCAGGCGCTCGATTACCCGCGCCCGCGCCTCATTTCCTTCAGTCGCTGCACGAATGTCATCATCGAGGGCATCACCTGTACCAACTCGCCCAGTTGGACGATCCACCCTTACGCCTGCGACAATGTCACCGTGGACAAGGTGACCATCGTCAACCCGGCGAACTCGCCCAACACCGACGGCATCAACCCTGAATCGTGCCGCAACGTCCACATCAGCAATTGCCACATCGACGTGGGCGACGACTGCATCACCATCAAGTCCGGCACGGAGGAAGAGGGCCGGGATAGGCTCCTGCCGTGCGAGAACATCACCATCACCAACTGCACGATGGTCCACGGGCACGGCGGGGTCGTCATCGGCAGCGAGATGAGCGGCGGCGTGCGCCGAGTCACCATCGCCAACTGCGTCTTCGTGGGGACCGACCGGGGCATCCGCCTCAAATCGCGGCGCGAGCGGGGCGGCGTGGTGGAGGACATCCGCGTGACCAACGTGGTGATGACGGACGTAATGTGCCCATTCATCTTGAACCTGTACTACGGTTGCGGCGCGTGGGGCACGGATAAAATCGCGGATCGCTCGCCATGGCCGGTAAACGAGGGGACGCCGCGTTTCCGGCGTATCCACTTCAGCGACATCACCGCGCGCGGCGTGCGGTACGCGGCGGCGTTCCTCTACGGATTGCCGGAGATGCCGGTGGAGGAGATCACCTTCAGCAACGTGGACATTTCGATGGCGCTCGATGCCGAACCCGGCGTCCCGGCGATGGCGCCCAACCTCGAACCAATGCAGCGCGCCGGATTCTGGGCGGCCAACGTGCGCAACATGCGCCTCCACAACGTCACGGTAGCCGATCAACTTGGCCCGGCGCTGCTGCTGGCCGACGCGGCGGAAGTGGAAATCAACAGCTTCAGCACGCCCACACCATCAACCGAGGCACCGGTCATCCAGATGCGCAACGTCGCCGGGGCTTTCATCCACGGCTGTCGGGCGACACAGGGGACAGGCGTCTTTCTGGGTGTGGAAGGCGCACAGACGCAGGATATTGTGCTCAGCGGGAATCAATTGAAGGGGGCAGCCCAGACAATTGACAAAAGTGAGGACGTTCCAGCTTCTTCAGTAGCAGCAGAAGGTTAAGCGAGAAAGATCAATCGAATACGCCCTAGATAAAGCCAAAGTGTAGTGTCACAAACAAGAGGTTGCTTCATCGTCGGCTAATTCCCGTCGCAAATCCGCACCGGTAATATGCGTAATGGGGATCTCATACTCCGCGCAGAGATCAAGGAACATCACACGCGGCACACCGGCCATTTCCGCAGCCGCACCGGAAGAGAGTTTGCCAGTGCGAAATAACATCAATGCCGCATAGAGCTGTATATCGCGGGCCAACTCCTCTGTGGTGCGATTTAGCATATAGCGAACTTCGCCGGGAATGTGAAGAGTCAGTACTTCTTCCATAAGTCACCTCTTCAGATTTCTATATCCTATAACTTATTATATCACACCTAACCACTTCCGTAATCCAAACACCGTCATCTGATCGGGCATTAACGTAGGGCCGCTGACGATGCGATACCTTTGCTTTTGCCAGAATCGCACGGCCTGGGGATTGTCAATGTCTATCAATAGGCGGATAGTTTCCGTACATCTTTCACTGCCCAACCTCAGAATTTGTAGTATCATAACGAAACGAACCTATGAAAAAGGAGAATCTCTGGATCGCCAGATCCAGACCAGAACGGGGATCTGACGATCCCCTTGGAGCATTTTTGGATCTACGGAAACTGTGAAAAAGGAGAATCTGATGCGCAAGCAATTACAAGAGCATATTGCCCGCCTCCGGGCTGCCGGTGCGCTGTACGTGGATGCGCGCTGGTATCCCGTCGAGGAAAACAACGATCTGATGATGTGGAACGGCAACCTGAAAGACGCCTCCGCCTCCCGCGAGAGCGGTGTGGGCGTGCGCGTGCTGTACAAGGGGGCGTGGGGCTTCTCGGCAACTTCGGACCTGAGCAATCTCGGCGCCCTGTTCGACAAAGCCTTCGACAACGCCCGCGTCGCCGCCGAGCGGGTCACCTTCCCCGTCCGCCTGGCGGAAAAGGACGCCATCCAGGCCAGCTTCACCAGTCCCAACCGGATCGATCCATTTACCGTGCCGCTGGCCGATAAGCTGGCGTTTATGCAGGCAATGGACGCAAAACTCAACCAACCGGGCGTCTTCCAACGCATCTGCCAGTTGACGTTCACCCGCAAGCAGATTGTCTTCCTGGATTCGGAAGGCAGCGAGATCGAGAAAACCATCATCGAGGTTTTCCCCTCCATCCAGGTGGCCGGCCTGGACGCGCAAGGACAGATGCACTCGCGCACGTTCAGCCCGCCGCGCATGGGCGACACGCGCGGGTGGGAAACGCTCGATATGGAGGTATTCAGCGCCAACGCCGAACGCATCGTGCGCGAGTTGAACGAAGTGCTCGTGGCCGACGACTGCCCTAAGGACGTGCGCTCGGTCATTCTGCTGCCCGGCATCATGTTCCTGCAAACGCACGAGACCATCGGACACGCCCTCGAACTGGATCGCATCCTCGGCTACGAGCTGGCCTTCGCGGGCGGCTCGTTCGTCCGGCTGAGCGATTTCGGCACGCTGCGCTACGGCTCGGAGAAGTTGACGGCCCGCGCCGACGCGACGATCCCCAACAGCCCCGGCAGCTTCGGCTATGACGACGACGGCGTCCCGGCGCAAAACAATTTGCTGATCGACAAAGGCTTGCTCGTCGGCGCCATCACCGGGCGGCAGATGGTCGAGGAGGCCAACGCGCGCGCCAACAAGGTCATCTTCGAGGGCAGCAGCGGCGCGAACCGCGCCACGTCGTTCTATCGCGTGCCCATCGAGCGCATGACCAACATCAACATCGACCCCGGTGACGATGGCACATTGGATGACATCGTCCGCAACACCGAGCGGGGCATCATCCTGGATGGCGACAAGAGCTGGTCCATCGGCTCGAACCGCGAGCAGTTCCACTTCGCCACCGAAATCGGCTGGCTGGTGGAGGATGGGCAGGTGACACGCGTCGTCAAGAATGCGACCTACCAGGGCGAGACAATCCCGTTCTACAATTCGCTTTCGGCGGTGGGTGATGTCTCCACCTGGGAAGTGCTGTACACACCCAACTGCGGAAAAGGTCAACCCAACCAGATTATGCAGTTGGGGCATGGCGTTCCGGTCTGCCGCTTCGACAACGTGAGGATAGGAGAATAGCCATGAAGGATCAAATTTTGCACACCCTGCAAGACTTGCGCGCGTACGCGCTGCAGAAAGGCGTCGAAGCTGCGTTCCTTTATCATGAGGAAGACAGTTACCTGATGCGATTTGCCAACTCGGCTATTTCGTTGAACACCAACGAACACCTCATCCGCCTGGAGATTACCGCTTACAAAGATCGGCAACGCGCCAGCTACGGGCTGATCACCGCCCTGGACAAGCGGGATGAGATGCAGCGCGGCGTCGACATCGCCGCCGAAATGGTCCACCATGCCCAGCCCCTGAGCTATCAGCCCACCATTCCACTCTACACCGAGTCCTTCAGCGATGAGAGCGCCTATGACCCCGCCCTGGCGACCCTGAGCAACCAGGAGCGCCTGAGATTTTTCAACCAGGTGGCGGCAGGGTTGGAAACAGACGCCATTCAACTTTCGGGCATTTTCTCCTGCGGCGCGAACATCCTCGCCCAGATCAATACACGCTCCGAACATACGCAATATTTCAAAACCTCGGATGCGCAAATCACCACGGTGTTGTCACACACGGCGCTCAAGTGGGAAGTGAGCGCCGAGCAATCCGCACAGCAGAAAGCCGACCTGAACCCCAACACGCTGCGGCGCGATTTGGCGTTCCTGGTGGAGCATTACCGGCATGACACGCCGCAACAGCTCCCGTTGGGGACGTATGACATTGTCTTCGGGCCATCGGCCATCGCCGACCTGCTGAACTTTATGGGCTTCATCGGCTACAACGGTGGTCTGATGAAACGCGGCTTCTCGTTCCTCAATGAGGAGCAGATCGGTCAGCGCGTTTTGTCTCCCAGGTTTACGCTGACGGACGATCCCACACGGCGCGAGACCTTCCCGTTCCGGCGCGATATGATGGGCATGCTCCGACAGCCGTTCCCCATCTTCGCCGAGGGTGTCTTCAAAGGCTTTGTATGGTCCCAGGACGAGGCCGACGAGTTTGGCGCGCAGCCCACCGGGCATACCGTCCCGCACAACAGCATTGTGATGCAGGGCGGCGACATGGCAGCAAGCACACTGGAGGAGTTGGTGGCTACGCCACGCGAGAACGACATTCTCTACATCCCCTATCTGCACTACATGAACATTGTGAACCCTTCTAAGGGCCTGATCACCGGCAGTTCGCGCTTTGGCGCGCTGCTGCTCAAAAAGGACGGCTCTGTCGTCGTGCCCTACAACGTGCGTCTGACGCAAAGCCTGCTCGACATCTTCGGTGACAAAGTGGCATGGCTGTCGCAAGCGCAGGTCGTCGTCAACACATCATCGAGCTATGGCGCGCGCAATCCCAGAGCGATGATCGTGCCCGCGCTGATGCAGGTCAACGGGCTGGAGATCTCCCATTCCAATCCATCGTACTGACAACCCAATACAAACCGCGAATCTCGCTAATCTTGCGAATTTTCCAAAATCTGTAGTGGTCAAAGACATATTGCACCGCAGAGAGCGCAAAGTTCGCAGAGATTTATAGAATTTCTCCGCGCTCTCAGCGAACTCTGCGGTAAAAAAAGCCGTCCGGCAAGTTCAAACTCTCGTTGACCAGTACAGAATTTTCCAAAATCAGCGAAGATTAGCGTGATTCGCGGTTAGAATTTGCAACTATCGCGCGGCGCGATACGCCGCCAGCAGCGGTTCCACGCGCCGGACGAACGCATCGTCACGCAGCAACACCGTCAACACGCCAACCAGCAGCGGCTCGTAACGGTCGCGGTCTTCGAGAAAGCGCTGCCAGAGTTGCCCGTACAAGCGGTCCCGCTTCAACTCGGCGACCACTGCGCCCTCGACGTTTTTCGCCGCGTTGCGCAGCGCCGCCGATCCGCCGTCCAGCATCTCGTGGTTGATCGCGTCTACCATCTCCGATACGGGCAATGGTTTCTTCATCAGCCTCCTCCAAAAAACAAACCGCGAATCTCGCTGATCTACGCGAATCTCTTAAGAATTAGCGAAGATCGGCGTGATTGACGGTTAAAAATCTGCTTCCGCGACTATTCACTACGGCGCTTGCGCGGGATCACCAACCAAAGGATGATGTAGGGCACCAGCCCCGGCAGGCCACCCGGCAGCAACAGAATCAGAAAGAGCAGCCGGAACCAGAAGGGCGAAATGCCGTAGAACGCCCCCAATCCCCCACAGACTCCCGCCAGAATGCCATTTTGCCGACGCAACTTGTTGTTAGCCATGGTATCACCTCCGTTTTTGTAAGCCACCCTGCCGAAGCGGGCAAACGCAGTTCGCCTGAACCTTCGCCAGGATTCTTAATCGTGTAATGCACTTACTGTATTACGCAAAATGATGGGGAAAGTTGCACAGGCGCCTGTCTATTTTCACTTGCCATCCCTCTCTTTCGTGATAAACTTTTCCGATGCAGACCTGACCGGACTAACGACGATTCGACTATCTGACGACTTTCGAGGAGTTGGCATGCAACCAATAAAAGTATTGCGATATGGCGCGATCTTAGCTCTTATCTTCTGGCTGGCAAGCGTGGGGCAGGGCTGGGCAGCACCGCTGCCCCAGGATCGGGTGTGGATGATCAGTTATCCGCAGGACGGCAGCACGATTAGTGGCGTGGTTGCCATCCAGGGAACGGCAACCCATCCCAGCTTCGTCTCCTATGGCATTCTCTACGCCTCAGGCGACACCGTCACCGGATCGACCCTCTGGCGGCAAGATGACCCCATCATCTGGAATAACCAGACTATGGTAGTCAACGGGACGCTGGCGACATGGGATACCACCACTGTACCCAACGGGAAGTACGTCCTGGCGTTGGTAGTTTACGAAGTCGGCAATGAAACGCCCAACGTGTACTTCGTTCAAAACCTCACGGTGCAGAACGCGCCCGCTACCCCCACGCCCGAACCCACACCCGAAGCGACGCCCACCGAAATCGGTGTTACACCGCTGCCGCCAGAGGGCGCCGTCCCCATCGCGCCGACTATCGAGCAGCCGCCGACGGCCACGCCGCGCCCCACCCCTACCCTCAGCACAGGCGCTACGTCCGCACCAAATGACACCGGCGAGGATGAGACGCCAAAGACTATCATCTCCATAGACGCCGTCAAAGAAGCGTTCAAGACCGGGGCACAACTCGCCATCATGCTCTACGTCATCGGCGGACTCTACGTCGCGGTCAAGGCGGCTGTACGGTACGCGTTGCGGCTCCAACGGAAAAATCAGGGCCGGTGAGTGCGCCGTGAGTGAATTTTTTCTCATCGCCGGGCTAGGTAATCCTGGCCCACACTACGCGCATAACCGGCACAACATCGGTTTTCAAATTGTGGACGCCCTGGCGCAGGCCCACCGACTCAGTTTTACGCGCATGGAGCATCGCGCGCACACCGCTCACGGGACGATTGGGGCGCGGCGCGTTATCCTGGCCAAGCCACAGACATGGATGAACGAGAGTGGCAAGGCTATCGTACCCCTGAGCCACTTCTACAAAATCGATCCGGCACGCATCCTGGTGGTGTACGACGATCTGGACATCCCCCTGGGCGACCTGCGCTACCGACCGGAGGGCAGCAGCGGCGGGCACAGAGGCGTACAGTCGATTATCCAGCTTTTAGGGACGCAGGCCCTTCCCCGGCTGCGGGTGGGCATCGGACGCCCGCCGGGCCAGATGGACCCCGCCGCTTACGTGCTGCAAGACTTCTCCGCCGCCGAAACGCACGTCGTCTGGGAAGTGCAGCGCCTGGCCTGCGACCTGATCGCCGCATGGCTCAATAACGATCCCGATTTCGAACGCCAGGGCATGACCTGGCACGTTAATAGTCAGCAGATTTATTGAGCAGATTTCTACTTTAGCAAATAAAAATCTGCTAAATCCGCTTAATCTGCTGACAAAGATTAAGGAAGTATGGCCCTGCTACACGGACTTCTAGCCTGGGTGCGGGAACATCCCGCTTACCAAACGCTGCGCGATGCGCTCCAGGCCGGATTGGAACTCCCAACCACGGCGCTGATGCAACGCGCCCGCCCCCCGGTCATCGCTGCACTGAGCGAAGAATTGACCGCCCCCGTCGTCATCGTTGTCTCCACCGTCGATGAAAGCCGCCGTTTGCTCGAGGCGTTCAAGCTGTGGGTGGACGACCCCACCCGCCTGCGCCGTTTCCCGGAGCCGCCCGTCCTCTTCTACGAGCGCGCCCCCTGGACGCCGGAGGCCATCACCGACCGACTGGACGTGCTCTCCACACTCTTCATGCACCGCATCGACACGACAACGGCAGGCGCGCCGTCCATTATTGTCACATCGATCCGCGCCTTGATGCAGCGCACGCTTCCCTACCGCCAGTTCCGCCGCGCCGCGCGCAAAATCGAGGTTAACGCGCACGAATCGCTCACCGGGCTGGCGCGGCACGCAGGCGGCATCGGCTACGAACCCGTAAGCGTGGTCCAGGCGCCGGGCCAGTTCAGCCGGCGCGGCGGCCTGCTCGACATCTACCCACCACAAGCGACGCTGCCGTATCGCCTGGAATTTTTCGGCGACGTGATCGACACTATCCGCACGTTCGATCCGGCCACGCAGCGCTCGCTGCCTGAGGCCGGACGCACGACGAGCTTTTGGCTGACGCCGGTGCGCGAGGCGCTGCCGCTAGACGGTGAACGCGCCCTGACGATGCTGCGCGCGCTGTTGGAAACGCCACTCCCCGCCGAAACGCGCGCCCTCCTCGAAGCCGACACACAATCGCTCGAAGCTGCCATCCCCTTCCCCACCCTGGAATTCTACCTGCCCTACTTCTACCAGGAAGACGGCACGCTCCTGCACTACCTGCCCGATAATGCGCTGGTGGTGCTGTGCGAACCTGAAAAACTGGCGGCGCGCTGGCGCGAACTGGAAGAAGAGGCCGCCGAACAACGCAAGCAAATCGCCGAAGAGGGGTATCTGCCGCCGGATGCTGCGCCGCCTTACGTCGCCTGGGACGCCATCCGCGAGCGGCTGGAACGCGCGGGCGTCCTCGCCCTGCACGATAGCGGGGAAGGCGCGCTGGCAGAGGGCTTCACGCCTGAAATCCACTTCGCCGGCCGGCTGCCGGAAGCGCTGGGACGCATCCGCCAATGGCTGTCGCTCAACGATCAGGTCGTCGTCGTCAGCCGGCAGGCCGAGCGTATGGCGGAACTGTGGCAGGAATTCAATCCGCCGCCGGTCTTGCAGGCTGTGCCGACTGCACCGGAGGGCCTGCTGACCTTCGTGCAGGGCGCAGCGCCCGGCGGCTGGCAGTGGAACAGTGCACGTGGGACACGTCACCTCATCACCGACGAGGAACTCTTTGGCTGGCGACCGCCGGAGCCGCGCCGCCGCTCGCGCCGCCGCGCCGCCGCGCCCGAATTCAACTTCGCGGACTTGCAACCGGGCGACCCGGTCGTCCACGAGGATTACGGCATCGGCATCTTCCGCGGATTGGTCACGCGCGGCGTCGATGACATCGAGCGCGAATACCTGCTCATCGAATACGCCGCCCCAGCCGCACACGGTGAAACGGAATCACGCAGCAGCGACAAGCTCTACGTCCCCATCCACCAGGCCGACCGCCTCACGCGCTATATCGGCGTGGAAGACGCTCCGCCGCGCTTGAGCCGGCTGGACGGCGCAGCCTGGGCGCAGACGAAAGCCCGCGTGCAAGCCGCCACCACACAAATTGCCGCCGAGCTGCTGGAACTCTACGCTGCCCGGCAAATCGCGCCCGGCTACGCCTTCTCCCCCGATACCGCCTGGCAACGCGAGTTGGAGGCAGCTTTCCCCTACATCGAAACCGAAGACCAGATGCAGGCCATCGCCGCCGTCAAAGAAGACATGGAGAAGCCCCGCCCCATGGACCGCCTGATTTGTGGGGATGCCGGTTACGGCAAAACCGAGGTCGCGCTGCGCGCCGCGTTCAAGGCCGTGATGGACGGCAAACAAGTGGGGATGCTCGTGCCGACGACGGTGCTGGCCCAACAGCACTACGAAACCTTCCGCGACCGCCTGGCCCCCTTCCCCGTGACCGTCGAACTGCTGTCGCGCTTCCGCACCGACGCGGAACAACGCAAAGTCCTGACGGGTCTGCGCGAAGGGACGGTAGACATCGTCATCGGCACGCACCGGCTGCTGCAACAGGACATCGTCTTCAAGGACCTGGGCCTGGTGATTATTGACGAAGAGCAGCGGTTCGGTGTCAGCCACAAAGAGCGCCTCAAGCAGATGCGTACCGAGGTGGATGTGCTCACCCTCACCGCGACGCCCATCCCCCGCACGCTCTACATGGCGCTGACCGGTGTGCGCGACGTGAGCATCATCGAGACGCCCCCGCAAGAGCGGTTGCCGATTGCGACGTACATCGGCGTCTATGACAGCGATGTGGCGCGCCGCGCGATTTTGCGCGAACTCAAGCGCGGCGGGCAGGTGTTCTACGTCCACAACCGTGTGGAATCCATTCAAGCGGTTGCCGAACGGGTACGCTTGCTGGCACCCGAAGCGCGCATCGCTGTTGCGCACGGGCAGATGCAGGAACGCGAGTTGGCGCGTGCGATGCGGCAATTCGCCAACGGGGAGGTAGATGTGCTGCTGGCGACGACGATCATCGAAAGCGGCCTGGATTTCCCCAACGCCAACACCCTCATCGTCGAACGCGCGGACCGCTTTGGGCTGGCGCAGCTCTACCAGTTGCGGGGCCGTGTGGGACGCGGGACGCGGCGCGGTTACGCCTACTTCTTCCACAAGCGACGGATGAACGACGAGGCGCGCGCTCGATTGCAGGCGCTGGACGAAGCGACGAGCAGCGGCGGCGGCTTCACCGTGGCCCTGCGCGATCTCGAAATTCGCGGCGCGGGCGACATCCTGGGCAAGCACCAGCACGGGCACGTCGCCGACGTGGGCTTCACGCTCTACACGCGGATGCTCTCGCGGGCGGTGAATCGCCTCAAAGCGGAGCGCACCGGGCAGCCGGAACCGCCGGAACCCATCGGCTCGATCACCATCGAGCTGCCGCTGGCGGTGGGCCTGCCCACGGATTACGTCCCTGACGACAAACTGCGTCTGCAGCTCTACCGCCGTCTGGCCGACCTGACCACGGCGCAAGAAGTCACCCATCTACAAGAAGAGTTGGAAGACCGCTTCGGGCCGTTGCCGCCAGAAGCGCAGAACCTCATCTACCAATTGCAGCTCAAGATTCTGGCGCGCGACGCCCGCATCCCGGCCATCGTCGTGGAAAACGGGCAGATCGCGCTGCGCCCGCCGTGGCTCAAGCGTTTCGACCCCGGCAAGATCGCGCAAATCCGCCGCCGTCTGAGCGAACACGCGCGGGTCGGGCGGCAGGAAATCTGGCTGCCCCTGGCCTGGGAAGAGACCCGCTGGCGCGACAACCTGTGTCACGTCCTGGAACTGTTGGCAGATTGGTGGAAAGAGAATCATGAATCAAGAATCAGGAATCAGGAATCGGCGAATGGGGAATAGCGAATGGCCCCACACGGCTAGCACACCGTCGTCAGCGCGCCGGGCTATATGACCTACTAGTGAGCTATATTTGGAGCTGCGAGCGGATCGCCAGATCCGCGATTGGGCGCAGCAGAGCACAGCCCTAAAGAGGCCGTGCCGAAAGAACGAAGCCCTACGGGCTGGATTCCAGCCGTGGTGAGCTAGATTTCGAGCTGCGAGCGGATCGCCAGATCCGCGATTGGGCGCGACAGCGGATTACCGGTTGTTCAACCGATACGGGACACCGAGGGAAGGCGCGCCTGCGAGAATCGCTTCGATGGAGCGGCGATCCTGACGCGTAGCATACCAGATAACGACGTCTGCATGTCCCGGACAGGTCCAGGTGTCGATGTCTACACCTACGAGGCCCGGATTTACCGCCTCGATCTTGCGAATGGTGTCCTGGTGGACGTCTAGCGCTTGTCTGACCTCGGATGCGGCGGGTAGTTTATTGCAAGGTAGATAGTGGTTCTTGTTATCCATCACGTAGTTGTCGTAGAGCCTGTGGATTATCTTTGTTTGCGTCACAACAATTCCGAACATCAAGAGCACGGCTAGCACGATAACGATCCTAAAGACTTTTGGCTTTGTCATTTTTCTCTCCGCATAACGTTTACGCCTTGCCGGTTTCTGATTGTACCGGCAAGGCGTTGAACAGATAAACCTATGATCAATATACGCTGTGCCACCAAGCCACGTAGGATCCCCAGTACCAATAGGGCCAGGAATATGAGTGAATCTCAGGATTTGGTTCGCCATACTGGATTCCACCTGTTGTAGAAGACCAAATACGTCCATGGTCTCGGAATCGTGGGGAACTGCAATAACCATAAGGGCCTGAATACCCCCGACCTCTGGTGAAATCACTTGTTGAGCAATTGCCATATCCACAAGCATACGGAGCGGTATGGTGGAAACCTATACTAAGCAAATAGGTTGTCGGATTCGAAGCAGAAAAACCATTCCAACTCGGCGTGTAAGAGGGTACTGGATTACTATACGTCCCACAAGGATCTACTCCTAGGGGCACATTGTCCCCAGAGCGACGCTGTGCAGCGGAGTCAAAGAGACGCGCCAATGCGGGATACTGGTCTAGTGTGACGTCAAACTGAGTGATATCTGCCGCCCTGTCATTTTGGGCCGCTATCGCTAACTCGTTCTGAAATGCAACGATTTCTTCTGCTAGAAACACGATCCCGTTGCTGAAACCATTACTCAGAGCTTTCTTTGCATCGAAAACTTGAACACCCTCCTGTGTATTGTAGCTAATGTAAGGTTCCAACGCTGCCAATGCCTGTGTGATTTCATCGATATCGGGGGTTGGCGCTTGTGCGTGTCCTGTCTCGCGATCTATAAATATCCAGAGACCCAAGAGTAGAGCAACAATCAGTAGCCATCTAAAGCGATTCATTTCAACCTCCAGAACATCATACTCACCAGAATTTTTCCTAAGTGACCTTTTTATTATATTTGAGAGGTCGTATGGAAATTGTGAGAAATTATGAAAAGTTATGATACGTTGTGACGGTAATGAAAATTGGCGGCTTGTTTCACCTATGCACTTACGGTTCTTTCGAAAATTGCCCTGGAACTGCCGTTTCAGCTTCCCAGAAGATAAGTTCGCCTGATGGCGTCTGGCGCTCACCGGAGACGCAGGCGCTATCGACGGCAAACGTAATCTGGCGGATAAGCAACGGTTGTAGAATAGCCTTCTGTAGCACGATTTTTTGCGCCTCGGCGATGAGGTATCGTCGTTGCGCCTCATTCTCTGTCGCCCGCGCGCGCATAACCCGGGTGTAGATGTCGTCGTGAGGATAGTTGAGCAGGTTGCGCGGCCCAGGCCCGAGGAAAATGCTCAACGCCGTGTAGTCCCCCCAGGCGTAATCGAAGAGCAAGAGATCGAAGTCTTGACGTCTGCTCAGTAGTTCAGCTCGAGGAATTTCGCGGATCCGTATGTTGCGCAGACCGATATGCGAGAGTTGTTCTTGTATGGCGGCAGCCAGTTCCCGGTAAGTCGCGCTTTCGGGAATGAGCAGGGTCATCTCGGATTCGAAGTCGAAGTTGCTCTTATGCAACAGGGCGCGGCTATTCTCCGGAGCATACAGATAACTGAAATCTGCAACCGATGCGTCGTAGCCGAGCGTGTTTGGCGTCAACGGCGTATGCGCGACCCAAAACGGCCCCTGTGCGGCAAGCGCCGCTTTGTCGATAGCCTGGACAATGGCCTGGCGCACGTGCGGCTCTTGCCACCGTGTACGCTGGAAGTTGAAGCCCAGATAGGTCAAACCGCCCGATGCCGTATAGAGCTTGAAGCGTGGTTGCGTTGCCAGCCTGTCAATTTGCTCTTGACTGAGGCTCAACACGCAGGCGTCCCCTCGCGCCAGCAACGCCAAACGGGCATCACGTTCCGCTTCGAAACGAAAGGTCAGCCGATGAATTTCAGGCGCGCTTCCCTCCCCGGTGTGAGGCGGGCTGCGGTGGTAGTGTGGGTTAGGTACAAGCGTCAACTTATGGCCTGGCGTGTAGAGCGAGGGCGCGAATTGGTAGGGGCCGGTGCAGGCCACAAATCCCGGCGCGCGCCATTCTTCTTGCGCGAATGATACGATAGCGGCGTAGGCGCCGGCCAGCGTCAATCTGGCAAATTCGTAGTTCGGGTAGGGAAGGGTAAAGTTGACGCTACGCCCATCTTGATGCGCGGTGATTATCACATCGCGCAGGTCATTCAATAGGGGAGATTTGCCTAATGCCTGCAAACGCGCAAAGCTCACCTGGACCGACTCGGCATCCAGCGGCGCGCCGTCGTGAAATGTGATCCCCGGTCGGAGCACGATCGTTATGCGCCGCCCGTCATCGCTGTAGCGCACGTCGTCTTCGGCCAGTATGCCACGCAGGTGATCATGTTCGTCTACGTAGAAAAGTGGTTCGCAAACGTGACGGAATACTTCGTAAGCTATGGGGTGGGAAGTGTGCTGGGGGTCGTAATCTTCGGGATCGCTTGCCCATACGATAATCAATGGACGTCCGCCTATCCCCTCGTAAGCGTGTATCAACCAGGTTAACAGCAGGAGCACCCATAGACTGCTGATATACCATACAGATTTACGCATCATCGGCTATTGCTTCACGGTGATAAAATGTGTAACCCAATCCGTGCGTAGTGTGAACGTACTCAGGGTTTTGTGGGTCAGGTTCGATATGTTGCCGGAGTCGATGAATGAGTCTGCGTAATCGGTCTTTTTGCGAAGGAGATAATCCATAAGGCTCCACGACATCCTCAGGCCAGGCACATTCGAATAGGTCTCTTGCCGTTTGCATCGCGCCGGCTGTGTTCGCCAGTTTTCTTACCAGCAGGTTTTCCTGGGCGTTCAGTGCGGATTCTTCCCATTGCCATTGCACGGTGTAGGGACCGTGGATGATCTTCCGCGCAACCCGGACGCGGGGCTGTTCAATGTGCAGGTACAATGTAGGCCCCAATGCGCGCCAATTCTCAGAAGGCGGCACGTCTGGAACGGAAGGGGAAGCGGGGTCTGGTAAAGGAGTCTCTTGGCGCGAAGACACACCCGCAGTTATGATTGCCAATACGCCTTCGGTCGTACCGGAGGCAGAAGCCAGGGGAATGGCGAGCAAAACATCTCCCTTGTGAGGGGATAACTGTTCCTGGATCACACGCGCTTCGACATGCGCTTCTAGTAGTGCATCTACGAATGCAAGCGATGCTTGTAATTCTGCCACATGGTCGAGAGCGGCTTTGTTGAGACCTTGCAATCCGGCGGTATGCGTGAAGAAGAACATCGGTATTTCCCCTAATACCGGATTGATCAAAGGGAATATATCGACGATACTTGGGCGGCGCGCATTACGGTATGTCAGCCAACATACGTACACCAGCGAGATGCTGATGATACATACAACCGCCCATAAGGGCGTATGCCAGTAAACAATACGATTCATAACTCGTCCCCTAACCCGGATAAACCGGAACCCAAAAGACTTTCTCTACCTGTTTTCCTGCTCGTTGTGTTGGGAGCATAGTAAACATAGTAAAGAGGTTACGAGAAAAAGCGCTGCTTAATTTCTTCGATCAAAGCCGGAAGATTCGGAGCGGTGAAACTAAGGTGTGGAGCCGGAATGCGATGATATTTGATGTCTGGCGGAACATGTTGATGATGCGGAAAACTGATCGCCAGGGTGTTTTTCTGAATGATCGGATAGCGCGCGGGCAAGGCATAGACGAACTGAGCGTAGCCCTCGATTGAGTCGAGCATGGCTTGTCACATCGCCATCTGCGGAGACAGACGTAGCTTGCCGCTTTCAGACGTTTTGAGCAGGCGTTGCACGGTTTTATGGCTGGCCTGTCGCAAAGCTTGTTCACGAGCCAGTTTGGTTTCATATAATCCGGCCCACAGACAGAAATCTTCGGTCTGCTCCGGTTCGCCATCGTCCAATTTGCCCTGCGAAAAGAGCGTGTAAAAGTCTTCAGACGCAAGGGTATAGGCGCGTTCATAACTATAAAGCTCCTGCGTCAAGGCGAGGAGACTATCTAATAATTCAGGTATAGAGAGCTGCCGTGTCGCCATGTTTTTCTCCTTATGCGCGTGAATGGCGCTATGGGATAACTCCATTATAATCCTGACTTGAGCGGTTGCAATGTTTACCATTGAAGCATGAGGTACCCACCAATGATGAATGAATTTGTAAATCCGCCCCGCGAATTCAGCATGGCGCCGTTCTGGTTCTGGAACGATGCGCTAGATGAAGCGGAAATCGTCCGGCAGATCGCGGACTTCGAGGCGCACGGCGTCTACGGGTTCGTCATCCACCCGCGTGTGGGGCTGCCGCGCGACATCGGGTGGATGTCCGACCGGATGCTGCACTTCATGCGCGTCGCCGTCGAAGAGGCGCAGCGCCGCGATATGTTCGTCATCCTCTACGACGAAGGCATGTACCCCTCCGGCTCCTCCTGCGGCCAAGTTGTCGCCGCCAATCCCGCCTATCAATGCCGCTGCCTGGCGAAGATAGACCTCGACAACAATTCAAAAAATCCGTTCCATCCGTTAAATCCGTTGACAAATCTCGTCGCCATCGTCGAGCGTAAAGACGGCCAACGAATTGCCGTGGTGGACCGCCCGGTTGATGCTGTGATTCGCGGCCTGCACTACATCGGCGAGGGGCCGGACGAGGACACGCCGCCCGCCGCCGACATCCTCAATCCCGACGCAACGGCGACGTTCATCCGCCTGGTCTACGACCGCTACGCCGAGGCGCTGGGCGACCATTTCGGCAGCACGATCCGCGCCATCTTCACCGACGAGCCGGGGCTGCTCGGTCGCCCGCGCGAGCGCAACGTCTGGCCCGGCACGACGGGCATCCTGGAACACGTCAACGCCTACCTGGGCTACGACTTCACCCCGCACCTGCCCGCGCTGTGGTACGACGACGAGCCAGACGCGGCACGCTACCGCGAGGACTACAAACGCGCGCTGGCCCATCGCCTGGAAGCGACCTACTATCAGCCACTCTACGACTGGTGTAGGGCGCACGGGATCGCGCTCACAGGCCATCCAGGGCGCGGCGACGACATCGGCTACCTGCGCTACTTTCACATCCCCGGACAGGACATCGTGTGGCGCTGGGTGCTCCCCGGCCCGACGGCGCTGGAAGGCCCGGAGTCCACGCAAGGCAAGTGCTCGTCGTCCGCCGCGCTGCATCTGGGACGGCGGCGCAACAGCAACGAGTGCTTCGGCGCTTACGGGCACGGCTTCACCTGGGAGGAGATGAAGTGGCTGGTGGATTGGCTGTTCGTGCGCGGCGTCAACCTGCTCTACCCGCACGCTTTCTTCTACTCGATCCGCGGCCCGCGTAAGGACGAGCGCCCGCCCGACGTCGGCCCGCACAGCCCGTGGTGGGACGAGTACAAGCCGTTTGCCGATTACGTCCGGCGGATGAGCTGGCTCAATACGGATAGCGAACATGCCTGTCACATCGCCATCCTGACCGAATCCATCGATCTGCCGTGGGAGGCGGCCAAAATCTGCTTCCAGCACCAGCGCGATTTCAACTATCTGGAGTTGCGCCACTTATGGGAAGATGCGGAGGTTACGGCGGACGGCATCCACATCGCCGGAATGCACTACCAGGCCGCGATTCTGGACGGCCTGACCGCCATCCCCGCAGAGGTCCAACCCGCCCTGCAAACCCTCGCCGAGGCCGGACGGCTCATCGCCTGGCAATCCTCGCCTCTCCCCTCCGTTAAATCCGTTCAATCCGTTGAGGACTTCCTGACAGCGATAGATCACCTCGTCCCGCCCGATTTGACGGCGACGCAACCCGCGCCAGATTTGCGCTACCGGCACGTTGTCAAAGAGAGCGTCCATTACTACATCCTCGTCAACGAGGGCTTGACGCCGCTGCACACGATGCTCACTGTCTCCGCGAAAGGAAACGCATCGTGGATCGATCCGCTGGCGATGACAGAAACTGCCGCCGTCGAACCGTTCGCTCTAGCCCTGGACCCGTACACCCTGCGCATCTTATGCGTGCGGTAGGCGTCTATCAGGCAATTATCGTCTACAACGCTTGCGGCGGATCATAATCCGCCGTAGCGCCGTCAGCGCGGGATTATGCTCCCGCGCAAGCGTTTTGATACTTTCGCCAATTCCAAGAAAAATTCGCGTAGATTAGCGAGATTAGCGGTTCATTTTGAGAGGCGTATGGAACACCGAAGGCCCGCTCTGCTCGAAGTCAAAGACCTGCACACGCACTTTCCGACGTCCGGAGGGATAGTGCGCGCAGTGGACGGCGCCAGCTTCACGCTGCATCGCGGCGAGACGGTGGGGCTGGTGGGCGAGAGCGGCTGCGGCAAGTCCGTTATGGCGCGGTCAATCCTGCGCATCGTGCCGTCGCCGGGCTATATAGCAGGTGGGGAAATCCTCTATCACCGTCCGGTGGGCAACCGGTCCGAGACGGTAGACCTGACCGCGCTCGATGCGGACGATGCCATGCTGCGCTTCATCCGTGGCCTCGAAATCGCGATGATCTTCCAGGAGCCAACATCGTCGTTCAACCCGGTGTATACGATTGGACAGCATATCGTCGAGGCAATCCAGTTACACCAACCGGTCTCCAAAGAACAGGCGCTCCGACAGGCCATCGACATGCTTGGCAAAGTGGGGATGCCCGACCCGTCACGCACTGTCCATCGCTATCCCCACCAACTGAGCGGCGGGATGTGCCAGCGGGCGATGATCGCCCTGGCGCTCTCCTGCTATCCAAGCCTGCTCATCGCCGACGAACCGACGACCGCCCTCGATGTCACCACCGAGGCGCAAATCCTCCAGTTGATGCTCGACCTGCAGCACGAATTCGGCATGGCGATCCTCTTCATCACGCACAACCTGGGCCTCATCGCGCAGATGACGGAGCGCGTCCTGGTGATGTACCTGGGCAGGGTGGTCGAAGAGGCCGACGTGGACACGCTGTTCTACAATCCCAAACACCCCTACACGCAGGCGCTCCTGCGCTCCATCCCCCGGTTGGGACCGCGCGACCGCAACGCGCGCCTCTACTCCATCCGCGGCGGCGTACCGGAGCCATGCGAGACGCCGACTGGCTGCCCGTTCCATCCGCGCTGCGAGCAGATGCGGCCTGGCATCTGCGATCAGCAAGAGCCGCCGTGGGTGACGATTGTGACAGGGCATAGAGTGCGGTGCGTGTTGTATCAATAAATGGAGTATCAAGTCTTGATCCCTGCTATGTAAAAATTCGGTGTAGAGGTATACTTTGGGAGGAGAGGCAACGGCTCTCCTTCTTAATTTGTTGTAGGAGAACGAAGAATGATGAGGAGACGCCGGTGCTGGCACACATCCTGCCAGCACGAAATTCTGTCAACGGATGGAACGGATTTTAACGGATTTTTTCTTTTAATCCGTTTCATCCGTTAAATCCGTTGACATTTTCGAAGGAGGTTTGATGACGAACACTTTCCCGCCGCCTGGCTTTATCCCCACCGCCTCGGCGATTCCCGGCATCGTGGTGTACGCACCCGCGCCGGAGGAGCCCGAGGCGCAGCCCGAAATTGTGGAATTCAAGTGTCCCCAGTGCCAGGCGACGACGGCGTACAGCGTCGCCGACGGCGGCCTGCGCTGCACGTACTGCGGCTATTACGAGCCGCCCACCCGGACGATTGTAGGCAAAGGCGCGCAAGAGTTCGAGTTCACCGTCGAGACGCTCGCCGTCGCCGGCCAGGCCCACGGCTGGGGTGAGACGCGCAAAGAATTGCAATGCCAGAACTGCAACGCGCGCGCCACGCTCCCGCCGGGCCGGTTGACGCACACCTGTCCCTTCTGCGGCTCGAATCGCGTGCTGCAACAGGACGCGCCCCAAGACACGCTGCGCCCGCGCTTCCTGATCCCCTTCCAGCTCGAGGCCGACGCCTGCCGCCCCATCGCCGAGAAGTGGCTGGGCAGCAGTTGGATGACGCCGAAATCGCTCAAACAATCGACGGTTGCCGGGTTCACCGGCATCTACCTGCCCTACTGGACCTTCGATGCTGTAACGCAGGCCGAGTGGAAGGCCGAAGTCGGGCACCAGGAGACGCGCCGCCGCTACAACTCCGCGACCAAATCCTGGGAGAGCTACACGGTCACGGTCTGGCGCTGGGAATCCGGGCGCGTGCGCAAGTTCTTCGACGATTTGTTGGTGCCGGGAACGGCAAAGTTGAGCCGCGTGCTGCTGAATCAACTGCAAAATTTCGACACGCACGCGCTGGTCGCCTACGAACCGCAGTACCTCGCCGGATTTCTGGCGCAAGCCTACGATGTCCCGCTGGAAAAGGCGTGGGAAGAGGGCCGCGAGAAAATGCGCGAAGCGACGCGCGACGCGTGCCGCGGGCAGGCCAGCACGTCGCAGATTCGCAACTTCAGCATGGCGTTGGACTTCAGCGAGGAAAGCTGGCGCTATGTGCTTGCGCCGATCTACATGACCGTTTTCCAGTACGAGGGGCAACCGTATCAGGTGATGATCAACGGGCAGACAGGCGCCATCGCCGGGCAGCGCCCGGTGGACTGGAACAAGGTCTGGCTGGTGGTGGGCGCAATCGTCGCGCCGGGTGCGCTGCTCAGTCTCCTGGGCCTGCTGGCGATTATGCTCGGTTTGCTGCTGCCGCCGGCGTTGGGGGCGGCGGCGGTGCTGCTCGTGCCGGGCGTCATCCTGCTCATCATCGGCGGGGTGATTGCCTTTAGCATTGTGGGCAAGGCTAGGAGGATGAGCGATGTCTGAACTGACCGGCTGGGGAACCGACGTTGGGATTGCCGTCTGCCCGCACTGCGACTGGCGCTATCTCGTCCCGGCAGAAAAGACGACGCTGCGCTGCCCACACTGTTTCACGGCAGACCTGGACCTCGTCACCGAAGGCGTCGAACAGTTGCCCTACGTGCGTCCGCCGGAATTGGTGACGCCCTTTACGGTGACGAAGACCATCGCCGACAAGCGCATCGAGGAGTTCGCCGATGGCATCCCTTTCGCGCCGCGCGACCTGAACCCGGACGCGCTGCGCGGTCGCGTGCAACCGCTCTACCTGCCGATGTGGCTGGTGGACGGCGACGTGACGGCGACGTGGGAAGCGGAGGTCGGCTTCAACTACAACGTCGTCAGCCACCAGGAACGCTACAGCGACGGCAGCGGCTGGGCCACCCAGCAGGTGCAGGAGACGCGCATCCGTTGGGAGCCGCGCGTGGGACAACTCGAGCGCCACTACGACAACATCGTCGCGCCGGCGTTGGAGCAACACGCCGCTATGGAACAGGCACTGGGCGTCTACGCGCTCGATAACACGCAGCCCTATGCCGCCGGTGCCCTCGAACGCGCGCTCGTGCGGCTGCCGGATCGCGCGCCGGAGGCGGCCTGGGCCGACGCAGCGCCGGCGTTCCAGGCGGCAGCAGGCGAAGAGTGCCGCCAGGCCGCCGGCGCGGATCACATCCGCCAGTTTCGCTGGTCGCCAACCTATACAAGCCAGCACTGGACGCTGCTGCTGTTGCCGCTCTACGCCACCTACTACCTCGACGACGAAGGGCAGCCCCGCCCGGTACTGATTAACGGACAATCCGGGCGGGTCTTCGGCGCGCGTCGGGCATCGATGCAGCGGGCGCAGCATACGGCGTTGATCATCGTGGCGGTCGCCGCCGTGCTGTTCCTCTTGAGTCTGGCCGTGGGTGTGGCGGGATTGGCCGTGCCGCCGCTGCTCGCCGTCGGCGGGATCGGCGGCGTGCTGGCGTTGTGCGTCGGCCTGGGCGCGATCATCCCCATTTTCCGCGCCTGGCAGTTCAACCGCAAACCGGTGGAAACGCTGTAGAGAATATAAATTCTAACCGCGGATCACGCGAATCTTCGCTGATTTTTTGGAAAAGATTCGCGTAGATTAGCGAGATTCGCGGTTCATTTTGGGAGGCGATATGTTGAGTGATTTCTTGCGGCAAGGTGGATGGTTGTTGATTCCGGCGCTGGCGACGGGCATCGTGAACTGGATCGCCGTGGCGCGGGCGCAGAAGCGCGTGGAGTATGTCGTCAAACCGGGGACGCTGATCCTGGTCATCATCGCGGCGCTTATGCTGATGCGCGGCGCGGACAACACGCGACTGGCGCTGTGCTTCGTGTTGGGGCTGTGCTTCTCGCTGGCGGGGGACGTGTTTCTGATGCTGCCGGGCGAGCGGTTTTTCATCCCCGGCCTGATCTCGTTCTTCATCGCCCACGTCTTCTACATCATCGGGTTGAATCCCACGCTGCCGCCGCTCGGTTCGGTGATCGTGCTGATCGTCGTGGCGGCGCTTGGCGTGATGCTCTACACCCGCATTGCGGCGTCGCTGCGACAGAAAGGCGAGGAAGCGATGCGCGTCCCGGTGGGGGCCTACGCGACGATCCTCAGTCTGATGCTCTTCTCGGCATGGGCGACGCTGTTCCGCCCGGCGTGGCCTGCCCCTGCGCGCCTCACCGCAATCATCGGCGCGACGCTGTTCTTCGCCTCCGACTCGATGCTGGCGTGGAACAAATTCGTCGCGCCGTCGCACATCTTGCATGTGCTGGTGATGGTCACCTACCACCTGGCGCAGTTCGCGCTGGCGGCGACTATCGCGCTGGCGTGAGGTTTTCGTCAGCAGATTTAGCAGATTAAGCAAATTTTTATTTTCTTAAAAATCGGGACTGGGGAGTTGGGGGCGGGTTGCGCCTGCTCCCAATCTCCCACCTAATGAAGAGGAAAACTATGGGAACAATTCACATCGAAGTCTGGCTGTATGGGCCGTTAGCGAAATATGGGGGGAGCAATGACAACGTTTTTGCATCGCAACACATCGATCTGCCGGAAGGGGCTACCGTGCAAGACCTGCTAGACCATCTGACGATGCCCACCGAGGAACGCGGAATTACTTTCGTCAACGGCAACTTGAGCGCGATGCCCGGCTTGCAGCCCGACCTGCCGCATCGCCTCAACGATGGCGACCGCGTGGCATTCTTCCACACGAAGAGCATGTGGCCGTTCCAATACCGGCATGATGTGGCGATGCTGTCCGAATTCAAGGAGACGGTCAGCCAGCGCGAAGACGCCGGACGGCGCACCCGCTTCGATACAATCCGAAATACGTAAACTTTTTCCCTGAACAAGGTTTCGGACGCAGATTCACACCGATTTTCGCAGATATTGTACTGGTCAACGAGAGTTTGAACTTGCCGGACGGCTTTTTTTACCGCAGAGTTCGCTGAGAGCGCGGAGAAATTCTATAAATCTCTGCGAGCTTTGCGTTCTCTGCGGTGCAATATGTCTTTGACCGCTACAGATTTTCGCAGATATAGAAAAATCTGCGTCAATCTGCGAAAATCTGCGTCCTGATCCTGTTTGGGTCCTGATCCTGTTTGGCGCTATTGCCCCGGCGCGCCGAACCCGCGGCTGGCGTCGTCTAAGACCAACACCCAATCGGGATGCTGGCCGGCGGGCGAGAAGGTCTGTGCGCCGGTCGCGGCAAATTGACCAATCCACGTCGCCTGGCCCGTGCATGGTGCATACCACCAGGCATTGACGCGCGCGCCCGAAATCACCTCCAGGTTGACGGTGACAGGCAGGGGCAGGGGTAAGTAGACGAAGGCGTAACGTCCCTCACTATCGCGGGTGGCGCGGAGGTGATGGTCCCCCACCCCCGGGTCGGAAAGCAGCATGGCCTGGTCGGGAATCCGGTTCAGATAGGGCCGCGATTCCATCAGCGCCCGCAGGTGCTTCACCTGGCGCGCACCGGGCCGGTCGAGGGCCACCGTCCACGGGAATTCGACAAAATTGATGGCCCCGTGCTTTTCATCCGCGAACTGCCAGACGGCGTGATGCCCATAGGTGACACCGCACGCGCCCGCGAATACCGATCGGTAGAGCTGCTTGCGCACGTCGTGGTCGCGGAAATAACCGTTTTTGGGATCCCACGTGGGCCACGGATTGACCGGATGGTCCTCATAGTTCGGTTCCCCATCGAGCACCGGTTTAACCGGCATGAGCGCGTAGTCGTGCATCACCCACTCCCACACCGGCACATCGCGCCCGCCGCCGTGCCCCGACTGCATCATATGCATATCCAGCCAGGTCTCGTCGTGCAGCCACGCCGAAGTGGAATGTCCCCCCATCGGGTGATATGTCTTGAACGATGGGCGTTCCATTCCCGCGTCGATACCCGCCGCCATCGCCCGCCAGATCGGGCGGTAATCGTGCGCCTCGTGGACGGCAGGCCGGTCGCCACCGAGAATCCAGACGACGTTGGTCTGCTCGCGGTAGCGCGCGCCGAGGAAGCGCCCGTAGACTTCCGCGTTCTCCGGGTTGAACACCACCGGCCCCACGCCCCACTGGCGACTGACTTTATCGCCCCAGGTGGGCAGCAGGCCAACGTAGAGACCGTGGCGAGCGGCCATCTGGATCACTTCATCGACGTAAGCGAAGTACGCCTCATTGGGCCGGGTGGGATCGTTGTCGAGCAGCGGGCACTCGCCGTAAGCGTTGGGCGTGTTGAGACCATCGAATTCGGCCAGCGCCACCGCCTGAATGACGGTGAAACGATTGGCCTGCCGGTGGGCGAAGTACCGCTCCGCCTCCTCGCGCGTCAGCCGGTGGAACAACTCCCAGGCCGTATCGCCCAGCCAGAAAAACGGATCGCCGTTCTCGGTGATGATGAAACGCCGGTTCGAACTCACCTGCAAACGCGGTAATTGTGTCATCGTTAATCTCTCCTCGTATATACTACAAATCCACACCAATTTTCACGAATAGCAGGCAAATTAGTGGAGATTCGTGGTGGATCTTATACGGCAGCCTCACACTGCCACATTGAGCGGGTCACGCAGCATGAACAGATAGTAGTCGCCGACGTGCCGGAAACCCAATGACGTGTAGGCTTTTTGTGCCGGGATGTTGATTTCGTCGGTGAACAGAATCGCCAACTGCGCGCCCTCGGCGCGGGCATCGAGCAGTGACTGCGCGACAACGCAGCGCGCGTAGCCGCGACGGCGAAACTCCGGCGGCGTCCACACCCCGCCGATCTGCACGGCCTCCCAGATGCGCGAGTTGAAGGCGCTGGTTGCCACAGGCTGCCCGTCTGCTTCTAAAACCCACGTGTTGCCGTCCTCGACCGCCCGCTCGGCCATGACACGCTCGTGCGCCCAAAGCTCCGCGGTCTCCTCTTCCCCCAACGCCTCGATCTCGTAACCGACACGCCAGCGCGCCAGGATGTCCACGTCGCGGTATTCGGCCGGGCGTCCCGTGACCTGCCCATTTTGCAATGCCTCCGGGACGACCAGAGCATCCAGGGCGAGGCTGTACAGGATTTCGCGCCGGTCCAACTGGAGAGCGGCGGACTCCAGGGGCAACGTGCTTTTCATCGAAAAGACCTGGTGATATGGCCCGATAATACCCTTGAGCGGACGTTCCGACGTGCGGAGCGTCTCACGCCACAGCGCGTCGAGATGCACGGGCGCTTGCGTGATGACAATCCCGTTCCAGAAGTGCGCCATCGCGGCGACGATGTCGTCATCCTCGAAAGCAGCCACGTAATCTCCGGTATAGGGCTCCCCGTCGTATTCCAGACCGGACTCGCGCATATTGCTGATCAAAAACATGGATGTTTCCAAACGCGGCAGCAAGAAGGCTTCAAGCGCATCTTCATCACCAGGCACAAGTTGTCGAATCACCGGCATGGATCACCTCGGCCTCTAAAGTTAGCAGCCATCAAAATGCTACTCCCAGACCGAAGTATGTCAAGTGTCGAAGAATCGGTAAATGAGGGTGCATTTCAATTCGGGGGCAAAAGCCAGATAAACGTTTGATTTAACCGCAGAGTTCGCTGAGAGCGCGGAGAAATTTCTGGCAACTCTGCGGACGCTGCGTGCTCTGCAGTGCAATTTAAGAAAAGTCGCCCCTATTCTGAAATGCACCCGTAAATGAAGGGCACTTGCCTTTTTCTCGTTTATCTCGTATAATCTAACCATAACATCGATATTGGTTAGTGTAATTCCCCGCATCATAATGTGGCCAAGCGAGGGACAACGAACCTGACTGTCTTTTTGTGTTTTAGCAAACACTGCCATTCCCAACATAATTCAGGAGGTCACGATATGATGCGCGCGTGTGGGTCTCGACGTTTGTATCAGGCTTTAGCGGCCGTAGTGCTGTGTACACTCATCTTGCCGCCCGGTTTGGTTGACGTAGTTGCTGCCCCCCCCCCCGTAGTTTTGACGGAAACTGATCCTCTTCTGGAGGCAGTGTCTTTGACTGAGACGGTGTCTCTGACAGAAACGGCGTCTCTGACGGAAACAACGCCTCTTGAAGAGACGACTCCGGTGACGCCGACGGATGATCTCCCCCCGACGGACGAAGGGGCCGAACCGGCGCCACCCGTTACCGCGCCAACGTTTTCTACCTTCGACAGTCCGCTTCCCACGCCGCCAGCGCCGGAGACAGAAGGTACCGACTGGACAAAGCGCCGACCGCAGCCCTCTGTGCAGACTATGGCGCTGTCGCCTGTAGGTGGGCGGTTGGCCACGCGCGACAACGTGGTCACGTTCGATTTTCCGCCGCAAGCCGTGGACGCACCTATCGACTTGGAGGTGAAGGTGCTGGTCCCCGAAAACCCGTACCAGGAAAACGGCAGCTTTCGCTGGCTTACCGTGGACGTGGAACCGCTTGACAAAACCCGCCTGGTGAAGGGCCACCTGCGTTTGGCGCAACCAGTGATGATGACGATCGATCTGACGGGCTTCCCGGTCTGGCTTGAGCCGTTTCTGGTGCACCGGACGAATGATAAAAGTGAGACCTTGCCTTCGCAGTATGATCCGAACACGCAACAACTCACGGCTCAGGTGCCCGGCTTTTCGGATGTTACGGTTTACGGTGATAGCAAATTCCCGAAGGATGGAACTCGTTATTTGCTCACCAATCTCGCTGATGTGAGTCCCTTCAGCGGTGCAGCAACGTATTCCTATGCACTAGATGTCCCTGCTGGACGAAATGGGATGCAGCCGCAACTTTCGCTAACCTACAATAGCGCACGTCTAAACGCGGTCATGGGCGTGGTGCAATCTAGTGAAGTTGGATCAGGGTGGGGGCTCGATGGGTTGGTGGAAATCATCCGGCCTATAACCTCGCGGAAACACTGCTGGACCGAATGTAGTATCTGGGGCTGCGGGGAACAGTGTGAGAGCGAAATCCGCTGGGGGTATGGCGGGACGTTTCAATTGCTGATTGGCGGCGCAGCCCATTATCTGAGCGGGCCTGAGCCGCTGGCAAATTATGGCGGTTGTCGTTACTATGCCGAAGACGCCCCGCAGTTATTGGTGATGCGCTATACGCCGCCCGGCACCAGTCAGAATCCGTATTGTGGGTACGGGACGCAAGCTGCCCCAAGCAACGCAACGCAGGAGTTCTGGGTCGTGACCGTCCCGAATGGGACGACGTATCGTCTGGGCAGCACGACCAACTCCGAACAGGTCGTGACAATGCCTAACTACAGCCCCAATAAGTGTACACTGACCGGTTGTGAATGGGATTACTGGAACTCGCACGCCGGTTATGCCGGCGCAGCGGCTGGCAAAGTCGCTTCGCGTTGGTCGGTGGATCAGGTGCGGGATGTTTACGGAAATACGATGACGTTTGGGTACGACAACGAACATTCGCAAGGAACGGCTTGGGATCGCACCCAACTGCTCGATTGGATTCGCTACACCGGGGACGCGCAGAGCGCTGGGGCCTACCTGGTGGATATCGTGTTGGAAAACCGGGTAAATGCCCAGGGACAAAATCACGATGATGGGTTGCGCGGGGAGCAGTTGTTGATTGATCGGCGTCCGTGGGCAATGTGGGATGAAAAGCGGGTGGGCCGTATTCGGGTGTGCGTCAATCAACCGGGGAATAGTTGCCCCGATAGCGCCGCTTCGTTGTTCGAATATCAGTTGGGGTATCAATTCTCGATCGAGCCATGGCCGGGACTGGAATGGCTTCTCAACACGATCAACCACGAAACCACGCGGCTGGCGAGCATCACCAAATATGGCTGGAACGCGCAAGGGCAGAAAGTGGCGTTGCCTGCCACCACCTTCACGTATAGCAGCTACAATCAGGCCGACAACAACGTCGACCCTGCCGATGGCGGGTTCTTCGGTGGAAAGCTTCAGTACCCGCGTTTAGCTACGGTGAATAATGGCTATGGCGGACAGGTCACGCTCACGTATAATCTGACCGGCTATCGCGGGGTCTATAGCTGGCGAGTGGCACAGAAAGATACGAGCGATGGCCTGGGGCGCACGGCCAGAACAACGTACACATACACCGAACCATGCTTCAGTGGGCACGACAGTTGGCCCAATTGCCGGCGCAACGGCCTGGAGGAGCCCTCGTATGCGCTGATCGGCCACCAGGCCACAGCGGTCGCCGTTTATGATTACGACAACACGCTGTTGAGCATGACACGTTACGCTTTCATTACTGAAGCCAACGTCAATCGGGGAAAAACCGTCCAGACCCAGATGTACAATTCCGGCAGCCAATTGCTGCGACAGCAAGATACCTTGTGGGCCATTCGCGGCTTTGGGCCGACCGGCCTGGGGGTAACCAAGGGATATGTGGGACAGACGTTGGTAACAGACTACACCAGCACTCCGACGGCCACGCAGCGGACGGATTACACTTACGATGCCGCCGACAATCTCCTGGCCGAATACCAGTACGGTGCTGAAGAGCGGGTGTTGAACGGCGGGTTCGAGGCTGGCCAGACGGGCTGGACTTACTACGGGGAGCCTACGCTGCCAGCCAGTGTCGTAGAAGCCGTGGGCTTTGCCGGCTACCGCAGTTTGAAACTGGAGAGCGCCTCGACCAGTGGGGGCGCCTTTCAAGACGTCGAGGGATTGGAGAGTGGCCAGACGTATACGGTGCGGGTGTGGGTCAAGGGGGTAAATACCAGCACGGCGCGTTTCCGCCTGTGGTTGCACGATACGACGGGCGCAAATGCGATCACGACAGATATGACCCCAGGGAACGACTGGCAGCCAGTCACACTGAACTATACGGCTAACGCCACCGGCAAAGTACGGGTACATTTGCACCTATTGGCTGGAACCGGGAAGGTCTACGTCGATGCGGTGAGTGTCAGCCGTGCAGCAGATGTGGGCGACGAACGTACGATCCGGCGTTGGTATTACAATATCACGGATCAAATTGCACAGGGGCGCTGGTTTATCGGCTTAAAATGGGCAGAAAACGTGTATCAAAGCCTCACGGCAAATGAGACAACCATAAAAGCTCAAACCATCTGGTATTACGATGACACTAATTATAATGTGAACAATGTGCCGGTGGAAGGCTATACACCTCTCCCCATCACGCAGGGTAAGTTAACAATGGTAGGTCAGGGCAAGTGGACCGAACGCGCCACGCCAGGACGCTTTATCTTGACCAAGTATGCCTACGACGCCTGGGGCAACGTGACCTCCGAAACCGATCCCAACGGCAACGTCACAACGACGACTTACGAGACCACATATCGCCAGTTCCCTACTGCGGTATGCCGTAACACCGGAACACAAGACCTATGCACCTACACGCGCTATTACGGCGTGAACGAGGAAGTGCGCAGCGACGACTTCGGGTTGTTCGGGCAAGTGCAGAAAACCTATGACAGTAACGGCGAGGCGGCGACGGCTGCCTACTCCGTCTACGATGCCTTTGGCCGGTTGGTCAAAGAAATCCGTCCTGGCGACAGCTTCACCTATCCCACCGTAGAATACGCGTATACCGATGCTTATGCTAGCGGCGGGCTGCAAGGCCTGCGGGTCATCGTCAGCCAGCGGGAAACCAGCGGCAGCGCCGCTAACCTGCCGGTGGTAACCTTCTACGACGGTCTGGGACGTGCCGTCCAACAGCGCACGGAGTACCAGGAAGCTGCCACACAAAGCGTGGTCAACACGGTTTATGACGCTGTGGGCCACGCTGTGACCACCTATGTCCCGGAGGCGGAGAGCTTCACCTGGGAATTCAGCCGCCCCAGCGGGTGGAATATGCGCCCACGCACCCAGACGGTCTATGATGCGCTGGGCCAAGTCGTGCGCACCATTGCCCCCGATGGCACACAGACCAGCGCTATCTCTGGTGGGCGAGTTCTCATCGCTGAAGATGCCAATCGTCATATCAAGCTTTCCCACAATGATGCTTTTGGTCAACTCAGCCAGGTTGACGAAGCTCTCATTGATTGGAACGATACTTTTTCCGATGGGCAATTAACCGGCTGGGGGTATGGTGGTACGGTCGGCGAGAGTGGTGGAACGATGAATATCACCGGCAACGGCACCTGGGGGAACTACATTAATAAAGCCTTGTCCGGTGGCGTTAATGTGGCGCAAGGTGTCAGTTTCGATGTGAAATACGATCCCGGCACGACTACCTCGACCCTCTATTTGAGCACTGGAACCTGGGATCAAACCGATTATCGGCGTTGGGGGGTGACTTTCCAAAATGGTCAGATTTATGCAGATCGCTATATCGGCGTGTCCACGAACAGAGTCGCTACCTTGCTGTTCCCTTTTCAAACCAACGTCTGGTACCGGGTTGTGCTGAAGATTGGACGTGATGGGCAACTCATTGCAGCAGTGTGGGAACGCGATAACCCGGCAATGCGCACTGTGACCAAAATAATGCTCACCGAGTTTGCCAACCGTGATTGGAAGTTCTTCGCCCACGTGCATACCGGCATTGGGCGTCTCGATAATTACGACGAATTGATGTTTTCCAGAACCACCTACGCCTACGACACACTGGGCAATCTCACCACTGTCACCGACACCTTGGGCAACGTCACGACGATGGTGTACGACCGCCTCAGCCGCAAGACCGATATGTATGACCCTGATATGGGGCATTGGGCGTACACTTACGACAACGCCGGCAACCTGCAAATCCAAACCGACGCGCGCGGCTGTGTCACTACCTTCACCTATGATCCCTTGAACCGGTTGACCGGCAAGAGCTACGGCGGCGCGTGTAGTGGTACGGCTGTGACCTATGCTTACGATGCCTACAGCAGCGGAACGAACTACGGCAGAGGCTATCGCACCGGGATGACGGACGGTTCCGGCAGCACCACCTGGACTTATGACACGCGCGGGCGGGTGACGCAGGAAACGAAAACGATTAGCGGACAATCCTTCACCACCCAGTACACCTACGATTCTATGGATCGCGTCGTCACGATGACGTACCCTGACGGCGAGGTCGTGCGCAACACGTACAACGCCGCCGGGCAGCCAGCCACGCTGCGCAGTGATACCTACGGCAACTACAACTACGTGAGCAGCGCCAGCTACAACGCGTTGGGGCAAATCACTGAGATGAGCATGGGCAACGGAACGCTCACGCGCTGGGGCTACCGTGGACTGGGCGGCAATTGGGATACGCCCCCGACGGCCGGCCTGACGGGTTACGGGCGGTTGTATCGCATCCGCACGACTGCGCCTTCCGGCGAACCGTGGCTCGACCTGCGCTACGGCTACGACGCGGTGGGCAACGTCACGCGGATCGTGGACACGCCGCGCCAGGCCGCCAACTGGCCGACTTCCGGGTATACCTTCCAGGACACCTTCGACAGCAAAAACACGACCAACTGGACGTGGAGCACGCACCAGACCGTGCCCTACTCTGATGGTGGAAATAACGTGGTCAGGAACGTCGGCACAGGCAGCAGTTACGACGCCAGCTTTTATCGTAACGCTTACAGCCTGGTCAACGGTAAGGGGTTGCAATTGCGTTTCAAAGTAAGCCAAACCGATACTCTGGCCCATTTCGCCATTGAAGCCAACGACAGCACCTACCGGCGCTTTGGGGTGATTGCCGACGGGGGCAAGTTGTACGTGCAGTACCGCGCCGACGGGGCCACCTGGCGCTACCCCGCGGATATTCTGACCAACCTTCAAGTCAACACCTGGTACGTCCTGCGCATCGTCGTCGACGACAGTGGGCGGGGCTTCTACGTCGAAGCATACCAGGAGAACAGCCCCACCGTGCGCGGCAGCTACAATATCACGATGCCGACGGGCAAGACGTGGCGTTTCCGCCACTGGATCTATCGCGGGACGGCCTACATCGACGACTACCGCGAGTTCAACACGAGCGGGCTGAGTTGGACGCCCGACGAGCGGATGGGCTTTACCTACGATTCTCTCGACCGGTTGGTGGGCGCGAGTCCGGTGAATGGCGGGCAGGGTTATAATCAAACCTACAGCTACAATGCTATCGGCAACCTGATGACCAGGGATGCGTTCGTCTACACCTACAATGCGCCGACGCCGGACAGCGGCTGTTCTGCCGGGACACCTATCACCAAGCCGCACGCCGTGCAGACGGTCAGCTCCCTGGGCAGCTTCACCTACGACTGCAACGGCAATATGCTCACCCGCGTCGAAAACGGCGTGAGCTACACGCAAGGCTGGGACCAGGAAAACCGCTTGCAGACGGTCACCGTCAACGGCGCGACGACCACCTTTACGTACGATGGCGACGGCGCCCGGGTCAAAGAGGTCAGCTACGAGAACGTGGCGGCAGGCATCCGCGCCACCAGTAGCGGCACACTCAACTGGCCCGACGTCGTCACCAACGGCGACACGTGGGCCGACAGCGGCAGCGGTTCCAGCGGCGAGTTTGCCTACACCGCGCAGACCGGGCTACACTAT